>Ga0105048_10007962_pt1 | contig 16979 bp, 14 predicted proteins | sample MAT05_FD_78382 | JGI IMG/M metagenome (GOLD analysis project Ga0105048, IMG submission 78382) | Freshwater microbial communities from Lake Fryxell liftoff mats and glacier meltwater in Antarctica - MAT-05 | ecosystem: Environmental > Aquatic > Freshwater > Ice > Liftoff microbial mat | place...
CGCCAACAGGTTTGCGCGCAGATCACGCCGCGCCGGCGCATGCCGTATCAACGCCAGGGTCAGGGTAGCGGCCGAGGTTATGATGATGATCACGCTGGCCCATTGCCAGTTGGCCGACGATGCGATGATCCAGACGCCGCACCCTGCGATGGCGACCACCGAGGGCCAGGCGATCCGGGCCAGCGCCAGATCGCCCCGGTTTCGCGGCAGTGCCTGCCACACGGCATAGGCGATAAGACCCGCGTAGATCACGCCCCAGATCGAAAAGGCGTAGGACGCCGCGCGGAGGGTGCTGTTTCCGTTGCCGGCAAACTCGCCCGCCGACAACCCCAGGTTCATCGCGTTCTGCAGCGCCGGCGTGGCGATCGCGAACACCACGCTGGCGATGACGGCCAGGTTCCTGATTTGCAACTTCATCGAGTATCTCCCGGCAGGGTCAACGTCGGTGACCGGTTTCCGATCCCTCGGCCGCCGCGGCAACTTTTCCTCCCCTCCATGGGGAGGGACAGGCCGTGAAACGGTCAGGGTGGGGCGGGGTGGACCGGCGTGCGGAGGCGGGGCTTGATCTTGACCTCCCCACCCTGCTCGCCGCTGGCGAGCTGTCCCTCCCCATGAAGGGGGAGGGAGAAGCGTGGTTCATCCCGCCGCCAGTTCTCCCACCACAAATGCCTCTTCTCCCGCGCCAATCAACCCCATCAGCACCTCGCCCACATCCTGCGGCGACACCACCAGCACCAGCCCCAGTCCGCAGTTGAACGTGCGGCGCATCTCATGCTCCGACACCCCGCCGGTCGTGGCCAGCCAGTCAAACACCGCAGGCATCGCCCAGGCGTTCCAGTCAAACCGTGGCACCAGGCCCTCGGCGATGCAGCGCGGCGGGTTCTCCACCAGTCCGCCGCCGGTGATGTGGGCCAGGCCCTTCACGCGCCCCGCCTTCAGCTGCGGCAACACCGAGCGGATATAGATGCGCGTCGGCTCCAGCAGCGCCTCGGCCAGGGTCTTGCCCTCGGCAAACGGGGCAGGGGCATCCCACGCCAGGCCCGAGCGCTCGACAATCCGCCGGATCAGCGAATAGCCGTTGGAGTGCGGCCCGGACGAACCCACGCCAATCATGATGTCTCCGGCCCGCTGATCGCCCAGACGCGGCAGCACCTTATCGCGATCCACGGCCCCGACGCAGAACCCGGCCATGTCGTAGTCGCCCTCGGAATACATCCCGGGCATCTCGGCGGTCTCGCCCCCCACCAGCGCGCAATTGGCCTGTCGGCAGCCCTCGGCGATCCCGGCCACCACGGCGGTGGCGGCCTCCACGTCCAGCTTGCCGGTGGCGTAGTAGTCCAGGAACATCAGCGGCTCGGCGCCCTGGGCCAGCAGATCGTTGACGCACATGCCCACCAGGTCGATGCCGACCGTGGTGTGGATGCCGGTCTCGATGGCAACCTTCAGCTTGGTGCCGACGCCGTCGGTCGTGGTGACCAGCAGCGGATCGTCGTAGCCGGCGGCCTTCAGATCAAACAGTGCCCCGAACCCGCCCAGCGACGGCTCGGAACCGGACCGGCGCGTGGATTTCGCCAACGGCTTGATGCGTTCGACCAGCTCGTTTCCAGCGTCAATCGAGACACCGGCTTGCGCGTAGGTGAGGCCGTTCGGTCGTTCGGACATTTACCAAGCCTGGACATGACGATAAGGCGACGCGCGGATGCACAGTCCTTGCAGACTCGGCCGCGCGCGGGGCTATAGCTAATTCATGACGCCGATCACAACCACTGCCGATCTCAAAGCCTTCTGCGACAAGATCAAGGGTCAGCCGTTTGTCGCCGTGGACACCGAGTTCATGCGCGAAACCACCTACTGGCCCAAGCTGTGTTTGATCCAGGCCGCCGCGCCATCGGCCGAGGCCAACATCGACCCGCTGGCCGAGGGTCTGGACCTTGAACCCTTCCTTGAGATCATGCGCGACGAGCGGATACTGAAGGTGTTTCACGCCGCGCGTCAGGATGTGGAAATCTTCAACAACCTGAACGCCATGCCAAAGCCGCTGTTCGACACCCAGGTCGCCGGCATGGCTGCAGGCTTCGGCGAGCAGATCGCCTATGACGCCCTGGTCCGCCAGATGCTGAAGATCGAACTGGACAAGAGTTCGCGGTTCACCGACTGGGCGCGGCGGCCGCTGTCGGACAACCAGCTTACCTATGCCCTGGCCGACGTGACCCATCTGGCCGCGCTCTATCCCATGCTGCGTGAGCGGCTGGAGAAGGAAGGCCGTCTCGGTTGGGTAACCGACGAGATGAACGATCTGACGTCGCCCGCGCTCTACGACGTTGAGCCGGAGAACGCCTGGAAGCGACTGCGGCCCCGCAAGAACACCGCCAAATATCTGGCCGTCTATCGCGCCGTCGCCGCGTGGCGCGAACGCACTGCCCAGAGCCGCGACCAGCCGCGTGGCCGCATCCTGAAAGACGAGGCCATTGACGAGATCGCGACGCAGGGGCCGACAGACTCCGACGGTCTGGATCGTCTGCGGTCCGTGCCCAAGGGGTTTTCCGGCTCGCGCTTCGGGCCTGACCTGATCGCGGCGATCCGCGAGGCGCTGCGCGATCCGGAGGCCTACGCGCCGGTGATCGAGCGGACGCGGCATTCCGCGTCCCCGGCAGCGGGGGCGGTGGTCGAGCTCCTGAAGGTCCTGCTGAAGGCGCGGGCCGAGGAATCCGGCGTCGCTTCGAAGCTGATCGCCACGGTCTCCGACCTCGAACAGATCGCCAATGATGACGACACCGAAGTGTCTGCTTTGAAGGGCTGGCGGCGCGAGGCGTTCGGCGAAGATGCGCTCAGGCTGAAGCGTGGCGAACTGGCGCTCGTGCTGGATGGCACCCGCGTGCGCGTTGTCGAAGTCCGCCGTGCGCCAAAGGCTGCGGCACCTGAATAACCAGCTTCCGGTGTATAACTATAAGCCATTGTAAATACACGACTAATGACACTGTTTCACAGGCTTTGCACAGGAAAAACATGGCCCATTTGTGGATAACGCACAGGCTATGTAATCCGGACACTTGCCGACCTTCCCGATCTGCGCGACGTTGAATTTGCCGAGAGGAACTGCGGCGCGGCGGACCGGGCGACCGGGATGCCAAGCGGGCGGTAAGCCCTTCTCGTCAAGGACGGCCTGGAGCAATCCGGAACGGACTGATGTGAAGGCGCTACGAAGGTGAGACGAAGCCGAACTGGGCAACCAGCGGAGCGGAAGATCCCTTGGACCACGACGGCTCAGGTCCCCCAACGGATCTGGATGAGAAGGCGGTAGTCCGGGCAACCGGGGTGCCGCCTTCTTGCATTTTTGGGCCTCAGTTCAGGGCCAGTTTCAGCTTGAGGGCCTGCGCCAGGGTCTGGGCCCGACGCGCCGTCTGCTCGCCCAGCAGGATATCCTCCCACCCCGCAAGCACGGTCAGCGCCAGTTTGTCGCCGCTGATCACCAGGCTCGACTTCTCCAGCAGCCGGGTGTTCCGCCCCGACAGATCGCAGCCCAGTCGGATAGCTGCCCCCAAGGCCTTGGCCCTCTGCCGGCGTTCCGGTGACAGCATGCGTCCGACCCGGGTGTCATCTGCCGGGAAGGGCGACGCCGAGTGCCGGGCGAACGCCACATAGGCCAGGAACACCCGCTCCGGATGGTTCATGCCCGCCAGCGGTGCCCGCAGTACCTGATCGAAGGCGATGTCGGCCCGGTGATCGGGGTGCAACCGCGCACCCAGATCCGCCAGTCGGCAGGCCGCCGCCAACAGTATGCCATCGCGGCCCCCAAACATCGGGGGCAGCTTCTCGAAGGTCGGCTCGACCCATGCGGACAGGGCGTGCCCAAGCTCAGGCGTGATGCCGTGCTGCGCCGTCAGCGCCTCGCAGCCTTCGATGAGCGGATCGAGGGTGCGGATTTCCGGGGGCATCGCATCCAGCAGCATGCCTTCTCGCAGGCCATAGGCAGAGATGATGATCCGTTCGACGCCCAGGCGTTCGATCAACCGGTCCAGCACCAGGGCCGAGTAGGGCAGGGTATCGAAGCGCTTGCGCGAAAGCCCCTCGATGCGTTCCAGCGATGCCCGCGATTGCTGCTGGACGAAGCGCGCCAGTTCCAGGCCATCCGTCTTTGACATTTCATACTGGTGCGCCACATGCAGCGGGTAGTCGGCCATCTGCATATGCAGCAGCGCCAGATTGCGCCAGGCCCCGCCGACCGCATGGAAATCCGGACCAGCGTACCGCGCCGCCAGGGGTCGCAGATGGTCGTCGATCAGCCGTCGTGTTCGCTCCGGCTCCAGAACCTTGGGCGCTCCCAGGGCAAAGGGTCCCAACGGCAGGGTGGTGCCCTCTGCAGGACCCAACCCGTTGAGGCGGATCAGCTCAAGGCTTGAGCCGCCCAGATCGCCCACCACGCCCTTGGCGTCCGGTTGGCCGCAGATCACCCCCAGGGCGGCGAACCGGGCTTCTTCCATGCCGGTCAGAACACGGATCTCCAGACCGGTTTCCGACTTGACCCGCGCGAGGAAGGCCTTGCCGTCGGCGGCTTCCCGCACTGCGGCGGTCGCGGCGGTGGTGACCTCATCGGCCCGCCAGCCATCGAGCACGGCACGGAAGCGTCGCAGGGCTCCGATCGCGGCCTCTATGCCCTGAGGTGACAACCGCCCAGAGGTCGACAGGTCCTGGCCCAGACCGGCCACAACCTTCTCGTTGTAGACGGTCCACAGCGCACGGCCGTCGACCCGGTAGATCACCAGACGTACGGAGTTGGACCCCACATCGATGACCGCCGCCTGGCGGCTCGCCGGACGCGTTGATCTATCCTCGAGTGGCCACATTTTCGATCGCGCGAGGCATGTCTTTCACCTTCTGCCCGCGACCGGAAAGGCTGGGGTTGGTCATGAAATACTCGTGCGCCGAAAAGGCGTTCGGGTGATCCCAGGCAGGATCACGCCTATAGCGGCCATCGGCATCCAGGGTCCAGCTTTGAGCCTCGTCTTTCAGGTTTGCGACCATGATCTGTTGCAAAACCTGCTGGTGGACCGTGGGGTTCTCGATGGGTGTCATCACCTCAACCCGGCGATCCAGATTGCGCGGCATCCAGTCCGCTGACGAGATGAACAGCCGCGCATGCTGTGAAGGCATCGTGTGCCCGTTGGCGAAGGCCACCACGCGGCAATGCTCCAGGTAACGACCCACGATCGACTTCACGCGGATCTTGTCGGAAAACCCCGGAACGCCCGGCCGCAGGCAGCAGATGCCCCGCAGCACCAGGTCGATACCCACGCCGGCCTGACCCGCCGCATAAAGGGCGTCGATGATCTCAGGGTCCACCAGCGAGTTCATCTTGGCCCAGATGGCCGCCGGCTTGCCCGCGCGCGCATTCGCCGCCTCTTCGCCGATCATTCGCAGAATATCGCGTTTCATGGTCACGGGCGAATAGGACAGCCGTTCCAGACCCACCGGCTCAGCGTAGCCCGTCACAAAGTTGAAAAGTTTGGCCGCGTCGCGCCCATAGGGTGGCTCACTGGTGAACAGAGAAAGATCGGTGTAAACCCGCGCTGTCACCGGATGATAATTCCCGGTCCCGAAGTGACAGTAACTGCGCAGGTTTTCGCCCTCGCGCCGGACCACGGTCGAGAGCTTGGCGTGGGTCTTGTACTCGATGAACCCATAGACGACGTGGACACCGGCGCGCTCCAGATCGCGCGCCCACTTCAGATTGGCCTCTTCGTCAAAACGCGCCTTGATCTCGATGACGGCCGTGACGTTCTTGCCGTTCTCGGCCGCTTCGATAAGGGCGGCGACAATCGGGCTGTCTTTCGAGGTCCGGTAGAGGGTTTGTTTGATGGCCAGAACGTTGGGGTCCCGCGCCGCCTGCAGCAGAAATTGCACCACCACGTCGAAGCTTTCGAAGGGGTGGTGGACCAGGATGTCCTTCTCGCGGATCGCCGCGAAACAGTCGCCGCCATGATCTCGGATGCGTTCAGGGAACCGTGCCTCGAAGGGCTTGAACTTGAGTTCTGCCCGATCCGCCGGGATCAACTGGGTCAGTTCGTCCAGTCCCAGCAAGCCCTGGATCAGAACGATGTCCTCTGGTTTCGCATGCAAGGCGTGTGAGATGAATTCGCGCAGCTCTTCGGGCATGGCGGACTCGATTTCGACCCTGACCACCGAGCCCAGTCGCCGTTGCTTCAATGCCGCCTCGAACTCGCGGACCAGGTCTTCAGCCTCTTCCTCCATCTCCACGTCGCTGTCGCGGATCAGCCGGAATACGCCCTGGGCCTCCAGTTCACACCCGGGAAACAGGTGATCGAGGAACAGCATCACCATGCTCTCCAGCGAAATCACCCGGCGGAGCGTTTTGCGACGTGATCCCTTGGGCGGTGCAAGGGCCCAGAACCGCGCCACCTGGGCCGGCAGTGGTGTCAAGGCGTAGAGCTGGCGCCCATCCGAGGTCCGGCGGACCTTCAAGACCAGCGAGAACGCCAGATTGGGGATGAACGGAAAGGGGTGGGCCGGATCAATGGCCATCGGGGTCAGCAGGGGGAACAGTTCCGAGAGGAACCGGGCCTCCAGCTCCGAACGTTCCGCCGCGGTCACTTCGCCAGCCGTGATGTACTGCAATCCTTCGTCGGAGAGTTCGTCACAGAGCTCACGCCAGCGGGTTTGCTGATCGGCCATCAGGTCAGCGGCCCCGGCATTCACCCGAACAAGCTGCTCGCCGGGGGTCAGGCCATCCTGGCTGAGTACGCGGACACCTTCTCGGACCTGGGCTTTGAGCCCTGCAACCCGCACCATGTAAAATTCGTCGAGATTGTTGGCGCTGATCGCCAGAAACCGCAGCCGCTCCAGCAGGGGATGGCGCGGATTCATGCTCTCGGCCAGTACCCGCCGATTGAATGCCAGCCAGGAGAGCTCCCGGTTAAAGAACCGCGCGGGGGATGTCGCCAAGGCTTCGCAGGCGGCCTTTGGAGATCCTTCAACCCCTGAAGGGGGCAGGGGAGCGGTCACGGGAATGGCGCTATTGGGCATCTGATAACTCGAGGGACTTGGATCCTGCGCGATCGTGGTTGCTAATGGTTAAGGTCTTTACCCTGACGACCCCAGAATACCTTGTTCTTCCGGTAGGCCTTGACGGCGTGATGGGCACTTTCGAGCGCCTTTCCCTCGCGATGGGTCATCCGGCCCAGTTCCAGGCCGGCGGCAAAAGCCAGCATGCCGGAACGGCGCGCGACAGCCCGTATGGCGACCGATTGGGCAACTGCCAGATCGTTCAATTCCCCAAGCCGATCCTGCATGGCGCGCAAATGCTGCATAAAGGCCGCTCGGCGCTTTGGGTGTTTGGTTACCGAATCTCCCAGAAATCCAGCGGCGTAGCGAAGCGTCTTGGCGCGCTTTCGCAAATCATGTCGCGCTGACGCATCAAGGTCCGCAAACCCCCGCGCGTGTCGTGTGAGCCGGTCGTGCAGTCTGTCCATGATAGGTGGCACAACCTTGGCCACCGGTGCGTCGCGCATGTCGCACTGTCCCGCGTCCTCGGACCTGAGCCACGGCCCGACCTCGATCCATTCCCCCAACGACAGCAGCAGGGCGTCATAGCGCGGCGAGCGCACGGCGGTCATGGCCTGTTCGTAGCCCTCGGTCTGGGCCAGCCGGAGCGCCTGCAAAAACGCCGCGTGTCCCGGGCTTTCTTCGACCTCGTCGGGTCTCGCGGCGTTCTGGAGGAAGACGTCGATATCCCTGGCCTGGGCCAACTCACCGGCAAGCCAGCGGGTTTCGTGTCGAGCCGCCGCCAAACTCCCGATGTCCAGCATTGCTTTGAAAACCGTCATGGCAGTTCTGAACCGCCGCAGGCCGACGCGAAGCTGGTGCAACACCTCGGGACTCTGTGACCGCTGCAGCAACGCCGCATTGCCGGCGATCTGGATCAGACTGTCGCGGGCAACAATCTGAAAGGCCATACCGGCCGTGGTCTGCGCTCCGATGGCCGTTCGATGGGCCTGGAGTGCCGCCGATCCATCGTGACCTGCCAGCTGGTAACCCCGCTCTGCCTTGCTCGCGAAGGCCAGGGTGAGGGCTGCGTTAGCCAACAGGATGCGCGCGAGTTCGAACAGCGTCGCCGGCTCTCCGTCGATCAGCTCCAGTTCAAGCTCGGCAACGGGCTCACATCTCTCACCGGCTGCAATGGAACCTGTGTCGAGGGTAACTTGCACAGTCGCGCCATCACTGGTCCACTTGTGAAGTTGGCGCTCCACCGAGACGATGAAAACCGGCTCCAGGATCATGTCACCGATGACCGTCGAAGCCGGCGTCCCGGCCAGAATCCCAAGGTCCAGCTCTGCCCCCGCGACCTCGATCTCCCATTCGTCGCGCGCGAACAGGCCGCCGTCGCCACGGTGCTTCAGCGTCTGCCTGAAAATCTCGCCGTCACGCCGCACCCGCAGACTGAAACCGGCGTCGCGAAGAGCATGGGTCGGGGTATCAAAATAGATGGCATGGAGCTGAGTAGTTTGTGCGGAATGTGGTGGAAACGTCGCCGCCAAGGCCCCGATGGCGTCGGGACCCAGCTGAAACTTCAATTCCAGCTCCGGTGCGGCTGTTACAGCGACGCGCGCGAGCATTCCCGATCCCAGATTCCTGTGGCCCCTGCGCCACGGCACAATTCCTGCCGGAAAATGACCGGGTCTGTCTATCGCGCCCACAAATATGTCTCCGCTTACAAATCCAGGCTTTGATTTTCCTCAAGCACCTCGCGCGCCAACACCCGCGTGATCGGACGGAACCCCTCGTCGCCGGCCTCGTCCAGGCGGCGAACGATCTCGGCCGCATCGGGAATAGAGCGGTTCATCCTCGCCAGCAGGTAGGGATAAATCTCCAGTGGTGCCCGGATGTTGCGGTCCCGGAAGAACTTCCGCAGCACGCCTTCCAGCACGGCGTCGTCCGGCGGTGCGATCTCCACGACCGGCAGCGCGTTCAGTCGCGAGCGCAGATCTGGCAGGGCGGTTCCCCATGACGAGGGGCGGGTTCTGGTCGTCAACAACAGCCCGCCGCCGTCGCGGGCAGCGACATTGATCAGGTGAAACAGCGCCTCATCCGGGACGCCCCGATCCGCGTCCTCCAGCAGTACAGGATGGCCCGTCGACAGCGTTAGGTCAGTGACGGGTGCCTGCACGACCAGAGCCTGAGCTGCCTGTGCCCACGCCCGTGCCAGATGGGATTTGCCCGCACCCTGCGGTCCCACCAGCGCCAAGCAGCCGCCAAGCCAATCCGGCCAGCGCTCAACCGCCGTCGCTGCGTCAATGTTAGACGCTCCGCGCACAAATTCGTCCAGCGATGCCAGACGATCACGCTCCAGTTTCAGCCGAAGCTGGCGCGCCATTTAAGGATGCTTTTCCATTGAAACCACGCGGGCAGTGTAGGGCCGGGCGCATGGCGGCGCTACTGGCTGAGGTCAGTGGCGCCCATGTTCCACAGGCTGTGGCCGGGTGAGGGCTGGCAGGTCCCGCGCCGCCGCCAGCGTCCAGCCATCGGGCCTTAACAGTTCGATCGGTGAGAAGCGTACCTTGTAGTCCATCTTCTCAGAGCCTCGGACCCAATACCCCAGGTAGACATAGGCCTGGGACGACCGCGTCGCCTGATGCACATGATCCAGAATCACGAACGACCCCAGGCTTCTCCGCGTCAGCGTCGGATCGTAATAGCTGTAGACCAGCGACAGCCCGTCACTCATCACATCGACCAGAGCGCAGGCGACCAGATCGCCGGGGCAACCATCCGTCGCCGCGATCCGATACTCGATCACGTGGGTGCGGACAGCTGTGTCCTCGACCATGGCGACGTAATCAGGCCAGGTCATTTCGGCCATGCCGCCGTCAGCGTGCCGCGCGGTCAGATAGCGCCGCAGCAGATCGAACTGCTCCATGGTGGCCTCGGCCTCCACCAGGTTTCGATCAATGTCAGCGTTCCGGGAGAGAATCTTTCGTTCGGATCGCGAAAACACATAATCCGCGATCGGGATCCGGGCCGAGACGCAGGCCGAACACGCCTCGCACGCCGGTCGGTATGCGATGTTTTGAGAGCGTCGGAACCCCACCTGCGTCAGGCTGTCATTGACCGACGCGCCTTCTGACAGCGGCAAATGGGCGAACACTTTTCGCTCGAAGCGGTCCGGCAGATACGGACAGGCCGACGGCGCGGTCAGGAAGAACCGGATCTGTCGGGTTGGAAAATGCTGCGTCACGGAGCGGGGATCGCTTTCGAAGCTTGGCGTTGACCGGGATTAGGCGTCATGCCGGGCGTCTTCGCAAGACCTCGCTACAGCGCCGGGTTTGCCGGAAGCACCGGTGCCTCGCGCAACAGCACGATCGCGATCCGGCGATTGCCCGGCAGGGTGGGGTCGTCAGGGTACAGCGGCTCTGAACTGGCCTTTCCAGAAACCTGATAGACACGATCGGCATCGACGCCAGAGCCCTGTAGCACCTTGCGCGATGCGTCGGCGCGACCGGCCGATAGTTGCCAGTCGGTTTCCGGCCTTGATCCGTTGCCACTGGCGCTGGTGTGTCCATAGAGACTGATCCGGTTCGGCAGCTGGTTCACGATCTTGGAGATCGCTCGCAACAACAGTTTGGCCCGCTCGTTGGGCTGTACCGCGCCCTGGTTGAACATCGAACGGCCTTCCTGATCGACCAACTGTATGCGCAGGCCCTCGGGCGTTTCGTCGATGATGATGTTCTTCGAAAGCTCGGCCAGTTCCGGCATGTCCTGCAAGGCCTGTCGAAGCGATTGCGCGGCGGAGGCGAACGCGGCCTCTTCGCGGGCCTGCTGCGCTTCGGCAGCAGCTTCAGCTGCCATCTCGGAGGCGCTCTTGGCCTTGCCGCCCTCCTTGGCGTCGCCGTCATTGGGGTTGCGTGAGGACGGTGCCAGTTCCTCGATCACATCACTGGAACCGGCGCTCTTGGAGCCTTCCTTGCCCAGCGCGGTCCCGCCCAGAATGCCGCCAGCTCCTGAAGTGGTCTCCGAAACACTGGCAGGTGCAAAATAGTCGGCGATTCCGCGTTTCTGTTCCGGCGAGGTGGTGTTGATCAGCCACATCAACAGGAAGAAGGCCATCATGGCGGTCACGAAGTCGGCGTAGGCAACCTTCCAGGCACCGCCATGGTGGCCATGGCCGGCCTTCTTGATCTTCTTGATGATGATCGGCCGCTCGCCGCTCGCCATGGTTCACCCGACTTAACCGTGTTTAGGCAGGCAAGGTGATCGCGGCACGTTAAGATGGCGTTTCGGAAAGAGGGGGAGCCTTGAGATGATTGTGCTGAAATCTGACCGCCTGACGCTCCGTGAGGTCGAACTGGAGGATGCACCCTTCATCCTCGAACTGCTGAACACCACTGGGTTCATCGCCAACATCGGCGACCGCGGCGTGCGAAGCGAACCAGAGGCGCGCGACTACATCACCGAGCGGGTAATCGGCAGCTATCAGACCCACGGCTTCGGGATGTGGTTGGTGGTACAAACCACCCTGGGGCTGGAGATGGGGCTGGCCGGACTTGTCAAACGCGACGGACTCGATGTTCCCGACGTCGGATATGCTTTCGTTCCCCGCGCATGGGGCCAGGGCTACGCGCAGGAGGCCGCAGCGGCGGTGCTGAAGCATGCCCGGGACGTTATGGGCATTCCGAAACTGGCGGCAATCACATCGGCGGAAAACTATGCCTCGATGGCGGTTCTGCGGAAGATCGGTTTCACCTATCAGGGCATGATCCAGTTGCCGGGGATCGAACACGAAAGCACGCATTTTACAGCGCCATGACCATCACAACCGAAACTGTCGAAGCCAACGGCTTCCGATTCGCTGTCGATCAGGCAGGCGAGGGCGACCACCTGGCGCTGTGCCTGCACGGTTTTCCGGAAAGCCGATTCTCCTGGCGTCATCAGATCCCGATGCTGGCCGACATGGGCTACCGCGTCTGGGCCCCGGATCTGCGAGGATACGGTGAGACGGAGCCGAAGCCGGAAGGCGTCGCGGACTACTGCGTTGATCGTCTCCTGGAAGATGTGGCCGCCCTGATCGACGCCAGCGGGGCCAAAGAGGTCACGCTGATCGCGCACGACTGGGGTGCAGGTCTTGCCTGGGTATTCGCGACTCATCAGGTGCGCCCGCTGGAGCGGCTGGTGATCATGAACGTGCCGCACCCGGCGGTGATGGCCACCCATTTGCGTCGGTCGTGGGCTCAACTGAAAAAGTCCTGGTACATGCTGTTTTTCCAGCTGCCCCGGCTGCCCGAGGCCGCAATGACGGCCCGCGATGCCCGCGCCATCCGTCAGGCGTTCCACGGCATGGCCGTCGACAAGACCCACTTTGGCCCGGACGTGCTCGACCGCTACGCCAGGGACGCCCAGCGCCCTGGTGCGATCCGGGGCATGGTGAACTGGTACCGGGCTGCTTTGAGAGTTCCCGGAAAGATGGCTGGACCCTGGCCGGTGATCGAGACGCCGACCCTGATTGTCTGGGGCGAGGAGGATGCAGCGCTAGGCGTCGAACTCCTGGACGGCACCGACGCCTATGTCCGCAACCTGACGATCAACCGCCTGCCTGGCGTTTCACATTGGGTCCAGCAGGAAGCGCCTGATCAGGTGAACGCGATCCTGAAGACGTGGCTGCCAGGTCCACACAATAACTCAGGAGGGAAACCATGAGCCGGTCCACACGCATTCTGACCGACGGAATCTACTTCGGCGAGGGTCCACGATGGCATGATGGCCGACTGTGGTTCAGCGACTTCTACGCCCATGCAGTGAGGTCGGTATCCCTGGCCGGCGACCTGCGCACCGAATTCCAGATCGACGACCAGCCTTCGGGTCTGGGCTGGATGCCAGACGGGTCGATGCTGATCGTCTCCATGACCAAACGCCAGGTCCTGCGACGCACCCCGGATGGCGTCATCAGCGTCCACGCTGACCTCAGCCACATCGCCACATTCCATTGCAACGACATGGTCGTGGATGCTCGCGGCGGTGCCTACGTCGGCAATTTCGGGTTCAATCTGGATGCCGACCTCACTTCGCGCGGGATGGCCGAGGTCCTGACCGATCATCCGACCGCGAAACTGACCTACATCGCGCCAGACGGAACTGCCCGCGTCGCCGCCGAGGGGATGCACTTCCCAAACGGCCCGGTGATTACGCCCGATGGCAAGACCCTGATCCTGGGCGAAACCCTGGGCGGTGTCCTCACCGCCTTCGACATCGCGCCGAACGGGGATCTGTCGAACCGCCGCGTCTGGGCCTCGACGCAACCCTATGTGCCGGATGGGATATGCCTCGACGCCGACGGCGCGATCTGGATCGCAAACCCCATCGGCCCGCAATGCGTGCGGATCGCTGAGGGCGGCAAAGTGCTTGAGGTGATCGACACTGTCCAGCCCTGCTATGCCTGCATGCTGGGCGGCGAGGATGGCAAGACGCTGTTTATGCTGACGGCGGCGTCGGCGGATCATGACGTAGCGGCTGCGAGCCAGACGGGGCAGATCCTCGTGACCGAGGTGGATAGCCCGAGCGCCGGGCGTCCCTAGGCTCCCAGCAACCGCGCCGCGCGCGGTGCGAAATAGGTGATCACCCCTGCCGCCCCGGCGCGCTTGAACGCCCCCAGGCTCTCCAGGATCGCGCGCTCCTCATCCAGCCACCCGTTCTGGGCAGCGGCCATCAGCATGGCGTACTCGCCCGACACCTGGAACGCGAAGGTGGGCACATGGAACGTCTCCACCACCCGCTGGACGATATCCAGATAGGGCATGCCGGGCTTGACCATGACCATGTCGGCCCCCTCGGCGATATCGAGGGCCACCTCACGCAGCGCCTCGTCGGAATTGGCGGCATCCATCTGGTAGGTCTTCTTGTCGCCTGGATTGTCCACCGAGCCGGTCCCCAGCTTCCCGGAGCCAATGGCCTCGCGGTATGGGCCATAGAACGCCGAGGCATACTTTGCGGCATAGGACATGATCATGGTGTCCTGCAGGCCCTCACTTTCGAGGGCCTGCCGCAGCGCTCCACATCGGCCGTCCATCATGTCGGAAGGCGCCAGGATATCGCAACCGGCCTTGGCCTGCATGATCCCCTGAGCCACCAGGGTTTCGATCGTCGCGTCGTTGAGAATGCGTCCGTTCTCGATCAGGCCGTCGTGGCCGTGGTCGGTGAACGGATCCAGCGCCACGTCGCACATGATTCCGACCTCCGGTGCCGCGTCCTTCATGGCCTTTACGGCGGTGGCGACGATGCCGTTGGGGTCGTGCGCCAAAGTGCCGGCAGCGTCTTTCTTGGCACCATCGATATGCGGAAAGACGGCGATGGCCGGAATACCCAGCGCCCGGGCTTCCTTTGCCGCCGCCGCACAATCCTTCACCGACAGCCGGCTGACCCCTGGCATCGAGCCGACCGGGATCGTGCCTTCGCCCTCATGCACCACCATCGACCAGATCAGATCCGCCGGCGTCAGCACGGTCTCGCGGACCATCCGACGGACCCAGTCAGCCTGACGCAGGCGACGCAGGCGCAGGGCGGGATAGGCGGCGAGGGGGGCGTAGGTCATGTCGGCGGTTTGAACCTGGAACATTCGCGACGCAACCCTGTGGATTGACACTTTGCCCGTGTCGCGCGACCTCACGGCCATGGATTTCGACCTCACCGAAGATCAGCGGGCCATCGAGGACGCGGCGCGTGCGTTTGCGATGGCGGAGCTGGCACCGCACTCGGCACGCTGGGACGAGGAGAGCCACTTTCCCGTAGATGTAATGCGCAAGGCCGCCGAGTTGGGCTTTGCCGGACTCTATGTGCGTGAGGACGTGGGTGGATCGGCGCTCGGTCGGCTGGATGCCTCCATCGTATTTGAGCAACTCAGCTACGGCGACGTGTCGACGGCGGCGTTCATGTCGATCCACAACATGGCGTCGTGGATGATCGACCGGTTTGGGTCGGAGGATTTGCGCCGCCGCTACCTGCCGCGCCTCACCACCATGGAGCTTATTGCTTCCTATGCGCTGACCGAGCCGGGATCCGGGTCGGACGCCGCCGCTATGAAGACCACGGCTCGCAAGGGCGGCGACGACTACGTTCTGAATGGCGGCAAGGCGTTTATCTCCGGGGCGGGGACATCCGACATCTATCTGGTCATGGCCCGCAGCGGAGGTCCCGGCGCCAAAGGGGTCTCGGCCTTTGTTGTAGAGAACGGGACGCCCGGCCTCTCATTCGGGGCCCGGGAGAAGAAGATGGGCTGGAACTCCCAGCCGACGGCCCAGGTCAATTTCGACGATTGTCGCGTCCCCGCGGTCAACCGGATCGGGGAGGAGGGCGAGGGATTCAAGTTTGCCATGGCCGGGCTGGATGGCGGGCGGATCAACATCGCCTCCTGTTCGCTGGGCGGGGCGGGTTTCGCGCTGGAGACTGCCAAGACCTACCTCGAAACCCGCAACCAGTTCGGCCAGGCGCTGAAGGAATTTCAAGGACTCCAGTGGCGCTTCGCCGACATGGCCACCGACCTGGACGCTGCGCGCCTGATGGTCCGCCGCGCCGCCCATGCTCTGGACCAGAAGCACCCCAAAGCCACCCAGTACTGCGCAATGGCCAAGCGTTTCGCCACGGATGCGGGCTTCGAGATCGCCAACCAGGCCCTGCAACTGCACGGCGGCTACGGCTATCTGCGCGACTATCCGCTGGAGCGCATCGTCCGCGATCTGCGCGTCCATCAGATCCTCGAAGGCACCAACGAGATCATGCGTGTGATCACGGCGCGGGAGCTGTTTCGATGACCGCCGAGCCCGAAGTTGTAACTCGAATCGAAGGCCGCGTTGGACGCATCACGCTGAACCGTCCCGCGGCGCTACATGCGCTCACTACCAACATGTGCCGCCTGATGACTGACGCCCTGCTGGCCTGGCGCGGCGATCCGGCCGTCGAGCTGGTGATGTTCGATCATTCCGGCGAGCGCGGCTTCTGCGCCGGGGGTGATATCCGGATGCTGGCGGACAGTGGGGCCGGGGATGGCCGTCTGGCCCGCGAATTCTTCTTCATCGAGTACCGGCTGAACGATCTGCTGTTCCGCTATCCCAAGCCGACGCTGGCCATTATGGACGGCATTACTATGGGCGGCGGCGTCGGTCTGTCACAGCCTTGTCGGTACCGGCTGGCCACGGAGCGGACCACCTTCGCCATGCCGGAAACCGGGATAGGTCTGTTCCCCGATGTCGGCGGGGGCTGGTACTTGAGCCGGATGCCCGACCATCTGGGTCTCTGGCTGGCCCTGACCGGGGCCAGGATCAAGGCAGCGGACTGCGAGTTGTTGGGGATCGCCACCGATTTCGTCGAGAGCGCGCAACTCCCGGATCTCAAAGCCGCCATCCTGTGCGACCCGGCTGCCATCGAGACCCTGCTGACCGAGTACGAGGCTGACGCCGGTCGCCCACCCATCGCCGCTCACCAGGATGAAATTGCGCGGATCTTCGGCCGGACGACCGTGGAAGCCATTATGGCGGCACTTCAGTCGGCGGATACGGACTGGGCGCGCGACCAGTTCAAGGTACTGGCCACCAAGTCGCCCCAGACTCTCAAAGTCGCCTTCCGTCAGCTACAACTCGGCGCGACCGCAAAATCATTCGCGGAAAACATGGCCATGGAGTACCGCATTGGTGCCAGGGTCGTTCAGCGCCACGACTTCCTGGAAGGTGTTCGGGCCGTGATCCTGGACAAGGATAACGCCCCGAACTGGAACCCACCCACGCTCGAAAAGGTCACCGACGCCCTGCTCGACAGCATTTTCGTGGACCTCCCTTCCGCAGACGCCTGGACACCTTTAACTTGAACGCAAGGCGGCCGGAGCGCGGCTGTCGGAGGAACACCCGGATGACACCCCAACTGCTGTTGGTGGCCGCTGCGGCCATCGCCTTGTCCACCGGCATGGCCCAGGCCGCGCCGTCTGCCGC
>Ga0105048_10007963_pt1 | contig 16978 bp, 15 predicted proteins | sample MAT05_FD_78382 | JGI IMG/M metagenome (GOLD analysis project Ga0105048, IMG submission 78382) | Freshwater microbial communities from Lake Fryxell liftoff mats and glacier meltwater in Antarctica - MAT-05 | ecosystem: Environmental > Aquatic > Freshwater > Ice > Liftoff microbial mat | place...
AAGCCGTAATTACCTATTTAAAGGCTCAACAACATCAGCCAGCTAAAACGCCTAGTCGAGGACAAACTCTAATTCAACTGATGCGTGGGAAGGCAACTGCTAACTTGAGCACTGATACAGTCATACAGTTAACACGCTAGAACACAGCGACTTTCGACTCATGGCAGGACATAGTAAGTGGGCTAACATTAAGCGTCAAAAAGCCAGAGTAGATGCGGTCAAAGGCAAAACCTTTGCTAAAATCTCTCGGCAAATTATCGTAGCTGCCCGTAGTGGGGTGCCCGACCCAGCAGGGAATTTTCAGCTCCGTACAGCAATCGATAAAGCAAAAGCCGCAGGCATCCCCAACGACAACATTGACCGGGCGATCGCCAAAGGTGCTGGCAAAGCAGGCGGCGACTCTGCACTTGAGGAAATTCGCTATGAGGGCTACGGCCCCGGCGGTGTGGCTATTTTAATTGAAGCGCTAACCGACAACCGCAACCGTACTGCTGCCGAACTGCGGATGGCGTTGAGCAAGCGGGGCGGCAATCTGGGAGAAATGGGCTGCGTCGGCTGGATGTTTGAGCAAAAAGGCGTAGTGGCCGTCATAGGCAATCTCAACGAAGACGACCTGCTAGAAGCATCTCTGAAAGGCGGAGCAGACTCCTACGACCTGAGCGAAACTGAAGACGGCGAACTCGTTGCTGATGTGTTTACGACAGTGCCAAACTTGGAAACCCTGCAACGTACCCTCAAAGAAAGCGGTTACACCGTCAGCCAAACTGAACTACGGTGGATTCCTAACAATACTGTTGATATAACCGATGCAGAACAGGCGATCGCCCTGCTCAAAACCATGGACGCGCTAGAGGATCTAGAGGATGTGCAGTCGGTTACCGCTAATTTCGACATGGCAGACGAGCTAATGTCACTCAGTATGGTCTAGCTAGTCTCGGTGGTTTAGAGGGGTGTTGCTGTCACCATGCCAAAATCTCACAAACTCGAAGCGTTGTTAGACACCCTGGTGCAGCTCCGAGAGGCCCCGATTTCGGATGAGGCGATCGCCTCAATCAGTCAGATTTTGACCAGTAAATATGGTGTGGCTGTGGCTCAAGCAGCCAGACTGGTTGAAGCACGTCGGTTGACGCAATTAATCCCGCAATTGGTAGCCGCCTTCAGTCGATTTATGGTGCGCCCTGCCGAAACCGATCCGAGTTGTCTAGCCAAAACTGGCATTACAGAAACACTGTATCGATTGGACTACAGCGAGGAGACGCTTTTTCTACAAGGCGTTCGCCACGTGCAAATGGAGCCAGTCTGGGGAGGAAAAGCCGACACGGCGGCAACACTGCGGGGCACCTGTGCAATGGGGCTGGTGCGGATGAATTATCCCCAGGTGCTGACTGAGTTGGGCGATTTGCTGGCCGATGCGGAACCTCCGGCGCGCATAGCGGCTGCCAGGGCGATCGCCTATAGTGAAAACGCAGCGGGGATTCCCCTGCTGCGCCTGCGTGCCAAAATAGGAGATGAGCCGCCTGTGATAGCCGAGTGCCTGACAGCGTTAATCAAGCTGGCTCCCCACAACTCGCTCGATTTTGTCGCCCGTTTCTTACACGATCCGCAGCCTCAAACCCAGGAGCTAACAGCCTTGGCGCTGGGCGAATCCCGATTAGAAGGGGCGTTTGAGTGGCTCCAGCAGTGGTGGAACATAACCACCGATGCAGAGCTGCGCCAAACTGCACTAGTGGCGATCGCCATGTTACGACACGATACAGCCATACAGTTTTTGTTAGAACTAATTGCTAGCAAACCCTTAAAAGAGGCGCAAGCGGCGATCGTTGCCTTAAAACCTTATGAAACAGACAAACATCTCTGGCAGCACGTTCAAGCCGCCGTCCAACAGAGAGACGACGTGCGTTTGATCATGCAGCTCAACCCAGGATTGCTCGATTCAAAAGGTTTATGATAGGGCGATCGCACAAAACTGTCCGGATATTTATAGCGCCTGCTTGCGAATTAAAACTTGATGAGACTGGTGAACGAGATCAATTTTTTTCGCGAAATTTTTCAAAAATGCGTCAATGCCTTGGCGAGTTCCATACTCTTTAAAACCAAAGTCATAATCATCAAAAATCATGATGCCGTTTAGCTTCAATAGTCCCCAACTGAGCACCGTATCGGTCAGCACATCGCAAGCGACATGAGAGCCGTCAATGTAGATCAAATCGTATGTGTTAAGTGGAAGCGATCGCAAAATTTCGGCTGAGTTCCCAACTAACTTTTTCACCTGATTGGCTGCACCCGTTTTTACCATATTGGCATCAAATCGAGCTTCTAACGACTGCAAGTCTTCGGGGTTGAGCGACTGGTTTTCTAGACTGCCTTGAAAGGTATCAATGCAGGTAATTTCAGCCGTCGGATCGGTCAACACATGTTCTAGTAGCCAACAGGCAGAGCGTCCTTCCCAACTGCCAATTTCCAGCACTTTTAGACTGGCTTGACCAACAAATTCCTGTAAGTATTCCTGCCAAATCAGCAGGTTGCGGCTAAACCAATCTTGTGTAAAATCATACCCCTTCGATTGAACATTCGCTTCGTAGTTCAATCGTTGCAACTCTAGTTGAGCTAAGGCAAGATTTGCATCTAATTCAAGCGCTTTTTGATAGTAGTCGGTGGCTTGCTGGCGATCGCCTTTTTTATAATGCATCACTCCCAGATTAAATAACAGCTTCGCCCGCTGAGCTGCCGTCACGCCTACTTCCACATTAAGCGCTTTTTCAAAGTTCTCAATCGCACCGTCTAAATCATGTTGAATAAACAAGGTATTTGCCAAATCTACATACGACTTGACCAATTGTGCCGACGACCCCAGCGGAGAATTTGACATGCCTAAACGTAACCCTTATCTGTTTAAGTAAAGATGATTGCAGTCTACAACATCAAAGATGCAGAATTTCGCGTTTTTCTTACTCGCTGCGTTGGCAGAAATTTCAGGCTGCTACGCGTTTTGGGCGTGGTTAAAGCTTGGTAAAAGCGGACTTTGGACTATACCTGGAATCCTAGCCCTGATCCTGTTTGCGCTTGCCCTTACCAAAGTAGATGCATCCAACGCTAGCAGGGTCTATGCGGCTTACGGCGGCATCTATATTCTCTCTTCTCTGTTCTGGCTATGGTTGGTAGAAGGGGCAAAGCCTGACAAGTGGGATGTATTAGGAGTCACCATTTCACTTGTAGGCACGGTTGTCATTTTGTTTAGCCCACATCATCGATAAGAGATAAGGGATCAGCAAACAAAAATCATCCCGGTGTCATTCCCGCGCAGGCGGGAATCCATGATAAGCCTTCTGCTTGAGCCGGTATCTTATTTCAACGCAGTTCCCTAAGTAGTTCAACCTAAATAAAAACAAGATTCTAAAAGTCTGCGCCGCCCGCTGCGCGGGCGGCGCAGACTTTTAAGGTTTTATATTTAATTACGCCCATCTACTTAGGACTTAAGCACCCGATGCGAAAAAACCAGAAATTTAAATAGACCTCTTGCGTGAATCGTTTTCTGGCTTCGCCGGAAAACGATTCACACTCACGAAACAGCATTCACGCAAGAAGTCTAATGATGTTGCGATCGCTCCGCGTCCACACGATCATTCAACGGCATAGCTCTTCAGAGATTGACCAGTCCCGTTTCTGGCGAGTAGGGCACTGCCGTAAGCCGCTTCGGTTTGGCTAGAGGCGCGCACTGGAACAGGTAGATACCGCGATCGCATCCGTTCCCAGGCAGCATTTTTGGCTCCACCGCCAGCGGTATAAACCTGGGTGAGGGGGGTTGCGCCCAATTCCTGCAACCGCTGATATCCACTGGCTTCAATTCGGGCGATCGCCTCTAGAATGCCGTGTAAAAATTCAGCGGCTGTAGCAGGGCGTGGCTCTAGGCGGGGCTGTAGGGTAGGGTCATTGATGGGAAAGCGTTCTCCCGGTTTGGTTAGGGGGTAGTAGTCAAGCGGGCTGGCTTGGTCGGGCTGAAGCTGCTGACTCAGGGTGTCTAACTCGGCATCGGTAAAAAACTGTCGCAGCACCGCCCCGCCTGTATTAGACGCGCCGCCCACTAGCCACATAGTCCCCAGCCGATGACTATAGATGCCGTAATCGGCACAATCAACGCGGGTTTGGCTCAGTAATTTCAGCACGAGGGTAGAACCTAGCGATGTCACGGCCTCTCCGGGCATCTGGGCACCGCTGGCCAAGAAGGCAGCAATACTGTCGGTTGTGCCCGCACAGATCAGACAGTCAGCGGCAAATCCAAACCGCTTAGCGATGGTAGAAGTCATAGGAGCGATCGCCGTTCCAGGTGCAACCACTTGCGGCAGCGTCGCAACGCTAGTCATCGGCTGCATCCAGTCGGGGTAGCGCAGCGCCTCTACGTCATACCCCAGCTTCAGGGCATTGTGATAGTCGCTGATGCCCAAACAGCCATGCAACAGGTAGGAAAGCCAGTCGGCCTGGTGCAAAAAATAGGGACGGGGATCACTTGGCTCCATATACTGATGACAGCGCCACCACCACAACTTAGCAAGGCTAGAGGTGGCACTGAGAACGGTGTGGTGCGGCGGGGCGATCGCTTCTAAGTCCGACAACACGCTGGCTCCACGGGCATCATCGTAAAACAGAGGCTCTGTCAAAAACTGCCCTGCGGCATCGCAAAGCACCACGGTAGATGACGTGCCGTTGATGGCGATCGCCTTAACCAACTGCCGCACCGCCAGCGGCAGCGACTCCAGCAGCTCAAATAGGATGCTGCGCCACGTCACGTCCCAACGGGTCGCTGGCTTTAACCCAAACCGAAAACTGGCCTGCGCCTGAATGTCTCCATCCGCATTGATGGCGATCGCCCGTGTGCCAGAGGTGCCAAAATCAATTCCCAAATAAAGCGGCTCTGTGATTGTCATGTCTAGCCCTACAACACGGTTAAGTAGTTCAACCCAAATAAAAACCAAATTCTAAAACCCTGCGCCGTCCGCACAGCGGGCGGCGCAGGGTTTTAGAATCTTAATATTTAATTAAGCCCACCTACTTAGCAGTCCGGCATTGGTTAATGGCGGCATATTTTTGAATATGAAGCCTTTGGTTTCACATTCAAAAACATGCCCGAATTCAGCAACGTCAGCAATCCTCACGCTGCCGCAATCTCCAGTCCCAGACCGCTGCGCTCAACACCTGGCTCACTAACCGGGTTCCCTCCAGACTGAGGTGAATGTGATCTCGAAATAGGTCGCTTGGATTAACAGTCTCTCGAAACAGCGGCAGAAAGTCGAGATACGGAATGTGTCGCTGCTGAAGGAATTCGTCTAGGCGCTGGCGGGTTTGCAGTTCGTAGTCTCGCGGTTGCTTAATTTCACGCTGTAGCGGTGTCATGGCAAGCATGAAGGCTGCGTCAGACTGCTGGGCGATCGCTCCCATTTGTTCGATGGCCGCCAGATTGGCTCCTACCGGGTCACGCTCTGGTACGGGAGCAGGCTGGGTAGAATGGAACGGATAAAATCTAGCCAGTCCTAAATTCACCGCGTCGGTGAGAGCAGATCGGGGACGGCGATTGGGGTAATGGCGATCGCGTCCAACCGGGGCAGAGGTGGGCACAGCCGCAAACAAATCATCCGTATTGATCAATAAAACAATCACCTGCGCTCCAAAGCTGCCGAACTGTTTCAAATAGGCCAGTTGATTGCGCGGCCCCCAAGACGATGTAGACGCATTCAGCACTTCTACCTGCCTAAATTGCGTCAAGTCGCTCGCGGGGGTGGGGAACCGTTGAGCCAACGCTTGACCTGGATGCTTTTTTAGATACGGATCTAGACATAAATCTAGACCCTGTTGAATTAGCGACTGAAGAATTCGCTGCATCCGTTCAGAAACAATGTCGGGTTGGTTTGTCCAAGTGCCACCGTTGGCAACAGAATCTCCCAACAGCAACACTCGCAGCGTGTTCGCAGGCCGTCCCGCTGCGATCGCCCCACTCCGCATCGAAAATTGGTTAATTAAAACGTGGTTGCCAAATCGCTGTACTTGCTGATTCGGTGCCAGCAAATAGCCTATGTGAGGATCAGCCTGGTACAACAGCGGAGTCCCCAACCCGACCCATCGACGTAACCATAGCTCCGCTAAAACCAAACCAATAAAAGTGGCGATCGCTCCCAATACTGCTAATTTCACCGCTAGCGGCTCCCATGCGATCGCACCAAGTAGTCCAATGATCCAGCACTGATGCCGACCATCTCATTTATAGCCATAGACGGATTGGTTAGGACGGGGTGCAGGGGTGGAACCCCTAGCTGGGGGCAAAGCCCCCACACCCCCTTTGATCCCAGTGTCCTAACCTTTGTGGCGACAGCTATATAAGATCTACGACTTACACATTCCAAATGAAAAATCAAGAAAGTTGAATGATGTTGCAAGTGCTCCGCGCTTGCAACATCATTCAACTGCGTAAGTCCTAAGATCATCAGCAATGACCGGGCAATTCTTAAAATTTACTTTAGGTAAGGTAGATAACCCTCAAGTTGAACAAGTCCGGCTAGAATTGAGGCGGCTTTGACTAGTTAAAATTCCTAGTCAAGACCCTGACAGGTTATTGCGGAGCGAAACCCTAAGTTCCCAGGCAGTTTTAAACCACATTCAAACTACTGCACTTACCTACACGTATGAGGACACTGCACCATGACAGACTACAACCGAGGTATTATGCGCTTTAACGGAGCAGATAGCCCTCTCGCTCTTGCTCTATCAGCAGTTGTGATTTTGGGTGGCATTGCGTTTTTGCTCATTTGGTCACTGCAATCTGCTTACGATCTAGGTTAGTTCATCGGCTGGTTGAACCGGATCGTAAAAAGCTGATTTTTGGGCGTGAAGCACCCAAAAATCAGCTTTTTAGACTAAGTTGCTTTTCCGTTAAGGTCAACAAAACCGAAATAACCCAAGCCTTCCAAAATACCAGCAGCACAGTGAGAGGTGGCCATGTACCGATTGGGTGACGGATTTTCTTCGTGCCAGTTGCGTAGTTCGGGCATGGCGTTCCCTACAATAATTCCCCGCTCTTCACCACTGTGAAACATAGACAGGTCATTACCCGAATCGCCACACGCTACGGTGCGGTCGGGTTCAAAACTCCAGTGCTGACGTAAAAACAGCATGGCTAAGCCCTTATTGGCACCCTGCGGCAAAATATCTAGATGCTTACCGCCGCTATAAACCAAGTTGATTTGCAAGCCTTCTGATTTCAAGCTGGCCTCAATTTGAGGCAATAAATCAGGAGCGATCGCCTCCTCTAGAAAAAAGCTGACCTTGTAAGCGTTTTGTTCGTCTTCCGGTTGCAGTTCTAAATCGGCAAAATAGCTAGTAGCAGCTAAGACGCGATCGCGCTCCCATCCCTGATTGAGCTGTTCAGCCCAAAGGCGATCGGGTTCTGTACTGCCGCCGTAGTAGATCCCTGTTCCCACACCTGTAACTACGGCATCGGGAGACATTAGCGGTTTCTCACTGAGCAGTTCTTGATAGAGAAAGGGCGATCGCCCCGTAGAATACACAATCTTGGTACCATACTCGTCGCGATGACGGCTCAGATGCTCGTTTAGTTGCATCATGGCTGCGTCGTCACCCACTAGCGTGTGATCCAGGTCGGTAATAAACAGAAAAGCTGTCATCCTGATTGCCTACTGGTCTAAAACACCTCCCACCATAGCCTGTTAGAGGTCAAGGGATAAAGACTCAGAGAATACAATAACGCTGGTACTTGCCACGGGAATTTCTACGCCTTGGGTAGGGGCAAAGCATTTGGCCAGTAAGTCTCGGCTAGGGTCAGACACTCTTGACCAAATGCTTTGCCCCTACAACCAATAAAAATAGGGACTGATTTCTCAGTCCCTAACGTATCCCATTATCTACAGGCTAGCTAGACCAATCTGAGACTAGGATACTCAGTTAACATGTCATCTGACGAGAGGGTGTCACCCTCCATTTGGGGTGTCCAGAGCACTTCGAGCGCCAATAACTGGTCACTAGACACGGCTCCTACTTGAGAAATAGCCTGACGTAAATCGTCAGAGGTGTTGATGGTTGGAAGCTTCAGGCTTCCTTGAGCGGCAACCAACAGCGTCACCACAATATATTCGCCAGGTTGCTGTTCTGACTGAGTTAGAACACCGCCTGCCTCTGCACCCGCGATCGCCGCTTGAGCAGACGCTTGCCGCAACTGATTGTTGACATTAGAGAGCGTTTCTTCGCCAAACTTGCTACGCTCTGACAGCGCCAGTCGATTGAACTGCGCTTCAGCCGCGTTTAAGCCTGCCTGACTCATCTCTGTGCCACCGTAAACCCAGTATTCGGGGTGGCGCAGCAGCGACAGCGTTGTTTCTTGTAGAACCTGAGTTAAGCCTTCCGTTGAACCCGTGTTTGCGGTTTCTCCCAGACGTTGCAAGTCGGCTTGGAGACCTCGAGCGCTAGAAAGTAGGCCGACCTGCACCTTAGCAATAGAGATGTTAGGTGTGGTGTAGCCATATTCGTCCGTCTCGCCTCTGCCTCGGAAGCTGCGAACAATAAAGGACGCAATGGAAAGGAAAATCAGGATGCTGAATAATCCACCAAAGCCGCCACCTACAAAGAAGGTAGGACCCCATACTAGCGGGAAGCCAATCCCACCGCCACCGGGATAGTAGCCACCACCGCCACCAGGATAGGAGCTGGATGGGGCACGACTAGGCATTGAGGTGCGGGCGGGCGCTCTAAAACTGCCGCCGCCGATCCGGCCACCACCTCTGGCGGCTAACGCACCGCTGGCATTGCTAAAGAGCAACATTGCCATCAAGGCGAAGACCATTAACGGTTTCACTAAAGGCTTGACTAACTGAACGAGCATTTTGAGCATAAGCCTGTCCCTATGTGCGAACTGTGGCTCCGTTCAAGTCCGTGAGTTGGGCTTAATTAAACGTTACACAGTGAACTATATTTACTAATTTACAGTGTTTCACCCATTGGAGCGAGTGTCCTAGGGGTAGATCTTGGGGGGGATGACCGTACAGCCTGCTTAGCCGCCTCCCACAATGGTGACAATTTCAAGGCGATCGCCCTCTGCCATCACCGTTTCTTCCCAAAATTGACGGTGCAAAATTTCGCCATTGTATTCCACGGCAACCAGTCGGGGGTTCATGCCGAGCTGCTGCAAAAATTGAGGCAGTGTGGTAGGTGAACAGGTGCGGGATTCACCGTTGACTTGAAGAGTGATTGAATTAGTCTGGTCTGACGCAGGCATGGGTTCCTCTAAACATTTCAGCGCCGATAGTTTTGAGTCGGGGCAACTAAGCCGTCTTGGCTCAAAACTATTAGATGTTATCCACAATTTTGATCCAGTCGCCATCGACGGTGGCGATCGCCCCCCCTGGGAGGGAATCGGTTTGGCTGCGGTTGGGCGCATGCAACAACGCCACAAGTTTCTCAATTTGTTCAAAACTGGGAGCTTGGGGCAACTCTTGGTAGAGCCACTGGCGCATAACCCGGCGCTGTAATGCCAGCGGCGCACCCTTCAAAACGCGGCGGCTGAGGCGAGGCGGATCTGAATCGGTTGCAGGGGTAGCCTGTCGTTTCAAACTTTCGGCAGTCTTTTCCAAAAAGTCTACGTCTGCCCGCAGCAGCTCTGCCGTTTGCGCCAGCGATGGCTCCACTTGCGGGTTAAAGTGCGCTTTTAAGTATGGCAGTAGCTCTTGGCGAATTCGGTTGCGGGCATAGTATAAATCATCATTAGTCGAGTCTTGCCAGACATGCAGATCACGCTCGTGACAAAACTCAGCCGTTTCGCTACGCCACACCTCCAACAGGGGACGCACTAGCTGCACGGTTGGCAGTAGTTCGCGCTGCCAGGTCAAAGCCTGAAGCCCATCGGCACCGCTGCCTCGAATCAGATTGTAGAGCAACGTTTCGGCGCGATCGCTGCCTGTATGTCCAGTAACAACGGCGGTATACCCCTTTTGCTGAGCGATCGCCCCCAATGTGCCATAGCGCCAGTCACGCGCCGCTGCTTCGCTAATCACATCTGCATTAGCCGTCGCCTGGTGATAGGGCACCTGCCAGACAGTTGCCAACTCGTGCACATACTGAGCGTTAGCCTGTGAATCAGCGCGCCAGAAGTGATTACAGTGGGCGATCGCCAGTTCCCATCCCCACTTGGGCTGTAAATCAAGCAACAGTCGGATTAGACATAATGAGTCTTGTCCACCTGACACCGCGACCAATATTCGTTCGCCCTGCTGAAACAATTGCCGCTGCCGGATCGACCGATGCAAGCGCGCGTGTAGCAGCGTCCACGGCAAAAAGTCAGGCATACAAGCACGCAAAAAAACCAAATGAATCAGGCGGACAAACGAGTTGCAAGGGATGTAAAGGAACCCAGAATAGATTCCCTTTCGGCTCTATCCATCGTGGCTGCCAGACTAATCCTGACTGCCAAGGCTAATAGGTGTCTTCGGGTTCACGATAGGCTTCATAAACCTCATCGCGGCGCGAATAAATTTCTTCGCGAGTAGGCCGATCTTCAAGACTCGCACGCCGAGGACGTTCCTCCCGCAGCAGCTTTTGGGTCTCTGGAAAAAACTCCAGCCGAATTCTCACCCGACCACGCTGCCAACCCTGATTGGCAAACCGCAGCACTTCACAGCGTAGCCCTTCACCAAACCAGCCTTCACACTCTTCTGACCACTCACCCTCTCGTTCACTAATCGCCTGTGCTAATGCATCCAAAAACTCTTCCACCTTAAAGGTTGGATTCGACATCAAAACACGCCCAGCACTGACGTACAGCACCTCGTCATCATTCAGCAGAGTGGGTAGTTGATCCATTACGATGTGTTACCTTTTGTCGTTATCAAAAATTAGACAGTTTTTTAGGAGCGTGGATTAAATAAAACCAGATCTTTATTTTTTGCAAGAGAGGCGGAGCTTCTCTTGCAAAAAATAACGTTGGGTTTTGATTAAATTCGCCATCCTTAGTGATTGTTCTGCGACAGGACGCGTTACGCACCGTTCAAAAATCACTAAAAGAACCACCCATAACTGTGCAGGCCTTTACCCAACAGATTTACTCCTAAATAGCACACCCAGACCACCAAAAATCCTGATGCTGCCAAAATAGCGGGGCGACGACCTTGCCAACCGCGAGTAATGCGGGAGTGGAGGTAGGCAGCAAATACCAGCCAGGTAATGAGTGCCCAGGTTTCTTTTGGGTCCCAGCTCCAGTAAGAACCCCAGGCTTCGTTAGCCCAGACGGCTCCGGCGATGATGCCGATGGTAAGCAAGGGAAAGCCCAAACCAATGATGCGGTAGCTGACATTGTCAAGCGTGTCGGCTAGGCTGAGTCGCTGAGGAGAGAGCGGGATGCCAGATGCCTGTGCAACGGTGGGTGTGGCGATCGCCTCCAGCACGGCAGTGCCACCCGTATCCACACCCCCATCCACTCCAGCATTTACTCCAGCATTTGCCATTAGAGGAACTTGGGGTGCGATCGCCTCTCCCATGCGCCGCAGCCGATAGCGCGAATCGCGATAGCCCCCGGTGCCTACAGAGCTACCCCGCAGCTCGATTGCTTGACCCCGCGTAACAACCAGAAAAGCGATCGCCATCAGCGCCCCTACCATCAGCGCCGCGTAACTAATCAACATGACGCTAACGTGCATCATCAGCCAGTTTGACTTAAGGGCAGGCACCAACGGTTCAGAATGCTGCATAGAAGCGGGCAGCGACAGCGCCGAAAATGCCGTAATGGCCATTGCCACCGGAGCCGTGACCGCACCCACTAACCGACTGCGGCTCATATTCTCAGCCAATAGGTGAACCGCTGTAATCCCCCACGCTACAAAAAACAGAGATTCATACAAGTTACTGAGCGGAAAATAGCCCGCCTCGATCCACCGGGCAGCTAGCAGCGCCGCTATACCCAGATTGGCGATCGCCATCCCTGCGGTGCCTACCGATGCCAGATAGGGAACGGTGGGGAACGCCGCCCCGCTCCAATAAACCAGCATGGTTAGAAACAGAACGGCAAACGAGGCGTTGTCTAGCCAGCCCTGCAACGAAACCAAATCCATTCGATGTGTCTCCCAATGCGGATACCAGTTCTATCGTATCGGAGGACGGGGTATGGTGGCGATGTTTCGCATCTGCGATGTTTTTTGGCAGAATTCACTTTGCAAAACTATTTTGCAAAACCATCCATAGATTTGAAACAGCCCCGTTATTCTTCTAGCTGCCAGAGTTCCTTGTTGTAGTCTGCATCCAGCACCTTTTTGGGGCGCATAATGAGCAGCACTCGCCCTAGCAAACGGCAGTCTGGGGTGCTGTTAAACCATTGGATGGCCAACTGGTCATCGTGATCCACCACGAAGTAGCTAAATTCATCCCACTGCCGCTGTGCCCGATCTAGAATCACCAAAATTTCTTCTGGTGCGCCATCGGGGGGTACTGGCAGTTGCTCCTCTGTAGCCAATACTGCCACGGGGTCTTCAGCCGCCACAATCACTTGCCAACCGGGCACAGGCACCCACGCACCCGTTCCGGAAAAGGTCACGATTTGAAATGCGCCGTCTTCTTCTATCAGCGGCACGGCCTGCAATTCAGCAGGCGATAGCGGCAGCCTGCCCACTACTGGAATGACTCTTGGTACGTCTGCATCGGACTCTAGGCGATAGAACGGGAGTCGCGGCGCAGGTTGAATTCGGGCAATTGAGAAATCGGTTAGCAGCTTTTCTAGCTGGCGGCGGGCAGACTCGCTGACGGCAAACCGCAACCCTTGGGCAATTAGACGCGATCGCATTTGCAAATCGGCCTGTTGTCGTGCCAAATTCCAACAGTAATAGGCGACGGCATCGCCGGGGGGCTGTGGAAAATGCTCTGGCACAGATGATAGTCGAGAGAAATCTTTCAGCGCCTTAGCAACTTCGTGGGCACCTTCTGAGTCGATTCCCTTTTCAACGACTAATCCCGCCGCAGTCGCTCGATCGGCCTGCCCCAAAACACGGAACTCGTATAGGGTATCGCTACCCGATTGCTCAAACCGCGATCGCACATCTGCCGACACTCCCGCCGCTACAATAGAGCTGTAGACCTGTGCCGCGACGGTAATTTGATTCTGCTGGATTGGCTCAAACCCGGTCGCTTCGAAAATTTGCTGCGGCGAATAGCCCGCTTTTTGAAGCTGTTGACAGGCGTTGCCCCAAGTAACCCAACTGCCTTCTTTACGACGCAGCGATCGCACTAATGCGTCGGTATCAATTTCATCGGCGGGCGGCAGATTCAAATTGTCGGGGGGTAGGGCAGTCATGAAAGATTTGTCAGTCACAGTTGGGAGATTTATGGAACGAAGGGGGCTGAGAAATCAACACTCAGCAACCAATGACTACCTTCAGTCTAGGTGCTAACGGCCACCGTTCCCATCCAAACAATCATCCCCCGATTATGCAATAAGTAGGTGGGCTTAAGTAAATATAAGATCCTAAAACCCTGCGCCGCCCGCACAGCGGGCGGCGCAGGGTTTTAGGATTTGGTTTTTATTTAGGTTGAACTACTTACCAGCAGTATTGCAGGTGCAGAGCGTCTACCCTCACTCAAGCTTCTTGAATTTTTCGTACAGTGTGTAGGTCTAACTAAATAAATTAAATCTCAGATTTATAAATAAATTAAATCTCAGATTTAGTTGACTAACTGGCCAAGTATCAGAGATGATGGAAGACGCATCACGGGGCTATAGCGCAGTTGGTAGCGCATCTCAATGGCATTGAGAGGGTCAGCGGTTCGAATCCGCTTAGCTCCATAAACTGTGATTTTCTGTCAATGGAATCCGATCTGTCTTCTTCCGATGCTGTACCCGTCACCGCGCCGGAGCGATCGCTCGATCAGCAGCTTCAAAACTTGCGCGATCGCCTGCGTCCGGGGCAGCAGCGTATTGCAGACTGGCAAGAGGGTTCACTGGCTGTTTCAGCCGTACCTGGTTCAGGCAAATCTACCGGAATGGCGATCGCCACGACCATTTTGTTAGGGAAACGATACCAACAGGCTCTGCTACAAGCCTCCCTTCCGGCTGATCAAATCGTCCTCGTTACCTTCACTCGTTCGGCAGCAGCAAACCTGCGGGGCAAAATTCGACACCTGCTAAAAGAGTTAGGGTTACCCGCCAACGGATTTGCTGTTTACACCCTACACGGTTTAGCGCTAACCATTGCCAACCGCTACCCCGATTTGTCGGGGTTGAACCTCGATCGCATGACCCTGGTGTCGCCTACCCAAGGCAACCGCCTAATTCGCACCAGTGTAGAACAATGGATTACTGCAAATCCGGTACTGTATCGGCAACTGATCGAAAGCAACCAGTTTGATGGAGAAGAAACCGAGCGATTGCGGCGACAATCGGTGTTACGAACAGAAGTGTTACCCAATTTGGCGCAGACTGCGATTCATGAAGCTAAAAGCTCAGGGTTAATGCCGTCAGATTTGCGCGCCCTGAGTCAAACCCCGCGATCAATTGCGACAGGTACACATTTAGATGCCACCTCAGACGCTCCCGACTATGACGTTCTTAGCATGGCCGCAGGACTCTACGAGCAGTACCAAGCCCTTTTACAACAGCGCAACTTCTTAGACTATGACGACATGATCCTCGCTGCCCTGCGTGTGCTCGACAATGACAGCGCCCGTCAGGTTTGGCAAACATTAGTCTTCGCTGTCTTTGAAGACGAAGCGCAAGATTCTTCTCCGCTACAGACCCGTCTTCTAGAGCTATTAGCAGCCGACCCCAACGGCAGCCCGCCCAACTTAGTGCGCGTCGGCGACCCTAATCAGGCCATCAACTCCACCTTTACGCCAGCAGACCCTCTCTTTTTTCGTGAGTTCTGCCAACGCTGTCAACAGCAGGGCAGACTGGCCGAAATGGATCAGGCTGGGCGCAGCACTCAAGCCATTATGGATGCGGCAAATTTCACGCTGGAATGGGTAAATCGGCGCTACGGAAGGGAAGTAGGGGATTCGGTATTGCCGAACCCCCTACTTCCCTTCCGTCCTCAACAGATCCATCCGGTTACACCTAACGACCCGCAGCCAGACCGTAATCCACCGCCTGAGGGTAGAGGTCTGGAGTTACGCTTTCCACCGGATGTATATCAGTCGGTGGCGTTAATTGCTCAGCGGATAGCAGATTTATTTGAACGGGAACCAACGGCGCGGGCGGCTGTATTGGTGCGCGAGAATCGCCAGGGGCGGTTTGTGGGAGAGTTGCTGCGAAACCCTGAGCAGTACAAGTTAGGGGTTGATCTGAGTCAGTTAGGAATTGAAATTTACGATGTGGGAGAACGCGATCGCCATTCTCACGTACCAGCAGAAGTCTTAGCCCTGCTGCAATTTCTCGATCGCCCCCACTCGCCCGACAATCTTAAAGCCGCTCTCCGGGTTCTAGTCGATCGCCAACTGATTCCCACCCCAGATCTAAACCAACTCAGCAGCCAATCCGAACAGTTTCTCTATCCCGGCCCTCTAGATGCGCCCCAGGCTGAGTCGGTTGTACAGGCACGGCGCTATTGCAATAGCCTATTGCGGGCGCGCCTAGAGCTGCCCCTGTATCAACTCATCCCCTTCCTAGGCCTGACGCTGCGCTACGACCAAACAGAACTCGCTACCGCCGATAAACTAGCCACACGCATCGCTCAGCAAACCGCAACCAATCCCTCTCTAATGGCAATTCTAGACACCCTTCAAGAGGTGGTGCGAGGCGAGCGGTTTGAACCAGTTGAAACGGGAGATCTGGATGCTCGCTACACCCGCCCCGGCCAACTCACTATCATTACGATGCACAAAGCTAAAGGATTAGATTGGGACTTTGTATTTCTGCCCTTTTTGCATGAGCAACTCATTCCTGGTAGCGTTCGAGTTCTGCCTCAGTCTCAGTTTTTGGGCAATTTTGACCTGGCAGAAGTAACACGGGCACAAATTCGAGCTAGCATTCACAACCAATTGCCCTTACCTAGCATGGATGGAGCTTGGACTCAGGCAGGTCATCTTAAAGTGGCCGAAGAATTTCGCCTGCTTTACGTTGCCATGACTCGCGCTAAGCGACTGCTGTGGATGGCGGCAGAACGCGAAGCGCCGTTCAGTTGGAATAAGCCTGAAAATCTGGAGCGCAAAGAGCCTTGCCCCGTTCTCCCAGCTCTCAGTCAAGCATTTCCGATGGCAATGGCATAACTGGACACTGGCACCATCTGACACAGATGCAAATAACAATCCGACGTATCCTTTTCGGAATACATCGGATTGAAGGGCTTTACCAGGCATTTAGATGGCGATCGCCATGGGCATGGTTGCTGGCGGATCTTGGGCATTACCTACATAGCTATTACCTACATAGCAACGCCAAGTTACGCACAGGCCAAGCGCTCTACAGCCAACTGCATTTTCTGCAAGGATTAGGTTCAAGAGCTAGCTGTTTGAGCCGCCAAGAGCTTCTTTAGCTTCTCTAGATCTTGTGCCCAGCGAGGATCGGGCTGAACAGCCTCAGACTCTGTAGAGCCACCCGCCTTTGTTCGAGTTTTGGCAGCGGCACCAGCACCACCCTTTTTACGGGCAGCCACCGGAGTAGGAGTCGACTCAGCAGAAGGAGTACCTTCAGCATCATCTTCCTTACCCTTCTCGCGCGGCTTGGCGCGCTCAATCTGCAACGTCGTATCTTGAAACGCAAAGTTGTTAAACTTTTCGATTACCAGGTCAGCCTGTTCTTCAGTTTTGACGGTGACAAAAGCAAACCCACGGCATTTGCCAGTTTTTCGATCAGTAATTACCTTGGTGGTAATAGATTCATCTAGACCAGAAAATAGTGCAGCCAGCTCTTGACGCTCTACCTGCTCTTTCGGCAAATTACCCACATAAAGACGAATAGACATAAGGTGAAGATTCCTCCAGATTTGGTTCAGACCAATTTGCGTGAAAG
>Ga0105048_10007964_pt1 | contig 16977 bp, 18 predicted proteins | sample MAT05_FD_78382 | JGI IMG/M metagenome (GOLD analysis project Ga0105048, IMG submission 78382) | Freshwater microbial communities from Lake Fryxell liftoff mats and glacier meltwater in Antarctica - MAT-05 | ecosystem: Environmental > Aquatic > Freshwater > Ice > Liftoff microbial mat | place...
ACGATTAGCATGCTCCGTCTAACGCCGCGTGACTAACTTGGTGCTGGTGTCCTGGTCGACAATCTCAATTTCGCCGTCTTGCGGGTAGTAGACCGCGAGGCAGTTCGAGTTCAAGAGCACGGCCATGAGACGCCCCATGAGCAGATAGGCTTCGTCGTCCGCAGCACCGGCCTGCAAGTCGATCGACCACCAGCCCCGATGGCGGCGAACCGCTGATCCCACATCGCCGGACTTCACCTTGCTCGCGAGATCTTCGACAAACATGCCGGTGACCGATTGGATGATGAAGGTCCGGTCCGCTATATGGAAGCGAGGCCACTCGACGCGGTACGGAGTGTCCGACCACGCCCGCTCAGCGGCGAGGGTAACCACATTTTCGGGTAGATCGCGGTGTGTTCGGAGCAAAAGAACAATCGAGACCAGGGGATCACTGGCCGGTAAAGCGAATAGGCCTTTAAGCCAGGAAGCAAGACTCACGTTCTGATTGTAGAATATGGCCATGCGCCTAGCTCTGCTTTTCTTTGTTGCGATGACCGCGCTGGCGCAAAAGAAATTTTGGGCGTTTCAGCCGTTGGAGCCGCAGGCGGGTTCCATTGACGAGATCTTGAAACCGGTCGGGACGGCGGTAAACCGGGCTGCCTGGATGCGCCGCGTTAGCTTTTCGCTTTCCGGTTTGCCTCCGATAGAGTTGACCGAGAACGACCGGGCGGCCTATGTCGACAAGCTGCTGGCGAGCCCCCAGTATGGCGAACGTTGGGCGAGACACTGGCTCGACCTGATGCGTTATGCCGAGACGAATGGACACGAGTACGACAACGATAAAAGCGATGCGTGGCGGTATCGAGACTACGTGATTCGGGCCTTGAACGCGGACTTGCCGTACGACCAGTTTGTGCGGGAACACGTCGCGGGGGACCTGCTCGCCAAGCAGCGGCTGTCGACCGATGGAGCCTATCTGGAGTCGCCGATTGCGACGACATCGTGGTGGTTCGGTGAGATCTTGAACTCAGCCACCGATTCAGCCAAGTCCCGGGCGGACGCCGTTGATAATCAAATCGACGTCTTCTCCAAAGCGTTTTTAGGAATGACCGTCGCCTGCGCGCGGTGCCACGACCACAAATTTGATCCCATTCCGACGGCCGACTACTACGCCATGGCCGGGGTGATGCATTCGACGAATGTGCGGGAGGCGGTGGTCGATTCGCCGAGTCGGAGGACGGAAATTGCCGCAACGCTAGGAGCGCGAGCGGAAGCTAAAGGGGTGAGGCTGGCCCTGCGCGCAAATGAAGAGCTGTTTACTCCGTTTGACGAGTGGCGGGCGGAAGGGCAAGCGATGGGGATCAGTCACGGTGTGGCGAGTAGTTCGCCTCTCGAAGGGGTGGGGTCGTTAACCTCACCGAAGTTCAAAATGCCTCGTTTTTACGTCCATGTGTTGATGCAAGGGTCTCCGTACAAGAAGCCGCGAGTGGGCGAGGGCGACTTGCGATTGACCTTGGTGGCGGACGATTTCAAGAGCACGGGTTGGTTCCCGTTGGGAGTCGCCGGGTTCACCTGGAAAACATCCCGCATGACCTTATCCCACGGCCGGGAGTGCTATTTCGAACTCGTGGACCGCTCGCGGAAGGGGTATTTAGGCGTGGCCGCGATTGTCATCTCGGACCACCCGACGCCACCCGGGATTTTGGAAAACGCCGCGTTGGCTAAGCCTGGTTCGGTGCCGGAGTTGCCTGGCTCGACGTTTGCGTTGATCAGTCAGGATGAGCATCCGGGGAACGCTCGAGTGCACCTGCGCGGGAGCCACCAGTCGCTGGGGGCGGAGGTGCCGCGCGGGTTTTTGAAAGTGCTGGGGGGGAAGGTGCCAGTCGCAGACGACGCGAGTGGGCGGTTGGAGATGGCGGCTTGGTTGACCGGGGACGCAAAGGCGCTACTCGCAAGAGTGATGGTGAATCGGGTATGGCGGCATCACTTCGGCAAGGGTCTGGTGGGCTCGACGGACAACTTCGGATTGCTGGGCGACCGGCCGGCGAATCGGGGACTCCTGGACGGTCTGGCCCAGCGATTCATCGCCGCGGGTTGGAGTTTGAAAGCGCTGCATCGGGAGATCCTGCTGTCGGAGGCCTATGCGCGCACCGTGCCCGTGAAGCGACTGGAGGCGGAAGCGATTCGAGATGCCATGCTCTTGCTGTCCGGGCGGTTGGATTCAACCCTCTACGGGCCGAGCGTAATGCCGCACATCAGTGCGTATCAGAACGGGCGGGGGAAGCCGCCTTCGGGGCCGGTGGACGCAGACGGGCGGCGGAGCATTTATATTCAGGTGCGACGGAATTTCCTGACGCCGATGTTCCTGGCCTTTGACCATCCGCTGCCGATCTCGGCCATCGGCAACCGCAGCTCCAGCGTCGTCCCGAGCCAGGCGCTGCTGCTCCTGAACAATGAGTTCGTTCTGGGTCAAGCCAAGCTGTGGGCCCAGCGGACGATGCGCGAAGGTCTGGGACCGGAGGATTTGGTGGGGGCTTTATACCGGGCGGCGTTTGCCAGAGAACCGAAGGTGACTGAGCAGACGGCCGCGCTGGACTACCTGCGCCAACACGGGGACAACGAGGAGTCGAGAGCCGATCTGTGTCACGTCTTATTCAATACGGCGGAGTTTAGCTATGTTCAGTAGGCGCGAATTTATCGCTCAAATGGCGATGGCATTGCGGGCACCGCACTTCGCCGCGAAAGCGAAGTCGGTGATCTTTTTATACATGGACGGCGGGCCGTCGCAGATGGACACCTTCGACCCGAAGCCGCGGCTAAACCGGGAAGATGGCCAGGCCCTTCCGTTCAAGCCGCCGACCACCGTCTTCAACATCTCGGATAAGATTCTGGGATCGCCTTTTGCGTTCCGTCAATATGGGCAGTCGGGGACGCCGGTAAGCGAGTTGTTTCCGGAGACAGCGACCTGCGTCGATGACCTTTGCGTGATCCGCAGCATGGTGGCCGACCACTCTGAACATACGGCGGCCAACTATTTCCTCCATTCCGGCAGCGGCTTTCAAGGGCGGCCGAGCATGGGCGCCTGGGTGAACTACGGGCTCGGGAGCGTGAGCGACAATTTGCCCGGCTTCGTCGTTCTGGAAGCGGGCCTGATACCCCCCGGGGGTATCGACTGCTTCGGAGCGGGGTTTCTGCCGGCGAGCTATCAGGGGACGATCTTCAAGCGCGGTGCGACGCCGATTGCGGACCTGGAGACGCCGGCGGCGGAGCGCCCCAAGCAGCGGGATAAGCTCGCCTTGCTGGCGCAATTAAACGCCGGATTCGGCGGGTCGAGTGAAGTAGACGCCTTCGTGAAGAACTACGAACTGGCGTTTCGAATGCAGGCGGCGGTACCGGATTTGCTCGAGTTGAAGGGCGAGAGCGAGGTGACGAAAAGGCTGTATGGAATGGACGAGGAGATCACCTCCGAGTTTGGGCGCCAGTGTCTGCTCGCTCGACGGATGGTCGAACGCGGAGTTCGATTCATTGAGCTGCTCACACCGGCGCGCCCGGGCCTGGACCGGTGGGATCAGCATAGTGCGATCGAGAGCGGCCATCGGATCAACGCCAAGGGCGTCGACAAGCCGATTGCCGGGCTGTTGAAGGATCTGAAAGCCCGCGGGTTGCTGACGGAGACGCTGGTGATCTGGGGGGGAGAATTTGGGCGAACGCCCTGTGCCCAGATTCCCGAGAATGGCCAGCGGAGCAAGGTGGGGCGGGATCACAACCCATTTGGGTTTACGATGTGGATGGCGGGTGGCGGGATCAAGCCCGGAACGGTGCACGGGGCGACCGACGACTACGGCTATTTTGCCGTCGAGAACAAAGTCCACATGAACGACCTGCACGCCACGATGTTGCATCTTCTCGGGCTGGACCATAAGCGACTGACCTATCGGTATTCGGGGCGGGATATGCGGCTGACCGATGTGGCCGGCAACGTGGTGAAGGAGATTCTGGCGTAAACTGATAGTTCATGCTTTGCGCCGGAATTGTCGGCCTACCCAATGTAGGCAAAAGTACCCTTTTTAATGCGTTGACCCAGAGCCGAAAGGCGATGGCGGCCAACTACCGATTTTGCACGATCGAGCCGAACAACGGCATGGTTACCGTGCCAGACGATCGGCTGGAGGTGCTGTCAAAGATCAGCAACTCCCAGAAGTTGGTTCCCAGCGTCTTTGAATTTGTCGATATCGCGGGCCTAGTAAAGGGTGCCAGCCAGGGCGAGGGACTGGGCAACCAGTTTTTAGGTCATATTCGCGAAGTGGACGCGATTGTGCAGGTGGTTCGCTGTTTTGAGAACTCCGACATTGAGCACGTGATGGATTCGGTGGACCCGATTCGGGACATCGAGGTGGTGGATACGGAGCTGATCCTGGCCGATCTCGAAAGCGTGCAGAAGCGGCGCCAGCGGAACCTGAAGTTGGCCAAATCGGGCGATAAAAAGGCCGCTGCGGAGAACGAGCTCCTCGACCGTTTGGAGCCCCATTTGAGTTCCGGCAAGCACGCGTTTTCGCTCGAAATGACGGCCGAAGAGCGGGCGCTGATGAAGCCCCTATTCTTGCTGACGTTCAAGCCGACGCTGTTTGCGTGTAATGTTGCCGAAGGAGACTTGGCCGATCCGGATTCCAACCCGTGGGTGGGCAAGGTCCGGGAGTTGGCGGCCCAGCATCATGGTTGCGAAGTAGTGGTGGTGTCGGCGGAGATTGAAGCCGAGTTGATGAATTTATCGCCGGAAGAGCGCGCCGAATATTTGGAAAGCTTAGGAGTGAAAGAGGGTGGCGCCGGTAGTTTGATCCGTGCGGCGTACCATCTTCTGGGATTGCGGACGTATCTGACCACCGGCGAAAAAGAGACCCGGGCGTGGACGATTCATGCCGGCGACAAGGCCCCTCAGGCGGCCGCTGTGATCCACTCGGATTTCGAAAAGGCTTTCATTTCGGCCGAAACGATCGCCTACAACGACTTGGTGGAGTTGGGCAGTTTCGCCGCGGCTCGCGCTGTGGGCAAGCTGCGGACGGAAGGCAAAGAGTACATCGTGCAGGACGGCGATGTGATGGAATTCAAGACCTTTGTTTAGTAAAATACGCCGGGTCTAAGCAGCCACAGTGCTGCGAAGGCGAGTTTTGGCTGGATCGTAGCGGATTGCGGCGACGTCGACTTGATCTGGTTATGCTTCCGGATGAAGTTTCGGACGGCTTTAGCCGCGTCCTGCGACTTTCAGGCGAGATCCAACCCCACCGCCTTTAGGCGGAGGTTGTTTAGAGCACTTCTTGACTTAACCAAGGGCATATCCACAATGCTTGAAGCAGTTTCTCGCCTTCTCCGGGAAGATCAAGGCGAGCGCCTGTGGGAGAGCGACGTCGAGGGCCTCGAGCGATCGGGCTTTGAGTTGCCGTAAACGCGATTTGACCACTGACCAGACGGATTAAGATCTGGCGCTCTCCAGATCCTCTCGGCCCAGCCACGGCTCACCTGAAACGTGGCTAGCTTCTCCAGCCCGATATTCCCCGCCTCGTACGCGGATACGAACTTTTCACGCAGATCATCTGGTATGGTCGCGCCATATCGATTTGCCGCCAAAAATCCAGAGTCCCTCTATTAGGTCAGGAGTTGCTCTAGCACCATGTGCCGGGTCTAATCCCCCCGCCTTTCAACCACGGTGCTGCCGAGGCAGGAGTTGGCAGAGCCATGAGGGAGAAAGTTCCGTCGGCCGGGTCCGAGGCTTTGCTCCCGCGACGAGTTATGCCCGCTGTTGCGGGGAAGCTTTGCGGCGGCATTATCCGCGTTCCGCGACTTTCAGTCGCAATCCAACCCCACCGCCTTTAGGCGGTGGTTGTTTAGGACAGATGATTAGGTCAGAATCGTGAACGCCGTTTCGGTCCGGACGACCGGTCGATAAAGCGTATCCCGTTCGAATGGTTGGCGGCCCGCCTCGCGGATTAAGCGGAGCAGGTCGCCTCGGCGGAGGTTCTGTTTCGTGGTGGCCCCGGCGTCGTGATAGATCTTCTCTTCGACCACGGTGCCGTCGATGTCGTTCGCGCCGAAGCGCTGTGCGATCTGGGCGATGCCTTCCGACATCATTACCCAGTAGGCCTTAATGTGGGGAATATTATCGAGCATGAGCCGGGATACTGCGATGTTGCGGATATCGTCGAAACCGGTCGTGGTGGGCAGATGCGCCATGTCGGTATTGGCCGGGTGAAAGGCGAGCGGAATGAACGTCTGAAAGCCGTGCGTTTCGTCCTGAAGCTCGCGCAGTTTGACGAGATGATCGACGCGATCGGCTTCGTTTTCGATGTGGCCGTAGAGCATGGTGCAGTTCGACTTCAGGCCCAGATTGTGCGCTTCCCGGGCCACCTCGAGCCATTCGCCACCATCGATCTTATGGTCACAGATGACGCGGCGAATTCGTTCGCTGAAGACTTCCGCGCCGCCTCCGGGTTGGGAGTCGATACCGGCGGCGATGAGCCGCTGCAGTACTTCCCGATTGCTGATCTTCATACGTTTGGCAAAGTACGAGATCTCAACCATCGTAAAGGCCTTTAAGTGGACCTGAGGATAGCGCTCCTTCAGCCCGCGAATCATCTCGCAGTACCAATCGAGGGTGAGTTCGGGATGGAGGCCGCCGACGATGTGAAACTCACTGACGGCTTCGGTGTAGCCTTCGCCGGCGCGGTGCCAGACCTCTTCGAGCGACATCGTGTAGCCGGTGGGGTCCTTGGCCTTTTTGCCGAAGGCGCAAAGGCGGCAGGAGGCCGTACAGACGTCGGTTGGATTGATATGCCGATTGACGTTGTAGTAGGTCAGGTCGCCGTGCAGGCGTTCGCGAACGAGGTTGGCGAGATAGCCGACGCCGAGCAGGTCGGAGGTCTGATAGAGCAGAACGCCATCGTCGAAGCTGAGGCGCTCCTCGGCTTTAACTTTTGCGAGAATCGGCAGGAGGCGAGCGTCTTCAAAATGAGGGGTCATAGGTTCACACTCCACCAAACATCGGCAGCTAGGAAGGCAAAAAACAGGACACTGACATAGCCGTTAACAGTGAAGAAAGCGGCGTTTACTTTGCTGAGGTCGTGGGGTTTGACGAGGCTGTGCTCGTAAAGCAGTAGCGCCGCGACTCCGCCGACGGCGGCCCATGAGAGGCGGCCAAGACCGAAACCAATCACGAGAAGGACCAGGCAGCCCAGCATCAGACCGTGGAGACCGCGAGAGATCATCAGGGCCCCTGAGATACCGAACCGCTTGGGAAGGCTGTAGAGGCCCGCAGAACGATCGAAATCAACATCCTGACAAGCGTAGATGATATCGAAGCCGGCGGTCCAGAAGGTGACGGCGGCGGTCAGCCAGAGGATGCGAGGGTCCAACGTCCCGGTTACGGCGATCCAGGCCGCCGCCGGCGCGACGCCGAGAGCGAACCCGAGCACGAGGTGGGAGTAGTGGGTGAAGCGCTTGGTGAACGAGTAAAAAAACAGGATCATCAAGGCGGGAAGGGCGAGATAGAAGCAAAGTCGACCCAGGGCGGCCGAGGCGAAAACGAAGGCGAACGACATCGCGAACAGGAAGCCCCAAGTGAAGCGCTTGGAAAGCTTTCCGGCCGGGATCTCGCGGCCTTTGGTGCGGGGATTCGCCGCGTCGATCTCGGCGTCGAGCAGCCGATTAAAGGCCATTGCCGCGCTCCGGGCGGTGACCATGGCTACGACAATCCAGGTCAACTTTTCGGCTGAGCCGTCCCGAGGGAACCCCTGCAGGCGCCATGCCAGCAACGCTCCGGTCAGCGCAAAGGGCAGCGCAAAGACGGAGTGCTCGAATTTGATCATCCCGAGAGTTAATAGAAGCCGTTCCCAAAACATTCTGCGTTACCATTTTACTGGATGCTGGCCAAATCATGTTTGCTTCTGATTGTTGCCTCCGGAATGACCGGTTGCTACCAGAGCCCTCGCAAGACTGTGACGACGGAAGATTATCATTTGCACGATGTGAAACTTCCAAACGGGAAGATTATTCGGGTGGAAACGATGGCCAAAATGGCCGATGTGATGCGCGGGATGATGTTCCGCGAATCGCTCGCGCCGGATCGAGGTATGTTGTTTTACCATGGTTCGCCAGGGCAGTTTCCCTATTGGATGTACCAGGTGAAGATTCCGTTGGACATCATTTGGCTGGATCGGTACAAGCTGATCTCTGAAATTTCGCCGCGCACGCCGCCGTGCCCGAGCGATAAATCATCGGAATGCCCGAAGTTTGGCGGCTCGAGACAATCCCTCTATGTGCTCGAGCTGGCTGCGGGTGAAGCGCAAAATAACAAGCTGCAACTAGGCGACAAAATCGAGTTTTAAAATGGATCAAACACTATTGAGGGAACTGCTCGAGCGGGTACGCGCGGGCGAAACGGATGTGGACGCGGCGGTAGGCCGGCTTCGCCACATGCCGTTTGAAGATATTGGATTTGCGAACGTGGACCATCACCGGGCGCTGCGGCACGGGGTGCCAGAGGTGATTTTTGGATTGGGCAAAGCGCCTGAACATGTCGTGGATATCGCCTTGCGCCTGCAGGAGAACGCGAGCAACCTGCTCGTGACGCGCGCGTCGAAAGAGTGCGCCGCGATGGTGCTGGCCGCCATTCCGGAAGCGGAACACTTTCCTCTTTCCGGGTGTATTCGCGTGTGGAAGGATAAGACCATGCGGGGCCGCGGGAAGATCGGAATTGTGTGCGCTGGCACGAGCGATATTCCCGTGGCCGAAGAGGCGCGGGTGACGGCCGAAGTGATGGGCAACGAGGTTTTCGCGATTCACGATGTCGGAGTGGCGGGAATTCATCGATTGATGAGCAATCGAGAGAAGCTGATGGAGGCCAAGGTACTGGTCGTCTGCGCCGGAATGGAGGGCGCATTACCTTCCGCTATCGGCGGATTGGTGAGCGTACCGGTGATCGCGGTGCCGACCAGTATTGGCTACGGGGCGGCCTTCCAAGGGCTGGCGGCCATGCTGGGCATGCTCACGAGCTGCGCGAGTAACGTAACGGTCGTGAACATCGATAACGGCTTTGGCGGCGCTTACGTAGCGAGCTTGATAAACCGGCCTTAGCCGAGCGGTTCGAGGACCGCGTAGAGACCAAAATGGGGCTGCAGCGAACCGCGGCCCCAACGGTTTACGTGCCAGCGGAGACGGAGAAAGTGGATCTTTGGCTCGAAGGGCAGGTCAATGACCAATGCGGACGTGCCAACATAGAACCGCTGGGGGAACGCGGCGACAGCCTTGGCAAGCCACGTCGCGCCATCCGTTGAGGCCTCGATCGACACGTCGATCGACTGTTGTTCCACCGACGTCGTAATTCCGAGGGTGACCTGCACAGCTCGGAGACCCTGAGGAATTGCAGTGGCTGGGGAACCGCCATTGGCGACGACCACCGTCTCCGGAAGCAGGAACTGCGGAGCCATGCGTCGACTAGACTTCCCCGGGTGCTTTGGAGGGGACCGTCGGCCGGTTCGGCTCCATGATTTCGACTTGATCGCGGGTCAAACGGACCACGCGGACTTGGCCCCGCGGGCCGATGGGGCCGATATCGCGACCGGCCTTCTGGACCGTTACGCCGCCCGCATTGCCGACGACCATCCGGGCAGATTCGGTGGTGTTGACGCTCTGGGATTGCCCCGGCTCCAAGACGCCCATGAAGATGCGTTTGCCATCTGCGGTGACTTCAATCCAGGTCTTTTCGGTAGCCGCAATGTTTAGCGACATCATGCCGTCTTTAGTCGAAATCGGAATCACGACAGGCACAGTCGGGGTGGTCTGAACCTCAGCGGCAGGCACTTTCGCCTCCGGCCGGGGCTGGGCGGGAACGGCGGGCGCCGGAGCCGCAATCGCGGCAGAAGATTGTTTTTCGGTACTTCTAACGTTGTCCCAGAGAAGCGAAAGAAGGCCCCCTCCGGCGACGACAACCACCAACGCGGCCAACGCCAGGCCGGTTCGACCGTCAAAAAAAGAGTTGGACCGTTCCATCACCGGGGCGATTGAAATCAACTTCCGCTCTTCAATCTGTTGAAGTTTGGGGTCGCGCTTTGCACCGATGGCTTCGAGATCAACCGCGGTTTCCGGCTGCAGGATCGACGCGTACTCCGCTTCGAACTCTTGACCGTCCAAGCCAAGGGTCTGAGCGTATTGCCGGACAAAGCTTCGATTAAAGAAACCACCCGGAAGCTTGGACCAATCGTCCGCCTCGATCGCTTCTAGGTAGCGACTGCCAATCCGAAGTTCGTCGGCGATGGGACGCAGCTCTTTGCGTTGCCGAAGACGCTCATCGCGGAGTCGTTGTCCTAAACTTGCCATAGATACAAAAAACCTCTAGCCAGCCTATAATATACCATTGTCCAACAAGTTTTCAGGTCCGGTTGCTACCGTCATCGTCGTCACTTGGAATCGACGGGCGATGCTGCACGAATGCATTCAATCGCTCACAGAACAAAGGACTTATGCAGATGAGCCGTTGCCTTTGGAGATCGTCGTCGTCGATAACGGGTCGACGGACGGTTCGGCGGAAATGGTACTGGAGACGTTCCCGTACTGCCGACTGATTCGAAATACCCTAAATAGGGGATTCTGCGGTGCCAACAATCAGGGGATCGCCGTAGCCACGACGGCACGAATTGCCCTGCTCAACAACGACGCGGTGGCGAGCCCCCATTGGGTGGCAGCGCTGCTCGAAGCCATTAACGGAGACGAGCAAAATGGGATGGCGGCAAGCAAGATCGTCCAATATGAATCACCAGGAACGATCGATAAGGCGGGTCACGTTCTGTTCCTGGATGGACAGAACCGGGGTCGAGGCACGGGCGAGGCCGATCGGGGTCAATATGACGGACCGCTCGAATTAGGGTGGCCGGATGGCTGTGCCGCCATGTATCGTAAAGCGATGTTTGATGATGTTGGTGGCTTTGATGAGGACCTATTCGCCTACGCCGACGACGCCGAGTTGGGACTTCGGGCGCGAATCGCGGGTTGGCGGTGCGCTTACGCGCCTCGCGCGGTAGTCCGCCATAGGCGGGGCACCACCTTGGGCCAGGGCAACCCGCAGCGGGTGTTCCTGATAGAACGCAATCGAATCCTCCTTGCCGCGAAGTTGTTTCCGTGGAGCGTACTTCTGTTAAACCCGATTTATTTCGCGCAACGCTTGTGGGCGGCCACCGGGCGAAATGGAGATCTAGCGGCCTTTCCAGGTTGGCAGGGAAAGTTCAGGGTGGGCTGGGCGATGATTCGGGCTAATTTTGCGGCCCTTTGGCTGCTCCCCCGCTTCCTGAGCAAGCGTCGTGAGATCGACCGGTTTGCTCGCATCCGTGGCCGGGGTCTAGCGACTTTATTGCGTCGAGAGGCACCGACAGCAGCGGCGATGCACCTTCGATGAGCCAAATTACTCGCAGTGAATGTCCGGCGTGTGGACACGACGATTATAAATCCCTGTTCCACGGTACCGACAGACTGTATCGGACCACTGACCGTAGTTTCACCGTCGTCGAGTGCACCAGGTGCCGACTGATGCGGTTATTTCCGCAGCCGCACCCGGACGAACTCAGTCGATTCTATCCGGCCCAGTACTGGTTCAGCCCCGGCGATTCAGCGTCGGCGCGGGCCGAAGAGCGGTATCGCCGCTTCGTTTTGGGCGACCACGTTCGGTTTGTGGAAGGAGCAATCGAGGCGAACTCGACCCGTGGGACGGTGCTCGACGTTGGCTGTGGAGGCGGTTTGTTCTTGAGGCTCCTCCGGGAGCGCGGTCATCGAGTCGTCGGTCTGGATAATTCCTTGGACGCAGTCAGAGTGGCCTGGACGCAGAACCGCGTGACCGCGTTGTGTGGTTCGCTCACCAGGGCCCCATTCCGGTCCGGCCAATTTTCAACCATTACCATGTTCCACGTTTTGGAGCATTTGTACGATCCGATGGCTTTTTGTGAGGCGGCGAAGGACCTGTTAACCGATGATGGGCGCTTAGTCATTCAGGTCCCCAATGCGGCGTGCTGGCAGTTTCTCCTGTTTGGCGAGCACTGGAATGGAATCGATATTCCGCGTCATCTCGTCAATTTCAAGGAGAAGGACCTGGTCGACCTGCTCGACGCGAGCGGCTTCACCGTGACCCGGCGGAAACATTTTTCTTGGCGCGACAATCCGGCCGGATTGGCGACGACGATTGCGGTAGGCCTCGATCCAATGGCACGGCGGGTGCGGAAAGTTCAGGAGTCCTCTAAGGGGCGGCTCATCAAAGATGCGCTTTATTTTGCGCTGATGCTGGCCTGCATTCCACCCACGTTAGTAGAGGCCGCGTGCCGGGCCGGCTCGACGATCATGGTGGAAGCGCGCAAGAAATGAGGGACTATGTCCTGCATTTTGAGGCTGCGATTCGGAAAGCGGTCGCGCTTTTTGCCGCGTCGATGCCGCAAGGCCGTCGGGTTCTAGACGCCGGAGCCGGAGAGGGACAGTATGGGCTATTCTTTGCGCACAATCGATACGTCGCGGTGGATCTTGGGGTCGGAGATTCCTCGTGGAACTACGAACAGCTGGACGCGATAGCCGACTTAAAGGCACTTCCCTTCCCGTCCGATACCTTTGACGGGGTGTTCAACGTCGTAACGCTTGAACACGTAACGGACCCACAGCTCGTGGTGCAGGAAATGGCCCGGGTTCTCGCGCCACAAGGGAGGCTGTTATTGGTCGTGCCGCACGAATGGGAGGTCCATCAGCATCCCCATGACTATTTTCGGTATACCCGCTTCGGCTGCGAGTTGCTCCTGTTGCGGGCGGGCCTGGTGATTGAGTCGATCGAACCGGTAGGAGGCTATTTTCGATTGCTGAGCCGGCGGCTTTTATCTGGTTACAAGTTCTTCCCTTGGCCTTTGGCGGTGGCCTGGCTTCTGGCGGTCGGGCCGCCTGCGTTGCTGCTGCCCTTGCTTGATGGGCTCGATCGGCAGTCCGACTACACGCTCGGCTACATTTGCAGCGCGCGGAAACCGGGCGAATCGAGTTAAGCTATCGGCTATGCCTAAACGACGTGACCTGCTGGCGATTGCCGGCCCCTTCGCTCTGTTCGCCGCCAAACCCGGCGGTTTGCCGAACGTGACGCTCAACGCCAAGGACGTCAAGGTGCAGAAGAATCCTTTCGGTGAGCTCCGGATCTATTTTGATGGCCCAACGGACCAGCTTCGGTCGATGACAGCGGGCAGCCTGCTGCTCAACGCCGGAGCGACCCCTCATCCGCCGCATTCCCATCCGGAGGAGGAATTCATGGTGATCACCGAAGGTACTGGTGAACTGTTTTGCGATGGGAAGACGGTTATGGTGGGCCCCGGTTCGATGATGTATTGCGGGGCCAACCAATCTCACGGGATTTTGAACACGGGCAAGAAGCCACTCCTGTTCTTTTTCTACAAGTGGAAAGCTTAACCTTCTCTTAACGATTATTTGCACAGATTCAGTTGCGGTGAGACGTCTCAACACCATACCCTATGGCGATGGAACTCACCGACGCAGACCTGATGCACCAATTTCAAAACGGGGATGTGTCGGCATTTGAGGAATTGGTCAGTCGCTATACACTGCGCCTTCACCGTTTCCTGCAACGCCTCGTCCTCAATAGCGCGGTGGCCGAAGAACTAACCCAGGACACTTTCCTTCGCGTTTTTCTGGCTCGAGGCCGGTATCACTCGTCGGCGTCGTTTTCAACTTGGATCTATCGGATCGCGACGAATCTGGCGCTGAACTGGATTAGGGACTCTCGCTATGCGCGCCAGACTTCTAGCCTGGACGCATTGACGGTGTTGGGCACCAGGATGCAGATTCCGGTTTCGGAACGAAGTGCCGAGCAAGAGTTGGTGGCTAATGTCGAGGTGCAGCGGGTCCGATCCGCGATCGCAGGTCTACCGGAACGCCAGCGAGTGGCCGTGCTGCTCCATAAATACGAAGGTCTGGACTACGAAGCGATCGCGCGAACGTTGGATTGCTCGGTGCCCGCGTTGAAGAGCCTGCTCTGCAGGGCTTACGCCGTTTTGCGAGGACGCCTGCAGACCGACGCGGTGGAGGAAGAAACGATCTCATATCGGGAGGCCCGCCGCCGGTTCCCGAAGCGGGAAAAACCTCAGAATTCGTTACCCTTGTACATCGAAGCGACATATTGTTCATAGCCGTTATACAGCAAAGTTGGCTTCCGTTGCATCGTCGGGATCAGCTGCTCGATGGCCTGCGACCAGCGGGGATGTGGCCTTTTCGGATCAATGTTTGAGTAGAAACCGTATTCTTGCGCATTCAGTTTGTTCCACAAGGTCGGTGGCTCACTGGATGTGAACTCGATTTTCACAATGGACTTGATCGACTTGTATCCGTACTTCCAAGGAACGACGAGGCGAACCGGGGCACCATTTTGTTTTGGAAGAGGTTTGCCGTACATGCCCGTTGTGAGAAGGGTTAAGGGGTTCATCGCCTCGTCCATCCGAAGGCCTTCAAAGTAAGGCCACGGGTAGGAGGGGGCTTGCTTCATACCGGGCATTTGGCTGGGACGGTTGACGGTGACAAAGCGGACGTACTTGGCAGCGGGTTTTGGGTCGGCTAGCTTCAGCAGAAGGCTGAGCGGAAAACCAGTCCACGGTACTGCCATCGCCCAGCGCTCGACACACCGGAATCGATAGAGACGTTCTTCAAACGGGAATTTCTTGAGGATGTCATCAAGATCGAGCTTTTGGGGTTTGTTGCATTGGCCCGTCAGCTCGACCGTCCAGGGAGAAATCTGGAACTCCGAGGCAAGCGCCGCGAGGCCTTCTTTTGCATAGGGATTCAGTTCATAAAAGTTGTTGTAGCCGGTGGCGGCCCACTCTTCGGTAATTGGACGGTCGAGGGTAAAGGCCTCATTCCGCTTGGCCCCCTGCGCCCACGCCGGTAGCGTCGACAGTCCGGCCGCCGCGAGCAACTGACGTCGATTCAGGAACACCGCTTCGGGCGTTACGTCCTGTTCCCGCATCTCCCAACCTTTTGGAATACGAATCCACATGGTACTACTGTACAAATTTCGGGAACACTATGCCGGAGATTGTCGTAAAGGATGGCATGTACTGCAACGCATGTGGATTTGAGATGCAAACCGACCATCGATATTGAGCGCGGTGCGGAAAACCCGACCAGATGGGACAGTTTCGTTGGTCAGCCTCGCCACTGACGAAGGGTCGTCTGGAACGCGACGTGTTCGAGAAGAAGATTGCCGGAGTTTGTTCAGGTGTCGCGAAGTGGCTGGGATGGGACGTAACGCTGGTTCGGCTTTTGTGGCTTGGGATCGCGCTATTGACTGGCATCGGTTTTCTAGCCTATCCGATTTGTTGGATTGTGATGCCGAGAAACGACGCCCGGCAGCCGTTGGGTCTCCCTTCTACTGCTTAGGAAAGGGGTCGATCGACGGATCCGCCTGGCTGGGTAAGCCGATAGGATCCGTCGTCGCCCTCCGCGGTTGCACCCCAACCACACTCACGAGCAAGCCCCGGCTGCAGACCGCCCAAAAAGGCTGCAGCCGGGTACAGGTAAGCGATCGGCACTGCACAATGCTCAGAATCCCGTCTGAGCAGGAGCGCCGATTCAATCAAGCGGGAGCCGCATCTCACGTTTGGCTACTGGAGTCCCTCAACTCCAGTAGCCCTTCGGGGCACTCAACCGCTCGAACTACTTACACCTAGAATCTCTCACGCCGAAACCGCCTGACGGTGGGATCGATCTGGCTATCCTATTGAAAAAGAAGCAAATATAAATCTCAACACCTTGTGAGGGGCTTGCAAAACTCCGCGAAAAACTCTTGACAGGCGTGGTAGCGGGGGAGCGCTAGGCTGATTTTGGGGCCATTTTTTTCGACTCCGGGTCATTCACGGCGGCGGACTGTGGGATTTCCACTGGACCCTCCGAGTCTTGTAAGTGGCTCTTGTGAGTTCCCCTGCCGGGCTTGTGGCGCAGCACATGCGAAGGATGAAAATTGGTCGGGACTTGGCGTCAGTCGGCGACAACGCGTGCGATCTGTGAGTTCTCATCAGCGGGACGGCGAGGTTGGGTACCGACCAGAAACGTGCAACGGCAATTAAGCGAACTAAATGACAGCAGTATATATGGTCACGGGCAGCACTTTTCGAAGGAGGCTCGATACTGGGTTCCACGAAACGGCGCCCACGTGGACGAAAAGGGTGCCTCGGGGCCAATCGGGTTAGGCCGCAGAAATTCCCAATTCTCGAGAGGTTAGGTCGCGAGGCATCCGAAAGTTAAAGTCATTCTATTTCTGAGGAGGCACCGGCTCTCCGCAGCCCGGATTCGGTCGGGTCCGCCACCATTGATTTGGGCGCTGTCGTGTGAGGTCGCTTTGGCGGTCGGCCTGGATTGGGTCTTTCGATTTTCGATTTTCCGAATTTCACGCCGTCCCTCTAAGTGTTTGTATAGACAAGAGTTAGGTGCCGTTTCTGGCTCGATTGCGCTGGGTTCGTTTTTCCTCGAGCGGAGTGGTGGGGCTCGATGCCCCAGCTCTCCGCAGCCCGAATTCGGTCGGGTCAGCGGCCCGTTGATCTGAGCGCTGTCGTGTCGGTTCGCTTTTTGCGCTCGGCCTGGATTGGGTCTCTCGATTTTCGATTTTCCGAATTTCACGCCGTCCCTCTAAGTGTTTGTATAGACGAGAGTTAGGTTCCCTTTCTGGCTCGATTGCGCTGGGTTCGTTTTTCCTGGTGCGAAGTGTTTGGGCTCAATGCCCCGGCACTCCGCAGCCCGGATTCGGTCGGGTCTGCAGCCGTTGATTTGGGCGCTGTCGTGTGAGGTCGCTTTTGCGCTCGGCGTGGATTGGGTCTCTCGATTTTCGATTTTCCGAATTTCGCGCCATCCCTCCAAGTGTTTGTATAGACAAGAGTTAGGTGCCGTTTCTGGCTCGATTGCGCTGGGTTCGTTTTTCCTCGAGCGGAGTGGTGGGGC
>Ga0105048_10007969_pt1 | contig 16975 bp, 14 predicted proteins | sample MAT05_FD_78382 | JGI IMG/M metagenome (GOLD analysis project Ga0105048, IMG submission 78382) | Freshwater microbial communities from Lake Fryxell liftoff mats and glacier meltwater in Antarctica - MAT-05 | ecosystem: Environmental > Aquatic > Freshwater > Ice > Liftoff microbial mat | place...
TGTTGGGAATTTTTCATGAAATTCTTTCGGTGTCATTGATCTATTTTTGAGGGCAACTAACGCCACAACATTGTAACCTATTTACAATGGGGGAGATTGTAGAGGATCACTAAAAAAAATGAATACTCAAGAATGTACAAATGTTACAGAAAAATGTTTGTGACCATCGATTCTACGGAACACTTCTTTTCCTCGACATTATACCAAAATTAACAAGCTCGTTTTAGGTGTAAAGAATATTTCGTTTGGTAAAAGATTATCAAAGAGCTTAGAACATCTGTGCTGTTTGCAAATTCCATTTAGTGCAGTAGTGTTTGGATTTATTCATTAGTCCAAAGCCATTTATGAATGCGTCTTTTGGATTAATTAAAAATGATTTTGGTGTAAAAGAATCTTCCAGACCCTATTTTCCTCCAACACAAAACCCACAACACATTGTCGCGGGTTTTTTATTTCGTAATTAACAATGATTATTGAAGAGGCAAAAACGAATAATTTTTACCGTAATACAACATTTGTTCTGTGAACGATTTTGGATACGTCACTTTTACGTCAATGATATTTCCCTCAGCATCTGTTACTGGTTCCAATAATGGATTTACCATTGCATTGAATGGGGCAATGTTGTAATTATCTGCACGATCAACAACTTCTTTGCGAATAGTTTGATCTACTTTTTTGCCGTAATTATCGGCCAATGCAGCGGCTGCATTAAAATCGCCGGTACTTGTAATGCGCTGCACTTCGGCCAGTAGTTCACCAACATTTGCGCGCATCTTATCGTAGTCTTTGATGTCGTAATATGTTTTGCCCTCGCGTTTTACCTCAGCAATGCTGCCGTCTGTTGCACCGCGCTCAAGCAACCATCGACTAATCCATGCACGATTACGCATATGAGCTTCTTCGATGTCTTTGCCTTCGGGAATTCTGCGGAGTTGAACCAACATACCATTGCGGATATAACCATCATATTCTGCTTTACCAACTTCAAGACTTGGAGTTAATCCCCATTCAACCAATTTGGGATCCATGATAAAATAAAGTGCTACCAAATCAGCACGTCCTTCTTCGATGGTGCTTGCATAGTTTTTAAGTGTCTCGCGCGGAGTGCCAACACCTTCATTAATTTTTCCACTTGCGTGGCCAATTACTTCGTGCATTGCCGTGTGCATTTTACCAGCAAGTGCTCCAAATTCCTTGGCGCGTTTTAACTCCTCTTCATCATGAACATATTCGCCCAAAAGTCCACCGCCACTTGCTTTGTCATACGTGTCTTCGATATTGCCAAGACTTACGCTTTTACTTCCATATTTGGCACGAATCCAATTTGCATTGGGTAGATTGACACCGATTGGTGTCTGTGGAGATGCATCTCCCGCTTCACCTGCAACGTTCACGATGTTGTATGTAATACCTACAACTTTTTCTTTTTTGAATTCTTTCGCTGTGCTGCTATTATCTTCAAACCATTGTGCATTGTCCATCATGACCTTCATGCGCTGTGAGGCTTCAAAATCTTTGATCTGAACAATGCTTTCGTAACTTCCACGCATTCCGAGTGGATCATTATAAACTTCAACATAACCCTGAATAAAATCAATATCTCCTTCTGTTGCTTGAATCCATGTGATATTAAAATTGGCCCAATCTTGCAGATCTCCGCTTCTGTAGTACTTTATAAGATGACGAAGTGCCGCAGCCTGTTTGTCGTTTTCAGCAACTCCTTCTGCTTTCTCAAGCCAGTATACTACCTTTTCGATTGCTTCACTATACATGCCACCAATCATCCATTTTTTCTCAGTGACAACGCCATTCTCTTTTACGAGTTTGCTATTGAGACCATACTCCACAGGCGAACGATCATTCGGTTTTCTCATTTTGGCATAATACTCTTCCACTTCGCTGTCAGTAACTCCTTCATAGAAGTTTACTGCCGAAGTGCTAACCAAATCCTTCAACGTATCACTTTCAACTTTCATGGCTAAAAAACCTTTGTCGAAAATCAGCTTGCGCACATCAGCAGAAATTGCTGTTGAGGTAGCGGTACTTATTTGATCAAAGTATGCTTCAGTAAACTGAGGTGCAAGTTTGGAACTGTTGTAATGGTGGTGAATACCATTGTGCGCCCACACTTGTTTTAAAAATAATTCGAAATTCTTCCAGTCGGCAGTTGTTTTATCGCCACTAAAGGAGGTGTAAATTTTCTCAAGAGATTGGCGAAGTGGCAAATTGAATTTACAATTCTGATCCCAATGAATATCACGACCTGCAAGACCAGCTTCATAAAGAAAATATACCAATTGTTTTTGTTTCACATCAAGACTATCCCACTGAGGAACGTAGTAATGGAGAACACGCAGATCACCAAACTGCTCACTTTGGTAAAGATTTCCATCATCACCGACGATCTGTTGAACTGCTTCAACTTTGACCGTATCAGGCAGAGTGGCAGGTTTTTTTTCATCGTTGCATGAGGCCATAACAGCCACACAACTCGAAATGAGGACATACTTAAGCATTTTCATTTTGATAATTGCAATAATTTGAATTGTTTGCCCTGCGAATCTAATCAAGATTTGACATACAAATTAGCCACTGATTACCAACACGTTCGCGTAAATGTCCTAAAACAAAACATGTTATTAAACAAAGATTAACCTTGTCTATCGTAGGCTATTTGATAATTAATCGCTATACTTGCATTCCAACAGATCAAGCTATGGAAATAAAATCGTATTTTCATGCTCAAGGATCCGCACGCTATCGCTTAGATTTGTGGATCCAGAGGGCATTTTAGTTCAATTTTGTTTCAAGCGCGATTTGGGAAAACCATTGTTTATAATCGTTTCAAATTCTATCGTATGTTAACTCAGGTGACTTCCAATGTCCGCATAACTGTGGACTCACAATATGAAGAACGTTTAAGCAGTCCTTTGATGGAAAGTTTTGTTTTTTCTTACAAAATCACCATCGAAAATCAAAACGACTTCCCCGTACAATTACTTAGACGACATTGGTTTATTTTTGACTCCTATGCAATGCATCGCGAAGTTGAAGGTCCAGGAGTTGTTGGCGAAACGCCTGTCATTCAATCCGGAGACTTTTACACTTACAACAGCGCTTGTGATCTCAGATCTGTGCGTGGAAGTATGCGTGGATATTATACTATGCAAAGAGATGGTGGGGAATTAATTCAAGTCGGGGTTCCAAAATTTAAATTGGAAGTACCATTTTGTATGAATTAAAACTATTTTTAGCGCAGCATAGTATTGATGTCTGTAGTAGGCCAATTATACGTCACTTCATTGGCCTATGATACCAATTTTACTTATAAAATGGTCCAAACTATCATATGAAGTTATACTGAAAAATGACGTTATGATTGATGTTTACAACAATGCAGAGAAACGGCATTGGGTCTCATATATAAATCAATACGATATAATAGCGACTCTTACTGCATTTACCCAATTAAAACTCTTAATATTTATTGGACCAATTTGAATTAAGTAGTGACTCGACTTTGGTATAACTTAATGCTGCATTAAAGGTATCTTTGAGGCATCAATAGCCACACTTTGCAAGAAAACTCAGACAAAAAACCAGACCGCTTTCAAACTCGACATTCTTCCAAAATTTTTGCCGGAGTGATTGCCTTAATCGTCTTTTTGATTTTACGAAACTTCCCCGAATTATCAGATTTACTTTATAGAAGATTTATTTTTCAGACTTTCAGATTTTTTTGGGATCACACCATCGGACTTCTTCCATTTCCATTGGTTTACCTTTTTATAATCTGGCTAGTTTGGAAAATTTTCAGCACACTAAAAAAGAAGGAAACAAAAAAAGAATTTTTATTACTTTCATTTGTTTTTTTAAGTCGAGCATTTTCTCTTTTTATGTGGATGTGGGGTTTTAATTATGCCTGCACAAATTTTAAACAAAATGATTTCACTGCTGCAATCAGCGAAATGGAGCTATATCATTTTGGTGAACACATTGCGGAAACCATCAGTCTATACGACGATGTAGCGTTAAAACCAAGTCTTAATCAGAATGGTTACTCGTCGGACATAACCGAAGCTGTTGAAAATTATCTTCAAACAAATGGTTGGCTGACTTATGGTGAAGTAAAATGCGTTGAAATCGGAGGAGACGGTTTAATGCGAAGACTTGGAGCCTCCGGAATTTATTTGCCATACACAGGACAAGGACATTGCGACGCCACATATCCTGATCATGTGAAGTTGATGATCAAGGCGCACGAAACAGCGCATGGTTATGGTATCACAAATGAAGGAGAAGCAGACTATGTTGCCTTTATGTCTTTGTGGAAATATGATAATCGCAACGAAGTTGATTCCATGATAATAAGAGAGTTTAAATACTCCGCAATGTTGTCTTTGTTGCGCACCATTAGAACAGAGTTAAATAGAATGAATGATTCATTGCGCATCGAACTTGATAAAAAAACAAGTTGGAATATTAGAAAGGAGATGATGGCGATTCGTATCAATTCCCTGGCATATCCATCACTATTTCCTGAACTCTCAACAGGATTAAATGATGCTTATTTAAAAACGATGGGCGTTCGCGAAGGTGTTAAAAGTTATGATGAATTCCTTGCAAGAGTTTATCAGGATTTTAGGGATTCAAGTGTTCTGTTTGAAGAAGTTAAACCAATTGTAATTATTAAATAGTCCAAATACATTTGATGATTTTACAAAGGCAAATGCCGATGTAACTGGATATTAATACAATGAACCTACTGGCTATATTAGAACATTTATTATGTATACCCTGTATTAAGCAACCTAGATAAAACCGAGACTTCATTTCACCGAGGAGCGGGCGTTAAAGTTGGCAAATTTGGATTCTGCTCGTGAAATTCCTTTTCTCTAAAAAACCATTATATTTGACCATCATCAAACAATGATTTTGCATGACACAAGTAACGATACCCGCAGGAAGTCCTACACAAACTGATCAAATGGCTTTCATCAACGAAAAAGCCTATCCAATCAATCAAGGAGAGACAATACTCACTTTTGTAAGACGATTTTTGGGACAAAATCATGTTCCCACATTGTGCGATGCTCCCAACTTGGATCCCTTTGGTGCATGCAGAGTATGTAGTGTTGACGTAGCGCTAGAGGCAGGAGGCAAAACAAAAGCAGTTGCATCATGCCATACTCCTGTTGGAAAAGGAATGCACATCTACACCGATTCTGAAAATATTCAGAGGCTTAGGAAAAATATCATTGAACTTGTTCTCACCGATCACCCGCTCGATTGTCTGACATGTGAGGTAAATAATAATTGTGAACTTCAAACAGTCGCCGCACAAGTGGGAGTTCGCAAGGTTCGTTATCCCGAAGGAGAAAACCATCTCGATCGCACCAAAGATTTGAGTCATCCATATATGACCAGCGATTTTTCTAAGTGTATAAATTGTTTTAGATGTGTTCGTGCATGCGACGAAGTTCAGGGTCAATTCGTATTGACAATGGCCGGACGCGGATTTGATTCTCACATTGTGAAAGGAATAGATCAGAATTTCTTTGAATCTGATTGTGTAAGTTGCGGTGCTTGCGCACAAGCATGTCCTACCAGTGCAATAAGTGATGTGTTCGAATCTAAGAGCATGGCGTTTGATACCAAAGAAAGAACTGTTTGCACTTACTGCGGAGTTGGTTGCAATCTTGAAGTTGCCGTTAGTGGTGGTAAAGTAAAAAGTATACAAGCACCATACGAAGCGGAAGCAAACGAAGGACATACTTGTCTCAAAGGACGATTTGCATTTTCGTTTTACAACCACGGCGATCGCATTCGCACGCCATTGATCAGAAAAAATGGCGAACTCACAGAAGCCACATGGGACGAAGCTTATGACTACATCGCCAATAAATTAAATGAAATAAAAACCAATTACGGCCCTGATTATATCGGAGGAATTTCTTCTGCACGTTGCACCAACGAAGAAAATTATCTCATGCAGAAATTTATGCGTGCAGTAATTGGGACAAACAACATCGACTCTTGCGCGCGCGTTTGCCACTCCCCTACAGCACTTGGAATGCAGCGAACATTTGGAACAGGCGCTGCAACCAACTCCATCATCGATCTTAAATACACCGATTGTATGATGGTTATAGGAGCAAATCCTACCGATGCACATCCAGTGACCGGAGCAAAAATTAAACAACAAGCCATCAAAGGAAAAACGCTTATTGTAATTGATCCCCGCAAAACTGAGTTAGTAAAATATGCGCAATATCATTTGCAACTTCGTCCTGGAACCAATGTAGCAATGCTCAATATGATGTTGTATTACATCATCAGCGAAGGCGCAGAGGACAAGTCATTTATCGAATTGCGAACGGAAGGATACGAAGAATTTAAACAACAAATTCTTCGCCTTGACATGGACGAATTATCTACCATAACAGGAGTAGATAAATACCTTGCACGAGAAGCGGCCCTTGCGTATGCGGGTGCAAAAAATGCCATGAGCTTCCATGGATTGGGAGTAACTGAACATTCGCAAGGAACATTTACAGTGATGCTTATTGCTGACCTTGCAATGATCACAGGCAACATCGGACGCCGAGGCGTTGGAGTAAATCCATTGCGTGGCCAAAACAACGTACAGGGTGCAGCAGACATGGGTTGCCAGCCGCATCAGGGCGCAGGATATCTGGATGTAACCAATCCTGAAAACCATGCGAAGTATGAATCCTTTTACAGCGCAAAATTGCCAATTCATGTCGGATATAAAATTCCGCAGATGTATGATGCATCACTCAACAACAAATTCAAAGCATTATGGGCAGTTGGCGAAGACATGGCACAGACCGATCCAAATACTCACCATGTGGTGTCCGCTTTAAAAAATTTAGAACTCTTTGTCGTTCAAGAATTATTTATTACAGAGACTTGCAAATACGCACATGTAATTTTACCCGGTGCATCCTTCCTCGAAAAGAGTGGAACTTTCACCAATGGTGAACGAAGAATTCAACGAGTAAATAAAGTTGTCGAACCATTGGAAGGCACTAAGCCTGACGGACAAATCATAGTCGAAATAATGAATCGTATGGGATATGCTCAACCTGACTACGATCCTGAATCGTTGCTCGAAGAAATCAATAAAATAGTTCCGTTTTTTGAAGGCGTTCATTGGAATGAACTTGGCACCAATGGAAAGCAATGGCCTGTTGGAAAAGATGGAATAGGGACAGAAATATTGCACACTGAAACATTCAAACGAGGCAAAGGAAAATTTGTCTACAACGATTGGAAAGAGTCGCCTGAACTTGTTGCAAATGGCAAAGAATATCCATATATCATAACAACAAACCGCGAACTCGAGCATTACAATTGCGGCACTATGACGCGCAGAACAGGCAACGCAGTTATACTCAAAGAAGATTATTTATTGATAAATCCACAAGATGCTTCCAAGCATCAAATTGAAGAAGGAGACTTTGTTTGCATAGAAAGTGCACGCGGAAAAGTGGATGTCAAAGCTAAAATTACAGATGATGTAAAACCCGGAATTTTGAGTTCAACGTTTCATTTTCCCGATGTTTTATTAAATGAAATTACCAGCAGTGTAGCCGATACAGAGGCGATGTGTCCTGAGTATAAGGTTGTGGCAGTAAATATTAGGAAGAGTAAGGGAAGGAAGAAGATGGAGGCGGAGAGAAATGCTGGATGATGAATGATGAATGATGAATGATGAATTATAGATGATGGATTATCCAAGGCTTCATGATTTTTGTGAGAATATTCAAATAACAGTGTTAATTTTCAAAAAAGTTTAACCAAATAATCTTGCAATTGTTTTCTAATAACAGCCCGAACGAAGATTTTTCCATTCACTTTAGTTTGACCATTCATTGTTTCAAGATATATCTGTTTTATGATTGCTTGTCCATATCCAGCTATACCTTTTGTTAGAGTGAGTCTTTTTGACCCTCTTAGCAACATTTGATTTTTAATGCGGTATTTTAGCAAGCAATCAACATAATCAGAAGCATTATGAAAAACTGTATCATACTGAATTATCATTCCATTTACAATTCTCTAGATAATGAGGGGTATGATTCAATATTTTCGATTCACAAAAAAGATTTTGTTGAACATTTGAAACTTATAAAATCCTCTGGCTTAAAGATTTTATCTCTTCGGGAATTGCATAAAATCGATTTAGAAAATGGCAATTATGTCTGTCTAACATTTGACGATGGACACCCATCAGATTTTAATATTGTATTTCCACTTCTTAAAGAATACGATTTGAAAGCCTCATTCTATATTACGATGAAAAATGTTCCAGAGGATAGTCCTCGATGGTTAGAATATAAAAAAATGGAACAAGCAGGTTTTGAAATAGGTGCACATGGTTTAACACATTCGTACCTATCAGAATTAACCTATACAAATCAACTGATAGAATTAAAGGAATCTAATAGAATTGTTAAAGAAAAAATCGGATCATCCGTTGAATACTTCTCTTTACCTGGTGGTAAATTCAATGGCGACACTGTAACCCTCGCAAACTCTTTGGGCATAAAAGGTCTATTAACAACAAATTTTGGCGTTAATAATTTGGAAAAAGTCCCATTCAAGTTAAAAAGATGTTCAATCAAAAAGGACTTTTCTATTGATAAATTAAAAAAGTTGCTGGACCTAGATTCGAAGCTTATAAGGAGGGAAACCAATATTTCTCAATTAAAAAAGATAGGACAGAATATAGTAGGAAGTAAACTTAGTGATAGAATTAATTACATCTTACAAAGATGATTATTATAACCATCATACTAGGTATATTAATATTACCTGTTATAATCTATTTGTTCGTGCTTTTGTATGCGAAAAGAGAAAACAACGACAATCAGAATCTCACAACCAAGAGACCATCGGAACTCAGCGTGATCTTACCTTGTTATAATGAGTCACATAATATTGAAAGGAAGATAAACGAGCTTCTGAAGGAATGTAATTATTTGGAGAACTATGAAATTATTATTATCGATGATGGCTCGACCGACTCTACTCGTATGGAAATCGAAAACAATGTTAATATCGAACAACTTAAAAAATACTATTTCAATGAAAGGAAGGGTAAAGCCAATGCGATAAATTTTGGGGTGTCAAAGGCAAGATTTGACATATTGTTGCTTACAGATGCAAGGCAATCAATGAGTGAAGGTGCCATCTATCATTTAATCAGTCATTTTCAAGTTCCATCCATAGGTGCAGTAAGTGCTAAACTTATTAATGGTCAGAGAAAGTCACTAATTCGTTCTTCAATAAATTGTCTAAAAAAGCATGAAAGCGACTTAGGTTCTACGGTCGGAGTTTACGGGGCGTTGTATGCTATGAGGAAAAAATGTTACACTAAAATACCCGACGAAACAATACTTGATGATTTACTCATTCCCTTGCATGTACTACATCAAGGTCAGAAAGTTAAGTTCGAGGAAAATGCAATTGTTTTTGATCTAGAAATCGGAAATTTTTATTCCATAAATAGATCCATAAGGCTTGTACAGGGCTTGTTACAAGTCATAAGAAGCCATTCTAGTCTTATTCTATCTCTTCCGCCAAGGGCTGTGCTCTTTTTATTTTGCCAAAAATATTTTAAACTTTTTATCCCTATTTTAATTATAATGCTAATTGTAATTTTTTTTTATTCGATCAACTTAAAACTTCTAACAATAATCATTATTTCATTTTTTACAATGATCTTCTTCTTAGGAATAAGAGAGGCTTCTCTTCTCGTTCGTTTGAGTGCAATTTTATTACTCAAGATTTTCAAATTGCAAAAAACAAATACAAAATGGGAAAAACTTGAAAAAAACCCATCTACTAAAGGCCACTATAAAACGTAGGAGTATCCATGGGAAGTATTTTTACATTCATCAAATCCACTGCGTACATAGGCCACTCGGTGGCTAAAGAATGCGTAAAAAAAGCGAGATTAGCTTATACAGGAAAATAAAGTGATGCGGAAATTCGCTAATAAATGTAAAAAACACTGTCTAGCCAAACTAAACCAACTCATTTTTGGATTAAAGTATTTCGAGCTGGCATAACATATAAACTTTAACGCTCAAATCATTTTTTCCTCGCAACCACCGCCTTCACTGCATTGTATACATCAATCACATCAAGACCATATTTTTTCATCAATTGATCGGGTGTTGCACTCTCACCAAATGAATCATTAACTCCAACAAACTCCATTGGGTTTGGGCAATGTTTAGCAAGAGTTTGGGCGATCACACTTCCAAGTCCACCATTAATTTGATGTTCTTCTGCCGTTACAACAGCGCCAGTTTTTTTAGCACTGTTTATTACCGCTTCAATATCAAGTGGTTTGATGGTGTGGATATTAATTAAATCCACTGATATTCCTTCTGCTTCGAGTGTTTTAGCAGCTTCTACAGCCTTCCAAACTAAGTGACCTGTAGCAAAAATGGTTACATCTTTTCCCTCATGGACGTGCCATGCTTTTCCTATTTCGAATTTCTGATCAGCAGGAGTAAATGTTGCAACCTTTGGACGCCCAAAACGTAAATAAACCGGACCAAGATGCGCTGCAATTGCAATCGTTGCTGCCTTCGTTTGATTAAAATCGCAAGGATTAATAACAGTCATGTTCGGCAACATATTCATCATGCCAATGTCTTCAAGAATTTGATGCGTAGCGCCATCTTCACCCAAAGTGAGCCCTGCGTGTGAGGCACAAATTTTTACATTCTTATCGCTGTATGCAATACTCTGTCGAATTTGGTCATACACTCTTCCGGTAGAAAAATTCGCAAATGTTCCTGTAAATGGAATATATCCGCCAATGGTCATTCCGGCAGCTATTCCCATCATGTTTGCTTCTGCAATTCCGACCTGAAAAAAGCGCTCCGGAAAATCTTTTTTGAAAGCATCCATTTTGAGTGATCCAATAAGGTCAGCACAAAGTGCAACAACCTTAGGATTTGTTTTGCCAAGTTCGTGAAGACCTTCGCCAAATCCGCTGCGGGTGTCATTTGATCCTGTGATGTTAAAATCCAGCATTGCTGATATAGAATTAAATAATGTGTAAAATGAAAATTGAATAAATGATGAAGAGCGGATTAATAATCGCCCAAAGTCTCTTCCAGTTGACCAAGCGCTTTTTCGAGCTCGGCATCATTGGGTGCAACGCCATGCCATTTGTGAGTGCCTTCCATAAAGTCGACTCCTTTACCCATTGATGTGGTCATCAAAATCATAATTGGTTTTCCTTTACCGGTCATCGATTTAGCTTTGTCAAGTGTAGCGAGTAAATCTTCCATCACGTTTCCATTACACTCCAAAACATCCCAACCAAATGCTTCCCACTTCGCTTTTAGGTTGCCAAGACTCATGACTATTTCGGTTGGTCCGTCGATTTGTTGACCATTGTAGTCGATGCTGCTTATAAGATTATCAACGTTGCGATGAGCAGCATACATTGCGGCTTCCCAAATTTGACCTTCTTGCATTTCGCCATCGCCATGGAGAGTGTAAACAAGATTTTTATCGCCATTCAATTTTTTGGCTTGAGCCGCTCCAATTGCAACAGACAGTCCTTGACCAAGAGAACCACTTGCAACTCTAATGCCTGGCAGACCTTCATGAGTGGTAGGGTGACCTTGAAGTCTAGTATTTAGTTTTCTAAAAGTTGCAAGTTCACTCACGGGAAAATATCCTCTTCTAGATAGAACACTGTACCAAACGGGTGAAATATGACCATTGGACAAAAAGAAAATATCCTCTCCTATTCCATCAATAATAAATGGCTGGGGCTGAACCTTCATAACTTTAAAATACAAGGCTACAAAAAACTCGGTACATCCCAAGGAGCCGCCAGGATGGCCGCTGTTTACCCCGTGGACCATTCGTACAATATCTCTTCGTACTTGAGAACAAACATTTTTTAACTCTGCTACTTCCATCCGATTTGATGATTAAAATTTCTGGGCGAAATTATTCCAAATCACTCTATGGAATGCGAAAAGTATTTTCAAAGAGAAATTTGGTTTCCTAAGTACAGGAAAAATGGCGATTTATTTAGAAAGAAAACCGAAAGCCAATCAATTAACTATGGCTCTATCAATTGGATATTGGATGCGTGTTTTATATCTATCTTTTTGGATAGAGTAAAGTGCAATTTGATGACCGAGTGTGGATATTTAAAAATTCACTTTTACAGACTTAAGTCTTGTAGGTTCTTATCTCAAAACCACCGTTCTGTTCTCATCGCTGAAAAATACCCTACCGTCATTTTTGAACATTCGATCTGCAACAGTATTCGGCTCAGTTTGTGCGCTGTAGGCAATTCCTTTATCAACTGCAACTTTTACGAAAACTGATTCTCTAGGAATTAGTACATAGTCAGGTTTGGTTTGTTTGCCAGCCCAGCCATAATCCAATGCTATAGAACGTTTGGTATTTGCAGTACAGATAGGTTTAAGGTAAATACTTAATGGCATTCCAGTTTCATTTACAAACTGGATTTCACCGATCTCATTTGAAGCATATTTCGTATCGCCAGTCATTTGAAGCCCTTGTGGAACCTAGCGGAAAGTCCAAGATGAATTACGAAGCCACCTTCTTTGCGACATTGACAAACATAGACTTTGATCCAAGCATTGATCTTGCTTCTGATTTTGAACCATTGACACGTCTTGGGGCAGAGCCGGAACCGCAGGCGTTGGTCTATTTTCTGGTTTTGGAGTAGGTGCGCTAGCAGTCGAAGGACTTTGATAATCGGTACGACCGGGCTTAGCAATTGTAAAAGAAGATCGGGTTTTTTGAGGCTTTTTAATGGCTTCCGGTTTAGAGTTATTTGCCAACGAAGCCGATTTTGTCGATTAACCTTTAGGCTGAACACTCGGTGTTTTTTGTCCATTTGAATTATAATTCAGGGACAAAGCGAAAGCGATAGTTAGAGGTAGAGTGTAGATTTTCATGGCCAATTGTGTTAGTTAATATGATAAAAGTAAAGCAAAATCGAAGAAATAAGGATCTTAAATATTCGCAAAAGGATTAGCGCAGTATTTTTGCACCCGTTTTTAAAATAACACAAGACAATAAAATTTGAATCAATGGCTCTAAAATGTGGAATAGTAGGTTTACCCAACGTAGGGAAATCAACACTCTTTAATTGTTTGTCCAATGCAAAAGCACAGGCAGCTAACTTCCCGTTTTGCACTATTGAGCCCAATGTTGGCACCATTACGGTTCCGGATGAGCGGCTCAACCAACTCTCAGAAATCGTTAAACCTGAGCGAATTTTACCTACCACGATCGAGATTGTAGACATTGCCGGTCTAGTAAAAGGCGCAAGTAAAGGCGAAGGATTGGGAAATAAATTTCTTGCGAATATTCGTGAGACAGATGCAATCATACATGTTCTGCGTTGTTTCGATGATCCGAATGTTGTGCACGTTGATGGAAGTGTTGATCCTGTTAGAGACAAAGAAATTATCGATATAGAACTGCAGCTCAAAGACCTTGAAGCAGTTGATGCACGTATTACGAAAGTGCAGCGAGCGGCAAAAGCGGGCGATAATGTTGCCAAAAAACAGGTTGATTATCTAACGAGAATTAAAGAGGCGCTGGAGCAAGGCAAAAGCGCAAGAACAATTGTATCTGCAAATGAGGACGAAGAACAACTAAGCAAAGAATTGCAATTATTAACTGCCAAACCGGTACTTTATCTCTGCAATGTAGAAGAAGGATCAGTAGTTTCGGGCAATGCGCATGTGGTAAGAGTTCGTGAAGCGGTGAAAGATGAAAACGCCGAAGTTCTAGTTTTAGGAGCAGCTATCGAGGCCGATATTTCAGAGCTTGAAACATACGAAGAGCGTCAGATATTCCTTCAGGATCTTGGACTTGATGAGCCCGGAGTTTCAAAACTTATTAGATCAGCTTATAAATTATTAAATTTATTTACTTACTTTACTGCGGGAGTAAAAGAAGTTCGCGCTTGGACTATTCGAAAAGGATTCACTGCTCCGCAAGCAGCAGGCGTAATTCATACAGATTTCGAAAAAGGATTTATCAGAGCAGAAGTAATCAAATTCAATGATTACATTCTATACAAAACAGAAGCAGCAGTAAAAGAAGCGGGAAAACTTGGAGTCGAAGGAAAAGAATATTTGGTTCAGGATGGAGATGTGATGCACTTCCGTTTCAACGTGTAATCTTCGGATTTTGAAATATTCATAGAGCATAGGTACTTCATTTATTCACGGTTACTTTCGCATCCAATTCCACATGGTATGAAGTATCCTATTTTCCTATGCATTCTTTTGTCACTCGTTGCTTGCAAAGAAGAAGCTGCAAAATCAAATCCAAGTGATAAAACAGCGACTATTAGTGCTATTACCAGCATCATGGATAAGCAGCAATTGGCCTGGAATAACGGAGATCTTGAGTCATTTATGATGCCATATTGGAAAAGTGATTCACTTCAGTTTATCGGAAAACGTGGCATCAATTACGGATGGCAGAACACACTCGATAATTATAAAAAAAGTTATCCGGATAAAGAAGCTATGGGAAGACTGCAATTCACAAATCTGCAAAAAGAAGCCCTCGATTCATCAAATGTATTCATCGTTGGCAAATGGGAATTATTTAGATCTTCCGATACGCTTGCCGGACACTACACATTGCTTTGGAAAAAAATAAATGGAGAATGGGTTATCATTGTAGACCACTCTAGTTAATCAGAACTGAATGTTACAAGAAGCCCCACTCACACTTTTCATCATTGCGGTCACCGTGTTCATTTCATGGAGAGCGTTCGACAATTCTGCGCTCTTCGAAAAATTATTGAACAATCCATACACAATTAAACATCACAAACAATACTATCGTTTGTTTTCGCACGCTTTGATTCATGCCGATTGGATGCATTTGATTTTTAACATGTATGTATTCTATTCATTTGGTATGGTGATGGAATCAGTCTTCAAAGCAATGTGGGGAAACGGACAAGGAAGTATTTACTTTTTGTTGTTATATATCGGTGGAGCACTCGTTGCCGCATTGCCATCACAACGAAAACATGGTGATAATTTTAGCTACAATTCAGTTGGGGCAAGTGGCGCTGTTTCAGCTGTGTTGATGTCCTATATGGTATTGTTTCCCACTCAGGAAGTCCTATTCTTTTTTGCGATACCGATGCCTTCGTTTGTTGCTGTATTGATCTTTTTTGCACTAGAATACTTTATGAACAGAAGTGGCAAAACAGGCATTGCGCATGATGCACACATCTGGGGAGCATTGTTTGGAATACTTTTTTTACTTTTTGTCAAACCGGCTGCAATTATTAACTTTTTTGTACAAGTTGGTTCTGTACTTGGGCTCACATGAAAAATCTTAAGTACCTAAATAAGTTTCTTTGGAAGTATAGAGGCCGCCTGTTTATGGGATTCTTCTTCATCGTTCTTGGAAATATTTTTAATGTATACGCTCCTGTTGTTGTCGGAGAAGGAATTGATTTTCTTACGAAAAGTATTTATGCTAAGAAGGAACTCGATTCTGGACAACTTTCCACTTCAGTAAACATTCCTTCGAGTCTGTGGTGGTTTGCTCCAAAAGGACAAAGTGCAAACGGACAACTGATTCTAAACAGTGAAAATACTGTTGGACTAGTAATTAGAATCGGACTTTTGCTTGCACTCACATACATCGTAATGTATATTATCAAAGGCGTCTTTCTTTTCTATCAGAGGCAAACAATTATAGTAATGTCGAGGTATGTTGAATACGACCTCAAAAATGAAATCTACAACAAATACCAAGAACTCGATTCTGCCTTCTACAAACGAAATAGGACAGGCGATTTGATGAATCGTATCAGCGAAGACACATCGCGTGTGAGAATGTATCTCGGCCCGGCGATTATGTACACAATAAATTTGATTGTGCTTATTATAATGTGTGTTTTCGTGATGCTACAAATTGATGTTGAATTGACGCTTTACACTTTATTGCCATTGCCGTTTATGATGATCATAATATTTTATGTAAGCACAATTATAAACAAAAAAAATGATGGCGTTCAAAAACAACAATCAAAACTCAGCACCATAGTTCAAGAGACCATTTCAGGAATCCGAATTCTGAAAGCGTTTCAGCGTGAAGATTATTATGCAACTCAATTCGAAAAAGAAAGTGATGTTTACAAAGAACAACAATTAAGCCTAGTAAAAACGGAAGCATTTTTTATGCCCGTGATATTGCTTTTGGTAGGATTAAGTACAATTCTTACCGTTTATGTCGGAGCAGTAAAAGTGATGGATGGCACTTTGACCGCAGGAGTTATTGTGCAATTTGTATTTTATGTAAACAACCTCACGTGGCCTTTTGCAAGTGTAGGGTGGGTAACTAGTCTAGTTCAGAAAGCGGAGGCAAGTCAAGCTCGAATCAATGAATTTCTCCATACAAAACCTGCTATTTACAACACTGTAGAACAAGAAGAAAAACTCGATGGCCAGATTGAATTCAAGAATGTAAGTTTTACATATCCTGACACAGGAATTGAAGCACTAAAAGATATCAATTTTGAAATTAAACCCGGTAAAACTCTTGCAATAGTTGGAAGAACAGGTAGCGGTAAATCTACCATTGCGAATTTGCTATTGAGAATGTATGATTGCACATCCGGAACAATAACATTGAATCGAAAAGATATTCAGAATCACAATCTTTTTGGACTTAGAAAACAAATTGGATATGTTCCACAAGAAGTATTTCTTTTTTCGGATACGATAAAAAATAACATCTCATTCGGATCAACAGAATTAAGCGAGCAGGACATCATGAAAGCGGCGCAGGATGCGGACGTACATGACAACATAGTTCACTTTCCTCTTGGATATGAAACGGTTTTGGGTGAGCGCGGAATCAATATCAGTGGTGGACAAAAACA
>Ga0105048_10007970_pt1 | contig 16974 bp, 15 predicted proteins | sample MAT05_FD_78382 | JGI IMG/M metagenome (GOLD analysis project Ga0105048, IMG submission 78382) | Freshwater microbial communities from Lake Fryxell liftoff mats and glacier meltwater in Antarctica - MAT-05 | ecosystem: Environmental > Aquatic > Freshwater > Ice > Liftoff microbial mat | place...
AGCAGCTAGCAGTTGAGCATGGACACGTCGGTCAGCGTGGCTTCATCGGGCGGGCTGCCCGCCAGGCCGGTGGGGTCAAGCTTCAGCAGGGCGAGCAAAATCAGCGGCAAGTTCTCCACGCTGGCGGGCGTGACAGCGCCGTCGTCGGCCAGCCGCGCTGCCAAGTGCAGCACACCAGCCAGTGGGGCCACCGGGCTGCCCAGCAGCGGCTGCGCACCCTGGCGCAAACCGGTGACCAGCGCTGCCGGAAAGTCCCAGTGCCGGGCCAGCTCGGCCATGATTTCGCCCTCGTCAAAACCGACCAGGCTGCGCTGGCGCACCCAACGCTCGCCGGGCGCGGCGGGCAGCGCTTCGATGGCCAGCAGGCGCTCGGGGCGCACTTGCACCAGGCTCAAACCGCCCAGGCGCAGCATCATGCCGCACAGCCAGGCCTCTTGGTCATCCACCTCGCACAGATCCGCCAGCCACTGCGCGTAGCCCGCACACAGCAGGCTGTAATGCCAAAACCGCTTGCGGTCAAAACCGGCCGGAAAGACGCAAGCGCGCGCCATGCACAGTGCCAAGGTCCGTGCGCGTACCGTGGTTACCCCCACCACACTCACCGCGCGCTCCAGGGTGCTGACCGTGCCCGACAGCCCAAACATGGCGCTGTTGGCCATGCGCAGCAGGTCGGCGGTCAGGGCCGGGTCTTTTTTGATGATGCGGCACACGGTGAAGGTGTCCACGTCGTCGTCGCTCAGGGTGCGGATCAACGCTTGCCCGGCTTCGGGCATCACTGGCCATTGCACAGTTTGAACGAAGTCAGACAGGCGGGCAAATGGGGCTCGGTCAGGTACGGCCATGTGTTTTTCTCTCTTGTGGTTGTTGTGTTTTGGGTGCAAAGTCGCAACAGGTCGCCACTGCACACGCCCAGCACTGCGGTGTGCGCGCTTGGCACACATAGCGCCCGTGCAGGATCAGCCAGTGGTGCGCGTCGGTCATAAATGCTTTGGGAATGCGCTTGAGCAGCCCCAGCTCCACCGCCAGCGGGGTCTTGCCCGGCGCCAGCCCAGTGCGGTTGCCGACGCGAAAAATATGCGTATCCACTGCCATGGTGGGTTCACCAAAGGCCACATTCAGCACCACATTGGCGGTTTTGCGGCCCACGCCGGGCAGGGCTTGCAGCGCCTCGCGGGTGCGTGGTACCTGGCCGCCATGCAGGTCCACCAGCATCTGGCAGGTTTGCAGCAGGTGTTTGGCCTTGCTGTGGTACAGGCCGATGGTTTTGATGTGGCTCTCCAAGCCATCCAGGCCCAGAATCAGCATCTTTTGTGGGGTATTTGCTTCCAAAAACAGCGCGCGGGTGGCCTTGTTGACACTCACATCGGTGGCCTGGGCTGACAGCAGCACGGCGGCAAGCAGCTCAAACACGCTGGCAAACTCCAACTCGGTTTGCGGCTGCGGGTTGGTGGCGGCCAAGGTGGCAAAAAAAGACTGGATTTGCGTGGGTGTCATCACATCAATGTCGCGGGCTGATCGGTCACAATTTACCCCATTTACCGGCTGCCACACCTTGCAAACCGTGCGGAATGTGGCCTGAATGCCGCTTTTTGACACTTCATACCTGAAAGCCTTGTTTCATGCAATTCGCCGACCGCCTGCAAAACGTCGAAACCTCTGCCATTCGTGAGCTGTTCAAGCTACTGGGCAAGCCCGGCATCATCAGCTTTGCTGGCGGTTTTCCTGACCCGGCACTGTTTGACGCCACCGGTATTGCCCAGGCCAGCGCTGCCGTGCTGGCCAACAACCCCGGCCCGGTGCTGCAATACGGTGCCACCGAAGGCTATGGGCCGCTGCGCGAAGGCATCAGCCGCTTCATGGCAGGCAAGGGCAGCACGGTAGCGCCAGACGGCCTGATCGTCACTACCGGCAGCCAGCAGGCGCTTGATTTGATTGGCAAATGCATGATCTCGCCCGGTGACAAGATCATTGTGGAAGCGCCCACCTTTCTCGCCACCATCCAATGTTTCAGGCTGTATGGCGCGCACATCATCGGCGCGCCGATTGATGCCGATGGGGTGGATGTGGACCGGCTGGAGCAACTGATTGACGAACACCACCCCAAGTTGGTTTACCTGATTCCCACCTTTGGCAACCCCAGCGGGGCCACGCTGAGCCTGGCGCGGCGCAAACGCATTCTTCAAATAGCAGTGCGCACGCAAACGCTGGTGGTGGAGGACGACCCGTATGGCGAGCTGTACTTTGACGCCGCACCGCCACCGAGTCTGCTGGCCCTGAGCGACACCGTGCCTGGCAGCCGCGAGGTGCTGGCGCATTGCGGATCTTTCAGCAAGATATTAAGCCCCGGTCTGCGCGTGGGCTGGATGATTGCCGCGCCTGAGTTGCTGACCAAAGCGGTGATGTGCAAGCAGTTCAGCGACGCGCACACCAGCAACCTGACGCAAGCCATCTGCGCGCAGTACCTGACGATGGACCGCCTGAACGACGCCCTGGCGGTGGTGCGCAAGACCTACGCCGAGCGCGCCTGCGTCATGGCGCAGTGTTTGCAACGTGATCTGGCTGATGCGATTGACTTCAACGCGCCGCAAGGCGGCATGTTCTTCTGGGCGCGCCTGACCGGTGTCAACGGCCAATGCGCCAACGCCGCCGACTTTGCCAAACGCGCTATCGACCAGTTGGTGGCCTTCGTGCCCGGCGCGCCGTTTTACGCGCATGACCCGGACTTGACCACCCTGCGCCTGAGTTTTGCTACGGCAGATGTCGCGAAGATCGAGGAAGGCATTGGCCGCCTGAAACTGGCACTGGGCTAGTCTTATATAAGAAAAAGGCCTCTATCCCTTATGGAAAAAGGGCTAGTCGCTATTGAAAATATAGTAGTGGCAGTATGTTGCGATGTCGACCGGCAAGCGTCGGCACCATCAGCAACACAGCAACTCAGCGATTCGACACCTGCCAGCGTTGCCGGTACACATTGGCGATCACTTTGGGCATGAGTGCGAAGTTGTTGGTCAAGTAACCAATTGCTTGCCTGCGTCGTCTTTGACCGCTACCCGGCGCCGCGGCGCTTCAGCTTGGTACTGCTCTTGGCCCGAATCATCAAGAAGGCCAGAGCCTGGTGGTTGGCAACCAAGCGACCAAAGTCCACATGTTTTAAGACTGGAGTGGCAGCGTAACTGGTGGCTCTCGCACGGGTACGGGGCTCTCTGTAGGCGCTGGGACTCCGAAGGGTGGCGTGGTATCTGGAATTTCAGGGGGAATGGACGGTGGGATCTCCGGCACTGGCAGGGGCGTGTTGGGCGGTGCAATGCCCGCAGCGTTCACGTCCACCAAAAGCGTAGGCGCGCCCAGTGCGTTTGAATAGCATGTAGTTTCGGCAGGACTGTCCATGGTTACCCTCCTCAATAGATTGCCATCATGCTAAAGGCTGTGGGCGATGTCATCCGTGCGCCGCCGCACACTCAGACTATTTGGCGTCAAGCCCTCGCCTACCAACTGTCAACGGGACACGATCAGGCGTGCAGCGCGCTGGAGCGCAGGGCCGAGGCAAATGCCGATGCTGCGGTACTGCTCTGTCGCCATGAGACTGCGGACCTTTGTCAGCGCGGACGCGCGCTCGACGATTTCCAACCGGGGCTCGCACTATTGAGTCAGCGGGTCCACATGCACCTGCAGCCACCACTCCAGCAGCGCCAGGTGCCACAGCTTGCTGCCGTTGATGCGGGTGAAGGCGTTGGGGCCTTCGGGCTCGGCCAGCAGCTGGTTCACATGGTCGCGCTGGTACAGGCCGCGCTTGAGGCAAGCGTCCGACATCAAAATTTCGCGCATTTTGTCCAGAAATGCGCCGCGCACATAACGCAGCGCAGGCACCGGAAAGTAGCCCTTGGGCCGGTCAATCACGCTGTCTGGCACCAGCCCGCGGGCAACGGCTTTGAGGGGGAACTTGCCGCCTTCTTTGAGCTTGAGCGCAGGCGGCATTTTGGCGGCCAGCTCCACCAGATCGTGGTCCAGGAACGGGGTGCGCACCTCCAGCCCCCAGGCCATCGGCATGTTGTCCACCCGCTTGACCGGGTCATCCACCAGCAGGGTGGTGACATCCAAGCGCCACACTTCGTCCAGAAACTCGTCGGCCTGCGGTTTGGCCAGCTCAGCGGCCACCAGCGCCGAGGTGACATCACTGGTTTGGAACGCCGGAGTGATCATCTGCAGGTATTCGCCGTGGTCGCGGTCAAAGTAGTGCTGGCTGAAGCGCTCCAGCGGTGTTCCCTGCGCGGCGTCCATCTCGGGGTACCAGAAATAGCCGCCAAACACCTCGTCGGCGCCCTGGCCTGACATCACCACTTTCACGTCTTTGGAGACTCGCTCGCTGAGCAGGTAAAACGCGATCACGTCGTAGCTGGCCATCGGCTCGGTCATCTGCGCCACCGCTTCGGGCAGGCGGCTGAGCACCTCGCTGTTGGGGATGCTGTATTGCTTGTGGCGGGTTTTGAAGTGCGCCGCCACCTGGTCCGAGAACTCGAATTCGTCGGCCTTCTCGGTGCCGGCGCCCATGTCTTCAAAACCGATGGAAAAGGTGCGCAAATCCTTCACATGCCCTGCCAGCAAGCCCACCAGCAGGCTCGAATCAAGCCCGCCCGAGAGCAGTACGCCCACCGGAACGTCGGCGGCCAGCAGGCGGCGCTGCACGCTTTTGTCGAGCGCGTCGCGGGTGACTTGCAGCCATTGGTCTTCGCTCAAGGGCTGTGCCGGGCGGGTGGCATCCAGCGTCCAGTACACCTGTTCGTCTACGCTGCCATCCGGGTTGAACATCATGGTGCTGGCGGGTGCCAGTTTGCGCACACCTTTGAGCAAGGTGCGTGGCGCGGGTACCACCGTGTGCAGGGTGAAGTGGTGGTGCAGGGCGGCGGCATCCAGCGTGGTGTCTACCCCGCCACCCGCCAGCAGGGCCGGCAGGGTAGAGGCAAACCGCAGGCGCTTGCAATCCTGGTTGATGTACAGCGGCTTGATGCCAAACCTGTCGCGCGCCATGAAAAACTGGCGGCTGCGCTGGTCCCACAGGCAGAAGGCAAACATACCTTTGAAGCGCTTGACGCAGTTGTCACCCCAGGCGTGGTAGCTTTTGAGGATGACTTCGCTGTCGCCTTCGCTGAAAAAGCGGTAACCGAGCCCTTGCAGCTCGGTGCGCAGTTCGCGGTAGTTGTAGATGGTGCCGTTGAAGACCAGGGTGAGCTGCAGCGTGGCGTCGACCATCGGCTGGTGCGCGTGGGCTGACAAATCAATGATCGACAAGCGCCGGTGGCCCAGCGCCACCGGGCCGTCGCTGTAGGTGCCGGCGTGGTCCGGGCCGCGGCGGGCCAGCTTGTCAGACATACGGCCAATGGCCGCCATGTCGGGAGTTTTGCCGTCAAAACGCAATTCGCCACAAATGCCGCACATCAGCGTGTCTCCTCGTCGCTGACCACAATCACCGGGGCAAAGCCGCCGCCAGGGGTGCGAAAGTTGGTGGTTTGCCCGCTGTAGATGCGTGCAGCCAGAAGCTGTACCCGGCCACCGTAGGTGAAGGCGCGAATGTCAAATTTGAGGTCGGTGAGGACACCGTCCACCTCAATCATTCGCTCGGCAGGCGGCACCAGGGTTTGCGCCACAAAGTCGCCTTGCAAAATTTCGCCCCAGACACGGCGGGTGAGTTTGTCGCCCCGATAGGCGGCTTTGGCACCGTAACCGGCCACGGGCTTGAAGAACAGCTGGCGGCGCTGCGCCCAGAGTTCGTCGGCGCGCTCCTGCGTCACCAAACGGGTGGTGGGCACGCTGGCGGCCAGCAGTTTGCGGTCCGCCGTCGACGCGCCCAAGGCGGTCAGCAGCGTGTCATTACTCAGCGCAATCAGGTTACGTTTGTCGGCCAGCAGCGCGTGACGGTTCGGGTGCGGCGTGAGCACCACCGCACCGGCCTCATAGGCCTGGCGCAGCGCCTGGTGGGCGGGCTCTTCCAGATAGAAGTCGGTCAGGCGGTTGTAGACCATGTCGACCCACGTGTTCTGGTACAGCAACTGGCCCCCCTGCCATACCAGCTCAGCCGGGTCGGCAATATGCGCTTGCAGGCCATGCTGGGCAAACAGCTGGCGAAACAGCTCGAACTCGGGTGCCAGGTACTGCGCTTTGGGGGCGCTGTCCACAATCAGCACGTTGCGCCAGGGCTGGTCGCCGCGCTGCAGCTGCCACTCGGCGGCAAACATGTCAAAAATAGCTTGCGGCAATCCGCTTTGGCGCGCGCCGGTCACAAACGCATCGCCAAGCTCCTTGCAACAGACTTCCTGCGCCCGCGCCAGCGCCGCGTTAAGCAGCAGGCCGCCCGCGTTGGTGTTGATCTCAATGAGCTGCGGTCCCTGGTGGCTCAGATGAAAGTCGTAGCCCATACACGCGCCCCGCGGGCCCCAGGCGGGCTGTGCTATGGGCAGCGCACGCGACAAAGCCTGGGCTTGGTAGCCGGGCAGAGTTGCTACACGTTCTATAGCTTCCACCACAGACTCTATATGGGATTGAACCTTTTTTGATACAAAAACCACGTTGCTGGAAAACAGGTTGGACCGGGTTTGAAGCAGCTTGTCGGTCAGGCCCTGCAAGCTGGGGTCGGCTTCCAGTTGCGCACGCAGGCGGTCTTTGTTCAGGGTGCGACAAAAACAGTCGCGGTTCAGCGCCTCAGCAGAGCTGAGGTTCAGGGCGGATTCAGGGGGAGTGGCTGTGGTCATCAAAACACAAAAATCTGGGAAGGATCACGACCTGGGGCATAGCAGGCAGCAAGAGCCGCGTTGTGGCCAAGTATCCGGTGTGAGCATGTCTTGATTCTGCCTGAGTCCTTGAAGCCGGGTGCAAAGCGGCCTATTGGTGCGGCGCTGCAAGGTTTGTATGCATGTGGCGCGGCAGGGCGGTGGCGCTTTCCATGGAGCGCAAATCCAGGGCCAGATTACCGTGGTTTACTGCTGGGCCAGCAGCTGCAAAAAATTCTCGCAGGTTTATCAGCGCCGGATGCTGCAGGCCAAAAAGGGCCAGATGTTTGCCGGGGACGTGGCGTAACTTCCTCAATGGTTGAAATAGACTTTAGCCTTTATAGATAAAGGGTTAGACGCTATAAAAAACACACCAAATTCAGCGTGACGGGTGGCCTTTGACTGCTGCGCCGAGGGCACTGTGCGGCTGCTTTTTCTGGCGCATTGGCAGCAAGCGATGAGTAACAGTGAACGCCAAGGGCCGGGAATGCGGCAGGTCTGCCAGTAGCATCGCGTTCATGCTTTCCAAGTCACCATCTACCGCTCGTCACCCCGCCTGGGAGGTGTTTGTGGTGTTTTTGCGCTTGGGCTTGACCTCGTTTGGCGGGCCGGTGGCGCACCTGGGTTATTTCCGCAACGAGTTTGTCAGCCGCCGTGCCTGGCTGACTGAGTTGGCCTACGCTGATCTGGTGGCACTGTGCCAGTTTTTGCCCGGCCCGGCCAGCAGCCAGGTGGGCATGGCCATTGGCCTGCTGCGTGGCGGCTATATGGGGGCTGTGGCTGCCTGGTTGGGGTTCACCTTGCCGTCGGCGGTGTTGCTGTCGCTGTTTGGGCTTGGGCTGGCGCAGGGCGCGGATGTGGTGCCCGCCGGCGTGCTGCACGGCTTGAAGCTGGTGGCGGTGGCCGTGGTGGCGCAGGCGGTGTGGGGCATGGCACGGCTCTTTTGCAGGCAGGCTTGGCAGCGCGCCCTGGCGGTGCTGGCGGCAGTTGTGTTGCTGTTGCAGCCTGCTGTGGGTATGCAACTGGCGGTGCTGGTGGTGGCCGGGCTGCTCGGGCTGTGGCTGTCCGGCACACCCAAGGCAGGCCGGCATGATGAGACAATTTACCCGGTCAAGACCAGAACTGGTATGGCTTTATTGCTCTTGTTTTTGATTCTGTTGCTGGGCTTGCCCTGGGCTGCGCAGGTCTGGCCGCAGGCAACGCTGGAGGTGTTTAGCGTGTTTTACCGCGTTGGCGCGCTGGTGTTTGGCGGTGGGCATGTGGTGTTGCCATTGTTGCAGGCCGAAGTGGTGCCGCGCGGCTGGGTCAGCCTGGACGCGTTCATGGCGGGTTATGGTGCAGCGCAGGCGGTGCCGGGGCCACTGTTCACCTTTGCGGCGTTTCTGGGTGCTGCGCTGCCAGGGCCACTGGGCGGGGTGAGTGGTGCGCTGCTGGCGCTGGTGGCGATTTTTCTGCCGTCCTTCTTGCTGGTGGCTGGCGCGCTACCGCTTTGGGAGCAGCTGCGGCAGAACCCGTGGGCGCAATCGGCGTTGGCGGGTATCAACGCGGCGGTGGTGGGCTTGCTGCTGACGGCGTTGATCCAGCCAGTGGCCAGCAGTGCCTTAACCAACCTGGCCGATCTGGCTGTGGTGCTGTTGGCCCTGCTGGCGCTGATGCGCTGGCGCCAACCGCCCTGGGCTGTGGTGCTGGGCTGTGGGGTGGCAGGGTGGCTGCTGGGGCTTTTGTAACTGCTTTGGTTCACCCATGTTCGCGTCTTGCACAATGTTGTCATCCACGCTGCTGACATTCACAACCCGACACCTGCATGACCACTTCCATCCTTTTTGTCTGTATGGGCAACATCTGCCGCAGCCCCACGGCTGACGGCGTGTTTCGCCAGAAAGTTTTCGACCACGGCCTGAGCCACGCGGTGCGTGTGGACTCGGCCGGCACCCACAACTACCACCCCGGCAGCCCGCCCGATGTGCGCACGCAGGCCGCTGCCAAGCGGCGTGGCTACGACTTGTCAGCCTTGCGCGCGCGCCAGATCGTGGGCGCTGATTACGCCGCGTTTGACCTGATTCTGGCCATGGACTGGGACAACCTGGCACTGCTGCAAGACGATTGCCCAGCTGAGCACCAGCACAAGCTGCGCCGCCTGACCGAGTTTTGCCAGCTGCATGACACCCCGGTGGTGCCCGACCCGTATGACGGTGGCGAACGCGGTTTTGAGCAGGTGCTTGATCTGGTGGAAGACGCCTGCAACGGGCTGCTGGCGCATGTCCGCAAAAGGGATTGCGCGGCGCCGCTTACGCGGTAGTTTCCATCACCCGCAGCGCGGTTTCCTGCCAGGTCAGGGCTTCATGCATCAGGTGCGGGGTGTGTTGGCCGGGCGACTCGCGCAGCGCACGCTCATAGTATTCAGTTAAAGCCGGGCGGTAGTCGGGGTGAGCACATTTCTCGATGATCAGGCGCGCACGCTGTTTCGGCGACAGGCCGCGCAGGTCGGCCAGACCCTGCTCGGTGACGAGAATCTGCACGTCATGCTCGGTGTGGTCCACATGCGAGACCATCGGCACGATGCATGAAATGGCGCCGTTTTTGGCAGTAGATGGCGTCACAAAGAACGACAAAAACGCGTTGCGCGCAAAGTCGCCCGAGCCACCAATGCCGTTCATGATGCTGGTGCCCTTGATGTGGGTGGAGTTGACGTTGCCGTAAATGTCGGCTTCGATCATTGCGTTCATGGCAATCACGCCCAGACGGCGCACCACCTCGGGGTGGTTGCTGATCTCTTGCGGACGCAACACGATGCGCTTGCTGTAAAAATCAATGTTGTCATTGAACTCTTTGAGCGCAGCGGGGCTGAACGACAGCGCGGTGGCGGATGCCGAGGTGAGCTTGCCCGAGCGCAGCATATCGAGCATGCCGTCTTGCAGCACTTCGGTGTAGGCGGTCATTTTCTCGAACGGACCGTGGTTCAGACCGGCCAGCACCGCGTTGGCAATGTTGCCCACGCCAGACTGCAAGGGCAACAAATCAGCGGGCAAACGCCCGGCCTTGACCTCTTTGCCGAGAAAATCGATGACGTGGCTGGCAATGCGCTGCGAGGTCTCGTCCGGTTCGGCAAACGGCGTGTTGCGGTCCGGCTGGTTGGTTTGCACCACCGCAATCACCTTGCTCAGGTCACACCGCAGATAGGCTTCGCCAATGCGGCCACTGGCGCGCACCAGCGGAATCGGTTGGCGGTCTGGCGGTAGTTGGGTGCCGTAGTAGATGTCGTGCATGCCCTCCAGACCCATGTTTTGCATCGAGTTCACTTCCAGAATGATCTTGTCAGCTTGATCGATCCAGGTTTTGTTGTTGCCCACCGAGGACGACGGAATTAGCCGCCCGTCGGGCAGAATGCCCGCCACTTCGACCACCGCTATATCCAGATTTCCCAGAAAGCCGAACCACACCAGTTGCGCCACGTGTGATAGGTGCAGGTCGGTGTATTGCATTTCCCCGGCGTTGATCTGTTTGCGCACTGTCGGGTCGGATTGGTAGGGCAGGCGCATCGAAATGCCATGGGCCTCGGCCAGCACACCATCAAGCTCGGGCGCGGTCGAGGCGCCGGTCCACAGGCCAATACGGAAGTCTTCACCGGTGGCGTGCGCGTGTTTCATGCGCTTGGCCAGCGCCGCAGGCAACTGCTTGGGATAGCCGGAGCCGGTAAAGCCACTCATGCCGACATTGGCGCCGGTCGGGATCAACGCGGCGGCAGCTTCTGCCGACATGATTTTGGTTTTTAGCAGGGTATTGCGAATGCGTTCGACAGGTGACGTGACCATGGGTTTTTGACTAAGTGAGTTACAGGGGGAGGGCTGGGCGGTGGCCAGGCGCGCAAAGTCTAGCAGTGCTGCAGCCTTGGATAAGGGTTTACCCTGAAATGTAAACTCTTGTGATGCCGAGGTAGCTACCTTATCAATAGCTATTACCGCAGCACTGATAAGGGCTAGAAGCCATTTTTGCTTGAAGAATTCAGGTGGATCAAGGTCAGGCCGACTTTGCCCGGCGGCATCAAATATTTGAGCGCCAGCCGGTAGCTGTCCAGGTCAAACGCCAGCACCTCGGTGCGCGTTTGCAAGGCCTCCTGCAGGTCCTCGTCACTGCGCACGGTGGTCAGGTGGCACCACTGGTTAAAGATATGCATCTCGCCTTTGCCCGTGTGCGGGTTGTGCTCACGCAGGCCCACTGGCCCGGCAAACGGCCAGACGCGCAGTTTGTCAGCGCTCAGGACCATTTGCAGGCGCAGGTGATGCCGCTCAGGCGCTTCTTCGCCGCAGCACACGCCTTTGCAGTGGCCGATCTGGTGGGCAAAACAGCGGCCCTTGCCAGACTCCAAGCCTAGCGCCTGCAGGCACAGGCCGTGGGCGTCGGCGAGTTCGCGCAGGTGGCTGATGGCCTGATTTTTGGAGCGATACGGGCCATACAAATTGCCAAACTGCTCGGGCGAGAGTTCCGCGCCGCGCACCAGGGTGAGCAGCGGGCGGGCGTTCGGGTTGGCATCCAGGCGCCAGGCGCACAGGCTGCTCTCGCGGCGCAGCTGGCGGTTGTGCAGGGGCTGGTGCTTTTTTACCAAGCGGGCTTCCAGCAGCAGCGCGCCCAGTTCGCCAGCGGTCTCAACCCACTCGATGCGGCGGATTTCCTGCGCAATGCGCATCTCGCGCGGCTCGCGGCTTGCGGCAGAGAAGTGCGACATCACCCGGCTGCGCAGCTTCACACTCTTGCCAATATACAGAGGCAGCGTGCCTTCGCCGTAAAAAATATACACGCCGGGGCCTTCGGGGATGTCGGCCACATGGGTGTCGAGTTGCGGCGGCAGGGCTGCGCTGCCTTGCAACAGCACCAAGGCCTGTTGCCGCAGGAGTGGCGCGCCAAACTGCTGGGCCACTTGCTTCAGCCAGGTTTGCATCACCTGCACGTCGCCCATGGCGCGGTGCCGCGATTCGGTGGTGATGCCGTGGCGCTGCATGATGGCGTCTAGCCCGTGGCCTTTGATGCCCGGGTACAGCAAGCGCGACAGGCGCACCGTGCACAGCGTTTTGGTGCGCAGCGCGACGTCCATGCGGGCAAATTCATGCAGCAAAAACCCATGGTCAAACCGCACGTTGTGCGCCACCAAAACCGCACCGTCGAGCAGTTTCAGCAGCTGCACGCCCACTTGGTCAAACGCGGGTGCGTCGGCCACCAGCGCGTTGCTGATGCCGGTGAGCTGCGTGATGAAGCCAGAGATGAACACGCCCGGGTTGACCAGCGTGCTCCAGCGCGCCACCTCCACACCGTGCTCAAAACGCACGGCTGCAATCTCGGTGATGCGGTCACGCACCGCGTTGCCGCCCGTGGTTTCTAGGTCAAGCAGAACGTAACAGGGCAGCATGAGATGTCAAAAATAGGAGCTGCTCGCGCTTATTGCATAAGGGCTAGAGCACAAAAACACTAACAAAACATCAGCGCCAGCCAGGCCGGGTCGTCCAGGATGCTGGTGACGAAGAAATTCCCGGCGCGGTAAAACCACAGCTCGGCGCTGGCCAAAAGCTCAGGAGATATCAAAGACATGGGTGGTGAAGGCGCCTGCGCGGCGATCGGCGAAAAAGCGCTTCAAGGTTTCCGACACGGTGCGAAAAGCCATCTCTTCCCAGGGAATCTCATCCTCGGTGAACAGGCGGGCTTCCAGGGTTTCAAAACCGGGGTCAAACTGGTCGCTGAGCAGGCGGGCGTGGTAGAACAAATGCACTTGGCCAACGCGGGCAATGTTCACCAGTGCGAAAAGCGCACCCATCTCGAACTGCGCACCGGCTTCTTCGAGCGTCTCACGGGCCGCACCTTCGGCCACGGTCTCATTGAGTTCCATGAAGCCCGCAGGCAGCGTCCAGCGGCCAAGACGCGGCTCAATGGCGCGCTTGCATAGCAGCACCTTGTCGCCCCACATGGGGATGGTGCCCACTACATTCAGCGGGTTTTCGTAATGCACCGTGTGGCAGGCCGGGCAGATGGCGCGCTCTTTGGTGTCACCATCATCGGGCAGGCGGTACACCACGGCCTGGCCGCAGTTTTTGCAGTGTTTGATGGGCGGTCGGTGCATGGCAGCAGTGTAATTTGAAACCGCTTCAAACCACCTGCAGGTCGATAGGTGTCAGGCCCTCAATGTCAGCCTGCAAGTGGTCGCCACGCACCACCGCCGCCACGCCAGCGGGCGTGCCGGTGTAAATCAGGTCGCCGGGTTGCAGTTCCCACGCCGCAGAGAGTTGCGCTATGGTCTCGGCCACATTCCAGATCAAATCGCTGGTAGCGCCGTGCTGACGCGGTGCCCCGTTGACGCTCAGCGCAATTTTTGCCGAGTGCACGCCAGGCACTTCCGCTGCCGGGGTGATCGGGCCGATGGGCGCGCTGTGGTCAAAGCCTTTGGCAATGCACCACGGGCGGCCCTGTTTTTTCATGTCGGCTTGCAGGTCGCGCCGGGTCATGTCCAGACCGACGGCGTAGCCAAAGATGTGTTGTAGCGCCTGACTGACCGGAATGTTTTTGCCACCTGTGCCAATGGCCACCACCAGTTCCACCTCGTGGTGCAGATTGCCAGTCAGGCTGGGGTAGGGCAGGGGCGTGGTCTGGCCGGGCGGGCACACCACCACCGCGTCGGCTGGCTTCATGAAGAAAAACGGCGGCTCGCGGCCCGCGTGACCCATCTCGCGGGCATGCTCCTCATAGTTGCGGGCCACGCAATAGATGCGGTGTACCGGGAAAAAAAGCGCGCCGCCCGTCAAGGGCACAGTCACGGCGGCTGCCGGGGGAAATACAAAGTTCATGGTGCTATTCTTTTAAGTGCTACTGGCGCTTGATAGACGGGGGCTTCAGGCCGATTTGGCTACCAAATCAAAGTGCTGCACCACTGGTGGGCTGGCAAAAAATGGCCCCACAATGGCCCGCCATTCGACAAACGCAGGCGACTCTCGGAAACCCACGGTGTGGTCTTGCAGCGTGGTCCAGAAGATTTGCAGCACATAGCGCTCGGGGTTTTCAATGCCACGGTTCACCTTGAAGCCCTCAAAGCCCCGGGCCTTGGCAATCACGGTGGTCAGGCCGCGCTTGATGGCTTCTTCAAACGCGGCGTTGTGGTGCGGGTGGATTTGGAGGTCGGCGAGTTCGAGGATCATGGGGGCTCCGGCGAGTAGTTTGCAGCCTTCAGCAGGGGTTTGGCCGGTGGATCGGTTTCCGGTCTTGATGCAGGCAGTATCGAAAAAGAGCAGAGGGTGACCAGGCCCCCGCGTCGGCGAAAAAAACGGGTGTACAGCTTTTCAGCTTGACACCCGTTGCGCAGTTAGCGGAGTAGTCGGCTATTTTTTGGCGGGCGCATCCAGCCGAACCGAGGCGTAAGAACCAGGCGCATCGCCGACAGGTTTGTACTTGCCCTCCATCGGGTCACGTGCTGGCACCTTGGCATCGTTGAGCCCGGTGACCCAGGCCTGCCAGTCATTCCACCACGAGCCAGGCGACTGTGTGGCACCCTTGAACCAGTCGTCGGCCGGCATCGCTGTCGGTTGTGCATCATTGGTCCAGTAGCCATACTTGTTGGCTGAAGGCGGATTGACAATGCCGGCGATGTGACCCGAGCCACCCAGCACAAAGCGCACCGGACCACCCAATGCGGTGGCGCCCAGATAGGTACCTTTCCATGGGGCGATGTGGTCCTCGACGGTGGAGATGAAATAACATGGGGTTTTGACCTTGGTCAGATCAATCGGCGTATCAAGCAAGGTGATGCCACCTGGCTCGCGCAGACGGTTGTTCAGGTACATGTTGCGCAGATAGAAGCTGTGCATGGCGTAGGGCATGCGGGTGGAATCAGAGTTCCAGAACAGCAGGTCAAACGGGAACGGCTGTTTGCCCAACAGATAATTGTTGATCACAAACGACCAGATCAGGTCGTTGGAGCGCAACATGTTGAAGGTGCCGGCCATTTCCGAGCCTTCCATGAAGCCGCGTTCGGACATCTTCTTTTCCAGAAAAGAAATCTGCTTTTCATCAATGAAGACACCGAGCTCGCCCGGGATGGTGAAGTCCAGCAGCGCCACGAAGAAGGTGGCAGATGCCACGCGTTTGTCTTTCTTGGCGGCCATATAGCCCATCGTCGAAGCCAGCAGGGTACCGCCCAGACAGTAACCAATGGTGTTGATTTCTTTCTCGCCAGTCTGGTCGCAGACCACGTCGATGGCGGTCAGTGCGCCTTCGGCCATGTAGGCATCAAAACTTTTTTGCGCCATCTCGGCATCCGGGTTGACCCAGGAAATGACAAACACGTTATGGCCTTGGTCGGTTGTCCATTTGATCCAGGAATTACTTTCACGCAGATCGAGGATGTAGTATTTGTTGATCCACGGCGGCACGATCAGCAAAGGGCGCTTGTATTGTTCAGTGGTGGTGGGGCAGAACTGGATCAGTTGGATCATTTCGTTCTGGAAAATCACTTTGCCCTTGGTCGTGGCGACGTTGCGGCCCATCTCGAAGGCTGAGGTGTCCGCCATCTTGACGCGCAGTTCACCGTCACCCGTTTCTATGTCGCGCAGCAGGTTTTTGAAGCCGCTGAGCAAATTCTGACCACTGGTCTTGACGGTTTCGCGAAGCACATCGGGGTTAGTTGCAGCGAAATTGGTCGGTGCCAGCGCTTCAATGAACTGGCGTGTGAAAAAGTCAACCTTCTTTTTGGAATTTTCATCCAGACCTTCGACACTGCTGACCGTGCCATGCACATGGTTGGCAGTGATCAGGTAGCTCTGCTTGATGAAATCGAACACAAACAGTTCTTCCCAGTCCTTGTTCTTGAAGCGGTTATCTCCCTTCTTGGCTTCGACCACCACCTTGCCCTCCAGGCCCATGGCACGTTGCATCGAGTGTTGCCACAGTGCAAAGTAGTCTTGCATCAGTTTCATCTGCGCCTCGACCATTTTCTGCGGGTCGGACAGCATCTGTTGTGTCATGTCCATGAAGGCCTTGGCAATACCCAGGTCGTCGGTGGGCATGGACACGCCTTTTTTCATCTGCCGTTTGATGTGATTCTGAATCATCGCCGAGGTGCGCATGGCTACATCCGCGTAAGCCTTCATGAGTTCGTCAGGGTTAGGGGTAACCCGGTCTTCATGGGCCGACAAGATGGCCCCGGCAATCGAAGCGATTGGCCCAACTGATCGTCTGTTCTTGTCGGGCGTGTTTTTGGTTTCCGGGACTGCCATAGTGACTCCTCTTTGTGATGTGAAAAAGTGAAAAAGCGGCTGGTGATGGTGGCGATGAATTATCTCAGCGCCACCCAGGCATTGCGACCGACAAGCGTTGGCGCATCGGTTGCCTGAGCAATCTGGCTCAGGCATGCAATCAGGGCGTTCAGAAAGTATGTCATTTTGTGGGTCCGATGACGAACAGTGATCTCATGCATCGTTGTGACCCACTGGTGGCCGGTGGCCAGTCTCTCTGGGGTCTGTCGAGTTGAAATGTACCTCAAAAACTGACAAGTCAAAAGCTGGCCAGTGCCGTGCTGTGCTGTGCTGTGCGGGACCGCTGTTATGCTGCCCACATGCACAACACCACCTTTATCCCCGGCAAAGACGCCGCCCTTGAATCCACCATCACCACGCTGCAAGGCAAGCTGCAGCACCTGGGCTTTCATATTGAAGAGCGCAGCTGGCTCAACCCGGTGGACGGCATCTGGTCCGTCCATATCCGCGACCGCGACTGCCCGCTGCTCTTTTCTAACGGCAAGGGCGCCAGCCGTCTGGCTTGCCTGGCCAGCGCGCTGGGCGAGTTTTTGGAGCGTTTGTCCACCAACTATTTCTGGACGCACTTCTATCTGGGCCCCGATGTGGCCAACCGCGACTTTGTGTTTTACCCGCAAGAGCGCTGGTTTGCCCTGCCCGAAGATGGCACCTGGCCCGCCACGCTGCTGACCCCCGAATTGCAAGCGCTGTACAACCCACAGGGCGATGTGGAGGCAAAAAGCCTGGTGGACTTCAATTCGGGCAACGACGAGCGCGGCATTTGCGCCATTCCCTACGTGCGTGAGTCTGACGGTGCCATCGTTTACTTTCCGGTCAACATCATCGGTAACCTGTATGTCAGCAACGGCATGTCGGCCGGCAACACCCCGGCAGAGGCGCGGGCGCAGGCGCTGTCCGAGATTTTTGAGCGCGCCATCAAGGCGCGC
>Ga0105048_10007971_pt1 | contig 16973 bp, 15 predicted proteins | sample MAT05_FD_78382 | JGI IMG/M metagenome (GOLD analysis project Ga0105048, IMG submission 78382) | Freshwater microbial communities from Lake Fryxell liftoff mats and glacier meltwater in Antarctica - MAT-05 | ecosystem: Environmental > Aquatic > Freshwater > Ice > Liftoff microbial mat | place...
ATGGCCGTCATCCGCGACCGCGTCGAAGACTCCGTCTGGCAGAAGCGCACCGCCGACGATTTCTTGCCCCTGTTCACCGAAGCCATCTGCCTCGAATGCGGCTTGGGCGAACAACCGGGCGGCCTGGGCACCGCAGCGCGCCAGCAGATGCAGACCCTATTTCAGAAACCCGACCGCTTCAGCGACGCCATCGAACGGCGCGCGGGGCGGGGTGGCAAGACGTGAGTTCCGACTGATCTTTCAGGGCCCAACACAGGACTGGATGTCGGCGACCCACAGGTCGCTCTGCATGTCGAAAGGTCCGCTGCGCGCAAAGCGAATGCCAACGGCGCCACTGGGCTCGCGGAGCTTGGCGCGGCACACGGCCACGAAGCGCGGTCCCCCTCGTTCGAAGGCTTTGCGCAGTGTGGCCTGTTCGAACAGGTTCGAAACCAAGTAGATGGCGCGCGAGGTCGTGACCACCGGAACGATCAAGCGACCGCTCTTCGCCTTCTTGGTGCCGGTCAGTGTGTATGCGCAAGTGGCTTCTCCAAAATTGCGATCGCTCCCACAACCGAGGGACCGACGATCATCCGGCGTCAACGTGATGGAGAGAGTGATGAAGTCACCGCCTTGGGCTCGGTTGCCACGCCAGAAAAAGCCGGCGGCGCCTACGACGCAGGCCCCGGCGACGATCAGCCAGTCGACGGCGCTCGCTCTCACCGCCAGCTCTCCAGAAAAAGGCGGGCTCGGACGCCCGTGTTCGTGGTCGGCAGGCGCGCCCAAACTGGAGCATAAAACGCTGATACGACGAGAACCGAGCAAAGCGCCAACAGAACGAAGCGCCGCTGGCGCTCGGCAAGCCACGCGAGCAGGCCTCCCAGCAAGATCACTCCGTACGCATAGCAAGGCAGGTAGTGATAAATGTAGGGGTCGCGCCGCGTCAGCATCCACGGCGCCAGAAAGGCCAAGAAGCCGGTCAGAAGAAAGATGACCGCGCGGCCGTGCCGATCGAGGAACGAACTCCGTTCAATAGCCGTCGCCGTCGGCTCGGTTGCTGTCGGCTCGGTTACTGTCGGCTCGACCGCCGTCGGCTTGGCCAGGGTCTGACGCACTCCCTTCCAGCACACCAGACCAAGCAACCCCAGCACGGTTGCCGACGTTGCCCACCAGACGAGAGGATTGCCCATGGTCGTGGCCATGCGCACATACGCCCTTTCCTCGCTCCAAGTCATCACGATCGGACGGCGTGGAAAGAACCAGGTAGGCCAGCTGGATGTAAGGCCATTGTCCATCGAGGTGAGCGCTGCGTGGTGGGTCATCAGGCGCGAGGTCTCCGACCAAGCGTTGGCATCAAGCCTGTGCGTCAGAGCCAAACCCAGGTGCCAATCGGCCCAATAGACAACTAGGAACGCTACGAACGCGAGGCCCAGGCTGATGAAGGTAGCGCGGCTACGATCGAGCAAGACAGCCAAGAACACGGGTCCGAGTGCGGCTACGCCTGACATCTTGATGCTCGCTGCGGCGCCCGCCAACACGCCCGCGAAGAAGAAGTGAGCGCGCCGCGGCGCCCCAACAACGGCATAGGTCGAAGCCAGAGTGAAAAACACGAGCTGCCCGTCCAAGAGGCCGGTGCGTGAGTAGGCGATAAAAAAGCCGTCGCAAGCGATCAAAGCAGCGGCGAACAGGGCCGCCCAACATGAGCGGAATATCTTATGGGCCAGCAGACCCGCAAGAGCGACGATACCCAAGCCGCTCAGCAGCGCCGGCAGCCGCCAAGCGCGAGCGCTGTCATCCAACGCGCGCATGGCAGCGGCTTCAGTGAGTTTGCCGAGGGGCGGGTGATCGTTCCAATCGGGCACCCCTTTGAGGTAGTTGCGCGCGTTCTCGACGAAGTGGTGCTCGTCGAAGGTGAAGCCTGCGGGTTGCTCATAGCCCCAAATCCTCAGCCAGAGGCCGAGCGCGACCAGCACCAAGCCAACGACAAGCAACGGGGTTGGAAGGTCTTGCCTCGGTGCAGACTGACCCAAGGCCGGCGACTCGGCTTCTGACGTTGGTTGGTTCATGTTCACCGCCTGACGAACAAATCTTGCGAGCGCCGCGTCGCGACGCGCTGGAAGGCGCGCATCAGTCTGGCCTCGAGTGCTGGAGAGCAGCTCCTTTCGAGCACCAAGAAGTCTGCGCCCGGGACGATGTCGGACGCGTCGCTGGCTTCCTTCAGCCGGCGCTCGGGCCGGGAGCGGGGAGTCTTGGCGTCAGAGGGATGCTGGTCAAGCGCCTGGAGCGAATAGAGACCCTGCAGGTAGCCGTGTGTGGGGCAGCCCAAGTAAGCGACCTTTCGTCTGAAGCGTACTTCGGCCGGGGGTTGGGAAGGCAAAGGGGCGAGCCGCCAGCCGCCGTAGTTCTTCGAGTCGCGCAAGACGGCGTTCGTGAAGCCGTGAAAGACGAGATCGGCGGCGAGAGTGTCAGCACCTTCCGGCGGCCTCCAGAACACGTGCGTGACCCCCATGCTCCGTAACGTCTGGTAGACTTCGGCATTGGAGTGCATGCGGCTGTAGTAGATGCCGCCTTGCGCTCCCGGTCGGTCGCTGACTCGCCGGCGCAACAAGCCCAACGTAGGGGCATACTCGTGGGCCAAGATGACCGAACCCGGAGGGGTAGCCTCGCCAGCTCGCTTATAGTCGTCGAATACGTCGAAGCGCTTGTCGAAGTTGCCGTTGCGACTCGTGTTGATCAGCTCGACCGCGGCCAGAACGGGCGAGCCGATCATGCCGTGCGTGGTGAAGAAGTAGACGTCGCTGCCCCATATGATCTGCAGCGCGATCAGCAGCCCGCCCAAAGCTTTCACGCTGGTGTGCATCGAGAGGAGCAGCTTGAAAATGACGGCTACTGCGACGGCCATCCAGGGCACCAACGCCTGGAGATACCTGCTCCTGTGGCGTGAACCTGAAGCGGACGAGCCCGAGCTGGGTCGCGGCGACGAGAGCCCAGACGCGCATTTGCTTTCCCAGGAACGGCAGCGCTAGCAAAGTCAGCGTGCCGAGAAACCCAAACACGGGCCACCGTCCGTGCATCTGCGGCCAGTCGTGATGCTCGAAGGCGTACGTGAACGAGACGTCGACGGCGTGTACGAAAGTGTCGACCAACGACGTGCCGGCCCGTGGCGCTGCCGTATGGAGCAGGAACGGCACGCGAGCTTCGGGCAGCCAAGGGTGACTGCTCAGCACACTGCGCAGTTGTGGAAAAACGGGGTCTCCATACCAATTGCAGTTCTTCAACCAATGCTGGCTGGTGACGACGAGACCGACGCCAAAAACGGTCGCAATGCCATGCACAGCTCGCAGAGGCGAGCGTGAGCGAAAGGCGTCACGCGCAGCCGCAACGACTAATAGAACGCCCACGGGGACGACCAGTAGCAACGCAGTATATTTGGTGAGCAAAGCACCGCAAAGCATCACGGCGAGTAGCCAACACTCCCGCGGCGAGAAAGTCGCAGTAGCGCGAAGCAAGGCAAGGAAGATGGGAATGGCGAAGAAAGCGAGCACGTGATCGGCGCCGAGATTGAGCGACGAGTCGTAGAGCAAGAGGCCAGGAAAAAGGAACATCGCGACCCATGCCGTCGTCATCTGCGTTGCGTCAAAAGGTGCCACGAGTCGCCGAGCCAACGCTGGAATGGAGGCAACCGTCCAAATAAGGAGTTCGAATTCCAAATGCGCACAAAGTTCGATGTGATCGAACGCACGCACCAAGACGAAGCGCCCCCAAGAGCCCAACTGACCAGAAAGAATGCGGCCAATGCGCAGTAGGTCGCGTAGCGGTAAACCAGCCAATGCTGCAGCGGATGATGCGCGTTGACGGTTGCGATCAAGAGCGCCAACGCAATCAAGAGGCTGGCCGCGGTCCCGAGGCTACGGAGTGAAAGGCAGAAAAATCGCCGCAGCATCGGCTCCTGTAGCTCGGATCCTGTGCCGCCTCTAGATTGCTCCAAGACGGTGTCACCACCAACCGACCGGAGCCAATCCGCGGCGCTCCGCAGCAGGATTTGACACATCGGGCGCGTTCGACTGGGGTGCGCCCATGATCGATCGTGCCGAGACTGACGGAGCACCGCCCGCCGCTACCGTACTGCTGAGGAGCCTCGCGTTGACTGCAGCGTCCGGCGCCTCGTTGGGACATTTTGCGTGGTGCATATCGCACCTCGATCAGCTCGAGGCTTACGTGGGAAGGAATCGCCTCGAGGTCGTGCCTCGCCGCAACCTCCTGCTGATTATGGGAGCTTGCGCATTGGCCGTGCTTCTCGGCGGGCTGCTTGCTGGACGACCGTGGCGAGACGGCGCCTCCACGTTTTGGACTTGGAGCCGACGTCTCGCGCCAACGATACCGTTCGGCCTAACGCCTGTGCTCTTCTGCAACCCTGCCTGGCATTCCAAAGATCTAGCCTTTCTGACTCTGTCCCTTCTTTTGGGTTTCGGCGCCCTCTGGGCTTTTCGAGCGTGCGTCGACACCCTCTCATTGCAACTTCCGGTACGCCTCTCGAACGTCATCCGCCGGACGCATTCGTGGCTGCCGTGGAGCATCGCAATCGCCGCCTTCGTCGGTTACGCCGCTTTTTTCACTTACTTCACGCTGGGCAATCACAGACATCTTCAGACGTCTTGTTTCGATCTGGGTCTGGAGACCAACTTGGTTTGGGGAGCCATGCACGGTGCGCCGCTGTTCAAATCGACTCCCTTGGGCGGCTCGATGATGCACGGAGCCTTCCATCAGACCTACTTCGCCTTCGTCATGGGGCCGCTGTTCTTGCTCTATCCCAAGGCTGAATTCTTGCTCGTTCTGCAATCGATACTCATCGGGGCCTCGGTCATCCCGCTTTTCCTCTTGGCGCGGCGCCGCCTCGGGGCATGGCTCGCCGCTTTCATCTCGGTGCTGTACGTCCTGTATCCGCCGCTCCACGGCTCGAATCTCTACGACTTCCACTACACGCCGCTGTCCACGTTCTTCTTGCTGATGACCGTGTATTGGGTCGAGGTGAAACGAAACTGGCTCGCACTGCTAACTGGCTTGACCTGCCTGACGCTCCGCGAAGACGTCGGCCTCTTGCTGGCTGTTTTTGGCGCCTATTTCTTGCTTGAAGGCCGGCGCATTCGTCCCGCCTTGGTGATGACGACGCTCGGGTTGACGTGCTTTCTGGTCCTGAAATTCGGTATCATGCCGCGCTTCTTGGGCGGTCATGAGTCGTTCGTGAACCAGTACATGAAGCTGGCGCCTGAGCATGATCGGACCTTCGGCGGCGTCTTGAAAACGATCATCGCCAATCCAGGCTTCACGATGAGCACCCTGGTGACCGAACCCAAGTTGGTTTACGCCTTGAAAATCTTCGCGCCCGTTCTCTTCCTGCCTCTGCTGCGGTCCCGGGCCTGGTTATTGTTCGGTCCCGGCCTCTTCTTCACGCTGCTCTCAACCGACTACGCCTCTCTCTTGATGCTGTCGTTCCAGTACACAGCCTACTGGAACCCCTTCGTCTTCTTCGGGCTCGTCATCTGCCTCGAACATGTGTTGCGCCAACCGCGACCGTCGATGATGGTCGACTCCGAACTCCACCGCGCGTTGCCGTACGTGGCGGCCTTGATCTTCACGATGCTGCCGCTTTCCTATCGCTATGGGGTCGTGCTCCAGCAAAACACGGCCTACGGTGCCTGGGAAAAATTGAGCTTTGGCGATACCCCCACCACCCAAAAGCGCTACGCAGACTTGCGGTCGCTACTGGAGCGCATTCCTCAGGATGCCAAAGTCACCGCTTCGGAGTTCTTGGTCCCGCACATAGCTGGTCGCGACGCAGCGTACGGCCTGCGGAACGACGTCTTGGATTCTGAGTACATTTTGGTTCAACGAACTCTCCGTTCGGACGAGAGACCACGCCTCACCGATGTCGTGCGACGTCGTCAATTCGGCATCTTGGAGCAGAAAGGCGAGTTCACGCTGCTCAAGCGAGGTCTCCCGGTCGAAAACATTCCAAAAACCTTGCGTTCGCTTGGACTGAAGTAAGCCGATGCCGTCGATGCTTACTCCGCGACGCCGCGTGCCAGTCGATGCGGTCACCGTCGTCACAGCAGCGCTCTTGCTGCTCGCGCTGGTTGCGATCTGGGGACATCACTATCCCGCAGGTGTGGATCTGCCGCAGCACGCCTACTTATTCGGTCTGTTGACCCGCCTGGAGGCTGGCAGCCCACAGGAGTACGAGCGACTCTTTCGCGTCGAATGGTTCACACCCTACCTGCTCTCCTACGCTCTTGCCTATCCGTTCGCGAAGTTCTTCGGTGCCTTGGTCGCGACCAAGGTCGTCTTGACGGTCGCTGTCCTGGGCACGCCTTGGGCCATGGCGCGCTGGCTTAGAGCGGTAGGCGGAGACGCCGCGTTTGCAGTGCTGGGCTTGCCCTTGGTCTTCGGTTTTGCCTATCTCTGGGGGTTCCTCTCTCATCTTCTCGCCATCCCCTTGGTGTTTGCGTACCTCGCCGACGTGGAAGTCTCGGTCCAGCGACCAACCTTCAAGAGCTTCGCGCGATGTCTCGGCTGGGGCGTCTTGCTGTTTTTTTCCCACGGCATTTCTTTCGGGCTTGCCATGATTATCGGGGCAGTGCGCCTGTTGTGGACCGTAAACCCGCGGACCTGGCTAAGAACGGGGACCCACCTCGTGCCGCTCGCGGTGCTTTCTCTCGTCTGGCTACGCAGTCAAAAGCATCACAGCACAGCGGACACGGGATCGTGGTGGTTCACTTCGGATCGCATCATCTGTCTTTTCTCTGGATACTTCGTCAGCAACCCCCAAATTCGCTGGGCAGCCGTCGCGGCCGTTGCGCTCGTGGCCTACTTGGTGCTGGCCCGGCCCCGACTCAATCTCAAGCCCGGCGCGCTCATTCCTTGGCTCGTCGCCTGCGGGGGCTTTCTGGTCCTCCCCGAAAGCATCGCTTCAACATGGCTCGTCGGCACGCGCATGTGCGTCTTCATCCAGGCCTTCTTCCCCGCATTGCTGGCGCCCCGACCTAGCAACGGGCTAGCGTGGATTCGCTGGGGGCCAGCCTTTCTGGCTGCTTGCTTCTTGGTCCTGCTCAACGTCCGCCTGGCCCGCTTCAACGAGGAACTCGCGGGCCTGACCGAGATTGGCAAGCATATTCCACCCGGCGGTGACGTCTTCAACTTTGCGCCCGCCACGGACATGGCGAGTCCGACGTTTGGCGCCGACGAACTCGGTCAAGCGCCAGCGTGGATAGCCGCAGAGGGCGGCGGCCTCATCGACAACGGGGCCTACTACTACCAGCTACCTGTCCAACGAAAGTCGGTTGGCTTCCCACTCTGGTACCCGAACATCATCGCGCACGGCACGGCTGCGCGGGTCCGTCAGGCCGTGCGCCGCCGCTTCCCCGATGCCCGACAGATTGCGGCCGAGGGCGGTTGGTTTCTCTACCAAAAGCCAGAATGGGTCTTGGGCTCGTCGAGGATCGTCCGAGCCTCTCAAGGATGGGGCCAGTTACGTCGAGACCGCGCGGTCTCGGGTCGGGCGCTCCGCGTTGGCGAGCGGAGCTATCATCAGGGACTCGGCACGCACGCAGAGTCCCTCATCCGCCTACGCGTCAGCGAAAGCGGCACCTTGGCTGGCGCCTGCGGGGTGGACAGGGAAGCCGGCGAGGACGCTCTGCTTCGTTTTCGCGTCTTCGACCGCGAAGGGCGTGCGCATTTCGACTCGGGACCCATGCGTCGAGACAGCGTTGCCAAAGGGTTCCACGTGCCTGTCCGGGCCGGAGATGAGGTGTTGCTCGAGGTGGACCCCCTCGGCTCGAAGACGGGCGACCACGCCGATTGGGTCGATTTGGCCGTCCAGACCACCCCGTGAGCAGACAGAGGCGCTCGATTTCGCCAGCCTTGGCGCGGCTCTTGGCTCTCCCTTGCGCTCGTGACTCAATGCGCCCATTCGCCGCAAGGACGAACTCAACGGAAATCGACTCATGACCGCCCGACCTGCTCTATCGATTGTCATTCCCGTGTTCAACGAGGAGGAGACTCTTCCAGAACTTGGTCGACGGCTCGACGAGTTCTTTTCGGCCCTGGGCGAAACATGGGAGGTCGTGTTCGTTGACGACGGCTCGAAGGATCGTTCGCTCGAACTGCTGCGCCAAATGTCGGCAACCGAGCCGCGTTACAAGCTGATCAGCTTCGCTCGGAACTTTGGCCATCAGATCGCGATCACGGCCGGTCTCGATGTGGCCGAAGGCGAAGCCGTGGTCGTCATGGATGCTGATCTGCAAGATCCTCCCGAGGTCGTACGCGAGATGCTCGAAGTCTATCGGCAAGGCTACGAAGTCGTCTACGGGGTTCGCAGCAAGCGCCACGGTGAAACCCTATTCAAGCGTGTAAGCGCAGCTGTTTTCTATCGTCTGCTCCGTGCCATGCTGGGTTTCGACGTGCCGCTGGATACCGGCGACTTTCGCCTGATGTCGCGTCAGGTCGTAGTGACCTTGCGCTCGCTTCGCGAGCGCCATCGCTTCGTACGAGGTATGGTAGCTTGGATAGGCTTTCGGCAAGGCCGCGTCCTTTACGAGCGCCCCGCCCGATTCGCTGGCGAGACCAAGTATCCGCTCAGCAAGATGATACGCTTCGCGATCGACGGAATCACTTCCTTTTCCGTCGTGCCCGTTCGTCTCGCGACATGGCTCAGCGGAATCATCGGTCTTACGGCGGTGAGCATTGGTCTGTGGGCCGTCGTTCAGAAGCTACGCGGCGAGCCCGTAGTCCAAGGTTGGACGACCATCATGATGCTGGTTGCGCTTTGTTCGTCCGCGCAACTGCTGATGACGGGTATCCTTGGCGAATACGTCGGCCGCATTTACGAGGAAGTGAAACGGCGGCCCCTTTACACGGTGGCAGAACGCATCAACCTTCCTAGGTCCCAAGAAGACCATCCAGCAGAAGCCGGGCCTGTCGCCGAACGTGAAGAGCAGGTCACCCCATGAACGAGAGCGAAATCGAAAAGTTCGACCGCGTAGCTCACGAATATAGCCAGCTTCACGCGCAGAACATCAGTGCTAGTGGCGAGCCGGTCGAATACTTCGCTCAGTACAAGATCGACTGTTTGAGGCGCCTCGGGGTGCCGTCAGGCGCGCGCGTGCTCGACTACGGCTGCGGCATCGGCAATCTGACGTCACTCTTGGTTGGAAACTTCGCGACAGTGACGGGTTTCGACCCCTCCGCTGGAAGCCTCGACCTGGCGCGCCAGCGCCTGCCCGAGACGCTCTTCGTCGACGATCCCGCATTGCTCCACGACGCCAGCTTCGACGTTGCCGTCTTGTCGGGAGTGTTGCATCACGTGCCAGTTGCCGAGCGACAGGCGCTTTTGGTGGACGTTCTGCGGAAGCTCCGGCCCGGCGGTCGTGTCTTCGTCTTCGAGCACAACCCCTACAATCCGCTGACCCGCCGTGCCGTGGACACATGCCCTTTCGATGATGATGCCATCCTCTTGCCGCCGCGCGAGGTCCGCGCCTTATTGAGGGGCGCCGGCTTCGCTTCGGTGGCGCAGGATTTTATCGTTTTCTTCCCCCGCGCCCTCAAGTTGTTGCGTCCGCTCGAGCCCGCATTGAGTTCTTTCCCACTAGGCGCGCAGACCATGACGGTCGCGGCACGCCCGTAGTGGATGAGCAGGTGTCCGGCGCGTGTGGCATCGGTCGAGCCGTCATCCATCATGACGGGCGCGAAACCAACACAGTGAACTAGCCTGCCAGCCCAACTTCTGCAGGCCCGCCACTCGAACATGCAGAGAACGTAGGCACTTTCCTATTGCCCCGGTGTGAAGTACGGAGCCAAACCGCCCTTGGCCCAGCCGCTCGAGTCGACCCCTACTCCCTCCTCGCGTGTTACCACGCTGGGGTTCTTCGCGCTGAAGGTCGCGGTGACCGTGGGTTTGCTCGCCTGGCTCTCGCGCTCCGGTGTGTTGCAACTCGGTTCGCTGCGCCTGCTGGCCCGCACGCCTCTGACCCTTGCCCTCACCATAGGCAACTGGGTTTTCGTCTCGGTGGTCCTATCCAGTTCGCGCTGGCGCATTCTACTCTTGATGCTGGACGTGAAACTGTCGTTCGGCCGCGCCGCGGCACTGCAATTGATGGCTCTGTTCTTCAACGGTGTCGTACCCGGCAACGTGGGCGGCGACGTGATGAAAAGTCTCTATGTCGCGGGCACGACCCCCAAGGCCACGCGCAAGGCGTTGCTCTTGCTTGTGCTGGTCGAACGAATCATCGGCCTTTCGGGCCTGATGGGCGCCGGCGCGCTGCTCACTTGGAGCGGCCTGCCGACCTGGAAAAACGATCCGCGCCTGATCATTCCCTTGGCCACACTGGGAGGCTTCCTCCTTCTCTTGGTGGCGGGCCCGGTTGCCTTGCTCATTGCCTTGCGGTCGGCACGTGTTCGCGACGGCCTGCTTTGCCTAGGTGGGCGTCACGCGCTGCTCGCCCGAGCGGTCGATGCGCTCGTCCTCGTTCGAACGCACCAAACGCGCCTCATTCAGGCCTTTGGCGTGTCCGTGCTACTTCACACGAGCTGCATGGCGTACTTCACCTACTTGAGCGGGATCTACGGCCAGCCCGCGCCCTCTATCGAGCAGATCGCGCTGATCTTTCCGCTCGGCATCCTCAGCGTGGTGCTGCCCGTCTGGCTCGCAGGCCTCGGCGTCGGGCACGTCGCCTTCGAACAGCTCTTCAAGCTGATTGGCGCGTCCAACGGCGCGAACGTATTCAACCTCTACGTGATAGGCCAGTTGGCTCCGTCGGCACTCGGCGCGATCCCTTGCTTGTTCTGGAAGAAACAGGGGCCCGCTTCTTGAATATCCGTCGCACCAGCAGCATTCTCGGATCTCTCGGCTCTTACCGCTGGGTGTTGGCCCTTACCCTCAGTTTGTTCCTCGTCCCATGCGCCCTCGATTTGGCATTGAGTGATCCATCGCGTGCTTTCGGCTGGGTAGCACCCGACACATTCTACTATCTGGTGTACGCACAGCAGACGCTCGGGAGCGGCATCATCAGCTACGACGGCGTTCATTGGTCGAACGGCTTTCACCCGCTGTGGATGGCGCTACTGACGCTGCTGCAGAGCATGCGCTCCAGCCGCGGGACGTACATCGATCTCTATTGGGTGCTTGCACTCTCCGCGCTTTGTCAGGTCGGCGCTTTCATCCTCTGGTCGCGCGTGCTGCGACGCAGGGACGGCTCACTTTCGAGCTGGTTTCTGGCGCTACCCGTAGGTTTTTACGCCGCATTCGTCTGCCCCTTCTGGCTGCGACTTTCGGCGCCAGAACTCGCGCGGCAAGATCCTTGGTCTGGCCCCGAGCCGGTGTATGGCTCGTCGTGGGCCTTCACCAACGGCCTCGAGAGTTCTCTTGCGCTCCTGCTGCTTGCGTCGGTGGCCAGCGGATTCTGCACATTCGACCTGCGCACGAGCCGTCGCCAAGCCCTCGCCTTGGGCGCGCTGATCGGTGCGCTCATGTTGGCAAGACTGGATCAGCTTTTCATCGCCGGCTCGTTGTGGCTTGGAATCGGTTTGATGACCCGCCCGTGGCAGGGCAGACGCGCGCTGACGAATTGGCTCTGGTTCAGCGCGACACCCATCGTTCTGCTCGGTCTCTACATGGTGACCAATCGCTGGTTATTCGACAGCGCATTGCCGATCAGCGGCAAGATGAAGAGTTCTTTTCCTTTCGTCGAGGTCGAGAGCTTTCGTCAACTCGCCCAAGTTTACAATTCGCTGGTTGGCGGTGAACGACCGCCAATTTGGGTCTATTGGCGCGTTTTGCAGTGCTTGGTGCCCGCGCTTTTCGCCCTGCTCACACCGTTCGTCGCTGTCGAGTTTCGGTGGAGACGACGTCGTTTCAACTGCGGCTGGGCCTTGCCGGGGCGAGTCTGCCAATTCGTTGTCTGTTTAGCACCCGGAGTCTTGGCCCTTGCCGTCTACAACTTCGCTTTCGTCCATCCCATGCACACGGGACACTGGTATTATCCGCTATCGACCTTCTTCGTTTCGCTCATCTGCCTGGTCGCACTTGAGCGGCTGACGCGGGCCCTCGAAGCCACGAGTGTCACTCAGGGCAAGTTCGTGCTGCGGATGCGCAGCGGTCTCCGATTGGCCCTTCAAGTCGTCCTGGTCGGAGCAAGTCTAGCGTTCTTCATTCGTCTGCACCGCCGTGTCGGGTACAACCAGCGGTACGCTCAATTTTATTTCGAAGAACGTGACCTACTTCGGGAAGCTTTTCGCGGACACGAACCGCATCTGCTCTGCGTCGACGATGGCATCGTCGAGTACGTCAGTGGGTTCCCATCGATGTCGGGAACGGGTTTGGCGCTCGATGCTCCTGCCGCGAAGGCACAAAAGCAGGGCCAGCTGTTGCAATTCGCTCAAAAGCGGGGCTTCGACCACGTCACCTCGCTCGTCTACCTGGATGCAAATTCACTGCGCGAGCAGCCGCCGAACTTCGAGGCGTGGAAGCGTGGAGCCGGCATTCTCGGGGACTTCCGTCAACAAAAGTTCGAGCTTGCCTACCTTTCGAAAAACCTAAACTTCGGAATCGTTCGGGTCGAACGCAAGCCCCTTTCGCCCAGGACTCGCTCGAAATCGCGATAGAAATCCACTGACCCGGGCGCAAAGTCTCCAGGCCGCACGACGCCATGGGGCCGTGAGCCACTCAGTGACTGATCGCCTTGTCCGCCACAATCAGGTCGTCGAAGTCCGCGACCTGCGCGGCGGCCGGGGCCCAGCTGGCGTCGCCACCGCCAAAGAACGTAGAGAAGGAGAGGCTGTCGATGCCGAACGTCGCGCCGGTGAGCCGCCACAGGCGCGCCGAATCGTCCAGGACCAACTCTCCGTCGAACCAGGCTTGGAGCACGCCATCCGGTGTGCCGGGCGTGTTCATGACGATGCGATGTTCGACTGTGTGCCAAATGCCGGTAGTGAACGGCAGGTTGCTGCCGGATGACTTGTAGTTGAGGTTGTCCCCGCAGGTGTTGGGCTGATTGGGCCAATAGACGTACTGGACGGCGTTGCCACCGGTGCGCCACATGTTGCGCGCTGAAAATCCATCCTTTTTGGGACTGCAACCGCTGGGATTCGTGCCGCCAACCAGGCCAGGTAGCTTGCCACCCTGGACGAAATCGAAACCGGCGGCGAAGCGCACGCGATAGGAGAAGAAGAGTTCGTCGTAGCTCCCACCCAGATCGACGATGAACTGCACGCCGCCCTTGCTGGGTCCGTACTGCCCCGCCGGGTAGTTCACGCGCAAGAACTTCTCGCCCGCTTCGTCGACGATGCTGGCGCGCCCCTGGTTGAGGCCATCGTTCCAAGGCGGCGCGGACCCGAAGTCCGCAGCCACGTCGGCTGCCGCGTAGGCCCCTACTTGCGCGGCCGTGAAGCTGGCGTGGAAGATTTCCTGACGGGTCGGATCGCCGGTCGTCGAACCACCGGTGCCCGTGCCACCGCTACCCGTGCCGCCACTACCCCCGGCCGATGAGCCACCGACGCCAGAAACCGCGCCACCCGTCGCCGAACCGCCCACGCCCACGCCCACGCCTGCGCCGCCACCGCCTGCTGCGTCGTCAGTTCCAGCCGACGTGCCTCCGCACTGCGAGAGGCCAAGCGCCAGGGGACCCAGGCACAAAAGAGAAAGAGGGGAAACTCGACGCGTCATCCCCTCTTTCTAACACAGCTCGGTGGAGGTTACTTCACGACGTCGACGGGCGGCGAGATGAGTTTCAGGTTGAGACCGCCGGGGTAGTAGTACGAGGTCGCGTGGCCAAAGCCCATGACCTGCAAACCCACCGGCTTGTCCGAAACGAGGCGGTGTGAACCATCGCCACCGGTCAAAGGAACGCGCTGCAACGTCCAGCCTGCGGTGACAGGCTCGTTGGTGCCGGTCAGCGGCGCGCCGTCGATCGTCACCACGGCCCCGTCGGGAATGAGCACGTCGGCGAAGTTCACGTCGTAGTCGGATGGCGCTAGAAATGTGTACTGCTTGCGGAATTGCTCGGGGGTGACTTCGACGCTGAAGGCCGGATCGCCGGAGCACGGGAAGTTGGGGCATGCGCCGCTTCCTTGCGCCTGGCCACCTTGCATGAAGGAGCCGACCTCGAACGGTTGAGTGCCGGTCACCATGAACGGGGTGAGCAAAGGTCCAATCTCGACGACCTGACCTGCGGCCAGCGTATCCGGCGCACCTGCGGGCTTGGTGTCGTAGGTCAGAGTTGTGCCGTCCACGTTGCCAAAGAAGCGCACGATGTGGCCGCCCTTGGCCGCGCCGCTAGGCGAGGTGGGCGCAGCAACGATGTACGACTTGCCCAAAACCTCAGCGGGCAGGACTAGCTCCTCGATGTGATCCGCGTTGGCGACGGTTGAGTTGGGGATGTTGCTGATGGGGTTGAAGCCGATCACCTGAACCGGCTTGTCGGACACCACGATCGATCCGCTCACGTCTGCGTGGGGGTCATCCTCGAACGCGCCGGGCTTGCCCTGTCGTTGGTTCTCCAAAAGCGCGTCGAACCGGGTGAAGTCGGCCTGAGCTGAACCTGGACGTTGGTGCCGTCCTTTGTGGCCGTGATGGCCATGCCCCCGGAAGCGGAATTGAAACCGCCGTTCACAGACTGGATCTCGGACCGCGTGAACACACGGTAACTGTTGGTCATGGCCGAAGTCGGGATCAGTAACGATGCGTCGTTGGACGCGGAGTAGCAATCGGCGGTGCCGAACTGCGTCCCACACAGGCCGCCACCGCCAGTGATGGCGGCGATGGGCTTTTTGACTGGAGCGGATTGAACTGCCAGGCGGTGACAGGCACATCCGAGGCTACGCGGTAGGCGCCACCGACCTTGAGAACGGACGCCGTCGGACGGCTACCCGAGGTATTCGTGCGCGAAAATTCAGCACCCTTCAGCTCCATGACCCAAGGCAGAATGATCGCCTTGAGACCGCCCGCAGGCACCGTCTCGCTGATGTTCTGGCCGTTGCCGGTCACCGTGACGGTCGCGTCGGTTGCGCCGCCATTGGCGAGCACGACCGCAAAGTCGAAATCGGTGTAGACCGGATTGTAAGTGATGGTCGGCCAGAACTCGCAACCGATGTAGCTCTTGCTGGCTTCTGCCTGCGCGCACGTAGCTGGATTGTCGTCGTCACCGCCGTTGCTACCACCACCCGTCGAGCCTTGATCCAAGCCGCCGATATCGGGTCCGTCATTGTTCGTCCCGCCCGTGCCAAGGCCGGTACTGATGTCGCAAGTGCCGTCGCCGTTCTTGTCGATGCAATCGATGATGCCGTCGCCGTCTGTGTCGAGGCCCTCGGCGTCGAGGATGCCGTCGCCGTTGGTATCGAGCCCGATGGCGAACTTGCCGTCGCCGTTCAGATCAATCATGTCGGGCTTGCCGTCGCCGTCGGCGTCAATGGTGACCGCATTCAGATCGTCTGCGACTCCGTCGCCATTGGCGTCGAGCGGTTTACCGGTATCAGCGGCAGAACAGGCTTGCCCACCGATGACGGCGGTGGCGAGCAGACCCAGACCCAGGAAGGCGTTGCGAGAGTTCAAGTAGTTTACGGCTAGACCAGGATGTTCCGCCGCTTCCAACCCTGCAATAAACACAGACGCGAACCCGGCCGAGGGCCATGGCTTTGAACGGATTGGTCCATCCAGGCTGCCCCGGCGCACCGGAGAAGCGCTCCCATGCTCGTTCTTCGAGCCAGGCTCCTCGGTGGACGTCCGCCCCCGCTTGGCCTATCCCTCGCTCCACTCGGCACGAGTGGCGGAATTGGCAGACGCGCTGGATTTAGGTTCCAGTATCGCAAGGTGTGGGGGTTCGAGTCCCTCCTCGTGCACTAGGTTTCTAGACGTTCTCGAAATCGGGGTGCCTTGGAAGCGCGGCGTTCGTCGCGCTGGCCCAATCGGGAGGGTCGCCATAGGACTTTCTGATTTGCCCATCTACGTAGCGCGCGAGCAGGCGTGCCTCGGTATCGTCGACGGAGTTGTCGTAGACGTAAGTACGATCCGAAACTGCGATCAGTCGGTTCAAGTTTGCCATGGAGCGTGAATAGCGGGCGACGATCTTGTCGATCGGTACGGTGTGGCCGCCCTCCATGACCCTCCGCGCCACGCGTGCAGCGTTGATGGTTGGATCGCTCGTGCTAACGAAGAATGAACGCACGAAATAGCCGGACGCTCGCGCCTGCGTCACGAAGGCGATCTTGTCGGGCATGGACAGGACGGTCTCGAACGCCAGACTCTCACCGGCAGCAACGAGTTCTTCCCTCCGTTTCCGAACCCATTCGGCTGCTTCCAGAACGCTCGCTTGCGCGTTCCAGTCACCGAACCGATCACGCGCAACCTCGTCGGGATTGAGGTACGTCACGCCGTCGCTCCAGTGATCGCGACGGATTCTCTCGGTCACCGTCGTCTTCCCCGCGCCGTTGGGTCCGGCAATGACGATCAGGACCGGCTTCACCGTTGGCCCGACGCGGATTCTGCCAACTGCTGCTGTCGAGCTTCGGCAATCCCTGCGTGGAGCTTCGCGAGCGCAACGCGATGACGCTCGCCCACGTCCGCAAAGGCCGCTCGACTCAACGCCGCGAGGTCTTCATCTGTGGGCTCGAAATCTGGGTCGGCCAAGCGTGTTCGCACTCGATAAGGGTACCAGCCCGGTCCGGCCACGGCCACCAGCGACTGACCCGTCGAATCGTCGCCCAACTGTCGCCCGACCTCTTGAACGAGCCCCAACGAGCCCAACCTCGGTCAACAAACCCCTGATCTGGCGCGATTCCGCGCCCCGCGATGCATGGGAAACCCGATTTAGGTTCCGGTATCGCAAGGTGTGGGGGTTCGAGTCCCTCCTCGTGCACTTCGAACGACACCCGAACATCCCAGCTGGTACGACTTCCGGACTTGGAGCATCCTTGACGCATGGCCAAACCTGCCATCGACATCCAGGCCC
>Ga0105048_10007981_pt1 | contig 16962 bp, 14 predicted proteins | sample MAT05_FD_78382 | JGI IMG/M metagenome (GOLD analysis project Ga0105048, IMG submission 78382) | Freshwater microbial communities from Lake Fryxell liftoff mats and glacier meltwater in Antarctica - MAT-05 | ecosystem: Environmental > Aquatic > Freshwater > Ice > Liftoff microbial mat | place...
ACCGACGCGATGCACGCGGGCATGGCGTTCGGCGAATGTGCACTGCTGCTGCTGCGCGACCATGGGCTCGCGCCGGACGCCGCGATCGCCGTGACCGAGCGCGCGTTTCGCGGCGGCGGTGTCGCGCGCGACGCCGGCTATCTGCGCGGCTTCTGCCGCGTGCGCTCTGCGATCGCCAGCGCGACGACGCACATCGACGAGCTGCGCATGGGACGCGTCGGCGTCGACGACCTCGACGCGCTGCGCGGGCTCGTGTCCGCGGGCGTGCTGCGTGAGGGCGCGTATCGCCCGACGATCGACGCCGCGCTGCGGCTCGCACAGCGCGCTCAGCTCACGGGCGAAGCTTGAGGCGCAGCCGCTCGTCGACGCCCGGCGGGACCAGCTTCGACACGTCGCCGCCGAGCCGCGCGGCCTCTTTCACCAAGTTGGAGGAGACGTAGAAATACGCGTCCTTCGCCATGATGAAGACGGTCTCGACCTCGTCGTTGAGGTGGCGATTCATGTTCGCCATCTGCAGCTCGTATTCGAAGTCGGCGACGGCGCGCAGGCCACGCAGCACGACGTTCACGTTCTTCTTGCGCACGTAGTCGACGAGCAGGCCTTCGAACGTGTCGACCTCGAAGCGCGAGTCGGTCTCGAGCGCGTCGCGGATCATCTCGATGCGCTCATCGACGGTGAACAGCGCGTTCTTGTTCGGGTTGTGCAGCACCGCGACGATGATGCGATCGAACGCGCGCAGGCCGCTCTGCAGGATGCTGACGTGACCGTTCGTGATCGGGTCGAACGACCCTGGATAGATCGCGGTGCTCATGGCGGTGGGGTCTCGGTGTCGGCGGTGACGCGCGCAAACAGGACGGCGGTGTCACCGTATCGGTAAGCGGCCTCGGTTGCGAGAAATGTCGCGCTCTTCGGTGGCTGCTTGGTCGCGTGCTCGAGCACGATGAGCGCGCCTCGGGCGATGACGCCGAGCGCCGCGAGGCGCTGTAGCAGCGGCGGCACGTCGTCGATGTCGGCGTAGGGCGGATCGGCGAAGACGAGATCGAAAGGGTCGCTCCCCGCCGCGCGACGCAGCCGCTGCTCGAGCGGACTGCTGCCGCGCGGCAACACGCCGAGCGCCCCGACGATCACCTCGACGCGCGCGCGCAGACCGAGCTCGGTGGCGGACGTCTCGATCGCAGCTGCGACGCGCTTTTCTCGCTCGACGCACACGGCGCGCTCAGCGCCGCGTGACAGCGCCTCGAAGGCGAACGCACCGGTGCCGGCGTAGAGATCGAGCACTCGCGCGCCCTCGATCGCCGAGCGGGCCATGAGAGCCGAGGCGATGGCCTCGCGTACGCGGTCGGCGGTGGGACGTGTGGCGCTCGGCGGCGGGCCGCGAAACAGGCGCCCACCGAGCGCTCCGCCGATGATGCGCATCGCGCCGCGCGACTCAGAACGTGAGCCGCGCCTCGAAGCCGCCGCTCTGCAGGCCGAACACAGGCCGCAGCGAGACGGTACCGGCTGCGGGCGAGCTAGCCGGCGGCGCCTCATCGTCACCGCCGACGCTGGTCGCGATGAGAAAGATGCCGGCGCCGAGACCGACCACGCCGAGCGCGAGGAAGACGTATTGCAGCGGCTCGAAGGTGTTGGCCGGGCCGCACAGCGACTGAACGCGATCGAGCGTGCCGGCCGGCGTGCCGTACGTCACCCCAGCGTCGGCGGGGACACAGACGTCGTCGATGCCGCCGGGCTGACCGGGCTTCGGCGCTGTGTTCGTGTAGGCGAGCCACTGCGGATCGTTGTTGATCGAGTCGAGCTTGAGCCACGCATAGGCGGTGAGGCCGATGAACACGGCGCCGAGCGCGGTCGCGCCGACGCCTGCCCAGAAGCCCACGCCGAGCGAAGCGCCGTGGCCGGGCTGCTCGTCGAGCGGCGGCTCATCGGGACCAATCGTGCCCTCGCCCTCGAGCAGGTTCGCCTCGAGCGTGATGGTCTCGCCGATCGCAACCGTGACGCGCTGACGGAAGCCGGTGCGGCCCTCGGCCTGCACCTCGACCAAGTGGCCGCCCGCAGTCAGCTCGCCCGCGGTGAAGGTGCCACCCGCGACGACGCCGACCTCGGCGCCGTCGACGAGCACTGCCGCGCCTTCGACGTTGGAGCGCACCGTGACCGAGCCGACCTGCGGCAGGCCGGCGAGCACGGACATCCACTCGCGCGCTGGCTGGCGCAGATCGTCGATGTCGCTGCGGGCGCGGGTGATCGTCGCGGTCAGCTGCTGATCGATCTCGTTGGTGGCCGCGCTGAACGAGAACAGCGCGATGGCGTAGCTGTAGTTCGCGCCAGCCGTGGTGCGGCGCGCGGTACCGTAGACGACGCGCTGCACGCCGAGTTGGGCTGCGACCTGCTGCATACATGCCGCGTCCGCGTCGTCACAGCCGAGCACGATGGTGATCTGCGCGAGCGACACGTCGCGATCGACGATCCGCAGGCCCGGCACCTGCTCGGCTGCGCGGCGCAGCGCGCCGGTGACATTGCGCGCGAACTCGTCGTCGCCTTCGAGCGAGCGAATGCCGAGCACGATGACCGACGTGTCCGCATGGGCCGCTGTCGGCACCGCCATCACGCCGAGGGGCGCGGCCAAGAGGCCAATGGTCACGGTCAGTTGCGCGATCGCTCTCCACGACTTCATCTGCTCTCCTCCGATGGCCGCCGAGCGGTTGGCCGGACGGTACCGCGGCAGCGACGGATGCGGCAAGCGCTCTGCCGTGCAATCGCGGGCTCGAGGGCGGTGATTGGGGAAGCAGTTGAAATCTTTGGCGCCCGTCGGCCGTCGATCGCCGAGCAACGGCGCCCTGGCGACGTCGGTGCTAGCCCAGAAGTGCACGTCGCCGGCTGATCGAGGAGACTCTGCTCGTGCTGGACCCGCTCGCGAAAATCTGTACCCGCTGTGGCGCGCACTACGATGCGTCCGCAGCGTTCTGTACGCGCGATGGGACGCCGCTCGGCACCGAGAGCGAAGAGCCCGACCTCTACGTCGGCCAGACGCTCCTTGGTCAGTTTCGCATCGAAGAAAAGGTCGGCGCCGGCGGCATGGGCACGGTCTACCGCGCGCGGCAGATCGGCGTCGATCGGCACGTCGCGATCAAGATCCTGCATCCGGAGTTGGTGCAGAACGCCGATGCCGTGCGGCGCTTTCAGCGCGAAGCGCGCGTCTCCGCGGCGCTCGATCACCCGAACATCGTCCGCGTCATTCTTTTCGGCCAGCTCCCCGACGGCGCGCTCTACCTGATCATGGAGTACCTCGAGGGCCGCTCGCTCTCGGATCTGAGCCGCGTCGAGGGCGCGCTGCCGCCGGCGCGCGCGCTGCACATCACCACGCAGATCTGCGACGCGATCGGTGAGGCGCATCAGCAGGGCGTGGTGCACCGCGACCTGAAGCCGGAGAACGTGCACCTCGTCACGCGCGGCCGCGACCTCGACTTCGTCAAGGTGCTCGACTTCGGCATCGCGCGCTTTCTGTGGGGCGAGCAGACGATGGTCACGCAGTCGGGGCTGATCTTCGGCACCGCGCGCTACATCTCGCCGGAGGGCGCCGCGGGCGAGACGACGGACGCGCGCAGCGACGTCTACTCGATCGGCGTGCTCTGCTATCAGCTGCTCTGCGGCGAGACGCCGTTCGACTCGCCGTCGCCGGTCGCGCTGCTGATGAAGCACATCCACGAGCCGGCGCCGGATGTGCGCGGACGCGCGCGCGGCGGTCAGGTCCCCGCCCCCGTCGCCGACGTGATCGCGCGGGCGCTGGCGAAGAACCCCGATGCGCGCTTCGACGACGCGATCGTCCTCGCCGAGGCGCTGCGCGCGGCCGCGAGCAGCGCGGGGCTCCCGCTCGGTGGCGCGCGGCGCGCTGCACAGCCGGCGTCGCTGGTGCCGCCGGAGCCGCAGCGCGCGGCATACGCCGCACAACCGGTCGCGCACGCAGCCGCAGGGCGCGTGGCGCGCGCGGTGCACAGCTCCGATACGCTCGCGGCAGCGCCGAATCCTTACGGCGACGCGTCGATGGACGGCGTGTCCCTGCCGGGCGGGATGTCGGGCCGTGCCATCGCGGGCCTCTCGCGTCGTCCGCGCGCAACAGTGCTGATCGGCGCGTTTTTCCTGGGCGCGGTAGCCGTCGGGGGCGGTGCGCTGCTGGCCCGCTCGCTCGGCGGCAGCGAGCAAGTCTCGCCCGATCGTGCCGAGCTCGCGCGGCGCGCGCGTGCGGCGCTCGAGGCGGGCGCGTACGACGCGGAAGCGGCCACGGCCCCCGGCGAGAATGTGCGCGAGCTGACCGATCGGCTGCTGCTCGCCGATCCACACGACCAAGACGCGCTCGCGCTGCGTGCCGCCGCGACCACGCGCCTCGTCGCCGTGGCCGATCGCGCGCGCGGCGGTCTGCGCTGGTCAGAAGCGCGCGCCATCTACGAGCGTGCGCTGCTGATCTCGCCGAATGAGACGCACGCGCGACAAGGGCTGACGATCGTCGAGCAGCACGAGCACGCAGTGGTCGTCGTCGCTGGCGTGCGCACGCTGCCGGCGGTTCCGATGGCCGGCGAGACGGTGACGCTGGTCGCCTCGCTCGAGTCAGGCACGACGGTCGATGTGGGCGCCGAGCCGCACTTTCACGTGACGCGGGCCGGGCGAGCGCTGCGCGGTGAAGTGCCGGCGACGCGCGGCACCGACGGCGGCTTCGTCGGCTCGTTCACGTTTCCGCAGGCCGGCGAGTACAGCGTCTTTTTCGTCGTACACGAGGGTGAGCAGCGCGTGCAGATGCGCGCCGAGGTCGTCGTCACGGCGGATGACGGAGCGCGGCGCGTCGCGGTGCGCGAGCGACGACGCAACGACGGCGACTCGCCGATGGTGCTCACCCACCAGCAGCTCGAGCCCGTGCCGCCGACGGTGATCGTCACGCCGACGCCGACGCCGACGCACGATGGCATCGACTGGAACGTGCCGCGCGAGCTACAAAATCGGCCCCCCGGCGGCGCGAGCCCCGGCGGCGGAGGCACGACGCCTTCCGAGAGCGGTGGCGGGACTGTCACTGCGCCAACGCCCACACCGCCGCCACCGAGCCCGCCCGCGCCGCCAGCGCCATGGACCGGTCTGCCGATCTGAGCGACTCGCTCGAGACGCGCAGCGATGAGCTCGATTCTCAGTCGCCGGCGAGCGCGGCGTACTCGTAGTGAAACACGCACGCGTCGATCGCGTGGGTCGCAGCGTAGCTCTCGTAGTGAAAGCTGAAGCGGCGCGCGCACTCGAGTCCGTCGACGAGGCGGTGTCGATAAAGTGACGCCTCCGCCGCGCCGTCGCCGCTGCGGAACACGCCGAACGCGCCGGTCGTCGGGCGCGCGAACGTGCCGAGCCAGAAGTAAAACGCGCCGCCGAAGTAGTCCTCGGCGCCGGTGCCGAGCAGCCAGTCGTCGTCGCAGCGGATCTCGTGATCGCCTTCGAGGACGTTCCACTCGGTAATGTCGGTGCGGATCGCGATGATCTGCCCGGCGTAGCGGACCCGTCCGGCGACCTCTGCGAGCACGATGTCGTCGCCGTCACCGGCGCTTCTGTGATCGCCGCAGCTCGCGCGCAGCACGCCGATGTCGCTCGCTGGGCGTATCGGCGAGGCTGCGAGCGTGAGTCGAATCGCGAGCGGCGCGCTCTGCGTGTTGACGACGGACAGCGTCGCGCCTTCGTCGAGCGCCGATGGGTACGCGAGCTCGAGGTGCCGCGCGTCCGCAGAAGAGAGCGCCGAGACGTAGGGCGCAGGATGCGCAGACTCGACGAGATAAGGCAGCGGGCGCGCGTCGAGCACGGCTGTTCCGTCGATGCGCAGATCGACGTCGACGCCGTCGAGCATCGCGCTGGGATCGGTCGCCTCGATGGCGACGCGCGCGAGTAAACCCGAGCCGACTTCGATCGTGAAGCGCTCGCCTGGGGCGACCAGGCGCTCTTCGCTCGTCTCGTCCGTGGCGAGCCGCTCGTCGCGAGCGCCTGGCGTCTGCCAGAGCGTGGCGGCGGTTGTGAGCGACGCGCGCGCAGAGGACGACAAGACCCCGTCGAACGCGGGGACCTCGCTCGCTGCAGGCAGCAGCCGACCGTCGATCTGATAGTAGAGAACGTCGTCGCCGCGATACGCCAAGACGCGCACGCGCTCGCGAAAGTGCAGCGGCACGTCGAGCACGATGCCGCCGCTCGACTGCCGGCCCGATGCGACCCATGGCGACGCGAAGCCCGCCACGAGCTCAGCGCCCGGAGCGCCTGCGACGAGCTCGCCGAGAGGCACGCCGCGCGGTCCGCCGAGCACCCGTCTTCCGTCGATCTCGATGGCGATGGAGACGCGATCGATGACGGCGAAGTCGAACGCTGCATCGCCGGTCGCGACGCGGGGCCGTGCGGTGGCCCAGATCCGCGTGAGCACGCCGACACCGCGGACATCGAGCAAGACGTCGGCGTCTCCGTCGCGCGCTTGGTAGTGGTCCCAGTCGATGTTGTCGAAGCCCTCGACCGGATCCGGGGCGCGACTCGAGGCGAGGAACGAGCGCCCCGGCAACCAACGTGCGGGCGCGAGCGGATCGGCGAGCGCCGCGAACGCGTCGAAGTTGACCGGCGGGCCAAGTGGCGTCGTCGGCAGCACCGCCGTGGGCGCGTCCGGATCGGCACACGCGACCAGCAAGAGCGCGCAGAGCGCAGAGAGCGAAGAGCGCGCGTTGATCGTGAGTTGCCTCACCAATATGGCCAGAGCGACTGCTCGCATATCGAGGGGAGGTTTGCTGTGCTCGATACGGCGGCGAAGGTCGTGCCGCTGACCGCCAAATAGCGACTCGCAGGACTCGTATTGGGCTCGCCGGGCGCCCACGGCTGCAGCTCGAAGACGGCTGGTTCGCGGGTGGTCCAGACGAACGGGCTGCTGGTGTCGGTGCGCTCACCGGCGAGCCAGGCGGTGCCGTCGCTCGCAGCGCACGCGACCAGCGCGAGCTCTTCGTCGGAGTGCACCGTCGCGAGTGCGAACTGCGCTCCTAGCAAGCTGCACTGGTCACGCGCAGCGCCGATGGACGCGACTGCGAGCTGCGCGAAGTAGCAGTGAAGGCCATCGACGCTGCGCTCACGCGGCTTCGGGCAGTCGGTGGCCGACGGCTCTGGCGCGCACGGGCCGTCGCGACACACCTGCACACGCCACAGCGCGTACGTCGTCGCGCTCCAGGGCGCGCGCATCGAGTCGAGCCCAGTCGCGTACCAGAGCTCGCGCGTCGCCGGCACATACGTCGGCAGCGCGAAGCCGCCGAGCGCGTCGGCATTCAGCAGCGGCGCGGGCACGCCGAACGCGCTCGTACGATTGGGGCGCGTCGCGTATTGCGCGGGTGTACCGACGAAGATGCCGAGTCCGTCCGGCGTGACGCGCGGATAAATGAACCCTGCCGGCAGGCCTGCGGATTCAGCACGCTCGAATGGCATTTCGCGCGTTGGGCGCCAGGTGCGGTAGACGCGGTTGTCGCCGGGCGACGTAAAGAACAGCTCGAGTCCGTCGCCGGTGATCGCGGGATGGGTCGCGCCTAGCACGCGATCGACCGCGCCGATCGCCTGCGGCGGGCCGAACTCGGAGACGAGGCTCCCGCGCTGATAGCGAACGATCGTGGTCTGCACGTCCGTGCGCGCGTCGACGACCTGCGCGAACATCTCGAGCCCGTCCTCCGTCATCGACAACACGCTCGGCCGGACGCCGACGTTCGCGCTGCCGAGCGTCGCGACCAGCGCACCGAAGCGCTCCGCCGACGACCCGCGCGATGCTTCGTAGATCGGCAGATCATCGACCGTGTTCCAGCTCGCCACGTAGATCGTCTCTCCATCCGCCGTCAGCACCGCGCTGAAGAGACCCGTGGTGCTCGGGTGCAACGAGGGCACTGCGTGAGGCCGCCCGAAGTACCACGGACACGTAGCGTTGGTCGGACCCGTCGCCGGGCAGCCCAGATCGATCGGCGCTGCATCCGCTCCCGCGTCCGTTCCCGCGTCGTCCGGCAGCGACGCGTCAACCGCGGCATCGCTCGCGCCCGGTGTGGAGAAGCAGCGCATCTCACGGCAGATGAAGCCCGAAGGACACTGCGCGTCGTCGCCGCACGCGATGACGCCCTCCGGGTACGTGACCGTACAGCCGGTGCCGAGCGCGAAGAGCGCGACGATGAGGAGCGCCGCGCTGACGAGACGCGCCGAGCGCGGTGAGACAAGAAGCGAGCGCGACGCCGCGAGTTGCAAAGCACGCATCAGAACACCCCCGTGACGAGCACGCCGCCCGCGGTCGGGGCGACGGCGACGCTCGCCTCGCTGCGCGACGACGGCGGCACCAGCAGCCAGATCAATCCGGCGCTCGCGGCCGCCAATCCGACGGCGAGCAACACGATCCCGCCGTTCATCAGCAGCGGCGCGCGATCGGCCGCAGACTGCAGCTCCGCCAGCGTGGTTCCATCGCTCGCACCCTCGACGCGATCGCGATCGGCGACGCCCGCGATGAGCGACACCGTGCCGCCGATCGTCAGCAGCCCACCCGCGCCGAGTAAGATCGCCGGCCCGAGAAGGCTGCGCTCCGCCTCCGTGCGCACGGGCTGCGACGCCAGCGCTCGGTCCGGCTCGCTGCGCTCACGCGCGCTGAGCGCCGCGCGCAGCAGCACGATGCGCTCTTCGACCGCGACGCGCAGCGGCGTCTCCGGCACCTCGGCGAGGAACTGTTCGAACGCCGCGAGGGCGCGCGCATCGCGGCGGAGCCGATCAGCCGCCTGACCGATGTTGTAGAGCAGCTGTGGCCGTGCGCTGAGCGCATACGAGCGCTCGAATGCGGCGAGCGCGTCATCGTAGTGCCGCTCGTCGAACGCCGTGCGCCCGACCTCGAACTCGACGCGCGCCTGCAAGTCCGGGTCGGTCGCGTCGTCTTGTGCCTGCGCCGTTCCGGTCGCACCGAACAGCAGGCTCGCGGCGAGCAGCAGGCTCACAGCGCGCAGCAGACGGTGTGCGGAGACGAACGATGCAGAAGCACTGACGGAGCGCGGCACGCGCTCAGTGTGAGGGCGTGTCGCACTTCGTCAACGCTCGCGCGCGGAGGCGCGGCGGCGTTTCCTCGGACCTACACTTGACGCGACTGCGCGGCTCGCATCTGCTTCTCTGGTGAAGTCCCCACACAGCCCGCTCACCGCGCTCGCCTCTGCCGCAGTCCTCGTCGGCGCGCTCACCGCGTGCAGCGACGCGTCGCCGAGCTCCGGCGTCGACGCCTCGCTCGGCATGGACGCTGGGCGACGCGACGATCTCGGCGCCGACGCCAACATCGCGGAGCCCGATCTCGGCGACGCGACGCGCGATCTTGGAGTCGCCGATCTCAGCGCGCCGAGCGCCGACGCCGGCGCGATCAGCGACTTCGGCGCACCGAGCGGCGACGCCGGCCCACCCGCGGTGGAAGGCTGCTTCACCGATGTCGGCGCCGGGCACCACGTGTTCGCTTGCGCTGGGATCGACTACGACGTCGAGATCTCCGCGCCGTGCGCCGCGGGCGGCTGTGGCCTGATCTTCGACGTGCATGGCGCGACCATGAACGCCGCGTCCGAAGATCGAAACACGAACTTGCGCGCGCTCGGCTCGGCCGCCGGCTACATCGTGGTGCAGCCCACCGGGCCGGCGACGGCGATCGGTCCGCAGTGGGATCCCGCGCGCGATGACCCGAAGGTGTTCGCGTTCCTCGAGCTCACCGCGCGTGTGCTGCGCGTCGACGCGCGACGCATCCACTTCACCGGCTTCTCGCAGGGCGGCTTCATGAGCTGGCGTATGTTGTGCGATCACGCGGAGGTGTTCGCGTCGATCGCTCCGGCCGCCGCGTGCGGCACCCTGTTCCGGCATTGCCCGTTCACAGCGAGCGACCGTCCGGAGGCGGAGCTGCCTGTGCTTTATGTGCACGGCAGCCGCGACAACATCGTGCCCGGCTGCGGCGGCGCGATGCGCGATACGGTCGTCGCTTCTTGGTCGATGACGCCTTCGAGCCCAGTCTCGATGGACGCCGACTACACCTGGTCACGCTACGCGAGCGCGAGCGGCAACGTGTTCGAGTTCATCGATCACAGCTACAGCGCCCGCTCACTGATCCTCGGCGGACACTGCTTGCCCGGCAGCACCGACATCAGCTCGAGTACGTTCGCCATCGACGGATACGGCTGCGATCACACCTCTCCCATCACCTGGGGCGCCGCCGTGCTCGCCTTCTTCCAGGCGCATCCGCGTCCCTGAGGGCGTACGGCTCGGCTACACGATGAAGTCGAAGCTGGCCCGCTGTGGCGCGTTGGGGATCGGGTAGCTGCAGCCGAATGGCGCGTAGCGGATCACCAGTGACTCGCGGAACCAAGGGTCCGCGTCCGCGTAGGGATCGCCAGGGAAGTAGAGCTGCGTGGTGAGCGACGGTCGGCCGTTCGCGTGTACTTTCACGTGGATGTGTGCGGGTCGATACACACCTCCGTTGAGGTAGCGACCGGGCGTCGTCGTCTCGATGCGATACGCGCCCGCGGCGTCGGTGCGGAGGCGGCCGCGGAACACGTCGCCGTTCAGGTCGTAGTCGCCCGCGGGGTTCGCCTGCCACACCTCGATCACCGCGTCGCGCATCGGGCGACACCGCGTGTCGCGCACGACGCCGGTGAGGATCAGTCCGCGGCTCAGCGTCGCGCGAAGCGGCGCGTTTGGACGGAAGAACGGGCCTTCGATGTTCGGCTCGGTGCGTACGGAGCAGCGCTCCGTGTCTGGCGTTTGTGCGTGCGCGAACAACGAAGGCGTGAATGCGCCGAGCACGAGCGTGCTGAGAGAGGCGCCGAGAAAGCTGCGTCGGTCCATGGTGCGTGCGTTCCTTTCGCGAGCGGAACGCAGGCCGAAGCGCAGCGGCGCACGATTTCTTCGCGTCACTCCCAGGCTTGCCCCGGCGCGTAGCCGCCGGAGCCCGTGCGCTGCTGTTCGGTCAGCGGCGGCAACGCGCGCGGCGTGGTCGGCGGCGGCGCGATCACTACGGGGGTAACGGTTGGCGGCGCGAGCAGCGGCGGTCGCAGCGCGACGCGCGGCGCAGCGGTGGGCGCGCTCTCGTCGAGCGTGCGCAGCTCTCGGGTCGCATCGGCGTCGAGCGGCAGATCGCCGAGCGTGCGCGCGACCGTCTGTGCGCGCGCGAAAGCGACACGGGCGGCTGCGACGCGGCCTGCGCCGAGCTCCGCGCGACCGAGCGCGAGCTGTTCTCCTCCGACTCGCTTCGCGCCTTCGCCGAGCCGGCGCTCGTCGATCGCGATCGCCGCGCGCGCGTGGCTCGCCGCATCGTCGTAGCGCTCTTGGCGCAGCGCGAGGAGCGCGAGGTTGTAGCGAACGAGCGACAGGTCTTCGTGACCGCTCGCCTCGAAGATCCGTCGCGCCGACTCCCAGCGGACGCGCGCTTCGGCGTCGTCTCCGGCCTCGAAGGCGAGCAGCCCGAGGCTGTTCGAGGTGAGCCCATAGTCAGGGTGATTCTCACCGACGCTGGCGCGCTCGATCGCCAGCGCCTCGCGGTAGCGAAGGAGCGCTTCGTCGCGCCGCTCGAGGTGACGCAGGATCCCGGCAACATTGTGCAGGTCACGCGCGACGCGCGGGTGTGTCTCGCCCCACGCCGCGCGATCGAGCGCGAGCGCGCGCTGGTGCGCAGCGAGCGCTGCGACGAAGTCTCCATCGAGCCGCGCGAGGTTGCCGAGCGCGGTGTGAATCGGCGCGAGCTCCGCGCTGTCCGCTCCGAAGCGCGTCGTGGCGAGCCGCATCGCTTCGCGCAGATCGTGCTCGGCGTCGTCGAGCGCGCCCAAGTTCGTACGGACGACGCCGCGCAGCTGATGGAGCGCCTGCATCATCGCGATCGGTCGACCGGCGCGGGTGATCGCCGCCTCGGCGTGCCGCGCGCTCTGCGCTGCCTCCGTGTAGCGGCCCGCGGTGCCCCCCGCCCGAACGAGCGCGAGCCACGCCTCGGCCGCACCACGATCGTCAGAGGCGCTCTCCGCGGCGAACAGCGCCACCCGCGCGTCTTCGATCGCGTCGTCGTACTCCGCGCGCGCAGCGTGCGACGCGGCGCGCAGCAGCCGCGCCTCGGCCACCAGCGGCGCGTAGCCAATCGCATCTGCACGCGCGACGAACGACGCTGCGCTCGCCTGCGCAGACCCGGCCGCTGCCAGCTTGATACGCGCGCGATCGATCGCGGTGCGCAACGACGCGACCTCCGCGCGCCGCGCTGCAGGCGGCGGCGCGACGCGGCCGTCGAGCGCGCTGCACACCGCGGGATCGGGCAGCGCTGCGACGATCTCTGCGCCGGCGAACTGCGTATCGCGGCGCAGCGCATCACCCACCGCGTCGAACGCCGTGCGCGCCCGGTCGAGACACGACATGCGCTCGTCGAGCCGCGCCTCCGACTGCTCGTGGCGCACGTGCGTCGCCAGACACGCGTCGACGCGCCCGCGCACCCAGCGCTGCGTGAAGCGCTCGAGCGTGCGCATCGCACCCGGCGCAACTCCGCGCAGCTGCGTCTGCGCCGCGCTCGGCCACAGCTCGTTGCGCAGCTGCTCCACCGAGCCACACGGCTCCTGCGTCCGCAGCGCGTACACGGCGATCAGGGCACCCGCGACCAGCAGCGCAGCTGCGCCGGCGGCCGCGATCCGCCGTCTACGCAAGCGCGGCACCGGCCGCACCGCGCGCTCGAGCGCGCCGAGCAGCGCGCGCAGATCCGGAAAGCGCTGCTCCGCGCGCGGCGCCAGCCCGCGTAGCAGCACCAGCACGAGGCGCGTCGGAATGCTCGCTGGCGGCGTCGCGGGCCCACGCGCGATCGCTTTGCGCAGCGCCTCCACGCTGTTCTCCGCCGCAAACGGCCGCGCGCCGGTCAGCGCCTCCCACAGCGCTACGCAGAACGCGAACTGGTCGGCCGCGGCCGTCGCGGGCTCACCGTCGAGCTGCTCGGGCGCCATGTACGCGGGCGTGCCGAGCAGCGCGCCAGTGCGCGTCAGCGAGACGAGCTCGCTCGATTCGTCATGCGTCGACCGGCTGAGAAGCTCGGCGTCGGTGGTGCCGCGCGCGAGGCCGAAATCACCGACCTTCGCGCCGCCGCTCCGATCGACGAACACGTTCTCCGGCTTGAAATCGCGATGCACCAGGCCCGCCGCGTGCGCGGCCGCCAGGCCAGCGCCCGCTTGGCGAAAGACGTCGAGCACGGCGTCGCTGGTGCGCGGCGCAGCCTCGAGCCACGCGCGCAGCGTCGTCCCTTCGACCAGCTCCATCGCGACGTACACCGCGTCATCGCAGCCGACGACCACGTGCACGCCGACGTCGTAGACGGTCACTACGTTCGGGTGCGAGAGCTTCGCCATCGCGCGCGCCTCGAGCGCCAGCCGCGCGCGACCGCGCGTATCGTCGCGGTGTGCGTGCAGCAGCTTGATGGCGACGCGTCGATCGAGCTCCGGATCGTACGCCGCCCACACCACGCCCATCGCGCCTTCGCCGATCGGCTCGCGCACGACGAAGCGTCCAATCTGCGTCGCAGGCTCGGCGAGACGCGCACGCAGGCGCGGCCCCGAGGTCAGCGCAAGCGCAACGGCCGGTGTCTCACGACTGCCCGCGCCGAGCGCCGCCACCACCTCGCGGCACACGTTGCAGCCGTCGAGATGTTGATCGACGCGCTCGAGCGCCGCGCCGCGCAGCCCGCCCTCGACGAGCGCGAGCAGCGCCTCGTCGTCGGGGCACGCGCCGGCCTCAGCGTGTATCGTCGTCACCATGGTCAGCCTCTCGCACCTGTACCTCAGCGCGCGACCTGATGCGCGCGATGATGGCGCACTCGAGCCGCGATTGCGCGCGGCCGTCGACAACGCCCAACGCGCGCTGCCGGAGCTCGCCGTCGACGAAGCAGCGCTCATCACCGCGCTCGCCGGGCTGCCCGCGTCGATCGACGCGCTCGACGACGACGTGATCGTCGAGGTCGCGCTGGTGCTCGGCTGCGTGGGCGGCGGTCACGCGGCTCTGACGCGGCTGGAGGGCGATTTCTTCGGCCCCGCGCGACACGCGCTCGCCGCGATGAAGCTCGGCTCTGACCTCGAGGCGGAGGCGCTGCAGGAGGTGCGCGTGAAGCTCTTCGTCGGCGTCGACGGACAGCCGCCGCGCATCCTCGGCTACGCGGGTCGCGGCTCGCTGCGTGGCCTCATCAAAGTGGTGGCGACGCGCGCGGCGATCTCGCTGCTGCGCAAGCATGGCCGTGAACAGCCCGGCGACGAAGCGATCGTCGACGCCAGCGGCGAGTCGGATCCCGAGCTCGCGTTTCTGAAGGCGCGCTATCGCCCAGTATTCCGCGAGGCGTTCGCCGATGCCGTCGCTCAGCTCGGCGCGCGCGAGCGCAACTTGCTGCGCCTCCACTTCCTGCGCGGCGTGACGCTCGAACAGCTCGCGACGATGTACGGCGTTCATCGCGCGACCATCGTCCGGCAGCTCGCCGCCGTGCGCGCCGACCTCGAGCGCAGCACGCGCAAGGGACTCGCCGAGCGCCTCGCCGTCGATCGCAGCGAGCTCGACGGCGTCATGGACCTCGTACGCAGCCAGCTCGACGCGAGCGTCGAGCGCCTGCTGCGCACCGTCGACTGAGCTGTCTGCTGCGCACCGTCGACTGAGCCGGCGCTCACGCGGTCTGCGCGCTCGGCCAGACACGACGCCAGCGACTCACGCGCCAGCCGCCATCGGTGCGCGTCAGCTGCAGGCGCAGCACGACTGCACCGGGCGCGCGCACCACAGACACCTCTGCGATGGCGCGATCGCCGTCGATGTCGACACGCACGAGCGAGAGCGAGAGCTCGCTCGGAGCGGCGCGAGCGCGCGTGGCGGCGAACTCGAAGGCGCGGCGACGCACCGAGAGAAAGTCCGGATCGACCGCCGCGGATTCCCCGTAGCCGCCGCCGCACGCCGCAGCGTGTGGTGCTGCGACCGCCATCGAGCCGAGACTGAGCGTGAATGCGAGCGCGAGTGTGAGCGTGTGGTTGCGCATGGTGAGGAGCCCTTTCGTCTGCTGAACGCAGGGCCATGCCGACCGGCGCAGACTATTTTCGTCGATGCCGAAAATCACCGCGATCGTCGCTCAGAAGCTCACCAGCTCAGGCAGCCCGGCCCTGCACTAGAAAGCGGGCGACCTCCGCGAGCACCTGCGGGTCGCGCAGGACGCGCTGATGCCCGAGCCCCTGAGTGCGCAGCAGCGCTGCGCCCGGCCAGCTGCGCGCGACCAGCTCACCACACGCGATCGGCACCTCACGATCGTGCTCGTCGTGGATCACCAGCAGCGGCGTGGTCATCCGCGGCGCGACGCGCGCGACCTGCAGCTCTTCCGGCGCCACGCCGAAGCGACGCGCGAGGCGCCGCTCCACGTGCGCGCGGACGTCCTCGCTGAGCGAGAGCGCGGTGGTCAGCTGGCGCGTGAAGTCACGCACGTCGATCGGCGGCGCGATCATCACCAGCCGCCGCGCGAACGCGCCGTTGCGAAAGGCCCACGCGGTCGACGCTCCGCCCATCGAGTGCGTGACGATCGCCTCGATCGGCCCGTACGCGCGCGCCACCGTCTCGGTCGCCCGAGCGAAGTGGACCAGCGAGGACACGCTGCCCGGCGAGCTGCCATGCGCGGGCGCGTCGAACGTCACGACGCGAAAGCCGCGCTCGAGCAGCGGCTCGACCATCGCGCCGAGCTGCGCGCCGCGCCCCTCCCAGCCGTGCACCAGCAGCACCCGCGCGCCCTCCGTGCCCCACTCCCAGCTGGCGAGCGCTCCATCTTCGCTCGGCACCAGTACATGCCGCGCGCGCGCGAGCAGTTCGTGCTCCGCTGCAGGTCGCGGACGACGCTTCGGCGTCACGAAGAGATGTTCGGCGATCGCCGCGGCGCTCTCCGGAGCCACGGCGCCCAACACGCTGAGTCCCGCACGCAGCGCGATCAACGCCGGCGGCATTACCTTGTTTTTGGACCGAACGTTCGTGCTTTTTTCTGCGGTCATCTCGGCGATCGGGTGCATGTCCATCGCTGCTCTCCTGTCTTGTGGCGCGCTGCGACTCGGTCTGCGGCGCGCGGTGACTCAGGCGATACGTGCGTTCTCGAAGAGGCGCTCGACAGCGCGGCCGAGGCGCTTGTCGGCTGAGGGGTCGCGGAGCAGGCGAGAGATGAGGTGGGTGCCGTAGGCGAGCGTGAGGATCTCGTGGGCCATCTGCCGCGGATCCGTCTGCTTCTTGAAGTGCCCCTCATCGACCGCGATGCGAATCGCCGTCGCCAGCGTGTCGAGCCAGTCGCGCTGACACGACGCGAGCCTATCGCGAACGGGACCGGGTTTGTCGTCGAGCTCCGCGATCGACGCGACGAATACACAGCCGCCCGGCATGAAGTCGGCGCGCGCCCACTTCAGCCAACGCCGCAGCAGCGCCTGCACCCGCGGCTCGCCGCGTGGCTCCTTCAGCGAGGGCACTACGACCTGATCGACGAAGCGCCCGATCGCCTCGTCGAGGATCGCGATCTGCAGCGCCTCCTTGCTCTGAAAGTGCGCGAACAGCCCGCTCTTGCTCATCGCGGCACGCTCGGCGAGCGTCCCGATGGTCACACCCTCGAGCCCGACCTCACTCGCCAGCGCGAGCGCATGCGCGAGCACTGCGCCACGCGTCGTCTCTCCCTTCGAAGCGCTTTTGGTCGTCGCAGCCATCGTCGGAACGGATAGCACGACCGTTCGCATAGGTGCAAGTCGCGGCGGCTCCCGCCGGCGTCTGGACCACCAGTCCGTTTCTACATCGACGCGCGCGCATGCCAGCGCGCCTCATCGACGACGAGCGCCTCACGATGGCCATGCGCGAAGGCCTTGACGCGTCGCTCACGCTTCGCTCGCTTGGCTCCGCGTCCGCAGCGCCTGCACCAGCACGCCGAGCGACGCGATCCCGACGGCGACG
>Ga0105048_10007983_pt1 | contig 16960 bp, 15 predicted proteins | sample MAT05_FD_78382 | JGI IMG/M metagenome (GOLD analysis project Ga0105048, IMG submission 78382) | Freshwater microbial communities from Lake Fryxell liftoff mats and glacier meltwater in Antarctica - MAT-05 | ecosystem: Environmental > Aquatic > Freshwater > Ice > Liftoff microbial mat | place...
AACCTTCGGTTCCGTAGACCGATGCTCTATCCAGTTGAGCTATGGGTGCGGCGGTCGCAGCCATCGGAATTCTAGCGGGCGGGGCGGCGCTTTCAACCGCCTTCCGCCAATAACCCGTCGGGGAGTCGAACCCCGTCCTCCGGTGTGAAAAACCGGCGTCCTCGGTCCGGTAGACGAACGGGTCGTACAGTGCCACAGACACCGCCCGCGGCCCCCGGTTCGCGCCCGTGCTTACGTACCCCCTCGAACCCGTCATGCGACACGCCCTCGCCCTTGCGGCGCGGGGCCGCGGCGCCGTCGAACCCAACCCGATGGTCGGCGCCGTCGTCCTCGATGCCGCGGGGGCCGTTGTCGGCGAAGGGTGGCACCAGCGATTAGGCGGACCGCACGCCGAGGTGTATGCCCTCGCCGCCGCCAGGGAGCGCGCCCGCGGCGGCACCCTCGTCGTCACGCTGGAACCGTGCTGTCACCACGGCTACACGCCCCCCTGCACCAACGCGGTGATCGCCACCGGCGTCGCAAGCGTCGTCGCGGCGATGACCGACCCGTTCCCGCGCGTCGCCGGCGGCGGCGTGGCCCGGCTCCGCGAAGCGGGGGTGGTGGTCGAGGTCGGCGTATGCGAGGCGGAGGCGCGGCGGCTGAACGCGGCGTACCTCAAGCTCCTCGCCACGGGTCGGCCGTGGGTCCATCTGAAGTGGGCCGCGTCGCTCGACGGCAAGACCGCCACGCGGACCGGCGACTCGCAGTGGATCAGCGGCCCCGAGTCGCGGCGGCGCGTCCACGAGCTACGCGGCGCCGTCGACGCCGTCGTCGTCGGCCGCGGCACGGTCGAGGCCGACGACCCGCTCCTGACGGCGCGCCCGCCGGGGCCGCGGACGGCGACCCGCGTGGTGCTCACCGCGTCCGGGCGGCTGCCGGAGCGGTGCCGGCTGCGCGAAACGGCCCGCGAGGTTCCCGTGCTGGTGTTCACCGCCGCGGGGAACGAACCGCGCCTCGCCGGCTGGGCGGCGGACGGGGCCGAGGTGCTGCCGCTGCCGGCGGGTGACGGCGGGTTGTCAGTGGACGACGTGCTCGTCGAGCTCGGGCGGCGACGGATGACGCACGTGCTGGTCGAAGGCGGAGCCGCGGTCCACGGCGCGTTCCTCGACGCCGGGGCCGTGGACGAACTGCACGTGTTCGTCGCGCCGGTGCTGATCGGCGGCGCGGCGGCGCCCGGGGCGACCGGCGGGCGCGGGGCGGAGAAGCTGGCGCAGGCGCTGCGGCTGGGCGGGATGACGGCGGAGGCGTGCGGGGCGGACGTGTACTTGCACGGGCCGGCGAGCCGACCGCCGTGAGGCGGCGGGTGACGTTCCCATCACCCGCCGCCTCACGGCGGTCGGCTCGCCGGGTCGTCGTTAGTTCGTGATCCCCTTCGTGATCTCCATGAACACGTTCTCCAGGTTCACTTCCTTCTCCTTGAACGCCCGCAGCCGGAAGCCGTCGCGGATCAGCCGCTCGGGGAGGAAGGTGCCGTCCTCGTGGCCGTCCTTCAGCCGCACGTCCAGCATCCCCGTCTTCGCGTCCGCCTTCACCGCCAGCACCTCGGGGTAGGTCTGCAGCTTCACCGCCGCCTCGGCGTTCCGGTCGCCCACACTCACCGTGAACGTCGCGTTGCCGCGCACCTGCCGGATGGCGTCGTCCACCGACCCGTTGAAGATCAGCTTGCCGCGCTCGATGATGCCGATCTTGTTGCAGATGTCGGCCAGCTCCGGGAGGATGTGCGACGACACCATGATGGTCTTCGCCTCCTGCCGGAGCCGCTTGATGAGCTCCCGCATCTCGATCCGCGCCCGCGGGTCGAGGCCGCTCGCCGGCTCGTCCAGCAGCAGCACCTGCGGGTCGTGCAGCAGCACCCGCGCCAGGCCCAGGCGCTGCGTCATGCCGCGGCTCAGGCTCGTCACCAGGGCGTCGCGCTTGTACCCCAGGTCCACGTAGTCGAGCACCTGCTCGACCTTCTTGCGGCGGGCCGGCCCCTGGATGCGGTACGCGGCGGCGAAGAACTCGAGGTACTCGGTCACCTTCATGTCGTCGTACACGCCGAAGAAGTCGGGCATGTAGCCGATGGCCCGGCGGATGTCCTTCGACCCGGTGTAGATGCTGTACCCGCACACGCTGGCCTCGCCCCAGCTCGGGTTCAGGAGCGTGGCGAGGATGCGCATCGTGGTCGTCTTGCCGGCCCCGTTCGGGCCGATGAACCCGTACACGTCGCCCTGCCCGAGCTTGATGGTGAGCCGCTCCAGGGCGTACAGGTCGCCGTACTTCTTCGTCAGGTCGCTCGTCTCGATCATGGGAACCTCGGGCACCCGGTGCGGCGGGGAACGCGGCCCCCGGAGAACTGTACGACGCGAACCGCCCCGCGGTTCCGATCCGGGGGCCGCCTGGGCGGAAAGCCCGGGGACGGCCGTCCCCGGGCTTCGCCCGCCGCGGGGTCAGTCCACGTAGATGAATTCGTTCAGCCCGAACAGCACCTGGGTGTAGTCCGCCAGGGCGTCGCGGCGCGGGTCGCCGCGGCCGCCGCGGTCGCGCTCCCGCTGCGCCAGAAACTCCACCCCCGCGGCGCGCTCGGCGGCGGTCGGCGGCCGCGCGAACGCCAGCCGGTACGCCCGCCCGACCGGGTCGGCGTCGCGGCCCAGGCGGTCGGCGAAGTCGGCGGCGCGGGCGCGGACGAACGGGTCGTTCAGCACCGCCAGCGCCTGCGGCACCACGGTCGTGACGCCCCGCTTTCCACTGCACTGCTGGGCGTCGGGGGCGTCGAACGCCTGGAACAGCGGGTACGGGATGACGCGCTTGTGGAACAGGTACACGCTCCGCCGCCACACCGCGGGGCCGTCGGCCACGTCCTTCGGGTACGGGTTCTTCAGGTTCCGCGCCACCATCGCGTCGGCCGGGATCGGCGGCTTGAACGCCGGGCCGTACATCTCCGGGTTCAGCTTGCCGCTCACCACCAGCATCGCGTCGCGCAGCGCCTCGGCCTCCAGCCGCCGCGGCCGGACGCGCCACAGCAGCCGGTTGTCGGGATCGACCTTCGCCTTCCCCGCGTCGAACGCCGTGCCCTGCCGGTACGTGTCGCTCAGCACGATCGTGCGGTGGAGGCGCTTCAGCTTCCAGCCGCTGCCGGCCAGGTCCGCGGCCAGCCACTCCAGCAGATCGGGGTGGCTCGGCCGGTCGCCGCGGGCGCCGAAGTCGTTCGGCGTGCGCACCAGCCCCTCGCCGAAGTGCCCCTGCCACACCCGGTTCACCATCACCCGCGCCAGCAGCGGCCCGGCGCCGCGGTCGGCGTCGGTCATCCAGTCGGCGAGCGCCCGCCGCTGGTAGGTGGTGTCGGTGCGGTCGCCGGCCGCGCGGGCCGCCTTCCAGTAGTCCGCGGGCTCCTTGCCGCGGCTCAGCACGGTGACGAAGCCCAGTTCCACCGGCGTGGATTTGTCGTGGAAATCACCGCGACCGAACAGCCACATGGGGGCCGCCTTTCCGCCCGAATCGCGGAACGTCAGTGCTGCCGGCAGCGCCTTCGGCCCGCGCCGGTTCACCGCCGCGGCCTCCGCCGCGAGTGCGTCCCAGCGCTGCCGGGCGGTCGCGTCCATCGCCGCACGCCAGTCGGCGTCGGTGACAGTCAGCGCCTTCTCGTGAGCCTTCGCCAGCGCCTTCCCGGCCGGTGACAGCGGCATGTCACGAAGTACGGCCTTGTCCGCGTCGGGGACCGGGAGTTTCTCGATCTTCGCCCCCCGGACCGCGGGGCCGAGCTCCTTCTTCCGGCCGTCGAGCCACGCGGCCAGCGCGCCGTCGGCGGCCTTCCGCTGTCCCTCCCAGTCGGCGCGGGCGCGACTGTTCGCTTCGACCTCGGCGCGGCTGCCGAGCGGCACCTCGGCGCGGTCGCCGGAGTGGAGCGCGGCCGTCAGCCGGTAGTAGTCGCGCGTCGGGATCGGGTCGAACTTGTGGTCGTGGCAGCGGGCGCAGCCGATCGACAGCCCGAGCAGCGCCGAGCCGGTGGTCGAAACGATGTCGTCGAGGTCGATGTAGCGCTGCCGGGTGCGTTCTTCTTCGAGCAGCCGCACGGGGAGTTCCGGGCTCGGGCCGACGGCGAGGAAGCCGGTGGCGGCGACGGCCCGCGGGTCGTCGGGGGCGTACTCGTCGCCGGCGAGCTGGCTGCGGACGAACTCGTCGAACGGCAGGTCGTCGTTCAGCGCCCGGATGACGTAATCGCGGTAGTGGAACGCGGTCGGCCGCTCGACGTCGCCCTCGTACCCGCCGCTGTCCGCGTAGCGGGCCGCGTCGAGCCAGTGCCGCCCCCAGCGCTCGCCGTAGTGCGGCGACGCCAGCAGCCGATCGACCAGCTTTTCCGCCGCTTGCGGCGAAATATCCGCCACGAACGCCTCCACCTCGTCGGGCGTCGGCGGCAGGCCGGTGAGGTCGAACGTGACGCGGCGGATCAGCGCCCGCGGGTTGGCCGGCGGGGAGGGCGTCAGCCCCTTCTCCGCGAGTTTCGCCTGGATGAAACCGTCGATCGGGTTTTGAATTTCGGGCTTCGGATTTCGAATTTCTCGGCTCAGCGGGCGGTACGCCCAGTGCTTGCGGTCCTCGTCGGTGACCGTGAGCTCGGCCTTCGCCGCGGCGGTGGCGGCGCCGGGCCAGTTCGCGCCGCCGTCGATCCAGCGCCGCAGCGCCGCGACCTGGGCCGGCGTCAGTGGGGTGTCACCGGGCGGCATCCGCAGGGCGGCGTCCTTCTCGGTGACGCGGCGGACGAGCTCGCTGTCGGCGGCCTTGCCGGGGACGACGGCGGGTGAGCCGGAGTCGGCCTTGGCGGTAGCCGCGGCCTTCGAGTCGAGGCGGAGACCACCCTTCTGCCGCGTCGGGCCGTGGCACTTCACGCAACTGGCGGTGAGGACGGCGCGCGCCTCGCCGTCCGGGTCCGGGGGCGCGGCGGGGGTCGCCGGCGGCGCGAACGACGCGGTCACGAGCGCGACGACGCCGGCGACGGCGGAAGGGCGGCGGAGCATACGTTCGAGGATACGCCGGCCGGCGGGTCGGATCAACCGCGGGCGTCCGTCACGGCCACGGAAGGCGGGGTGGGGAGGGGGAATTGAGGGGGAGGTTCGTCAGTCTCACCGCATGACATGTTTCCGCGACCCGGTGGGGGGGTTGGTGGAAGAATCTTCCGGCGCGGGGGAGAAACCCGGTCATGCGGGTTGCGGCGGGTGGGAACCGGTTCTAAGGACTGGTAGCGAACGGCCGTGCGGGTTTTGGCTGCACGGCCGGGGTCGGCCCCGGCGGGACCGGGGGCGCCAACACCTTTCATCCTCGAAAGGGCAAACCCGTCGCGAGACGGGGGCGCAAAGCTACGGGCCTCCGGCTCCCCCCAAGACGGGCCGGAGGTCGCCTGGCTGCCGAAGGGCTGACGTGGTGCAAACCCCGTTCATCCCCGGGGCGGACGGCTCACGCCGTTTCGCCCTGTTGCACCCCCGGACCGGCTCACGCCGGCCCGCCGGGCCGACCCGCTTTCTTGAGTTGTCAGTTCTCAGTGTTCAGTTCTCAGCCAGACGACAGAATCGCCACGCGATGCCGATGGGTGTCTGGCTGACAACTGACAACTACGTGCCGAATTGCCGGTCCCCCGCGTCGCCGAGGCCCGGCACGATGTAGCCGATGTCGTTCAGCTTCTCGTCCCGCGCGGCTAGGTACTGCGGCACGTCCGGGTGTGCCGCCGCGAGAGCGGCGATTCCCTCCGGTGCGGCAATCAGGCCGACGAACTTCACCTTCGCCGTTCCCGCCTTCTTGAGAATGTCGATGGCCGCGATCGCGCTGCCGCCGGTGGCGAGCATCGGGTCGAGGACCAGCGCCACGTCCATGTCCGGCTGCGCGGGCAACTTGTTGTAGTACGTCACCGGCTTGAGCGTGGCGTGGTCGCGGTACAGGCCGAGGTGCCACACGCTCGCCTCCGGCAGCGCCTGCAGCATGGCGTCGGCCATGCCGAGCCCGGCGCGGAGCACCGGCACCAACCCGACGCGGACCGCGATCTCCTCGCCGGCGGCGTCGGCGAGCGGGGTGCGGACGGTGATGGGGCGCAGCGGCAGGTCGGCGATGGCGTCGAGGAACAGGACGCGCGAGATGGCGGCGACGAGGTCGCGGAACTCCGCCGGCCGGGTGTCGGCGGCGCGGAGCCGGGCGACCTTGTGCCGGACCAGCGGGTGCGTCGAGACGTGGACCCCGGCCATCGCCCGTCCCCCTTACTTCTCGCCGATCGGGAATCGCTTCAGGTCGGCCCCCGCCTTCCGCAGCGCGGTCGCCCGGGCGAGTACCGCCCACCGCGGTGCGCGGCCTTCGACCAACTCCTTCACCCGCGTGGCGGCCTCGTCGAGCGAGCCGCTGTTGTTCCACACGCCGGCGAACACGTCGGCCGGCACCTGCTCCACCTGAGTTGTCATGATGTCGCCCCGGTCCCGGACGGGTGCGCCCCCGCGCCCCGTCCCGGGAGCGTCACTGTACCGGTCTGCCCCCCGGCCCCGCAGCGCCCCAACGCGGCGGAAGCCGTCCCGACCCGCGGTCGGCGCGCGGGTGGTGCGGGCGGGGTAAACCTTACGGCCGACCCGGGTGCGTGCGGAGCTTCGGGAACGGCCCCGCGGCCGCGCCGGCGAGCTGCGGGCGGAGCCACGCCAGGCCGTCGAGGTTGTCCCGCAGCCGCTCCTCGGCGTCGTCCTGGGTGTGGCCGAGAATGCCGATCGGACCAGCGTAGCCGCTGGCGACGATGTCGCGCAGCAGCTTCAGATCGAGCGTTCCGACGCCGAGTGGAAGGATTTTCTTCCCCAGCTTCTCGCCGTCCGGCACCATCCCGTTGAGGTTCAGCGCCAGCAGGTGCGGGCGCATCGCCGCCAGGTGCTCGGGCAACCGCGCCAGGTGGTCGTGCCCGTGGTGCAGGTTGTAGACGATGCCGACGTTCGGCAGTTTCAAATGCTCGACGACCGCGACCTGGTTCGCCGGCTCGCCGAACCAGCCGCCGTGGTTGTACAGCGCGACCTTGCAGCCGAGCTTCGCCGCTTCCTCCGCGACCGGGCGGATCACCTTCGCGGCGTTGGCGACCTTCTCGGCTTGCTCCTTGCCGCCGGGGTCGCCCATCGTGATCCACAGCTGCGGCGTGACCTTCTGCTTGGCGACGACGGCGAGCAGCGCCCGCGCGTCAGGCCCGAGGGTGGCGGGGAACCACACCGCGGTGAGTTCGATGCCGTGCTCCTTCAGCAGGCCGACCTCGCGGTCGAAGGTCGGCAGGTGTTCGGCGCGCCAGTCGTAGGCGTACTTCGTGAACCCGAGCCGCTTGAGCATGGCGACCCGCTCCTCGGGGCCGCGCTTCTTGGCGTCGAAGGGGACGATGCACCACGCGACGAGGTTGGGCGGGTCGAACAGCTTTGCGGGCGGGTCCGCGGCGCGGACCGGGAGCAGCACGAGAAGAAACGCGACGGCGAGGACGCGAGACATGGCGGGAACCTCGGAGGGTTCCCGTTGGTATAGCCAACCCCGTGCATCGCCGCGAGCGGCGGAAAGACATCAGATTCGGATTACGACCTCGTCCACCGGGAAGCGCACCTTCGCGGCGGCGGCGTACTTGTCGGCCGCGCTGCGGTAGCCGGCCGTGGCGATCACCACCGACTTCAACCCCTTCGCGGTCAGGCCGAGGATGTCGTCGTACTTCTCCGGCTGGAAGCCCTCCATCGGGCAGGCGTCCACGCCGAGGTGCGCGGCGGCGCTGAGGAACACGCCGAGCGCGAGGTAGCACTGCCGCGCCGCCCAGGCGTGGGCGTCGGCCGGGCTCATCTTCGCCAGCGAGCCGAGGATGCGGTCGCGCAGCGCGTCCAGGCTCCCAGGCGCCTGCCCGCGCACCGACTCGGCGTTGGCGACGTGCCGGGTCACGTCGGCCGCGGTCGGCGGGTTCTTCGCCGCGAACACGACCAGGTGTGAGGCGTCGAGAACCTGCGACTGGTTCCACGACGCGGGGTGCAGCTGCTTCCGCACGGCCGGGTCGGTGACCACGACGAACGCCCACGGCTGGAGGCCGAACGACGACGGCGCCAGCACCGCCGCCTGTTCGAGCGCGGCCCAGGTGGCTGGGTCGATCGTCCGTGCGGGGTCGAACGCCTTGGTGGCGTACCGCCAGCGGAGCGGGGCCAGCACGTCGTCGGGCGAAGGAGTCATCGGGTCTCCGGGTCAGGCGGTCAGGTCGTTGGCCAACACGATGCGGTAGCGGGCCTTCCCGGCGCGGAGGTGGGCGAGTGCGTCGTTCACCTTCGACAGCGGGAACGTCTCGGTCACCGGGGCGATGTTGTGGCGGGCGCAGAAGGCGAGCATGTCGGCGGTGGTGACCGGGCTGCCGAGCGGCGACCCGGACAGCGACTTCTGCCCCATGAGCATCGGGAACACGGCAACCGGGACCGGCTTGAGCACCGCCCCGACGAAGTGCAGCCGGCCGCGCGGGGCCAGCGCGGCGATGTACGCCGGCCAGTTCAGCGCCACGTTCGCCGTCACCAGGATGAAGTCGAGGGTGCCGGCCAACTTGGCCATCGCGGCGTCGTCCTTCGAGTTCACGACGTGGTGGGCGCCGAGCCGCTTCACCTCGTCGGCCTTGTCGGGGCTGGACGAGAACGCGAACACCTCGCACCCCCACTTCGCCGCGAACTGCACGGCCAGGTGGCCGAGCCCGCCGATGCCGACGACGCCGACCCGGTGGGTGGGCCGCACGTCGAACTGAACGAACGGGTTGAACGCGGTGACGCCGCCGCAGAACAGCGGCCCGGCGGTCGCGGGGTCGAGCCCGGCGGGGAGCGGGACCACCCACTCGGCGTTACCGCGGACGGTGTCGGCGAAGGCGCCGTGGCGGCCGACGATGGTCTGCTCGGCGGTGGCGCAGAGGTTGTGGTCGCCGCTCATGCACGGGCGGCAGGTGAGGCAGCTGTGCGAGTACCACCCGAGGCCGACGCGGTCGCCCGCCTTGTGGGTGGTGACGCCGGCCCCGACCGCGCGGACGGTGCCGACCGCCTCGTGACCCGGCACGAAGGGGAACTTGGTCATGCCCCACTCGTTGTCGAGCATGGACAGGTCGGAGTGGCAGATGCCGCAGTGGGACACGGCGATTTCGACCTGCCCGGCGGCGAGCGGTCCGGGGTCGAACTCGAACGGGGCGAGGCTTCCCTTGGCGGCGGTCGCGGCGTAGGCCCGGGTCGGCATGTCGGAGCTCCTGCGGGGCGGGGTTGGGTTATAGGTAGGGGTTGCGGGGGGTCGGTTTCCACGGCGAGGTGGCTGCCGGGCCGGCGGCGGTGGTATCGTCACGCCCGAGGAGGACGTGATGACGATCGAGGAATTCGCCGACAGGCACGCCGGGGACTCCGTGGAGTACGTCAACGGGCGGGTGCGACCGCTGAACACGGGCGAGGCGCGGCACGGTCAGGCTTGTTGCAGGATCGCGGCACGGATCGCACGATTCGTCGAGACTCACCGCCGCGGCAACGTGTTCGCGGGTGGCACGTTCACCCGCGTCCCCACGCCCGCCGACCCGCTCCGGGTGTACGGCCCCGACGTGGCGTTCGTCGCGTCCTACGAATTGCCCGCGGACGACGTCCTACTCACCCCGTCACTCGTCGTCGAGGTCATGGCTTCGTCGGACACGCGGGCGGCGTTGTTCGAGAAGGTCGAGGATTACCTCGGCGCCGGGATCGGCGTGGTCGTGCTGATCGACCCGCCGTCTCGTACCGCGGCCGTCCACCGGCCCGGCGCCGAGCAGCAGACGTTCGGCCCCGACGATACCCTCACCCTGCCGAACGTGCTCCCCGGCTTCGCCGTCCCGGTCGCCGACCTGTTCCGCTGACGCGGTCACTGGGCGAGCCAGCCGCCGTCCACCGGGAGCGACACGCCGGTCACGAACTTCGCCACGTCGGACGCCAGGTACAGCACGGCCGCGGCCACCTCCGCCGGACGGCCCATCCGCCCCACCGGGTGCATCGCCGCCAGCCCCTTCCCCTGCTCGCTGTCCTCGCCGCCGACGAACCGGTCGATCATGTCGGTGGCGATCGCCGCCGGGGCCACCGCGGTGATGCGGACGCCCTGCTTCGCGTACTCCAGCGCCGCCGTCTTCGTCAGCCCCTCGACCGCGTGCTTGGACGCGACGTACACGCTCGCCCCGGCCATGCCGACGTGGCCGGCGACGCTCGACGTGTTGATGATCGCCCCGCCGCCGGCCTTGAGCAGTTCCGGAATCTCGTACTTCATCGCGGCCAGCACGCCCCACACGTTGGCGTCGAAGACGCGGCGGTAGTCGGCCTCGGTGGCGTCGGTCAGGGCGCCCATCCACTCCACGCCGGCGTTGTTGAACGCCACGTCGAGCCGGCCGTACTTCGCTACCGTCTTCGCCACCAGCTGCTTCACCTCATCCTCCTTCGACACGTCGGCGCGGACGAACGCCGCCTCGCCACCGGCCGTGCGAATGCCATCGACGACGGCGTTCCCTTCCGGCTCGCGGCGGCCGGACACGACGACCTTCGCCCCCTCGGCGGCGAACGCCTCGGCCGCGGCCCGGCCGATGCCGCTGGTCCCGCCGGTGACGTGCACGACCTTCCCAGTGAATCGCGACATGACTTCTCCCCCTGCGTGACGTGTGGTGCGGACGCCCGGGAGTACCCATCCGCCCCGCGGGGGCTTACACGCCGTCGGCTGAACTTCCCGTCGCCGGCACGCGGTGGTAGACTGCGGCCGACAGGAGGACGCGATGACGCCGACCGTACCCGCCGCCGCCCCGCACCCGCCGCTGATGACGGCCGAGGAGTTCGTCCGCCTCCACGGCGACGAGTCGGGGGTGGAACTGGTGAGGGGCCGCGTACGGAGGACGCCCATGCCGACCGGCAAGCACGGCGAGATTTGCCTGACCGCCGGCGCACTGATCCGCGACTTCGCCAAGGCTACCCGGATCGGCCGGGCGATGTGCAACGACACGTTCATTCGCGTCGGAACCAACCCCGACACGTACCGCGGGGCGGACGTGTGCTTCCTCTCCTACACCCGGTTGCCGGAATCGGAGCCGACGCCCGACCGTCCGCTCGATGTCGCCCCCGACTTGGTGATCGAGGTTCGCTCCCGCTCCGACCGGACGAGCGACGTCCTGCTGAAGGTGGGCGACTACCTTGGAGCCGGGGTAACCGTCGTGGTCGTGCTCGACCCGAGCATCGAAGCCGCGACCGTGTACCGGCAGGCGGACGACTTCCCGCAGCGGATGCACAACGGCGACGAACTCACGCTGCCCGACGTGCTGCCGGGGTTCGCGGTGCCGGTGCGGCGGTTCTTCGAGTAGCCGCCCGCACGACCCCACCTCCCCGCCCCGGCCGTCCGGCACTCACTTCACGGTAACTCCTACCCCCGCGGCGGGCACGGTGTTAGCATAGCCGGCGTTGCCGCCCGGCACCGTCTCCCCACCCGAGGCTCGCCATGCGTTCCGTCCTCGCCCTCATCCTCGGCGGCGGCCGGGGTACCCGGCTGTTCCCGCTCACCAGCCAGCGCTCCAAGCCCGCCGTCCCCGTCGCCGGCAAGTACCGGCTCATCGACATCCCCATCAGCAACTGCCTCAACAGCGGCCTCACCCGCATCTACGTCCTCACCCAGTTCCTCTCCGCCAGCCTCCACCGGCACATTGGCAACACGTACAAGTTCGACATGTTCAGCCGCGGGTACGTCGAGGTGCTCGCCGCCCAGCAGACGAACGAGGGCTCCGACTGGTACCAGGGCACCGCCGACGCCGTCCGCCAGAACATCGGGTACATCGAGCGCGAGAACACCGAGCACGTCCTCATCCTGTCCGGCGACCAGCTCTACCGCATGGACTTCCGCGACCTGTACAAGACGCACACCGAGACGGACGCCGACGTGACCATCGCCGCCATCCCGGTGAAGGAGGAGGACACCCCCGGGTTCGGCCTCCTGAGCATGACCGACGCCGGCCGGGTGACCGGGTTCGTCGAGAAGCCGAAGACGGTGGACGAGCGGAAGCCGTACCACGTCCCGGCCGAGTGGATCACCAGCCGCGGCATCGCGCCGGGCGGCCGGGCGTACCTGGCGAACATGGGCATCTACCTGTTCAAGACGCAGGTGCTGCTGGACGTGCTGACCGAGAAGCCGCTGGCGACGGACTTCGGCAAGGAGGTGTTCCCGCGGAACCTCCAGGCCCGGCAGATGTACGCCCACCTGTTCGACGGCTACTGGGAGGACCTCGGCACGATCGGCAGCTACCACGAGTCGAGCCTGTCGCTCGGCCGGGAGAACCCACCGTTCGACTTCTTCTCGCCCGACGGCGTGATCTACACCCGGATGCGGAACCTGCCGGCGAGCCGGATCAACGGCGCGACGCTGGAGCACAGCCTGGTGGCCGACGGGTGCGTGATCGGCCCGCGGACGCGGATCGAGAACTGCATCGTCGGGGTGCGCACCCGGATCGGCTCGGACTGCGTGATCCGGGACACGGTGATTACCGGTTCGGACACGTTCGAGACGGACGCCCACCGGGCGGCGAACGCCAAGGCCGGCCGGCCGAACCTGACGGTCGGGGACGGGTCGGTGATCGCCCGGGCGATCCTGGACAAGGACTGCCGGGTCGGCAAGGGCGTGCGGCTGACGAACGCGGCCCGGACGGACCACGCCGACGGCCCGAACGGCAGCTACTACGTCCGCGACGGCATCATCTGCGTCCCACGCGGGGCCGTCGTCCCGGACGGGACGGTGGTGTAGTTGCCGGATCATCCTCAGAAGGTGGGAGGCGCCAAAGCCCACCGGTTGCAACCGGTGGGCTTCGCCTCGAACCCATGCCCTACACCGTCGCCCTCGACGCCTTCCACGGGCCGCTCGACCTCCTCCTCTACCTCGTCAAGCGGAGCGAGGTCGACGTCCTCGACATCCCCATCGCCACGATCGCCGACCAGTTCCGCGACTACGTCCTGGTCCTGCAAACCATCGACCTCGAAGTCGCCGGCGACTTCCTGGTCATGGCGTTCACCCTGATGGAGATCAAGAGCCGGGCGATGCTCCACGCCGAAGCCGCCGACCCGGCCGACTCCGACAAGCCCGACCCGCGCGCCGAACTCGTCAAGCAGTTGATCGAGTACCGCCGCTTCAAGGAGGCCGCCGCCGCGCTGGAAGAACGCGCCGGGCAGCAGGGCGCCCGGGTGCCGCGGCACGAGCCGCCGGACGCGACGCCCGCGGCCGGCCCGGTCGTGAAGCCGGTCGAGCTGTGGGACCTGGTCAGCGCGTTCGCCCGGCTCGTCCGCGAGACGCAAGCCGCCGGCGGCACGGTCGCGGTGGACGACACGCCGCAGCACGTCTACGAGGCGCAGGTCCGCGCCCGCGTCGCGGCGGCCGGCCGGGTGCGCTTCCGCGACGTGTTCCCGCCGCCGCACCACAAGGCCCGGCTGATCGGCATCTTCCTCGCCGTGCTCGAACTGATCCGCCACCACGGCGTCGCCCTCGACCAGCCCGACCCCGCCGGCGACATCTGGCTCGTGGCAGTCGCGGGCGGCGTCGAATTCTCCTCGCAACCTCCCGCCGGCGGTGGTAGCGTACCGGTAGTGGCCCCGCCGGAGGACGACCCATGAGCGAGTTCAGCCGGATCGACGCCCACGGGGACGAGCGCGGGCTGTGCAAGGGGTGTCGGTTCTGGGACGCCGAGCACGACGGCGCCCGCCAGGAGGACGCGGCCGTCGGCCTGTGCCTGCACGCCGAGCTGACGCACTTCTCCCTCCAGGTGAGCGGCCACAGCGGCTGCAACCGCTACGCCCCCGTCCTCACGCCGGCCGGGGCCGCCGGCTGACCGACCGGCGCGGCGGACTATACCAGTCCGCATGGATTCCGCCTTCCAGTCTGCTCGGTGCGACTCGCTCGTCCGCTACCTCCGCCGGCACGTCGCCGGTGAGGTGCGGTTCGACGACACCTCGCGCCGCCTCTACAGCACCGACGCCAGTCACTACCAGGTTCAGCCCCTCGGCGTCGTCGTGCCGCGGACGACGGACGACCTCGCAGTCACGGTGCAGATCGCGGCCGAGCTCGGCGTGCCGATCACGGCCCGCGGCGCCGGCACCAGCCTGTCGGGCCAGGCCATCGGCCCCGGCGTCGTGCTCGACTGCTCGAAGTACCTGAACCGCGTCGGCGAGGTGGACGCGACCGGCCGGCGGGTGACGGTGCAGCCGGGCGTGGTGCTCGACCAGCTGAACCGTGAGGTCGCGCCGTTCGGGCTGATGTTCGGCCCGGACGTGGCGACCGCCAGCCGGGCCACCCTCGGCGGCATGATCGGCAACAACTCGGCCGGCTCCCGGTCGATCGTCAACGGCCGCACCGTCGATCACGTCCGGTCGCTCTCCGCGGTGTTGTCCGACGGAACGGTCGGCACGTTCGGCCCGCTGTCCGCCCGCGAGTACGAGCGGAAGCTGGAGCTCCGCACCCGCGAGGGCGACGCCTACCGGGCGACCGACGCGGTGGTACGGGAGCACGCCGCCGAGATCGTCGCGCGCACCCCGCGCATCCAGCGGCGCGTCAGTGGCTACGACCTCGCTTCGCTTGTAGGGGCAAGGGGCGAGGGGCAAGGGGCGAGCCAGGACGCCCGGATCGGACTTGCCCCTTGCCCCTCGCCCCTTGCCCCTGCCTCGCTCGTGCCCCTCCTCGTCGGCTCCGAGGGCACGCTCGCCGTCACCGCCGGCGCGGAACTGAACCTCATCCCGCGCCCGAAGCACCGCGGGCTGCTCGTCCCGCAGTTCGCCACCCTCGCCGCGGCGCTCGACGCCCTCGCCGCGTGCCTCGAACTCGGCCCGTCCGCGGTCGAATTGATGGACCGGATGCTCATCGAACTCGCCGCCAAGCAGCGAGGCCTCAAGGACACGATGGCCGCCATCCGCGGCCGGCCGGAAGCCTTGTTCATGGTCGAGTTCAGCGGCGACGACGCGGCCGACGTGTCGTACCGCGTCCACGAACTCGCCCGCCGGTTGAAGGGCGTTCCCGGCCTGACCGCGGCCGTGCCGGCGCTCGACCCGGCGACCCGCGACCCGCTGTGGAACCTCCGCAGCGCCGCCCTGCCGCTGCTGTTCGGCACCGTCGGCGACCGCAAGCCGGTGACGTTTGTCGAGGACTGCGCCGTAGCCCCGGAGCGGCTGCCGGAGTTCACGGCGCGGTTCCGCGACATCCTGCACCGCCACGGCACCGACGGCTGCTTCTACGGTCACGCCTCGGTCGGCTGCCTCCACATCCGCCCGGTGCTGAACCTCCACGACCCGGCCGACGTGCGGACCATGCGCGCCATCATGGCCGAGGTGGTGGCGCTGACGCTCGACTTCGGCGGCAGCCTGAGCGGCGAGCACGGCGACGGCATGGTGCGGACCGAGTGGAACCGCACGATGTTCGGGCCGGTGGTGTACGAGGCGTTCCGCCGGGTGAAGCGCGGGTTCGACCCCGGGAACGTGCTGAACCCGGGCAAGGTGGTGGACGGCCCGGCGATGGACGAGAACTTCCGCCACCCGCCCGGCCGGCCGCTCCCCGACGCGCCGACGGTGTTCGACTACGAGGCGCAGGGCGGGTTCTTCCGCAGTGTGGAACTCTGCAACGGGGTGGGGGTGTGTCGGAAGACGCAGGGCGGGGCGATGTGCCCGAGCTACCGGGTGACGCGCGACGAGCGCGACACCACCCGCGGCCGGGCGAACGCGGTGCGACACGCACTGGCGAGCGGCCGGCGTGAGCCGGCTGGTTCTGGCGCTCCTCAACAGCCGGCTCACGCCGACCGCTCGCCGCTGTCCCAGCGTTGGGTCGCCCCCGTGATGGACCTGTGCCTGTCGTGCAAGGCGTGCAAGAGCGAGTGCCCGAGCAACGTGGACGTGGCGAAGCTGAAGGCCGAGTTCCTGCACGCCTACTACGCCCGCCGGGCGCGGCCGCTCGGGCACCTGCTGGTGAAGCACGTCCACCGGCTCAGCCCGCCGGCGGCGCGCGTCGCGGGCGTCGGCAACTGGCTGGCGCGCCAGCGGTGGGCGCGGCGGGCGCTGGAGAATCTCGCCGGCATCGACCGCCGCCGCAGCCTCCCGGAACTGCACCGCGACCACTTCCGCGCGTGGTTCGCTCGCCGGGCGAGCGGCCGGCGTCAGCCGGGTGTTTCCGAGGCGAAGCGGGTCGTCCTGCTCGACGACTGCTTCACCACGTTCCAGGAGCCGGACATCGGCCGGGCCGCGGTTGGGCTCCTGGAGCGCGCCGGCTTCGCCGTCGAGCTGGCGGGCATTTGCTGCGGCCGGGCCATGATCTCGAAGGGCTTCCTGACCGACGCCCGCCGGCTGGCCCGCGACGGAATCGCGAAGCTCGACCGCTTCGCGGCCGGCGGCATTCCCATCCTCGGCCTCGAACCGAGCTGCCTGCTGACGCTCGCCGACGAGTGGCCGGAACTGGTCCCGGGTCCGGCGGCGAAGCGCGTCGCGGCCGCGGCCCACCTCGCCGAAGCGTGGCTGGCGCCGCGGCTGCGTGACAGCGGGGTGTCATTCGCGGCCGACCCCGGGCGGTTGCTGTTCCATGGCCACTGTCACCAGAAGGCGCTGGTCGGCACCGCAGGCACGGCCGACGCGCTGCGGTTGGTGCCGCACCAGGACGTGACCGTCCTCGACGCCGGTTGCTGCGGCATGGCCGGGGCGTTCGGGTACGAGAAGGAGCACTACGACGTGAGCGTGGCGGTGGCGAACCTGGCCCTGTTGCCGGCGCTGGCCGCGAACCCGGGGGCGACGGTGGTGGCGACGGGCACGTCGTGCCGCCACCAGGTCCGCGACCTGACCGGCCGCCGCGCCTGGCACCCGCTGGAAGTGCTGGCCGCGGCCGCTACGCCGCCATCGGAACCGGCTCCTCCCGCATGACGTGGTGGAGGATGCCGAGGAGCTTAGCACTACAGCGC
>Ga0105048_10007984_pt1 | contig 16959 bp, 13 predicted proteins | sample MAT05_FD_78382 | JGI IMG/M metagenome (GOLD analysis project Ga0105048, IMG submission 78382) | Freshwater microbial communities from Lake Fryxell liftoff mats and glacier meltwater in Antarctica - MAT-05 | ecosystem: Environmental > Aquatic > Freshwater > Ice > Liftoff microbial mat | place...
AAGGTCTGGGCTTTTTGCGGATCGCGCGCCGCGATGGCGGCAATCTCTACCGTGTCAACGTGGCGGGCAGGGTAAATCAACGCATTGGGCGCAATCCGCGCAGCTCCCAATAGACCAATCCGCAATCTGCCGTTGCCCATCACCTACCCCTTTCGCAAAGCGGCTGGCGGTCACGTCGCCAGCCGCTATCGACTGTGCTATGCTTTACCGATTTAGGCAAGACCGTAGAAACGTTCGGCGTTGTCGTGCAACAATTTGCGCTGCTCGGCTTCGCTGCGCTCGGCAATAATTTCGCGCAAGGCAGTGACCCATTCACGATAGGACGCAACCAGTGTACAGACAGGCCAGTCGCCGCCAAAGACAACGCGATCGGGACCAAAGGCATTCAAACAATGATTGACCGTCGGTGCCAATGTTGCCGCGTTCCATTGACCAGGGGTGGCACTCGCCACAATGCCCGAAATTTTGCAGATCACATTGGGCCGGGCGGCCAGCGCCTGCATATCATCCAGCCACTGTTGGCGCGTATGGAGTCGCGCGCCGCCGGACTCGTCAGCTGCTTCGCCGGCGATCATATTGGGGTTCGCATTGCCACAGTGATCGACGACAAAGCGTGTCTCAGGACATTGCTCCACCAGCTTGACCGCGTCGGCCAGTTCGCCGGCACGTAGACAGAGATCAAAGCTCATGCCTAATTCGCCGAGCAATTGGATACTCTGGACAAAAGTCGGCTGGAGACAATAACCGGCGGGCGTTGACGGCCCATGCAAGACCTGACGCACCCCTTTGATATAAGGACTGCCTTTAAATTGAGTAATATAGGCCGCAAACTCGTCCGAGGCAGGACGCCCAGAGATCACCGCGCCGACAGTTGGCGTGTCATCGCGTTCACATTGCTCAATAATGTAGCGCGCCTCGGCAACTTGTTGGGCAGGCGCAACATCGACCTCCATATAGACGGCTTTCACGACATTCAAGCCAGCAGTCGCCGCGGCATAGTCACTTTGTAGATAGCTTTGATTGATGGTCGGCGCGCCATCGAGCCAGGGCAGCGTAAATTCATTCAGGTCCCAGAGATGTTGGTGTGTATCAATTATGGGTAGCATGATTCCTCCTGATCGGCATCTTGAATGGCTGGGGAAACAGTGTCGCGTGTGTGGCACTGGTGTATGCTGGTATTGTAACCTGTGCATGAATGGGATGCAACTGGCGCAGAAAAGCAACAGCTTTCGGCCAAGTCGCCCGATGATAAATAAATTTATGCGGGTTAACAATTCCAATTAACCTAGGTTAAATGTAATCGTCAACCCACGTTGTGAAATTACCGTAACCCATGTTATAGATCTACTATGGCATGACCGTACACGCGAGTAAAGAAGTAAAGGGTAATATGCTCTTGATTTCTGCGTACTATATGCCATAATAGAGTCCATTCTAGTACTACGGTAACATCCATGTATGTGGAGGCTTTTCCACCATAGATGCACGAAGTAATGCATAGAGGGGACCCTGGTAGCATGTTGATAGAAGTGATACAAATGAGCATGGCGCTTGGCCTTTTCGCCATTGGTGTCTGGCTCTACAGCTTGACCAAGCCGGCGCGACCACGCAAGCTTGTACGCGTGACAACACCCATTTGGGCCAGTTGGGCCAGCAGTCTGCTCATATTTGTCACCAATTTTTCGGGTAAGCGACGGACAACTGTCCAGTTGATCGACTAATATACGTTTGGTAGAAGATCCAATTAATCTACAATTGAGAAATACAGAAGTTCGACTTCGTAGCGAAGTCGAACTTCTTTTTTAGCTTTTATGGCTTATTTACACACGCAGGACTTACGCAATTACTCCTGGGAACGCCAGCATCCTGCTGGCTGCCGCCAGGATGGCGGTGCTCCCGGCTGCGTAAGTCCTAACACGCTACTTTACACGCATTGATGAATGGTGCACAAACACTTAGCGGTGCCATCGCTTATTCCAGCGCGGCCACAATTGCATTCACGTTATAGCGCATAAAGTCCAAATAGGTGGCGGCTGGCCCATCGGCGGCGCTGAGTGAATCGCTATAGAGGCTGACGACTTGGATACCCAGATCCTGCGCCATCTGCTCTGCCAAACGCGGGTTGACCGTGGTGCCGACAAAGATGGCCTTGACACCAGCTTGCGTAATTTGGTCTTGCAGCGCGGCTAAAGATTGGGCAGACGGCTCTGCCGTGGTACTAAGCGACGGAATCAACGCGCCGATGATTGCAAAGTCGTAGTCGCGCGCAAAGTAGCCAAAGGTATCGTGATCGGTGACCAGCTTGCGGTTGGCAACGGGAATCTCAGTAATTTTTGCCCGCAATTCTGTATCGAGCGTGTCCAGCTGTTGCTGATAGGCGTCTGCTGCCGCTTGATAGGCATCGGCGTGCGTTGGATCCAGTTGGCTTAAGCTAGCACGGGTATTTTCGACCCACACTTTGACATTTGCTACGCTCTGCCAGGTGTGTGGATCAGCCTCGCCATGTTCGTGTTCCTCGTGTTCGGCTTCACTCTCGGCGGCGTGTTCCTCTTCGGGTGCGAACTCGTTCAACACAACACCCACATTCACAGGCACGATAGGGGCGGCGAGGGTATCCAATAGCGCATTGAGCGCTTCCTCCAAATGCACGCCATTGATGAAGATCACGTCGGCATCGGTCAGGGTGCGCATATCCGCTGGGGTGGTTGTGTAGCTATGCGGATCAATTCCCGCGGCCATGAGTGTATACAACGCAATGTGCTCGCCACCGATCTGGGCAACAATATCGGCGACAAGATTTGTGGTAGCGACTACCTGTAATTTTTCACCGGCGGCCAGATCCACTGGGGTAAGCGCGGGGAGCACATCAACAGTTTCGGCAGCCATTTCCACCGTATGTTCTGCTTCCGTATGTTCTGTTTCTGTATGTTCTGCTTCTGTATGTTCTGCGGTTTGGTCAACACCACCCGCATTTCCCGCTGAATTGTTGACAGTACATCCAGTAAACACAAGCAGGAAGACAATCAGAAATTGATAAAGTTTGGCAACATAGCCTAAGCGATATGCAGTTGTCATAGCCGATTCCTCTACATAATTCTTCAACAAAATAAATGAGATTTATTCTCAATTGAGCACAGAATATCATTATGCCGAAAGACTGTCAAGCGCGGGCCTATACATTCGTCATTGGTCATTCACAACTATAAAGCACCTGTGCCCTACTGCTATGTCTACGGTTATCTCTACGGTTATGTCTACGGTGCGATTTTTTATGAGCAACCTTGATCATGATGGTATAATAGAGGCTTGTGAAAGGTCACAGCAATGCGCAGGCTGCCCAATGTGGCGCAAAGCGATGAGCAGGAGATGAGATGAGTTACGACGGTCATACCCATACCGTACAGATCGGTGACTTGACACGCGCTCTGCCGATCTTTGAAGTCGCCCCTGGTGTAAAAATTGCCATTTTCAATATGCTTGGTGATACGGAAGTGGTAGAACAGGCGGCAACGATCTTGGCAGCGCATATTCCTCAAACAGCCCAGGTTTTGATTGTGCCAGAGGTCAAAGCGGTGCCGTTGGGTCATGCGCTTTCTGTACAGAGCGGGTTGCCCTATGTCGTTGCACGCAAGGTTCGCAAACCGTATATGGTCAATTGTCTGGAGACCGAAGTCGTGAGCATTACAACCGGCAAGCCTCAGACGCTGTACATTGACGGCAAGGATTTGTCCCTTATTGTCGGGAAAAATGTCGTTATCCTAGACGATGTAATCAGTACCGGCAGTACCTTGCGCGGCCTCAAAGCATTGGTTGAAACAGCAAATGCGACGCTTGTGGGCGAAATGGCTGTCTTTACCGAAGGAAATCCGGCGGATTGGGCGCATGTGATTGCGCTGGGCCATCTTCCCATTTTTACGAAATAATTATTCCATAAGCTTATGTCCAAACTTTACGAACAGATCGAACGAATCAATCGGCGCTTTGAAGATATCGAACAGCTACTGGCGGATCCAAACGTGTTGGCAGATTATGGCCGCATGAGCGAGTTGGCCCAAGAGCGTAGCGATATCGAAGAACTGGTCAACGCCTACCGGCGCTACCGCATAGTCGAGCAGCAGATGGCAGAAAACCGTCTCATGCTCGAAGAAGGCGATCCCGAGTTGAGCGAATTGGCCGAGCTCGAGATCGAAGCACTCGAAGCTGAACAGAATACGCTCGAAAAGCAGATGAAACAACTGCTGTTACCCAAAGATCCCAAGGATGATAAAAATGTCATCTTGGAAATCCGCGCCGGCACGGGTGGCGACGAGGCCGGTCTCTTTGCCGGGGAACTCTATCGCATGTATCTGCGTTGGGCTGAAGATCACAAATTTAAGACCGAAGGTCTGAGTGTGAGCGAGACAGGCATTGGTGGTGTCAAAGAAGTGGTCTTTGCCATCAAAGGCAAGGGTGCCTATAGCCGCTTAAAGTATGAATCCGGCGTTCATCGGGTACAACGGGTACCGGCAACCGAGAGCCAAGGGCGCATTCACACCAGCGCGGCCACGGTTGCGGTCTTGCCGGAAGTTGATGAAGTCGAAGTCGAAATCAACGATAACGATATTCAAATTACCGTGACACGCGCCAGTGGGCCCGGTGGACAGGGCGTCAATACGACAGACTCGGCAGTACGTCTGGTCCATATTCCCAGTGGAATTGTGATCGAGTGTCAAGACGAACGCAGTCAGTTACAAAACAAACTCAAAGCGATGCGCGTTTTGCGGACACGCTTGTACGATTATGAATTGCAAAAACAACACGATGCCATGGATGCAACGCGCAAGAGCCAAGTGCGGTCGGGAGATCGTAGCGAAAAGATTCGCACCTATAACTTTCCCCAAAGCCGCGTTACAGATCACCGCGTCAACCTGACGCTCTATCAACTGGATGCGGTGATGAATGGACACATTGATCCATTTATTGACGAACTAGCGCAACAGGATCAGGCAGAACGGCTCAATCTAATCTCCGAGGGTAATGGCTGAGTGGACCTAGGCCACAGGCCAGTTACCACGCCATGCGCAACGAATTCCTCGCCAAGTTGTTATGATCTACAATATTTCCTAAACAACCTGGAAATATTGTAGCGACTACCATTATATTTCTGCGAACGTCTTTCCACGCGTGCTTTCATCACTGCTCTCATCGACAAAGAAGTCGAGCGCGGACAGGGTTGTTGTCTACAAGCCATTGCCATATCCCTGGATAGGTACGAAGACAACACTCACTGCCTGGAGTAGCGTAAGCGCGTTTGCGGCAGCGTTCAGTACGTTTAGAAATGAAGGAGGCCATTTTGGCTATTTTGCAGGTCAATGTCCGACCAGCATTCGCGCTTCAGCGTTCAGCGGACTCACAGTGCGGTGACAAAGCTGAGACCCATGATCGATCATCCAACCATCATCCCGCTACTACACATGCCGTAGCCCAACAAAGTACGCCATTGCAAACCAATCAAAACGATTCTCAGGTTGCCGCGCAACCGTCTTCGATTTGGCAAAAAATTGTCTGGCGGCTCATGCCCTTGACTACCGTAGGGCGCGCCTTGATTTCCGCGCGCCAACGCATTGACGAGGCAGGCTCGCCCACTGCAAGTTTGGATGCGCAGGTTATTCTGGCGCATGTGCTGGGCGTAGACCGCAGTTGGCTCTTTGCGCATCATGAATATACGCTTTCTGCGGACGAAGCCAATGCCTATACCGAATTGATTACGCGCCGCATTTGTCATGAACCAGTCGCCTATTTGATCGGGCGTAAGGAATTCTATGGCCTGGATTTTCAGGTTGATCGGCGCGTCTTGATCCCAAGGCCAGAGACCGAGTTACTGGTCGATGCCGTTTTGAATTTTATTAGCGGCCATGCCGAAACGTGTCGCGTGGTGGCAGATGTAGGCACAGGTAGCGGTGCGATTGGCTTAGCAATCGCCGCCAATGCGCCACAGATCAAGGTTTACGCGATTGATGTCAGCCAAGACGCGCTAGCCGTGACACAGGCCAACGTGAGCGCGCTGGATGAACGCCAGCAGGTTCAACTGCTCCATGGTGATTTGCTCACACCCCTGCCTGAAGCGGTCGATGTTATTGTGGCGAATTTACCCTATATCAGTAGCAGGGTATACCCAGAGCTAGACGCCGATGTTCGCGACTATGAGCCGAAGTTAGCGCTCGAATCGGGGGTCGAAGGACTCGACGCCATCGAACGATTATTACAGCAGGTAACCACCTATCTGCGCCCAGAAGGTGCGATCTTTTTGGAGATTGGCTATGATCAAGGGAACGCGGTCATGGCGCTGGCCAATGCGCTTTTGCCCCATGCCTATCACATTTCTCTGCGCCAAGATTATCATGGGCATGATCGGCTCGTAACGATCATTATCTGAAAGACTTTCCTTTTAGCCGGACAGCCAGCACGCGCAGCGCGTGAAACTGGCTGTCCGGCACAACTTGGGTTAGGTATGCTGCATGTCTCGATCCGCCCCATTTGATCTCGTTGTGCTTGACCTTGACGGTACTGTGCAAGATCTTTTCCACGCTGGTGTTGCCACAGCCCGCGTGCGGGCGGCGATTGCCGCCGTCCAAGCAAGCGGTATTCCCTTGACCGTCGGGACGGGGCGCACACTCGATTATGTGCGTACCAGCGCCGCCTATCTAAATTTAACCCACCCAGTCATTACCGCGCATGGCGGCGTAGTCGGCGATCCGCTTACAGGGAAAATTTATGCCGAAACGAGCATCCCGATGGCAATCGCCCAGGAGATCGCCGCTTGGTTGGATGCCGCCACGGCGACGATTACAACGCTGTATATCAATGATGATGCAGGCCATACTGGCTTATATCAGAATCGTTGGGCAGCGGATGCGGCTGACCGCGCATTTCACGATCATATCTTTGGGTCGCCGCGCACACTCCAACCCCAATTCGAGCCGCTTTTCAGTGCTCCCACCGCGCGCCCGCCGATGAAGTTTTTAAGCGATAACAATCCTGAGCTAGAAACCGATATTTTCCCTAGCTTGGTCGAGCGGTTTGGCGACACCCTCTATATTACGCGCAGCCATCCGCGACTTGTCGAGGGCATGGCGCGTGGCGTCAACAAAGGCCACGGTCTGTTGCACCTATGTGAGCTGTTGCAAATCGATCCACAGCGCGTGTTAGCGATTGGTGACAACGATAATGACATCCCCTTGTTGCAAACGGCGGGGTATGGTGTAGCAATGGGCAATGCATCGCCGGGGCTCAAAGCAATCGCCGATTGGATCGCGCCTTCGATCGAAGAGGATGGCGCGGCCGTTGCGCTGGAAGAGTTGTTGTTGGCAAAGCTATAGGAAATGCAATTTTACGCTGATAGATAACCTATAGAAGTTACGCAGTTGCCTGGGAACGCCGGCATCCTGCCGGCCTGCCACCAGAGATGGCAACGCTTCCAAGTGCGTAACTTCTAACCTATTTAAAAGTCAACCAAATAAGCCCGTTACTCCACCCGAAACTATGGGTGACTTTGAAGGGTTTTATCTATTAAGGAGCGGTTTGGACGAACGTAACCGCGTCCTCAACCGTTAGCTGATCGAGCAACACCGATTCTTGCGCTTGCTGTAGCCGTTTTGCAAAGTCGGCAAAAGGCCGGCCATTGGGAATTGCAATCGCTACATCTAATTGGCGCTGCAAAAAATCGGTATAGGGCGAAGCCTCTACCGTTGCCAGGTAGGCCGTTGTTTGAGTTGGCAACTGCTGGGTAGACCGACTCCATGCGCTGTGCACAGCTGGATCGAGCAACTGCCCGATCAAGTCCAGCGCCAGTTGTTGTTGTTGCACATCTGGCGTAATTACAGCAAAGACCCAGGTACGCGCAATGGTCAGTGGAGTGCCGCTAGCCGTAGGAATGGGTGCAAAGCCTAATGGATCTTGCGTCTGGCGGCGCGCCAATACCAGGCGTGCCGACGTGTCAGCGAACCCAGGATAGGCAGCGTCGAAGGTAGACCACGCTATATCCAAACTTCTGATTTCCACAATGCTGCTCGCCAATATGCCCTGACGCTTCGCCTGTGCCACAAATGTAAACAATGCAGTGAGCGCATCGGGATCATTGACAGTGCCATTTTCCAAAAGTTGACCACCGGCACCGACATATTGCAGCAATAGCGACTCGTTTGGGTGTTCGCGTTTGCCAGCAGCAAACAAATAGGGCGTACCACTAGTTGTCAGCTCGGCCCAGGTCAGCGGTGCTTGCTCAATTTGATCGGCATGATAGACCAAATGAATGATGTCGGCACTATAGGGCATGCCCAATATATTTTCTTGATAGAGCGATGCAGCGCGCGCAAAGGGGAAAAAATCTGGCGCATCGGGTAAGGACTGCCAATCAACCGCCTGAATCAGCCCCAACTCCGCCGCCTGCCAAAGCTGTTCCGTATCCAACAATACAACATCGGGCAACAGGGTGGGGGCCATGCTTTGCGCATAGCGTAAATAGTTAAACAGACTGGAGTCGCCTGTCTCCACTTTGATCTGTAGATCGAGATGCACGCCCGGGTGATCGAGCCGAAACTGTTCATAGACATCGGCAAGCACAGCCACGGGCGTAGTGTCAGGTGGCTGAAAAAATTCGGGCGTCCAGACCACCAATTGGCGGTCTCCATTGGTGATGACGCCAGTTGCTTCGCCGTTGCTCATCGGCGGTGTGATAGCAGTGCTCACAGTTGCCACTGGCGGCACAGCGGGTGGCTCTGCTGATTGGCAAGCAACAAGGCCCAGCCAGACAATACTGTTCACCAGCAGCCAAAATCCAAAACGATTTGCCTGCTGCCCCGCGTTTCGCGGTTGTGCGCGCAAAGACAACCAAGCAGGCGCAGTATTCGTAAAGCGACGCTTCAGTAAGTAGGGTTGTTTACAGAACGGGTATGCTTTCATAGCTGGCATTATACCATGCTTGATTGCTATTTTCATCTGTGATACAATCCAATGATGAATTATGATCCCCAGTGGCCGATCCACGGTCATACGGCTGCCGCCCAATTTCTACAACAACTTGCGCAGCCAGTCAAGGCAACCGATACAGCGCAGCAGCGGGCAACATTGCGCCATGCCTACCTTTTGTTTGGTCCACAACAGGTGGGCAAGCGTACACTTGCCCAGGCATTTGCACGCGCCGTGTTGTGTACACACGCGCAACAGCGGCCCTGTGGACAGTGTCGCGCCTGCCAGTTGATGGCGCGTGATAATCATCCAGATTTTCGCGTCATTCAGCCAATCGACAAAAACGGTGCGGTGGATCGCATTGGGGGGATGCTGCGGGTTGAACAAGCCGCCGAGATTATTCACGATGTGGCCCTCCGCCCGATGGAGGGACAGTACAAAGTTTTCCTCATTCAAGACATGCACATGGCAAATGATGGCTTTGCCAATAAGTTATTAAAAACGCTGGAAGAGCCGCCTGCGTTTGCGCTGTTCTGTGTCACCGCCTTGGATCGCAACGATCTATTGCCAACGATTGTGAGCCGTTGTCAGGTGCTTGAACTGCGCCCCCTGGCCACCGCAACCATGGTTACGGCGTTGACCCAACAATGGCACGTCGCAGAGGAGGCCGCCACTTTGTTGGCCCGACTATCGCGTGGTCGGCTGGGCTGGGCAGTCAATCAAGCCCAGCAACCAGATCAGATAGACCAGCGCTTGACCCAATTGCAAACGCTATGGCAATTATGTGCGGCGGACTCCGTCGATCGCTTGCTCTTTGCCGAAAAAAGCGCCACAGCGTTTACCAGTCGCCACCTTTTCGAGATGATCGATGTCTGGATGACGTGGTGGCGCGATGTGTTGTTAGTGCAATCCGGCTGCGCCGATACCTGCTGCAACATCGATCAAACAACGGTGCTCCAGCAACAGGCCGACGCAGTACCCAGCAAAACCGTGCGTGAATATTTGCGCACGCTACAACGCATCGAAACGTATTTACAACATACCATCAATACGCGCCTGGCCCTAGAAGTGTTAATCCTCAAATTGCCAGCAGTACGTGCGTAGCGAAGTTAAGATAAGCCAGCAATGGCAAGCCAGAAGGACGAGGATGTAGGACCGCAATTTTCTCGTCCGATACCCCTAGCGCTCGTTTGAGCGTGTGGTCAACCCAGTTTGGATTAAGTGACGAGGAGTCAAGTAAATAATGCCTGTTGTTGTCGGAATTCAATTTAACCCTGTCACCAAGGTTTATCACTTTGGTGCGAATGATTTGCTGGATCTGGCAAGTGGCGAGTTTGTCATTGTCGAAACAGCCAAAGGGGCCGAGATTGCCCAAGTCGTTGAAGTTCCCCATACGCTAGACGAGCGCGATGTGGTGGGCGAAATGAAAAGCATTGTGCGCCGTGCGTCGGCGTGGGATTTGGTGCAGAAAGATTTGTGGACGCACAAAGAACGTGAAGCGTTGGCTGTTTGTCGCAGCAAGGCCCGCGAATATGAGTTGGATATCAAAATTGTGCGCTGCGATTATAATTATACGGGCGGGCGTTTGTTGGTCTATTTTTCTTCGGAGAATCGGGTTGATTTTCGCCTGTTGGTGCGCGAATTGGCGCGCATCTTCCGAACACGCATCGAAATGCGCCAAATTGGCGTGCGTGATGAGGCGAAACTATTGGATGGCGTGGGCAAGTGTGGTCGCCAGCTGTGCTGCACCAGTTGGCTACGCGAATTCACGCCCGTAAGCATTCGCATGGCCAAAAATCAACAGCTCCCGCTCAACCCCGAAGAGATCAGTGGGGTCTGTGGTCGCCTGCTCTGTTGTTTATCCTATGAAGATGAAGTATACAAAGAGCAAAATCGCAAAATGCCCAAATTGGGTGCGGAAGTGGTAACCCCGCAAGGTGCGGGTCGTGTCCGCCATTTGCATCCGCTCAAAGAGACCGTAACCGTGTTGCTAGAGAGCAATGCGATTGCCGAATTCCCGGTGAGCGAACTGATTTCTACCAAAAGTAGCAGTGGTGGTGGGTGCAGCACCTGTGGCGGTTGTACCGTGAAACGCCGAGCCGGGGCCGAAGAAGACAATGCACGCGCCAAGCGCCAGCGCGGCACAGTAGAACCCCAAGCCAGCCCCCAAGACGCGGCTAGCGAAGCGCCGGCCGGCGAGACAGCCGATCCGAACAAGCCTCGCCGCCGCCGTGGTCGCCGCCGCTCCTAGACAAGGGCGAGGAACCAGCACTATCTTGCGCGCTATTCACGTTAGATCAACTTATCGTTCAACCCCATTGATCTAACGTGAACAGCGCGTATCGATAGATTTTCACTAGTTGATTGAAATGACTTGTTTGAAACGACTAAATTCTAACGGACGAATAGAAGTTTGGCGATTTCATGCAATGGCTAGCGTAGGAGCACCGTTTCGATGCGGAACCGCAAGGATACTCAAGAGCGATTGCGGGCGTCGATAGATAGCAATTCTTACCGCAGTGCGCTCGTTCCCCTCGATTTCAACTTCTGTAAAGGTCGGCGCAATAACCAGATCGATGCCATCTTGCTCTAGGTAGCCACGGGCAATCGCGACCGCTTTGATCGCCTGATTGACAGCACTAGCGCCAATAGCTTGCATTTCAGCATGCTCGTTTTCGCGCATGACACCGGCAATCGCTCCCGCAACAGCCGTAGAACGTGATTGGGCAGAGACTCGAATTAGCTCAGCCATAAAGTTGCCTCCTTCAATAAAATACGTCGATGTGTGTTAGCCTGGTTACGAGTCGTCATACCGCATCTGCCGCCACCCAATTCGTCTAGACGAGAATCTGCCTAGAAGAGAAGTGAATTGGGTTTTTGACAGCGCTAAGTATGGTACGTCTGAAACTACTTTACTAGCTAAAAGACCGGTCCTGTTATCTTTGGAAGAAGATAGAAAGCCAAAGATACGCTCGAGCAAGTACAGCAAGACATTTGCTATACTATATGACGCTCATTCTTCAAAATAGATGCTTACAGAATGCTTGCAATGGTATTACTTTCGTAACCGAGACGCTACTGCGCAAACTGTCTTTGCTAAAACAAATTATAAGCGCATTATTGACTTTTTTGCCTTACAGGTTGTTTACACTATTGCTGGTAGAATAACATTGTTCGCAAAACAAAAAAGCCGCTGCATATCATTGCGGCGGCTTTTGAAATAAGAAGACAGATTCAGTTCAGCATAGGCGATTACTTAGCATACTCGGTAGCTCGGGTTTCGCGAATCACCGTCACCCGGATCTGCCCAGGATATTGCAGATTATCTTCGATCTTCTTGGCAATTTCTTTGCTAATGGTGATTGCCGTCAAATCATCGACATCTTCTGGGCGGACAAGTACACGGACCTCGCGGCCAGCTTGGATGGCGTAGGTCTGGCTGACACCGGCAAAACTGTTGCCAATATCTTCCAGGGCCGTCACACGTTTGATATAGGTCTCAAGACTTTCCCGGCGTGCACCAGGGCGAGCACCGCTAATCGCATCTGCTGCGGCCACAATTACCGCTTCGATCGACTGGGGCTCGACTTCGCCATGATGGCTGGCAATACAATTGACTACGGCCTCGTTCACGCCATAGCGCTTGGCGATCTCGGCCCCGACAATGGCATGGGGACCGTCGATCTCGTGGCTGACCGCTTTGCCCAGATCATGCAACAAGCCGCCCATGCGCGCCACAGCAACATTGGCATGCAATTCCTGGGCAATCATACCGGCCAGGTGCGACGTTTCAATCACATGGTAAAGTTGATTTTGCCCGTAACTTGTGCGGAATTTGAGCCGCCCCAAGAGCCGCTGAATTTCACGGTGTAAGCCTTGTACGCCGGTTTCGAGCATGGCATACTCACCCGCCTCGGTGATCACACGTTCGATCTCCTGTTGGGCCTTCTCTACCTCTTTCTCAATCCGCGCCGGGTGAATCCGCCCATCGGTGATGAGTTTGCTCAGTGTCATGCGCGCCACTTCACGGCGCACTGGATCAAAGCTGCTGATGATAATCGCTTCCGGTGTATCATCAACAATTAGATCCACCCCCAAGGCCTGTTCAATCGCGCGAATATTGCGCCCCTGGCGGCCAATGATGCGCCCCTTCATTTCGTCCGACGGCAGATCAACACTGCTCACCGTATACTCTGAAATGTGTTCACTGGCGAGGCGTTCAATGGCCATGGTAATAATGCTGCGCGCACGGCGGTCGGCTTCCTCGTGGGTTTCGGCCTCGACCTCGCGGATGAGGCGTGCCATATCGTGGCGGGCACCTTTTTCAGCCTCGGCCAGCAAGACTTGACGGGCCTCCTCTTGCGACATTTGTGCAATGCGTTGTAATTCGACCAACCGCTCTTCTTCCAACGTCGCAACTTTGGCCGTGCGTTGATCAAGTTTGCTTTCGCGTTGGTTGAGTTTGCGTTCGCGGCTTTCGATCTGTTCCAATCTGCGTTCGACGTTATCCAGGCGGTTTTGCAGGCGTTCTTCGGTGCGTTCTACTTCTTTACGGCGCTTGGTTTGTTCCGCTTCCATCTCATTGCGTTGGCGTACTTCTTCCTCTTTGATCACGAGCCGCATCTGCTTGACTTCGGTTTCGGCGTCGCGTATGATGTGTGCGGCTTCTTCTTCAGCACTCTGGCGCAGCGCGGCTTGGCGTTCCTTTTCGGTGTCTATGCCGGTTTGCGTACCGCGTTTAAAGGCGAGATAGGCGGCAGCACCTGCGCTAATCAAAGAGAATGCAATGATTAGCGCAATGGTTAGAATCGTATTGCCCATAAGATCGAGTTCCTTGTAAGTAAGTTTCCTTGTCGTCTATCGCAAGTAGAAAGTATAAACAAAAGCGCTGTAGCCGAAGCCACAGCGCACAATAAGCGAGTTAGTCTTGGCACCATTCTTCTCTCTTTGTCTCTAAATCAGCGTACCTAACTTAGAACGAGTAGCAGCCAACGGATCTAAAACGCCTATACTCAGCACACCGCAATTTCGTACCCGGGGTTGCCCATAGGCAGATTCCCGATGGCAACGGCAGGTCGTAGACCCTATCCGGAGTAACTGCGGTCTACTGATACTGAAAAGAACACGATTACAACTGTACCGTGGATAGATCTTATCCACTAATTGAAGCAGCGATTGCTATGCGCGCACGCTATCCGCCAGATGTGCGGTTCAACTAGCAAAAGGGGTCACCGTCGGGCCCATCGTAATCCAGTCTCTTGCTTTGCTTTGGAACATATCAGCTCTTGGATCAGACATACCGGCGGGCAATTGGCAATGGCTACGCAGCCACATACTACCGCGCGCTAGTTGATCGATGATTGGAAGATGACCACTGTCAAGGGGATACATCAAGCGTGATTACCCATCCACAGCCAAACTTTCCTGATCAAGGTTGGCCGTGTTGATTGGTGGCTTGCTATCATTCAGCAACAGGTCTGCAGAATTACCGAGCAATCCAGCCTTGGCGCGCAGTAGCTGTTCGATTTCCAAGGCAAGGTGTGGATTGGCAGTCAGATAACTCTTGCTTGCCTCGCGGCCTTGACCAATCATTTGTTCGTTATAGCGGATAAAAGCGCCACGCTTTGTTAAAATATCGTACTCAACCCCCAGATCGACCAGATCGCCCATGGTGCTAATGCCTGCGTCGTACAGAATATCGAACTCGGCGACCTTGAAAGGGGCAGCTACTTTATTTTTCTTAACAGTTACACGCGTACGATTACCAATCACCTCATTACCCTGTTTGATCAACTCAATCCGCCGGATATCGAGGCGGACACTCGCATAGAATTTGAGCGCCATGCCACCGGTGGTTGTTTCGGGATTGCCGAACATAATGCCGATTTTTTGCCGCAGTTGATTGGTAAAAATCATACAGGTGCCGCTAGACTTGACCGCGCCGGTGAGCTTGCGTAGCGCTTGGCTCATCAGGCGTGCCTGGAGCCCCATATGACTATCTCCCATGTCCCCTTCGATTTCGGCACGGGGAACAAGGGCAGCAACACTGTCAACAATCACCACATCCATAGCACCAGAACGAACAAGCGCATCGGTAATCTCTAAGGCTTGCTCGCCCGTATCGGGCTGGCTGACGTAGAGGTTATCGACATTGACCCCAATTCGTTTGGCATAAGCTGGATCGAGCGCATGTTCCACATCAATAAAACCACAGATGCCCCCATTTTTTTGGGCTTCGGCAATGATGTGTAAACAGAGTGTTGTTTTTCCAGAGCTTTCCGGCCCATAGATCTCAATAATGCGCCCGCGCGGTACACCGCCCACCCCGAGTGCAATATCAAGGCTTAGGCTACCGGTCGGAATGGTTTCAACTTGCAGTCGGGTTGCTGCGCCCAACTTCATGACCACCCCTTCACCAAATCGTCGATTCAGGCCAGCCAGGGTTGTTTCCAAGGCTTTCTGGCGACCATCTTTGCTCATGCCATACTCCAGCTGAGGCGCTGTTTCATCCACCAAACCAAGTAGCGCAAACCAAGTAGCGAGGTAGAGCATACAGGGGCAGTGTTGCGCACCAAAATTGGTTTAGGAGGCCAGTAGAAGACGCCCATACCCTTATCTTGCGCGTGATGCACCGCCCTGCATTCATTGAGCATCCATTGATAAGTTCCAATGCAATAGTTGCGCTATTATGTAGTGTACTGTAGTTAGACTAATATTGCAAAAGTACGGAGAGACAGGTACTATCTGCGTGGGATTGCATAGAAACAAATCAGCAAAAGTTGACCCAGGGGCGAGTGCGCTAGGCCAGGGTAAGCGATCGAGCAACAGCCGCTACATCTTCGTTACTCCATGGTACAAAAACATAACGAGGTAGCCTTTGTCAGAAAAGCTACCTCGTTATGGGCAAGTTTATATGGAAAACGGAATATACATTCGTTCCCGTAAAGCGGTAATGGTTTGGCGCAGCTCTTCATTTTCCATCAAGTCGGCTGCCACTTTTTCAACTCCATAGCGGACAGTGCTATGATCGCGCCCGCCCAGGTGGTGACCAATGACCGGCAGGGAAAGCGCATGCTCTTCGCGCAGCAGAAACATGGCAATTTGTCGCGCATTTGCAACCTCTTTGGTCCGCTTCCGCCCACTTAACTCTTCGGGCTTCAACTTGAAATGAGCGGCTACAATGCGAATCAGCGTATCGGGAGAACAGGGCGAGCGCTCTGGTGCCAAATTGTCGATAATCGATGTTGCCAAATGCAAGGTCAATTGGCTGTTCATCAGACGCGCCTGAATGATCAGCCGGTTGAGTGCGCCTTCGAGCTCACGAATATTGCTATCGACGCGCTCCGCCACCATCATCAGCACGCTGGGGTCCACTTCGGTATGCATACGATTGGCTTTTGACTGGAGGATCGCCACCCGTGTTTCAAAATCTGGCTGGGCAATATCAGTCTGTAAACCACCTTCAAAGCGGCTGCGCAGGCGATCATCCAGGGTAGCCAGGGCTTTAGGAGGGCGGTCGCTGCTCAACACCACCTGTCGACCGCCAGCGTGCAGATAGTTGAAAGTATGGAAAAATTCTTCCTGGGTACTTTCTTTGCCGGCGATAAACTGAATATCGTCAATTAATAAAATATCCACCTGACGATACTTATTGCGAAATTCTTCAGTATTTTGGTTGCGAATCGCGCCGATCAGTTCATTGGTAAATTGTTCCGATGAACAATATAACATCTGATAGCCTAGCTGGAGCGCACGTTGGCCAATGGCATGCAAGAGATGCGTTTTCCCCAGCCCCACGCCCCCATAGACAAAGAGTGGATTAAAGCTCTGGCCAGGCCGTTCGGCAATCGCCTCTGCCGCCGCATGGGCTAATTTATTATGACTCCCGACAATAAACGATTCAAAAGTATAGTAGCTATTCAGCTGACTTTGGGCCGCGCTGGGTTGGCTAGCAGAAGACCACCCAGCCTGCTGCATCGGCTCATTACTTTGCTGATGATTGGGCTGATGATT
>Ga0105048_10007985_pt1 | contig 16957 bp, 11 predicted proteins | sample MAT05_FD_78382 | JGI IMG/M metagenome (GOLD analysis project Ga0105048, IMG submission 78382) | Freshwater microbial communities from Lake Fryxell liftoff mats and glacier meltwater in Antarctica - MAT-05 | ecosystem: Environmental > Aquatic > Freshwater > Ice > Liftoff microbial mat | place...
AATTACACAAGCTTTTAGACGTGGCTCAGTGTTACGATTTACTCCGGCAGATTCGCTGGCCTGATGGAGCGACTTGTCCGACCTGTGCTAGCCAGAAGACGGTCAAAAACGGAAGAGATACTGATCGTGGGGTTAACCAAGAGAAGCTACCCTTTTGCGTAGGCTACTTTGACGGGGCCGCCCGCGCGGTGGTTTACAACTTGCGAAAGCGTGGTAAACACGCTTTACACGAAACGTTTTGCTTGCTTTTGAAGCCTGATTTGAGGACTTGTCAGGATTGTATTATTGTCAGTCCGATTTGAGTGAGGTATGAGCCAAACCTATGCTAGCCATACACCAGCAGCCTGTTACCGATTTGTTATTTGTGTACGGTACGCTCATGCAGGGCTTCCTAAACCCTTATGCTCGTCAGCTTCATCAGCAAAGCCGTTTTGTTGGTTTCGGGCACCTTCCGGGCAAGCTCTACCGGATCTCTTGGTTTCCCGGTGCAGTGCCTGACCCGAAGGCAACATCGCGAATTTATGGCGAGGTATACCAGCTACAAACGCCCACTGAAACACTTCCGGTATTAGATGAATACGAGGATCTTGCTGCTGATGGATCCGGTATTTATATTCGCCGGGCGTTGCCGGTTCTTGTGGCCGACCAATTATTAACGTGCTGGATATATACCTACAACGCATCGACGGCAAAACTGGTGCCAATTGTATCGGGGCGGTGGCCTAAAGAGTGAAAGGGCGAAAGAGCGGCTAACGCAAGATTGAAACCCGCGTCAGCCACTCTTTCACTCTCCGAAACGTCGGACCGTCACTATTTCGCTATTTACTTCAACCTCGGCATCCCCGGCTCGAACATATTACTACCCCCTGCTTTGCGGTCGAGCGTAGAGCCAATTGTGAACAACGTTTGATTTGGCGTAGCGATGCGGCCCATATTGGTTCCGGTGATGCGGCCAATAGCCGTCCGAAGCAATGGCTCATTGGCAATGTCGCCGAGCGGTTGTAGCACTAAGTTCTCGAACACCACCTGATCGGGTGCGAACCCAGCCGTGTAGTCCGATTGGTTATTTTTGTTAAACGACTTGGCGATGATCGGCTGCAGACCCCAGTTGATCCGACGTGGTTTGCGCTTATCCTCGATTGTAATAGAGCCTACATTTTTGCCATAGGTAGTGTCGCCCACCACCTGCACCGTCATAAACGGCTTCAGCCCGTTTATAATAAGTTCGCTGGCCGAAGCCGTACGGTCGCTAGTCAACACAAACGCTCGGCTGAGGTTGGCCCCAACATTCTGCGACTTATTAGTGAATTTCACCTGAAGATTAGCCAGTGCATTGGCCTTGCGATATTCAGCCATAATCTGGCTATTCAGTTCCTGACGGTAGAAGATCTCGTTGCTGTTAACCCCTTTACCCACCAAACTGGCCAGGTTACGGGCCGCCGACGTAGATCCACCGGGGTTGTATCGGAAGTCGAGAACCAACTCGTTGATACCCTGCGCTTTGAATTTAGCAAACACCGCGTCTACCTTGTTATCGTAGGTTGGATCGCTGAAGCCAGCTGGTCCGTTGATAAACTGGTTATATACGAAATAGCCAATCTTTTTAGCGCCAATCGTATAAACAGAATCCTTAAAGACGGGGTCTTCGGCCAGTTGTACAAAGTCGAGTGTTTTGGTCACCGAATTCGACACCGTCTGCGCTGTAGTATTAGCTGTAACGAAAGTGTACGTCCGGCTTGTAGCGTCGCTGTAAAGAAGTGTCGAGTAGTTCGATGTGGTCAAAGTCTGTCCACCTGCTCCGTTGAAAATATCGCCCCGCTTCACGCCCGCTTTGGCGGCTGGAGAGTTCGGCAGCACATAGAGTACACGGCCAATCACGTTGTTTGTACCAGCGGGCCAACGGTTCAACTGAAACTGCATTCCGGTAGTTTTCTCGATACCCTGCAACGAGTTTTTTAGCTCATCGACGCTCTGCTGAATCCACGAGAAACGGTCGCCATCGGGCCGGGCCGTTTTATCCCATTTGTACAGAATCGATTCGAAAAACTTGTCGGGTATCTGGCTCAGATTCAGACTGGTCGGAAGCTTGTCATTCCAGTAATAATACGTCCGCATGGAATCCAGTGTCCATTGGTTTACTTCCTGGTCGGTAACCGTACCCGTAGCCGTTGTTGTAGTTGGGTCAACCTGGGGGTCTTTACAGGCACTCAAAAGAGAGGCTCCAACGGCTATCGAAAGCACAGCGAGACACCAGCGTATTTGTTGTAGAAACATGCGAAAATCAGGTGTTGATAAAGATTAGAGACTATCGTTCAGATATACCTACTCTAAAACGGTTGTTGACGTTGCGTGGTGTACTCAATCTGGATAATATTTAAAAAATTAGCCGGTAGTGCGGCTCAAAGTGGCTCTTCATAGCTTTCTGGAAGGTCGGTCTAAGCGGCTAACTATACTACTTGTAGCGATGCCCCCCATTTATAACTGATAAATAAGAAAGTAGGATGATGATAGCTCACATTCCTTTCATTTGTCTGATCAATAAACAATTAAACCAATTTCTCATGAAAAATTTTACAGTTGCGTGTCTGCTCTTAGTCGTCTTTGCAGGGTGTAAGAAAGAAGAAGAAGCCGAGCCGGAAGCGGGTGCCACCGTAGCGGCAACCTACCAAATGACAGCCTGGGGGCTGGATAATGGTACGGGGTATAGCGAAGTAGCCTTGCCCGTAACTACGGGAGCAACAACGGGTTCAGGTATCGTTACGGCGGTATGAAGAGATGCGAATACGGTTGAATTATCCTCAAGAATAACAACGAACACAAGTATCATCTCTTTCCCTGGAGCAGGGCAAACGTCGGTACCGGCAACATTGCAAAAAAGCAGCACTGGGTATGATATGCTAAATAATGGTACTAAGATCGGTACGGCCAATGGCACAACGATCACCATCGATATCACAACCCCTGCCAGTGGCACAACCAAAGCCCAGCGAGTTGTTTTTAGGGGTAAAAAATGAGGATAATCAACCGTGACAGAGTTGGAAGACGTAGGAAATCAGCCTATTTGCCGGGCGCAACGGATCACGTTTTCTACCAGTGAAAACACATAATTCGTCTTCTCGATCGCAAGGTCGTTGCCACCCGCTATCGCTAACAGTAGCATCAATATTGGCTTTCCCCTGACCGACCAGCTGCGGACTGTCTTTCATTTTCTGGACGACCCGACCATTCCCCAAACCCTTATGGTCGAAACCTGCGAACGTTGTCCTGTTCCCGACTGCAACGTGCGGGCCGCTGAACCCGTTGAAATGATTCGTCAACAACAGATGCAGTAAACCCAGTCGCATATTGAGCAATTACGGGTTGGGAAGAATGGCCACTGGCAACCTAAACACGGTTAGTAATGCGTGCGTATTTGAGTATTGAGTTAAGACCTGTCCGTGGCTTAATAATCGCTAACCAATTGGCAAATTTTTTGTTTGTTCCTCAAGCCAGCTAGTGATGCTTAGCAAAGAAACCGATAAAGTCCAAATTTTGCGGCCTACTTTCGGGCCGATACCGTAACTTTGCGCGTCAAATACAGAAGTGCCGAACTTATGGATAAGTATTCGTACATAGCAAACTCAGATGCGGCCTATGTCGACCAGTTGTATCAGGCGTACAAGCAGGACCCCAATGCGGTTGATGCAAGCTGGCAGACGTTTTTTGAAGGCTTCGATTTTTCACTAACCTATGGTGAAAATGGAAGCAAAGCCGCCAATGGAAACGGCTCGTCCACTAATGGGACTGCTGTTGCCACCAACGGGCAACAAACCAAAACTCCTGTTGATGCCAAACGCAGCGAGAAAGAAGTCTCTGTAGCGAGCCTGATTAAAGCGTATCGCTCACGCGGGCACCTGCTGGCTCACACCAACCCGATCCGCTTCCGCAAAGACCGTAATCCCCGCCTTGAACTGGCCGATTATGCCCTCTCGGAAGCCGATTTAGACACCGTTTTCGAGTCAGGAATATTATTGGGAATCGGACCTGCGACTTTGCGTGAGATCATGGCCTCACTCGAAAAAATCTATGCAGGCCACATCGGTTTCGAGTACATGTATATTCGCGAGATTGACGTAAAGAACTGGCTTCGGAACAAGATCGAGAAGGAAGCATTGGTTTTTGACCCCACTATTGAGGAAAAAACCCGCATCCTGAAAAAGCTAAATGAGGCAACTGTTTTTGAGAACTTTCTGCACACCAAATTTTTAGGTCAGAAACGATTCTCGCTCGAAGGGGGCGAAACCACCATCCCTGCCTTAGACGCGATCATCAACAAAGCCGCTGACATGGGCGTTGAGGAAGTGATGATCGGGATGGCACACCGGGGACGGCTCAACGTGCTGTCGAATATTCTGGGGAAATCATATGAAAGCATTTTCGATGGTTTCGAGGGAAATATTCCCAGCCAGGTACAGGGCGATGGTGACGTAAAATATCACCTCGGCTATGCCAGCCTAACCGAAACGCCGTCGGGAAAGATGATCAACGTGAAGTTGGCTCCTAATCCGTCGCACCTTGAGGCCGTAAACCCCGTAGTCGAAGGGTTCGTTCGCGCACAGGCTGACGAGGAATACAAGGGTGATTTTACCAAGATTATGCCCATCCTGATTCATGGCGATGCCGCCGTGGCAGGTCAGGGTATTGTGTATGAAGTAACTCAAATGGCCAAACTGCCCGGTTACCAAACCGGTGGAACGGTGCATTTTGTGATTAATAACCAGGTCGGTTTCACCACTGATTTCGATGATGCCCGTTCGTCAATTTACTGTTCCGACGTGGCCAAAATCATCGACGCACCCATTTTCCACGTCAACGGCGATGACCCCGAAGCGGTGTTCTTCTGCGCCAAATTGGCCGTTGAGTTCCGTGAAATGTTTAAGCGAGACGTGTTTATCGACATGGTTTGTTACCGTCGTTACGGCCACAACGAGTCCGACGAGCCGAAGTTTACGCAGCCAACCATGTATGCCATGATCGACAAGCACGCTAACCCCCGCGACATCTACAACAAATTGTTGGTGGAGCGGAGCGAAGTGGATGCGCAGTTGGCAGGGGGCATGGATGCCGAGTTCAAAAAACTGTTGCAGGAACGGCTCGACAAGGTCAAGCAAAAAGAAGAAATCAAATACAAACCTCTTCGGCTCGATCAGCAGTGGGCCGAGTTGCGCACGTCGCAACCCGCCGACTTCGATCAGTCGCCGGAGACGGGTGTTCCGATGGAAACCCTTGAACGAATCGGGCAGAGTTTATATACGGTGCCGGAAGGATTCAAGCCGCTGAAACAGATCGACAAGCTTCTCCGTGACCGGAAACAAATGCTCGCCGAAACAAAACTGGTGAACTGGGGAACCGCAGAATTGCTGGCGTACGGGTCGTTGCTAACAGAAGGCAAACCCGTTCGATTGAGTGGGCAGGATGTGCAACGGGGAACGTTCTCGCATCGCCATGCCGTGTTACACGATCAGGAAACAAACGCGATCTACTCGTCGCTGAACCATATTCAGGGTAATTCGCTGAATCAGGAGGGTGAACCGATCATTCCGGCCAGTATTCAGATTTACAATTCTCTGCTGTCGGAATACGGCGTATTGGGTTTTGAATATGGCTATGCAATGGCCACCCCGCACGCACTAGTTATTTGGGAAGCGCAGTTCGGCGATTTTGCCAACGGTGCCCAAACCATGATCGACCAGTTTATTGCCGCTGGCGAATCGAAGTGGGGCATTCAGAATGGCGTGACCATGTTGTTGCCGCACGGCTACGAAGGGCAAGGCCCCGAACACTCCAACGCCCGCCCAGAGCGTTACCTACAACTCTGTGCGCAATATAACATGGTGGTAGCCAACGTAACTACGCCCGCCAACCTGTTCCACATCATGCGTCGGCAGTTGACCTGGACTTTCCGCAAGCCGCTCGTGATTATGTCGCCGAAGTCGTTGTTACGGCATCCGCAGGTAATCTCGCCCCTCGATGATCTCGTCAAAGGACGCTTTCAGGAGGTACTCGGAGATGGTTACGCCGATCCTAAAAAAGTGAAGCGGGTACTACTTTGTACGGGTAAAATTTATTATGAACTGCTCGAAAAACAGCAGGCCGATAGCCGCACCGATGTGGCCATTGTAAGGATGGAGCAACTGCATCCATTTCCACAAAAGCAACTCAACGAAGTACTGGCCCAATACAAAAAAGCCGAACTCGTGTGGGTGCAGGAAGAGCCACTCAACATGGGCTGCTACACCTATCTACTGCGCGAAATGACCGATGTTCGTCTGCGTCTTGTTTCGCGCCCAGCCGCAGCCTCACCCGCTACAGGCTTTGCCAAAAAACATACTCAGGAACAAGCTGCGCTGGTAGCAAACGCATTTGAATAAACAACGAATAGTGAACAACGATCAGCTATCAGTTAGCAATAGCTAACTACAGTAATACTACAACTGTTCACTGATAACCGATAACTGTTAAAAAATGGCCGTTGAAATAAAAGTCCCCGCTGTAGGGGAGTCGATCACCGAAGTAACGGTTGGCGAATGGTTGAAAAAAGAAGGCGATACCGTGAAGGTAGACGACGTGCTTTGTACGCTCGACTCCGATAAGGCATCGTTTGAACTCCCGGCGGAGGCCGACGGTGTGCTACACATTATGGCACAGGCGGGCGATACACTGCCCATTGGTGCAGTAATTTGCACAATTGATGCCACAGTCGTATTAACTGGTGCAGCCCCCGCTCCTGAGCAACCAAAAGCAGAAGCGCTAGCCTCTGCTACTCCCCAGCCCCAACAGGCTAAACCCACTATTCAACCCAGTGCAGAGCCTGCGGTGGCTTTGGCGCCGGCTCCGGCCAGTGGTGGTCAGGTGATAGAAATGAAAGTTCCTGCCGTTGGTGAGTCGATTACGGAGGTAACTATTGCTGCGTGGTCGAAGAAAGATGGTGACGTAGTAGCTTTAGACGAAGTGCTTTGCGAACTCGAATCAGACAAAGCCACGTTTGAACTTCCTGCCGAAGCCGCCGGAACGCTCCGTATTGTGGCCCAGGAAGGCGAAACGCTCCCCATCGGTGGCGTTATAGCCCGTATCGAAGTCGGTGTCTCGGCCCCGGCTCCTCAGTCATCAGCTCCCCAACCATCAGCCCCGACGTCTGCACTTACCTCCCAAAACGGTAACATTCAGGCTAGTTATGCCGCTAACCATGCTTCGCCAGCTGCTGCCAAAATTCTGGACGAAAAAGGCATTGAAACGAGTACTGTAAGTGGTACCGGTGTTGGTGGACGTATTACGAAGGAGGATGCAATGAATGTGCAGGCAGTTAAGCCAGCTTCACCCGTACCCGTGGCTCCCATAGCTCCCGCAGCAACAGCAAGTCCGGCAAAACCAGTTGTGCCAACGCCTGCTGCCGCGCCCGCTGGCAGCCGGAATCAGCGCCGGGAGAAAATGACTTCGCTACGCAAGACGATTGCGCGTCGGTTAGTGGCCGTGAAAAATGAGACGGCTATGTTGACGACCTTTAATGAGGTTGACATGAAGCCGATTATGGACTTGCGGAACAAATACAAAGACAAGTTCAAAGAGAAATACGCAGTAGGACTTGGCTTCATGTCGTTTTTTACAAAAGCGGTGTGTATTGCTCTAAAGGAGTTCCCAGCGGTAAATGCCATGATCGACGGGGATCAGATGGTTTTCAATGATTACTGCGATATTTCCATTGCCGTTTCGTCACCCCGGGGTTTAGTGGTGCCGGTTATCCGGAATGCTGAGCAGATGAGTTTTCAGGATATTGAGAAAGACATTGTTCGGTTGGCGGGCTTGGCACGGGACAACAAACTGACTATCGATCAGATGCAGGGCGGCACGTTCACGATCACAAACGGCGGTATTTTTGGGTCGATGCTTTCGACGCCAATTATCAACGCACCCCAGTCAGCTATTTTGGGAATGCACAATATTGTAGAGCGGGCTGTGGTGATCAACGGCGAAATTGCCGTTCGCCCAATCATGTACGTTGCCCTTAGCTACGACCACCGGATTGTCGACGGTAAAGAGTCGGTTAGCTTCTTGGTGCGCGTGAAGCAGCTTCTGGAAGACCCAACACGGATATTGCTAGACGTGTAACAATAGTTTCAGGTTTCATGGCTACGCCGTTTCAGGTTTCATGCAAAGATCATTTGCGTTTTGAAACCTGAAACGGCGTAGCTATGAAACAGCAAAGTGATTGAAACGTTTTGTTTAGCTTTTCTGACTTGCTTTGAAGAGTTTTTGCTTTTCCTCCCGAGATAAGCTTTCGTAACCAGAGCGGGAAATCTTGTCTAAGATCGAGTCTATTTCGGCTTCATCAGGCATTGTTACCGAGCTTCCGGTGGCTGCGGTACCGGCTGTCACATAAGCGCTGGGGTTAACACTAGCAGCGCTGCTCCGTTGCCGATACGAGACTTTCACGGCCGGCTTGGGACGGGTGAGCGACTGCCAGCTATCGAGCAGCCAGTAAATAGGCCGACCGAGGTCGGTGCCGTTTTGCAGCAGTTTAATAAAGAAGAAGCCCATTGCAGCCCCACCGAGATGAGCCAATTCGCCACCAGAGTTGCTGCCGCCCAACTTAGCCAGCGACAAAACGATCAGGAAGAAAACGATGTATTTGATGCGTACCGGCCCAAAAAACAGCAGGTGAAATGAATAATTTGGCAGTAAAGTAGCCGCACCAACCGCCACCGAGAAAAACGCCCCCGATGATCCGAGCATACGAACACCGCCCGATTGCTGCATAAAAAAGGGCACCAGGTTATACATAGCCAGATACAGCAAACCGCCCGCAATCCCTCCCATTAAATAAAGGCCTAGCAGTCGGCGTGCGCCAAGATACTCATCGACCAGGCGGCCAAACCAGTATAACCCCATCATATTGAATAAGATATGGAAGGGGTCAGTCTGCGTAAAGGAATACGTGAATAACGTCCAGGGGTGCCGTATGAACTCGGACGCCCGGGCGGGAATAATCAACTGATCTAAAACAATCGCGTATAAATGCGACGTTTCTGACAAGGTAAAAATCAGATTGAGCAGTAGTAAGACTAAAAATACTACGACATTCACCAATATCAGTTGCGCCAACGTATTGTTGGGCTTCGAAAACTCAGAGCGGAAATCATCAAGTAAACTGCTCATTACTAATAAAAGGTTTTTCGTTGAGAACCCCAATATTTTACCAGTATAAATGCAAACAACATGCCACCAATATGGGCAAAGTGGGCAACATTGTCTGACTGTGCCCGATATACACCCGAATACACTTCGTAGGCACCATAACCAAGAACGAGGTATTTAGCCTTGATTGGTATAGGTGGAAACAACAAAAACAACTCAGTGTTTGGAAACAATAACCCAAAGGCCATAATAACACCAAATATGGCTCCTGAAGCACCTACCATTGGCCCGTCGATCTGACGAGTCCAGAATTGATTCACAAAACTCAAACTCTGCTGCTGATACTGCTGATTACCCGGATTGGCTCGGTACGCATCAATAAAACCTTCTAACTGATCGTAAGCCGAACTGGCATGACTCTCAACAAATCCCCAAAATCCGTCGGGGGTAGGTTTGGCTCGATACTCCTGCACCATCTCTAAAACCCGACTCATTTCGTAATAGTTAATACCCAGATACAACAGCCCCGCGCCTAAGCCGCAAAACATGTAAAAGAACAAGAACCGTTGTGCACCCCATGTTCGTTCGAGCATCGGACCGAATACGAACAGACCAATCATGTTACTGAAAATATGACCAAAACCCGCATGTAAGAACATGTGAGTCAAAAACTGAATCGGCTGAAAAAGGTCTGATAGGAACGAGTGTAATCCGAACTGGTCAATAACTGGCTCCGACGTAAATACAAAAGCCAATACATTTATCAGAATAAGTGCTCGGACAACAGGTGTCATCATCATGATTAAGTACAATTTACGGTCTTTAACCGAATTAAGTTTTAAAAAGGCCCTGAATTTTATCTAACGTCAATACCGTTGTAATCGGTTCGCCAGTTGGGGTATAACTGGGGTTGGTCGACGCGAATAATTGGTCTAATAATGCTCTGCTTTCGACTTCGCCCAAACGGGTCTGATGCCGCAAGGTCGACCGCCGTGCCAACGATCGTGCCAGCGACTCCGACCGCTCTAACTTAAGACGTCCGGTATCGGCCCGAAGTTGCGCCAACAGGTTAGCAAATAGCTCTTCTTCATTTTCACCGGGCGTTAAGGCCGGAATTCCCCGAAGCACAAACGTGTTTGTTCCCGATTCATCGAACTGAAAGCCGAGGCTCGTCAATTCTTCCCGCAGATCGAGGGCAAGCTGGTAATCGACGGGCGAAACATGCACTGTTTTCGGAAATAGCAATTGTTGCGAAGCCCCATTTCGCTTTGTTAGTGCGGCATGAAACTGGTCGTATAGAATCCGTTCGTGGGCGCGTCGCTGATCAATGACTAACATTCCCGATTTCACGGAAACCAGCAGATAGCGACCATGTATTTGTAAAATTGTCCCGCCTTCGGTCAGGCTTTCGGGAGTTGCCGGCGTTTCAAGGGGAAGCTGATTGGCGCGGCTCCCCATGGTGAGAGCGTCGATAGCGGCATTAACTTCACCGGTTGGTGGAGCAGAACTTGGGGTGGGCGCGGGCAGCCAGTCGGCGGGAGGTTCGCTCGGGAAATTCATATCCGACCGCGAGGGAGCACTGGCCTTTGACCGCTCAAAAATAACACTCGAATTAGAGGACACCGGCCGGGCTGCGCTCGGTTTGATTTCATCAGCCCGGTTTGAGTCCGACTTGGCAGGAGAAACGTCCGAACGCGGCTGATCGAAGCTGCTGGCACCTGCCGGAAATCCAGTAATCCAACTTGGCATTACCGGGCGGGGAGCCGAACTGCCCTCACGATCTGGTTGTGAGGCATTGGAAGAGGACGAAGGCTCCGTTTTGTGGCGGTCTTTCGCACTATTCTGGTTGTGTAGAAAGTTGACATTACCGTCAAAATCGAGCGAAGGCGAGAGGTTATAAATCCCTACCGATTTGCGCACAGCCGCCATCATAATCGCATACACCGACCGCTCATCGTCGAACTTGATTTCGGTTTTGGTCGGATGAATGTTAATGTCGATATGCGACGGATCAATGTCGATGAACAGCACATAAAACGGATGGTATCCGTCGGGTAAGGTGCCTTCGTAAGCACCAATGACAGCGTGGTGCAGGTAATTGTGCTTAATGAATCGATTGTTGACGAAGAAATACTGCTCGTTGCGGGTCTTTTTGGCCGATTCAGGTTTGCCAATGTAGCCATGCACTGTTACGTAGGGCGTTTGTTCCTCGCATGATGCCAACTGTTCCCGGTAGTTCTTGCCAAACATGTCAATGATTCGGCGGCTCAACTTGCCAGCAGGCAGGTTATACACGTCGCGGTCGTCCTGAAAAAGTGAAAAGGCTACACCGGGGTTTGCCAGGGCTACCCGTTGAAACTCATCGAGCACGTGCCTCATCTCAACAGAGTTTGATTTCAGGAAATTACGCCGGGCAGGGACATTGAAAAACAGGTTCTTGATGAGCAGATTTGTGCCGGGCAGACACGAAATCTGTTCCTGCGCTTTAATCTCGGAGCCTTCGATTCGCACCAGTGTTCCCAGTTCTTCACTGGCCCGTCGGGTACGCATTTCTACCTGAGCTACGGCCGCAATGGAAGCCAAAGCCTCGCCCCGAAATCCCATTGTCATGATCTTGAACAGATCGTCGGACGAGCGAATTTTCGACGTTGCGTGCCGCTCAAAACTCATGCGGGCATCGGTTTCTGTCATACCGGCTCCATCGTCGATCACCTGCACCAGTGTCCGGCCTGCATCGCGCACAACCAACTGCACCGATTTTGCTCCTGCATCAACTGAGTTTTCAAGCAGTTCCTTCACCACAGATGCCGGGCGCTGCACCACCTCACCAGCAGCAATCTGGTTGGCAATGGAGTCGGGTAGCAGCTGAATGACGTTTTGCATTATTCATTATCCATTATAATCGGAGCGGAACCACCACTTTCAGGCTGGCATTACGGCCCATGTTAAACACGCCCTGCCGACCCGTTACGGGGTTGCTACCGAAATATTTTAGGCGGTTTTGATGACTCTGGTACGCCTTGTCGAGCAAGTTGTTCACCGACAAATACACCGAAAATAATGTTAGCCCATTTTTTCCTACCACATCAGCCCCGGCCCCTATATTCCATAACGTAAAAGCGGGGGTTAGCGTTTCGGTTCCGAAGGCTAAAAGCGCCTGATTCTGGGTTTGATTGTGCTCAACTTCTGTTTGTGCATAGCCATTTCGCAATAGTCGTCCCAGTTCGGTACGCGTTACTTTTGCCTGGACAATTACCCGGGGAGGAGGTAAAAACGGCAGATACTTAGCTGAATCACCCTGAGCGGAGCGGTTCCTTGAACGTACCAGTGAATAAGTAGCCGACAAATTCAGCCATTTAGCCCGGCTTGGGTTATATATCACCTGCCCCTCGGCACCGTACAACACAGCGTTCCCTTGTACATATCGGTAGGTAAGAATAGGCCGTGATGGGTCTACAATGGAATCACCACCAGCGCGATTCAGAACTTTTTCGGAGTACGTGTAATTATTGATCGCGTTTCGGAACAAACTGGCCGTAATCGATATGTCCGGTGTTTCGTAGACGATACCAAAATCGGTTTGTAGCGAGACTTCTGAGCGAAGGTTAGGATTACCTATTTCGTAGCGGAATGTGCCTGCATGTTCACCATTGGCCGATAGTTCGGGTGTGGTGGGTGCTCGGAAGCCCCGCGCTACATTGGCTTTAATCGTCAGTTTGGGCGTGGCCAAAAACGAAGCACCAACGCTTGCCGTTGGATTGGCGTAGGTCTTGTCTAAACCGGCAAATCGTATTTGTCGGTTGCGGCCTGCCTCTTCGGTAAAGTCTCCGGCCTCGTCAACATATAACGGATTGATGTGTATCCGCCGAACGTCGAGCCGTACCCCACCGTTGACTGTAAATCGGTCGGTTTTTTTCTGGATAAAAGCCACAACACCATTGTCCCGTGATCTATAGCCAGGGTATAAGACCTGTAAACCCCGGTTATCATTAAACTGCCAGAGACCACTAGTCCCTACCGTGAACTCCCAACCGTTGCGGGCGTCCATGAAATATTTGAGATCATAATACACGTTTTGCAGGTAGAAATATAGGGCAGGCTCACCGGGCGTGAGTGTACTGGCAAATTCCTGGCGTTTGTTTTTACTGTAGCTCACAACCGCCGACAAATTGCCCCGTCCAAGCTTTGCAAAGGTATTCCACGAGAGTTTGGCATGGTTGAGATTCTGGTAGTTGGCCCGTTCGATGGTCCGGTTTCTCAGTTCAGCGTCAGTAACCGGTGCAACATCCTCCGTAGTGTCATTGATACGTACCAGTTTTACGTATCGGCCTTTTGCGTCGCGCTCGCCCGTTACAATGTTGATATCCTGGTGCCAGTTGGAAAAGTTCAGTTGCGAATAGCCCCATTTCCGGTTCAGCCCCACGGTTCCGTTCACGTCCATCTCGCGGTAGGCCGATCCATAGACCCGGCCATCATATTGGTTGCGGTAGTTTCCGGCACTTTTACCGCTAACCCGCAAGCGTGTAAAGAAACCCTTCTGACCTGTTGTCTCCATCATAGCGGATATGCCAACCATGCTGTTGTTGGTCTGATAGTTTGTCAGTATTTGACCCTGTGTGATGCCTGGTTGCGGAGGACGCGACGAAATAAGGCTCATTACACCACCTAAGCCGTCGGAGCCATAAAGCAGGCTACCTGCGCCTTTTATAATCTCGTAACGGTCAATAGAATATTCGTCTACCTGAAGGGCATGTTCTTCGCCCCACTGGTTATCCTCCTGCCGAACACCATCGTGAACGGTAATAACCCGGTTGAAGCCAAGGCCCCGAATAACAGGTTTCGAAAGGCCTACGCCCGTGCTGATTTGTGACATACCGGGCATTTTCACCACGGCGTCAACTAAGTTGGTAGAGGCTGTCTGGAGCCACTGCAACTTGGAATAGGTCATTATCGGCACGGGGCTTTCCCGTACTGTGGAGCCGGTTGTAAGCCCTGTTACCACTACTTCGCTCAGTTGGGCAACTTCGGTTTCGAGCGAAAACTGGATGTTGGTGCTGTCGCCGGAGAGAGCTACCCGGCGCGTCAGGGTTTTGTACCCAACCAAACGGACCTCAACGGTCAATGACCCGGCTTGCAGACCCGGCAGCCTGAACCGGCCATCGGCTTTAGTAGCAGTTCCTTTTTTTAGGGATGGAACAAAAATAGTGGCCCCAATGAGCGGTTCGCGGGTTTTAAGATCGGCGACAAGGCCATTGAGTGATGTCTGCGCAAAGGCAGACTGGGATATGGTAAAGCCATACCCAAGCAGGCTCGCCAACAGGCAAAGCCGGTAAAATGATTTCATGGAAAGTAGGTTGCATTATGGTAATTGGTTCAACGAAACTCAAAACCATGCAACTGGCGGTCCCCGGTGCCGGAAAACCACACGGGCAGCGGGTTGAAAAACCGATGCCTGAAAAATTGGGGGAAGAAAGAAAATACCGACAACCAGCGGCAACAGCAGCACAAACGTTGTGGGTTGCCAGTCGGCGTAGAGAATCTGACTCAGCGCATCGAGCCAGATGATTTCCTGTTGGGTGTGATTATTGGGTTGATACGGATTGTCACCGAAAGGAATATAGGGGTGGGCGTGGCTAACGATGGTTCCGTCGGCCAGCCGGTGCGCGTGCCTGAACACCACACCGTTGACCAGCGTGAACACGAATAGCACCAGCAGAAAGCGGGCTACGAGCAGGCGGTATGGAGTGGCAGATAGCACGTTAAGCAAAAAAGGAGGTCTACTCGTAAAGATAGGTAATAAAAGAAGGTGCGCGTTGGTTGGATTGGTCCATCAGCCAGTTTTTCAATGATATTCTTTGATTTCCATTCGAATTCTCCAATCCTTAGGCAGGTAATTATTCACTCGGTTGCCAACACCTTTCATCCAGCCCAGCGGTATGCCCTGGTACCGCGCTAGCAACCAGCCCCGCACCGATGCGTCCATCACCAGGTTTTCTTTCTTGAAATACCGGAGTGCGTCTTCCCTGTTTAGTTCGACACCCGGCAAACCCGGTGCAAGGGCTGTACTGAGAGCCAACGCATGAGCGGGTATGAAATCAGTGCCTTTGAATGTTCCCAAATCGAGACCAAAACCTTTGTTCCGCAGGGCATCATTCACCAGGTACAGCGCTTTTTCTAAACCTACTGGCACGGCCACCATATCCTGATTAGGTTTTGTCCAGAACGAAAACTGGTCAGGATTCGCCAGCCAGCCGCGCACTTCAGCGGTTTCGCGGGGGCGCAGGCGTCGCCAGTCGCGGAAGGGTCGACTGTTGGTTTTGAGAGCTGGAGCAAAGCCAGTTTTCTGAAATACACTGATAAAAAAACCTTCGCCCCGAACCCGGTGAGGATAACATTGATAGCCTACTGACGTTCCAATTTCCTTTTCCACAATATTCCATTCGCGTGGCAAGTTGAGCAAGCGATTTTTGAAGCCGTTTTCTACCAGAAACTGCACGTTTTCCACATTTTCGGAGTCATTGTAGGTGCAGGTGCTATAAATAAGCAGGCCTTTTTCGTCGAGTAACGGTACGGCAGCAGCCAGAATCCGTTTTTGTCGCGCCGAGCAAGTTTGCACATTCTCTTCTGACCATTCCTGCATAGCGTCAGTGTCTTTCCGAAATAAGCCCTCACCCGAACAAGGAGCGTCGACCAGAACCACGTCGAAAAAGCCGGCGAGTTTATCAAAATCTTCAGGATCGTGATTGGTGATGACAACATTGAAATAGCCCCACTTCTCTACATTCTCACGCAGGACCGGCACCCGCGTGCGAATCACTTCATTGCACACCAGCATACTATCGGGCAGGAGAAGCGACGCCAGCAGCGTAGTTTTTCCGCCAGGAGCCGCGCACAGGTCCAGTACTCGCAATGGTCGGCTGAGGTTTGCCATTTGGCGCATGGCCTCGGCCAGCAACATCGAGGATGCTTCCTGCACATAATAAGCCCCAGCCTGAAACAGCGGATCGAGGGTAAAGACAGGGCGTTCAGGAAGATAATACCCATCGGAACACCACGGAACACGCTCTAGTCCTGTTGTGTCAAAAGCTGGTTTACTCGGATTCAGCCGGATGCTCACGGGCGGGTCCTGGCTCAAAGCAGCTTCGAATGCCGGAAATTCGTCGGCCAGCTGTTGCTGCATTTGGGCGCGAAACGGTGCGGGTAGTTGAGTGGAATTCATAACGCGAAGGTAGAGGGATAGAAGGATTGTTCAATTCGAGTTCTCATCTTTACACTATGAACCCACTACACGACCGCTTCGCCCGGATTCGCACGTTTATTTTTGATGTCGATGGCGTATTAACTGACGGCAGCGTTAATGCACTTGCTTCCGGCGAACAATTTCGGACGTTCAATATCCGCGATGGCTACGGTATCGAACAGGCGATCAAAGCCGGTTTCACGGTGGCCGTGGTGTCGGCGGGCAATCAGGATGGCGTTCGGAAACGGCTGGAGTTTCTGAAAATCAAAAATAGCAACGTGTTCATGGGCGGCCCCACCGACCAGAAAGTGAACGCCTACCTCGGTTTTCTCTCTCGTGATGCTCTCAACGAAAGCGAAGTTCTCTACATGGGTGACGACCTGCCCGACCTGGAAATTCTGTCCCGCCCTGCCCTACTGAGCACCTGCCCCGCCGATGCCGCCGACGAGATTCGGGCCGTGTGCGACTACATTTCGCCCAAAGCCGGTGGGCGCGGGGCCGTCCGCGACGTAATAGAGCAGGTGATGAAAGCGCAGGGGAAGTGGT
>Ga0105048_10007988_pt1 | contig 16953 bp, 10 predicted proteins | sample MAT05_FD_78382 | JGI IMG/M metagenome (GOLD analysis project Ga0105048, IMG submission 78382) | Freshwater microbial communities from Lake Fryxell liftoff mats and glacier meltwater in Antarctica - MAT-05 | ecosystem: Environmental > Aquatic > Freshwater > Ice > Liftoff microbial mat | place...
CGAGCTGTGAGCTGTGGGCTTTGAGCTTTGAGCTGCGAGCTGTGAGCAGTGGGCTTTGAGCTGCGAGCTTTGGGTTGTGACCTTTGGCTTTGGGCTGTGGCTTTGAACTGTGAGCTGTGGGCTTTGGGCTGTGGGCTTTGAGCCGTTGGCTGCGGGCTTTGACCTTTGGCTGTGGGCTTTGACCTTTGGCTTTGGCTTTGGGCTTTGACCTTTGGCTTTGGGCTGTGTGCTGTGGCTTTGGTTATCTATAAATAAACTAAACAAATTACAACATTTTAAAATTTTTCTTATTGATAAACAGGTAAAGCACAAGTATCCATTTGATTCGTACTTTGCAATAACATTTTTAAATAGCCACAAAAATCATTCTATGCAATTTAAAATCAAAATAAATATTATTGCCATTGGGGGAATTTTGCTTTCCATGGTTACAATTGCTCAAAGAGTTGATGTTATTGAAACAGGACAAAAAACATCTATCCGTGGATTAAGTGTAGTTGATAACCGTATTATTTGGGTGAGTGGCAGCAATGGTATGGTAGGCAAAAGTATAGATAGTGGCCACACCTGGAAATGGGTAACCGTAAAGGGTTTTGAAAAAACAGACTTTCGGGATATTGAAGCTTTTGATGAAACATCTGCTGTTATAATGGGCGTTGCCTCGCCTGCGTATATTTTACGAACAGCAGATGGCGGAAATACATGGAAAGTAGTATATGAAAACAAATTAACCGAGATGTTTTTAGATGCAATGGAATTTTGGAATGAAAACAGCGGTATAGTAGTTGGCGACCCAATCAACAATAAAATATTTATAGCCCGAACATTTGATGGAGGCATTCATTGGAGGCAAATTCCCACAGAAAATAATCCTGTTGCAGATAGTGGTGAGGCAATGTTTGCCAGTAGTGGAACTAATATAAGAAAGCTCAATAAGCAAGAAGCCATATTTGTAACAGGCGGCCTAAAAAGTCATCTTTTTTTACGCAATAACAAAATTAACTTACCTATTTTGCAAGGCACACAAAGTACCGGCGCTAATTCCATTGCAGTTAAAAATACCAATGTAATGATAGTGGTTGGTGGTGATTTTAATACAAAAGACTCCACCACAAACAATTGTGTAATTACAAAAGATGGTGGAAAAACCTGGATTACCCCCTCCATACTACCGCATGGCTACCGTAGCTGTGTAGAATACCTGGGTAAAAAAAACTGGATAACCTGCGGCCTTAATGGAATTGATTATAGTATAGATGAAGGCCAAACCTGGCAATGGATTAGTAAAGAAAGTTTTCATGTTTGTAAAAAAGCAAAAAAAGGCAATACCGTTTTCTTTGCTGGCATTGGTGGAAAAATAGGTAGATTTCAACAATAATTTAAAGTTTTTAATATCCTCTTTAATTTTGTATTTATGTGTAACATTATTATCTAACAAATAAAAAATACACGCTTTATTTGTAACGTGTTAATTTAATTAAAGAAAATGGGGTGCATCCCAAATTGTCGAAGTAACAAGTGGTCGGTGAGGACACCGACCACGGCTGAGAATTGTCGAAGTAACAAGTGGTCGGTGTAATCACCTACAGAAATCAGGAGCGACAATTTGGGATGCACCCAGAAAATGATTCAGCGATTTAACAAATTAAATTCCATTAACTTTATTTAGGCGTTTGTATTGCAAAAATTTGATTTTCTTTATGGTAATATTATTCTTAAAAATTAAAACAAACATTATGAAATTGAGCAAAGTACTAATGGCAATTGCCATTATCGCAACAGTAAGCTTTACTAGTTGCAAACCAAATGATGAAGAAATAAAATCTGCTATTGAAGCAAAACTACAATCTACTGCAATGATTACGGCAGCAACCGTAGAGGTAAAAGATGGAGTTGCAACTATTGGCGGGGAGTGCAAAGATGATGAATGTAAAACTGTATGCGAAAAAGATGTAGCAGCAATTAAAGGTGTTAAATCAGTAATTAACAATTGTAACATTGCAATGCCTGCTGTTGTCGCAGATGCACCTGTTACCATCACAGCGGATGATCTCCTTGTAAAAGCAGTAACAGATGCCACAAAAGATTTCCCAATGGTAACTGCCACCGTAAAAGATGGTGTATTAACATTAACCGGTGAAATAAAAAAAGATGGGCTTAAAAGATTGATGCCAGCTTTACAGGCATTAAAACCAAAGAAAGTAGATAATAAATTAACAGTAAAATAAAAAGGAGAAACATACCATGGCATTACAAAATAAATACAAAGAACTTACAGATGCTGCAACAGCATTGGGCGTAAGCAATTTGCAGGTAAGAGAACAAGATGCTGTATTATATATTGATGGCACAGCTCCAAACGGCAGTGTAAAAGACCAATTATGGGGTATTTATGATAAAATAGATCCTAATTTTATAGCGGGCGATTTAATATTAAATGTTAGTGTAGATGTTGCTGCTACTGTTACCAAAGTAAAAGTTACAACAGAGAGCAGTAACCTTAATATTCGTAAAGGTCCGGGTACAGACCAGCCAATTGTTGGTAAAGCGGCGCATGGCGAAGTAATAACACTTGTTAGCCAAAGTAGTGAACAATGGTGGCTTGTACGTACTGATGATGGAGAGGAAGGTTATGCTTATGCCCAATATTTAACACCAGTAGTATAAAACTTACATTTTATTTTAAAAGCCATTTTTTACAAAAGAATGGCTTTTTTTATTGAATAACATACATCAAATTTGCAAAAATCTTTACAATGAAAAGTTTATTTACTATTGCCTCCATATTATTTTTAGTGACTGTTCTATTCTCTTGCCAGGCCCAGCAAACAGCTTATAAACTTAATGCGATAAAATTTGAGGATGAAATTTTAAAAACAAATAACGCCCAGGTTTTAGATGTAAGAACAGATGATGAATATAAAAGTGGCCATATTAAAAATGCAATGCTTGCAGACTGGAAAAATGAAAAAGAATTTAACCGTAGAATTTCATTTATTGATAAGAAAAAGCCCGTGTATATTTATTGCCTTGGAGGTGGAAGAAGTGCTGCTGCAGCAAAGGTTATGAGAGAAAATGGCTATGAAAAAGTTTATGAACTTATAGGTGGAGTCAATGCCTGGAAGGCCTCCAATAAAACATTGGAAGGTAAAAGCGAAACCAAAGAAATGAGTGTAGCAGCTTTTGATGGAGCTATTGCATCATCGCCGTTTGTATTAGTTGATTTTGGTGCAGTTTGGTGTCCGCCATGCAAACAAATGGAGCCTGTATTGAGTAAACTGCAAATAGATTTAAAAGATAAATTTACGCTGGTAAAAGTAGATGGCAGTAACGATACTGAAATAATGAAGCAATACAGTGTAACCAGTTTGCCCGTATTTATTGTGTTTAAGGATGGCAAGGTTAAATGGAGACATGATGGCATTGTTACCCTTGAGGAACTTAAGGCTCAACTTCAGTAAAATTATTAAACCTGGCTTTTGTAGTTGAAATTTTTTGATGGCTTTTAACTACAAAAGCCGGGTTAAACCTTTACTATTGGGAATAAAACTCTTTAAAAGTTTTATATGCTAAAAATTAAGCATAAAACAACTAAGCTTGTTGGAGTTCTTTAATAAAATCGTTCACCAAATAACTAATCAGCTTGCCTGTAGATTCATTTTTTCTGCCATCAGAAAGCTGCGTAGCACCTTCGCAAATATGCAGGTAGGCCACCTTGGTATCTAGCGCAGCAAAGCTTACATATTGCCTTGCCTGTAAAACATTAATTCCAGCCGGCGTAATACTGCTCGATAATACATTTTCAATACAATCCAGGTCTAACTCAATTCCCGTATAAGTATCTTCTGTAAAACCCGTAGCATGCGCTATAGCCTGAATAAAACTCTTTTTCTCCCTCAAAAATATATCTTCATAAGTAATATAATTTATAAAAGGATCTTCATAAATATCCATTAGTACATTTTGAGGCAAATAACATTCGTGCAGCCCAATTACACTGTACTTACCTAAATAACCATCAGTAGCTGCGTACCTAAAAGCATTGCCACTGTGCCTGCCCTCCTGCGTTCTAAAATCTGCATGAGCATCAAGATTTATAACATTGATTTGCGCAAGTGGTAAAATTTCTGCCTTATACAAACCCTTAGCTACTCCTTTAATGATGGGGTAAGCATTGTTGTGTCCACCTCCAATTACAATGGGTATTTTTTTGTTGGCAGCAATTACTTTAACAACGTTTTCTACCTGTTCATCAATAAGGTTAACTGCATTACGGTAAGCTTCTATCAGTTCCTCCTGTCCGTACGCATTATTTTCTACCAGGTATTTTATATCGCCAAAATCAAAATGACCAAGCAGCAGAATAGTTTCACCAGGCAAAAAATCGTTGCTCTGCATATTTAAAAAAGAGTGTAAAAAGGATAGCCAATTGGTATCTGCACCACCTATTCCATCATTAGCCTTTACGCCAATATCTTCCGGAATACCGAGCAGTACATACTTTGCAGCTGATGATTGTATTTGTGCAACCCAATCCTTATCAGGTTTAATTGCTTGTAACCGTTCACCTAATTTGGTTTCGTACCGCCTTATTTTAGTAAGCGATAAAATATCTTCTTTGCTGTAGGGCTTAAAGTGTTTCATCAACGAAAGATAAAACAAAAAACCATTAAAATATTTTTGAAATTAATACTAATGTTTTGATATTCTTTGAAGTAACGATGGCACTATTATGATTTTAAAAAAGCATAGTAGTACAAAAAATTACAGCTATAATTGTAGTAATAATAGCTCGGGTGCATTTAAAATAGTGGCAGCACCTGGTGGTTGGTGAGGAAATAAAACCAGGATATAGCATCGGTCGGTGTTTTCACCGAACGAAATCCGGAGAGTCTATTTAAAATGTACCCAATAGTTCTCTTTTTAATCATCATAATGTAAACATCGCATCCTGCAACTATACATTAAACCTAAAATGCATTACATCTCCATCATGCACCAAATATTCTTTTCCTTCAATTCGTAGTTTGCCATTATCTCTGCAGGCTGCCTCAGATTTATACTGAATAAAATCATCATAAGCTATTACTTCGGCTTTAATAAATCCTTTTTCAAAATCAGTATGTATTACACTAGCCGCCTGTGGCGCTTTCCAGCCCTTGTGTATAGTCCACGCCCTTACTTCCTGTACGCCAGCAGTAAAATAAGTTGAAAGGTTTAAAAGTTTGTAAGTGGAGTGAATTAACCTGTCAAGCGCAGGTTCTGTCATTTTATATTCTTCCATAAACATTGCCTTATCATCTGCAGTATCAAATTCAGCAATTTGTGCTTCAATAGCGTTAGTCATTACTATTACTTCATTCCCTTCATTTTTAACAGCTTCTTTCAATGCATCGCTAAACTTGTTGCCGGTATGCATACTTGCTTCATCAACATTGGCTACGTATAAAATGGGTTTATCTGTTAATAAAAATATATCAGCCACTGCAAGCTTATCCTCTTTAGAAAGGCCTAGAGATAAAATATTTTTTCCTTTATTAAGCTGTTCTTTACACCGTTGAAGCACTTCCAACTCAACTTTTGCCTTAGGATCTGTTTTAGCCATTTTTTCAGCACGCTGAATCTTTTTATCTACACTTTCAAGATCTTTCAATTGCAATTCAGTTTCAATAATTTCCTTATCTCCTACCGGATTAATAGGCCCTTCATCTCTTAAAATATTCTCATCTTCAAAACAACGAATTACATGAATAATAGCATCCACTTCTCTAATATTAGCTAAAAATTTATTGCCCAAACCCTCACCCTTGCTAGCACCACGAACAAGACCGGCTATATCTACTATCTCAATTTGAGTAGGTACAGTACGATCGGGAATTACCAGTTCGGCCAGTTTTTCTAAACGAGGGTCGGGCACATTTACCAAACCAATATTGGGCTCAATAGTACAAAAACGATAATTACTTGCCTGTGCTTTAGCGCTATTGCTTACTGCATTAAATAAAGTTGATTTGCCCACATTTGGTAATCCCACAATTCCTGCTTGTAATGCCATTTTGTAATAATTTTAGAGTTGTTTACTGTATTCCGTCTTATGCTGATTTGGGTGCATTAAGTAAATAAACTGCCAATAATTTATTGAGCATGAATAATTTGTACATCTTTACTTAAAACAGTTGTCCATTTTTTGCGGTGCAAAGGTAAGGGTTGAGGTGGAATGATAATTTTGAAATGAAAAGATTACTTGGAATGAAAAGATTACTTGAAATGAAAAGATTACTTGACATGAAAAGATTACCTTGAAACCCTAAATATGTTTGAGAAAGTGTGTTTTTTTTATAAATAACCATTACCAATTATCCCTTATGGCGTTAAGTAGAATCTGGAGTGCTTTTATCATTATTGCAATTACAGCAGCTTTCTTTACAAGTTTTTTTGCCGAAAATGGCAAAATGGTATTTAATAAAATGGTGGTGGGCAAATCCGGAGATACCAGTTTAACCAAAACAATTGATAGCACAAAGCTAAAGCCCGCTATTGCTAAAATGCTATTAACAGCAAAAGAAGCCAAAATAGGAGAAGATAAATTTGTAAAAACGGCAGATGGCCAATTCATTACTTTTAAAGAACAGGCTGCGGATGGCATTATCACTACTTGCGAAGTAGCTGTAAATTTTTGTATCAGACTCATTGGAATTATGGCGCTTTTTATGGGTTTTATGAGTATTGCAGAGCGGGCAGGCGGCATACAATTACTTTCTAAAATTATAGGCCCCTTCTTTTCAAAACTTTTTCCGGAAGTACCAAGAGGGCACCCTGCTTATGGGCACATGATGCTGAATTTTTCTGCCAATTTACTTGGGCTCGATAATGCAGCCACTCCCTTTGGTATTAAAACCATGGAAAGCCTGCAAACAATCAACCCGGATAAAGACACTGCTTCCAATGCTCAAATAATGTTTTTGTGCCTGCACGCATCCGGGCTAACACTTATTCCTGTAAGTATATTTGCCGCAAGGGCAGCCAGAAATGCTGTAGCGCCTACAGATATTTTTATACCCTGTATGATTGCCACTTTTGCAGCAACAATGGCAGCCATGATGATTGTATCTTTTAAACAAAAAATAAATTTACTCCAGCCGGTGGTTATTGCCTGGGTTGGTGGCCTTTCAATTATTATTGCCACATTGGTTTTTTACATTAATACCTTGAGTAAAGAAGGGATGGAATCTTTTTCGGGTGTATTGAGCAACAGTATTATTTTAGTTATTTTTATATCTATTGTTTGTGGTGCATTGTACAAAAAAATAAATGTTTTTGATGCATTTATAGATGGTGCCAGGGGCGGATTTGAAACAGCCATTAAAATTATACCATACCTTGTTGGCATGCTGGTAGCTATTAGTATGTTACGCACAAGTGGTACGTTTGATGTAATTATCAATGCTATAAAACAGCTTTTTGCAGCAGTAGGTTTTGATACCCGGTTTGTAGATGGAATACCTACTGCCCTCATTAAACCCTTAAGTGGCAGTGGCGCAAGAGGTATGATGATTGACACTATGAAAACATACGGTGCAGACTCTTTTGCGGGCAGATTAAGTTGCATACTCCAAGGCTCATCTGATACCACGTTTTATGTGATAGCCGTTTATTTTGGTGCCGTAAATATTAAAAATACACGCTATGCTATTGGCGCCATGCTGCTGGCAGATTTAGTGGGTATAATTACTTCTATTGGATTGTGTTATTTGTTTTTTGGATAATACCAATTAAACCATTTAGTTACTTCCTATGTACTTTATTTAATTAAAACAATTGCTATATGGAAAATTTTATCAACTTCTGGAACAATATTAATACCGGGCAAAGAGTATTAACAATACTGGCACCCTTGCTATTTTTTTGGTTGCTGGAGTTTATTATTCCACTTTTTCAATTTGATAGCCGGTACAAAAAAGTTCGTCATACAGGTGTTAACCTTGTTTTTTTAAGTACGTCTTTTATTGTAAACATCCTGCTTGGTTCTGTTACCGTTTTAGTATGTTTATGGGTAACAAAAAATAACATTGGCATATTTAACTGGATTGAAATAGCCCTTTGGTTAAAACTGGTACTGGCTGTATTTGTGATGGATCTTTTTGCCCAATACATTCCTCATTACTTACTGCATAAAGTGAAACCTTTATGGCGCTTTCATGTAGTACACCATAGCGATACGCATGTAGATGTAAGCACCGGCACACGCCACCATCCGGGTGAATGGGTTATAAGGGAAAGCTTTACTATTGTGGGTGTTGTAGTAATTGGGTTACCTGTTGGATTGTATTTTATGCACCGGAGTTTTCAGGCCCTGTTTACTTATTTTAACCATGCCAATATTAGCTTACCAAAATGGCTTGACAGAGCAATTGGTTTTGTATTTGTATCGCCTGACATGCACAAATTTCACCACCACCACAAGCGCCCCTGGACGGATATGAACTTTGCCAATAGCTTTTCTATCTGGGATAGATTATTTGGAACATTAGTGTACGATGATGTAAATAAAATTACTTACGGCATTGATACTTTGGATGAATCACTAGATGAAAATATTGGCTATCAAATGAAGCTGCCTTTTGATTACAGCATACCGGTTACAATGCCAGAAACAGCCTTGAAACAAGATTAATGTGGCAAATATTATTGAACTGATTTGTAATTATTTTTTAAAAATTACTTGTGATGATTTGAAAACGCAAGCGTGAGGGATTGAAGTGCCCGCCCGGCTCCGCCATTCGTACGGAAAAAGCCCACAGACAGGCGAGTGAAACGAAGCCTGGAGAGGACTTGTAACGACCGCCCGGCTCCGCCATTGAGACGGGAAAAGCCCGACCCGTTAGGGGCACGCCCAAAGCATTAATAAAAACCAATTTACAATGGATTATATTTTTAGAACACAGCAATTTATAAAAAGTACAAACGCTGCTTTAAATAAAATAGCAGATCGAGACAATTAAAAAGGATATCCAATAGCAATATTAAACACAAGGTTGTCTCTTCTCCATTGCCCGGAGCCAAACTCAATTTTGTCAATCACAAGTCGCTCACCAATAGGCAAAAATGGTTTACGTACAGGAATACCCACATCTAGTCTTAATAAAATGATACTGGCATCAATTCTTAAACCTACTCCGGCAGCCACTGCAATTTCTTTTAAAAAATCTTTTTTAAACTGTCCGGCTCTACCAAATAATATAGAATCTTTTGTCCAAATATTGCCTATATCGGCAAAAAATGCAGTGCTAAACCTACCCGCAATTGGAATGCGGATTTCGGAATTTATTAAGAGTTTAAAATCGCCACCAATTGTTTGAAAAAAAGCCTGGTCTTTAGCCGTTGGCAAATAACTACCTGGCCCAAGTGCACGTACAGTAAATGCCCGGATAGAGCTTGCGCCGCCAATAATATACTGTTTAGAAAATGGTAGAAAAGCAGAATTATGGTAAGGAAAGCCAATGCCAATTTGAAATCTGTTTGCCCATTGCATTTTATTTCTGTACGTTTTTGTATACCTAAAATCTACATCGCCTTTTATATATTGAGCAAAGGGAGTATTTAAAACATTTTTTGTACGTGGCAACTTAGCATTAGTGAATAAGCCAATTGAATTGCCGGCAGCCTCAAAATTAAAATTAAAAAACCATTGATTTTTTGCTTGTGGATTTAAAGTATTAAACGTAAATGTGTAGTAAGAAGCAATGATAGCTTCGTTATAAACATTTGATAGTAATGCCGGATTTAAAGCTGCTGCAGCATAAAAAACATCTGTAACATTAGATGCATTTATATAAGTAAACGACAACGGGGCCAGTAAATGTTGTTTATTGGCAGTTGTTCGCCATTGAAATTCATAGTTAAGTCGAATGACATTTTTTGTATAAAAACTTTGTTTGATAAAATATTCGTACCCAAATAAAAACTGTGTACGGGCAGGATAAAGGTTGTTTTCTTTAATTCTAAAAAATGGCGTTATATATCGGGGAAAATTTAAACTAGCCTCAGTACCAATACGAAAGTTATTATTCATTCTGAATGAATCGCTGGGAGAAATTTCAAATCCGCCATACATTTTAACAGCTAACTGTTCAGACTCACGCAATAAGTTCCTGTTTTTCCAATTGATACTTAACTGGGTTCCAATAAATCTGTTCTCTTTAGAAAACCCGTCAATTTGTGCCTGTAAGGATTTCCTTTTAGAGGGTGTGAGGTAATAAAAAACATTTAACCTGTAAGGATTTGCTGAATCTTTTACGGCCTCAAACCTGTTTTTTGTAAATTTAAAAGCTCCCAAATTTATAAATCGGTTGAGCGTTGTATTTTGATCAATACTACTATACACGTTACCTGGCCTATAGGTGATAGTACGTTTAAAAAGCGCTGATTTAAATTTATGTACTGTATCTCTTATCCTTAATCCATCTACTAAATGAGTACCAACTAAACTTGTATCGGGTGCAGGGTTTAATAAAGTATAATTGGGAAAAACGGTAATGCGGTTGATCGTATAAGCATGTTTTGCAACTTCGGGGGTAGTAGCTTTGATGTTAAAAAATAAATCAACCTGGTAGTTGCCTATAGTGCTATCTACATAAGCCATTATGTAATTGGGATTAAAAAAATAATACCCCTTTGTTTTCAATCTAATATCAAGTCGTTCTCTCTCTGCTTCAATATCGCTTAATCTATAAGGTACTCCTGTTTTTAAAAGACTCCCCATTTTATGTTTTCCATCTAATTGCGTTAGCAATGCAGAACTATCATTTACCCAGGTAATGTTTCTAAATGTATGTTGAGGACGTATGAACGCCTTATAAACAGCCGAAGAAAAATATCCTTTATTAATGGTATCGCCGGTTACAATTGAATGGAAGTAACCAATATTATCCAAATAAGCATTCATATTAAGGGCCGTATTGGCTGCATTAACACTGCTGCTAAGTACAGGTGGCTCTCCTAATTTATCTCTTAAAAATGATTTAAAATTTTTTGGTTTTTTAGGCACACCAATTACGTACCACCACCATACTTTATAAGGCCTTCCTAAAATAAATTTATTGGGTTTTGGTCTTGATGACAGGAGTAAACTTTTTCTTAACGACTTTGCAGAAGTCTTTACATTCTTATCCCGCTCTACTTTTACAATGGCACCTCTGTACAATTTTTCGCCAACAGGCAGATATTTGCCAACATTGCAACCACTAGCCATTAGTAAAATAAAAAGTATAATATAGGTAATATGTTGTTTCATTATTTAATGCATTACAAGGGCAAAGAGGATTATTATTATTATACCTTTTTAATTAAAACCAGCTTTTGTTTTGTTGATAAGATAAAGAGACTTTACATAACATGTTGCAATGCTGCAACAGTGATATTATTGATTACTGTTGGTTTTTTTTTGAAACAATTGGCTGAATTTATCATAATCCATTGTAACAATAAAAGAAAGGCCGGTTTCAATAATATAGCCATCAAGTATTACTTCAAACTGCGTTTTTTTATAGGCACGTACCATGTACTTACCATCTTGTGTTAATTTATAATTAAGTGTTACATCCGGTAAAAAACCAGTACCCTTTGCCCTTGAGGCTTTTACACTTGCATCTTGCCCTTCAATACCAAAATTTTTGCCTACACTTATGTTTAATCTGTCATTAACAAAACTTTTGGATACAGCCACATTTAAATCTGTTTTTTGTTGTGCATCGCCACTACTATAATCTTTATAACTATTTAGATTCAGGTCTACATCAAGCCCTTTAAAAAGATCTGATGCTATATTATCCAAAGCTGCTGATAAAAATTTACTTACACTTTGCCTCGCTATATCGTTAAACGCTCCCCCATCACCTGAGCCACTGGTTTTAAAAAAATCGGTGCTTTGCTCGCCTACAAAACGATTAAACAAAAGCAGGGAAAAAACTTGTTTATTTGTGGCCGCATCATCACCTTTTAGCTGGGCTAATTTATTTTCGATAGTAGTACGTAAATCGCCGTTTATTTGTACTTTTTCATCCGGCATTTCAATCTCAAAACTTATTATAGGTTTTAGCATTGAGCCTTTTAAAGATAATAATACTCTAAAGGGAATTTCTTGCTTAAAAATATTGGCCAACGCAGGATTTACTGTACCAACCTCATTGCCAATTAAATCTCTGGCGGAGGTATTGGCAATGTATTCCGCCTTTATGTTAATTTCGGCACTGGTAGGCGAGCCGGCAAATACAATAGTACTACCAGGCAAAAGATTGAATTTTTTTCGTAAGAATTTAAAATTTAAGATATAATATCCGCTATTTAATTCGTAACTACCAGCCAATAAAATATTACCGCCAGGGTCTATACCTGCATTTAATTGAGCATCACCCAGTATTTTTAATTCATCTCCGCTGGCAGGGTCAATTAAAATAGTGAGGGAAGCTTTTTTTGTTACTTCAATATTGAAATTATAATTTAAAAATTGCGAAAAGGAAGGCTTTACTTCATTAAGCGGACTAAACTTCATTTCTTCGGGTAAATTAAATGTATCTCTATCTATAAAGCGAACAACAGATTTTGCAGCCTCTTTATTTATATTACTTGGTGGCAGTACAAGCGTAACATCACTTTTATCATTCAGTGATAAATTACCTTCAATTTCCGGATAGGTAGAATTGCCCTTAATGATAATTTCAGCATCTGCGGCAGCAACACCATAAACCTGATTTCCAATAACTTTAGCCACATTTACCAGCATAAAATTTTTAGCGGATATATTCAAACTTAAATCATACTCACTAATTGATTTTGAAGTAATAGCACCTGCTACAACCATACCATTATTCAAAGAATCTTTTACCGTAAAATTGGACAGTGTTATTACCGGATAATCAAAAGAAATTTTTTGATTATTGATTGTATAGGATGTTCCAAATTTCGCCAAACTAAAACGGGTAGAATCAAAATTAAAAGCTCCGTTCCAATGCGGTTCTGCAAACTTTCCATCAACTACTAATTTTCCATTTAAACTTCCCGTTGCCCCTACTATATTACCGCCAGAAAAAACTTGCAGGGTGGCCAATTTTATAGAATCAATATCCATAGCCACATCAAATTGTCTGGCTTCGTCATTCAAATAATAATTGCCTTTTACTACTACATTGTTGCCACTACCAGATAAGCCCATGTTGGCAGTGATGGTATTCTCTCCTACCCGCTCTGTAAATAATTTTATAGTACCTAAAGGCTGTTGCATAAACTGTAAACTATCCACTTGAATAGTACCTGTAAAAGCTGGCAACTTTTTATTAAATTCACTTATAGCAAATTTTGCATCAATAATACCGGATGCTAATAATGTGTCACTATTTATCAAGGAAGTAATATCACTGATCTTAAAATTGCTGATAGTTACATCTATTGGACTATTTAAAATTTGCTGACGACCAGAAGCTGCTATACTACTGCTATCATTACTGATAAAAATGTTTTTAACAATAAAACCTTTGGGTGAGTATTGCACATAATTATCACTAGCTACAGCCCATTTTTTATAGTTAAGTAACAACGTATCCGACAAGGAAAAACTATACGTATCTCCATTATGAGCAATAGAAGTACCAATTGCAAACCTATCCTTGTTATTTTGATCTTTAGTAAGTGCAGCTATTTGTAAATTATTAGAAACTACCGTAGCATTGATAGCAGTTTTATACAGGGTATTTTTACCAAAAACTACAGTATCAGTATTTACAACTGCAGACAACTTTTCGTTTAATGAAATAATTTCTAAAGAACCATTACTAACGCTATTACCCTGGTATTGAATGTAAGGCATAGATACATTCAAACGCAAAGCACTATCCGCTGCATTTGAAGTAAAACTTCCTTTAAATGGAATTGAGGCAAAATTAAGTCCGTTAGCAAATTCCTCAATAATTGGATCTTTTTTAATTATACCTTCAAATAAAAATTGCTGTGGCGCAATTGCTGAAAATATGGTATCGGTTATGTTGTAATACTTATCTATATATTGTAATAAAGAAGAGCCAACTTTATCGTATTCAAATTTTCCGTTGGCAGTAATATCTGCTATTGGAGATTTTAAATATACAGTATTAATGCCATTAATATTTGTGGCAGAAGCTACAATACTATCCAAAGCGAACACTTTATTATTCAGTTGAATAGTGGAGGAATCTACCAATGCAAAAATGTTCATTTTTGAAGGATCTAAATCATCCGCCTTTACATAAGCTGTAAAAGATGCATTTACTGTATCGCTATACAAATGAAGTGGCAGCAGCAGCATTGTATCAACTCTAACTGTGCTTTCAAAGCTGGGATATTTACCTGATACATTCGCTGTTGCAGTATAGGCTAGTAAAAGATTTGGATCATTAATATTACCAGAACTCGCTATAATACCATTACTAAAACTTGCAATGAGCGATAGATTTTGGTAATCGTATTGTTTTAAACCAATGCTATCAATAGTAGCTTTAATGTTGGCTACCATTGTTTTGTAGTTAAAGCCCTTACCAACAGCAGTACCGCTAAAGCTCAGGTTTCCTACCAAAGAATCTTGCTTTATTAATTTACCTAATTGAAAGTTTTTTGTAAGAAAAGAAATATTATAATTGGCACGTTCCGGATTTTTAAAGTTATACACATATCCATTAATTTTTGCAGTACCATAACTTCCTTGCAATAATAAATTTGGATGCACATTATTAATGTCTCCTTTTGCAGTACCAGTTAACTTGATTATTTCAGGTAAGTTTATAGAAGCAGGTAAAGATTCAGGAGGAATCAATGCTATTAATAAATCCTTTTTTATGTAGCTATGAGCTAATTCAATATTATATTGTAAAGCTGTTGGTTTATCAAAGTTTTTAAGGGCAAACTTGCCTGCTAATTGCAGGGTATTGCTGTTAACTGAAATATCAGCAATGGTATTTTTTAAATTACCAACAAGGTGGGTAGCAATATTAAAAGAAGCAGGAAGCTTATTGATTAATGCCGTATTGGAAGCAAAATATTTTGCAAAGTCATTTTTTGGAATAGTACTATTAAATACCGCAATATCATAAGATAGGGTTTTGGGGTTTGTAACATTGTAGAGAATTGCCTTTGCATTTATTACTGTACCATTTAAGGCTGCTATTTGCAAGGAAGGGATATTTAATCTAAATAAAGTACCATTTATTTCGGTTGTTAATTTGATTACATTATTTTTAAATTGATCTTCGGGTAAATAAGTTTTTGTAAAAGGTGCTAACAAATACAAATCATTTACAGCAATGCTGGTATTAGCAACCTTTACAGTAAGTTCACTATTTTGAGGACTGGTTGTGATACTTTTTATGTTGTTAAACCTAAAAGCTATTGTACTTTGAAGTGTACTTTGAGGCGTTCGTAGATAAAGCTCATCTACCTCTATTCCTTTACTGGTATAGTTTATAATTGCATGAGTAGTATCTATACTAAATCCACTTTTATCTTTAAAGGTTAATTGATTAACAATGGCGAGTAAACTATCCCCGTGATAAGTGAAGTTTGCCATGCCTGCGCTAACTTTGGATAAGCTTATATGAGCCATATCAAAACCTTTGCTAGCAGCTATATTATTATCATTATAAATTATTTCATTGTTATTTAGATTAATTTTATTTACTGCAATATTCCAGTTGTTAGTATTTATAATAGTATCAGATATTGGTTCAGTAATCTTTGTGGGAAAAGTGTATTGTATAAAAGAATTATTCAAGAAAACATTACCGAGTAAAACTTTTTCATTAGCAAGATTAAGGTCAATTTTACTTATGCCAAAATGGTTAATTTTATTTTGATAAAACATACCATCAACCCTATTCTGGTACAATACATTTACATTGCGGAGGTTTATATTATTTGCTTGTAAGAATAAACCAAACTTTGAAGTATCTGGGCTGCTGGTATTGATAGAATTTTTATAAGTATTCATGATAAACGAAATTCCATCAGCAGTAAAATCCGAAATTTTAAACCTCATTTTATCTGGCTGAAATTGATTAAGATTTGCTTCAAACTTTTCAATTGTAGTAATCATTTCACTACCGCCAAACTTATCTGTAAACTTTAGTTTAATGTTGTTTAATAAAAGTTTTTTTAAGGTGATTTTTAAAGCAGCAGTATCTGTAATTGCAACTGTGTTTACTGGTTTGCTAACAAAGGCATCTATTAAAAACTGGTAATTAAATAAACTATCATTTTCTGAACGGGTAATATTGGCATATACATTTTTTAAATCAATTTTTCGAATATCTATATTGCCGCCTATTAGCGTAAGCATATTTATTTCTACAGCAACCCGTTCTCCATAAAGCAACGTATCCTTTTGCTTGTCTTCCATATAAATACCCTCTAAGGCTATCCATTTGGGAAAACTAAAATCCAGATTAGCTATAGAAACTTTTACAGAAAGCTTTTTTTGCAGATACGATTGTAGCTGAAACTTTACGAATTGTTTACCAGGTTTGGTATTTATGTAAATAAATGTAGTTAAAACAAGTACAAGTAGAATTATCAATAAAAAAAGGGCTACTTTTCTTACTCCTTTAAAAAAACTTTTTACTGTCATTATATGCTATGTTTCATTTTTATGGAGCAATAATAAAACTACTGGTTTATATAATTTATTATAGGTTTAAAGAATTAGTGAGATATTATTAAAATTATTAAATTGCAAAACTTTGCTACGCCTGGCAAAGGATTTCAACAAACAATGTTTTATTTTTTTGATAAATCATCGTGGGTGGCATCGCCAGCATTTACAATACTTACAAGCTCATCATTATCAATAAATTCATTCGTGTAAATTTTAAATAAAACAATGATATAATTGAGGAGTAAAGGCCCAAATATTAATCCAATAAATCCAAATAAATC
>Ga0105048_10007990_pt1 | contig 16952 bp, 19 predicted proteins | sample MAT05_FD_78382 | JGI IMG/M metagenome (GOLD analysis project Ga0105048, IMG submission 78382) | Freshwater microbial communities from Lake Fryxell liftoff mats and glacier meltwater in Antarctica - MAT-05 | ecosystem: Environmental > Aquatic > Freshwater > Ice > Liftoff microbial mat | place...
AGCTTGATGCTCTCGGCGCGCGCCTTCTCGCGGAAGGTCAGCACGAACTGCGCTTCTTCCCACCCGAAGAGCGAATAGATGATGCTCTTGACCTGCTGCCCCACGTAGTAGAGCCGCTCGGTGTCTTTGAGCAGACCGCGCTCGACCAGCACGTCGCCGGTGCGCCGCCCGCTCTGCTGCGCCACCACCGCGACGTCGTCGAGCTGATCAGGCTTGATCTTGCCGACCCGCACCAGAAATTGGCCGAAGCGATCAGCCGCCAGGTTCGAGAGCGCGAACACTGGGTTGCCACTCTCGAAATAGACAACCTTCTTGACCTTACCCTTCTGGCAGTAGAGCTCGCCGGTCTCTCGCGCCGTATAGAAGGCCGAGATCAACCCGGGCAAATTGTCTTGGAGCCGCCCCTGGCGCGCGGGGCGGTCGGAGCCCGGCATGTTCACCACGCCCGACGCGGCCGAGCTGACCGGGCGGCGGCCTGAGACCGGGCCCCGGGTGTGCTTGCCTGCGGTGAGCGCCGCGCCCTGCAAATCGGCGCTGATGTTGCCGCCACCGGTCACCTTGATTCGGCCGGTGAGCTCCATCGCGTCTTGCTCATCATCTTCGACATCAATGTCGAGCTCGACGTCGAAATCAGCAGGCGCGACCATCGACGAGGTCGGCGCGGGCGGAGACACCCCCGGCGGCACCAGCTTTTTGACCTGAGCCAGCAGCGCCTTCGCGTCGAACGGCTTCTCGACATACAGCGACCCGGGGAAGCGGGTCACCGCCTCGGTCGAATGGCGACTGCCTTTAAATACGCCACTCATGAACACCAGCAACAACGTGGGCGCATGGGTGCGCAGTGCCTCAGCCACGTGGTAGCCCATCATGTCGGGCAACAGCACGTCGATGACGGCCAGCTGCGGCGCCTCGGCCCGGCCCACTTCGACCGCCGTCTTGCCTTTGCTCGCGCCCACGACGGTGTAGCCGCCCTCTTCGAAGAGCGAGGTGAGCAGGGCCACCAGCTCTTTGTTGTCATCGACGACGAGAATGGTGGGCGCCATGCGTGAATCAAATTACTCTGGCCGCACGAGGTTTGCGATGAAACACCTTCTTCTTGCGGTCGGCCTGCTCCTGGCGCCCCTGGCGACCTGGGCAGATGAGCCTGACGCAGCCCTCCCCGACGTGCCCGATGGGTCCGCCGGCTCAGGGGGCGCCGACATGACCAGCGAAGAGAATGACGCGAACCACCAGCCCTGCCTCGACTCGAGCCAGTGCGACCTGCGAACCACCTGCGTGAGCGGGCGCTGCGTGCCCGGCCCGGTGAGAAACGCTGCCGGCTGCGGCGGTGGCGCTCTGGGCGCCTTCTCGGTGGTCGGCCTCGGCTTGGGCGCCGTGCTGGCTCGCCGGCGACGCTCCACGCCCCGATAACGCCAATTCGATTGGAATTTCAAGCACCTGGCGTCAAAGCCGGGCTCGCGATACTGGTCGCTGGCCTGCTGAGCGCGTGCCCCGACGCCGGCCAGTGCTTCACCACCACCTCGCCGGTCAACTCGATCATCGAGCTGGGAGTCGTGGGCGCAGAGCTCACCTTCAGACTCGACCAGCCCGAGCCGAATGCGGCCTGAACGCAGACGATGTGCGAATCAACGTGTCACTGATTCGCCCCGACAACACCGCGGCCGAAGCCAGCTTCGAGACCAGACCCTACGACCCTACGACCCGACGACGGGCACGAGCGCGGCCACCATTCACTTCACCCTGCTGTGGGCGGTATCTGGCAGGTCATCGCGGTCTTCGAGCCGTCGCTTGGGCGGGTGCAGGTGCCGGTGCAGGTTGCCGAGCTGAAGAGCACCACGGTTCGTCACACCGCTGAGCTGCCCATGCCGGCGACAGCGTGCGCCACCCAGCCCTGGCGAACCAGTGCCGGGCTGGTGCGGTGCGAACTCAATGGGCTGATCTACAGCCAGCGCGAGGGCCTGACTGACGGCGGGTACGCGTCTTTCGAGGGCAAACAGCTGGTCGTGCTGGGCAACACCGTGTGGTTCGCAGAGGGCACCAACCTGGTGCACAGCACCGATACGGGCACCGCGCTGCGGCGTGACGCTCAGACCGCGACCATCGGCTCGCCCCAGGACTTTGGCGGCTTCACCAGCGAGACCACCGCGATTCGCAGCTACGAAGCGTTCAGCGCGAGTAAGGTGCTCCGTCACGACTTCATCGATGGTGGGCTGATCAACACTCCGCTGCCCTTGGCGACCTCTCGAAGCAACACCGCCTTCGTGCAACTTCTCGGGCCCCGATGCCGGGTGTCGACCGTTGCAAGGGCAACTGGTCGCCTGCGACCACGGTGACGTGTGGGTCAACGACGGGTCCCTCACGCAGATCGAGCGTCAACTGGCGCCGCTGTGGGCTCAGCGCTCATTGACGATGACCGTACCGCAGGGGTGGGTGGTGACGCCTTCGAAGGCGGCGCGCCTGCTGACCGAGCGCGAGAAGCTGGTGCTCTCTTCGCAAGACCAGTCGCGGTGGTGTCGTTCGATGGCAGTCAGCTGGTGCTCACCTCCTACGGCACGGGCAGAATTCTCGGAGCTCGCGGCGACTCCGTGGTGCTCGACACACCAGATCCACGGCGAGTGATCTTCGCCGAATTCTGACGACGCCCGCGGTTTGTGCGACGTTCGCGCTCATGGGCGCCAGTTGGGAACCGTCGTTCAACTTCTACCTCTCGGAACTCGAGGGGGGCGTCGTCTCTTTCGTGGTCGACCTCAACGCGCGACCGCTGTTGAGCCACCCGCTTCGCTGGCAGATACGGGTGGCGCTGCGAAACCCGCGAGCCGACGGGCTTCGCGATTCGAGCGAGCTCGAGGCGATGGGCAAGGTCGAAGATAAGCTCGTCGACACGCTGACCGAGGGCCTCGATGCAGTCTACGTGGGGCGCTTCATCACCGCGGGCGCGACCGTGTTCGTGCTGTACCTGCCGGCCGGGGCCAGCGTCGAAGCGGGCGTGTCGCTGATTGGCGCACTCGTACCGTACGAAGCGCAGTGGCTCACCGAGAATGACCCCACCTGGCGCTTCTTTCGCGAGTTTCTCTACCCCGATGCCTACGCCTTTCAGTCGATGCTCAGCCGCGCCTTGTTGGAGCAGCTCGCCGATGGAGGCGACCTCCTCGGCATGCCCCGCCAGGTCGACCACCTCGCGCTCTTCGATGGGCGCAGCGAGGCCGAGAAGGCGGGCAGCCAGCTGGCGAAGCGGGGGTTTCGGGTAAAACCGGTCAGCCAGCGCGAAGATGGCGGGTGGGCGCTGGCCTTCGACCGCGACGAGTCGCTGGATGATCAGCGGGCTGATGTGTTCGTCGCCGAAATTCTCGATGTGGTGCTGCCGCTCAACGGCCGTTACGACGGCTGGGGGTGTCTGGTGACGAAGGGGAGCGTTCAGTGAGCGACTTCGAACTGTTTCACGCCATCGGCGACCCCGGCAGCGCCCGGGTGCGGCGAGCGATCACCGAGTGGGGCCTCGAGCCCGCGCTGCGCTTCCGCAACGTCACCTACCCCGAGGTGCAGGCCGATCTGGTCGCCCGAGGCGGTACCGCCGCCCCCGCCCTGTGGGACGGCGCTCGGCTGATCACCGGCGCCGACGCAGTGCTCTCACGACTCTCGGCGTTTCGCGACGTCGGCCGCGAACCGTAGCGACGAAGCTGCTTACGGGCAGCTGGCGACCTTCGACCACGAGCCAGCCGCGCCCTCTTCCAGGTTAGTGACAGGGTCAGACCACGCGGTGGCGTAGCCCAGGTACTGGTTGGTGCCGTTGGCGAACGCGCTGGTCGTATAGAACGCGCCGAAGTGCGCCCGGCCCCCAGTGATGTGCACTGTTCTTGGCGGTCACGCAGGTCGCCTTTGCCGCGATGGTGAAGCCCACGTCGGCTGAAGCGGCGTGGCCGTCGACATCGAAGGCGATGACGGTCGCGGTGTACGAGCCGGCAGCCCAACCGGTGGTGCTCAGCGAGCAGCTGTAGCTGGCGGTGCCGGTGCAGGCCGTGGCACCCGCGATGCCGACCACCGCGAGCTCGACCTTGTTCAGGTCGTTGTCGACGTCGTGCGCGGTGCCGGTGACTTTGAACGTGCTGCCCGAGTGCGACGCGGTCTGGGTGTCGATGACCGGTGCGCTGCCCGGAGGCGGCACGGAGTAGGTCACCTCCAACAGCGCGGTGTGCTCTTTGGCGTCGGTCGCGATCAGGCTGACCACGTGCTCGCCCGCCGGAGGTGCGGTGCCCAGGTCGACGATGCAGGTGGAGGTCGAGGTACCGGTGCAGGCCGAGCCGGCGATGCCGACCCACCAGCTCCACGCGCTCGAGGTCTTCATCGTCGTCGTGCGCGGTGCCCGTCACGGTGACCGTGGTGCCCGAGAACACGGCCTTGGCGGTGTCGATGACCGGGGCGTTGTTACCCGAGCCCTTGATGGTGAACTCGACGGTCGCTTCGGCGCTCGCGCCAGCCGCGTCGCGCGCGGTGAGGCGCTGCGTTGCCAGAGATGGTCACCGCGGAGCCGTTCACGGCAGCGGCGGCCGTCACCGTCAGCTGGTTGGCGTTCGGCACGATGCGCGGGTTGTTCTCGTTCCACACCTGCGCGATGTAGGCGCCGAAGGCGAACGAGTCAGGCGCGAAGTAGAGCGCACCGAGCGAACCGTTCGGGCCGGCGGCGACCTTGGCGTCATCGAACTGACCGTTGGCGAGGATGTAGCCGTTGTCGACCATGGTCGAGTTCAGCGGGCCCGTCGGTGCACTCGCTCTCTGCGGTGTCGTCGTGGCTCGTCTCGCCACCCGTGCAGCCAATGCCGGTGCCGCTGAACGACAGAGGCGCGCGCGCACTGCTCTTGGTGGCCTTGAGCAGCGAGGTCTGCTTGCGAAATTTCTCCGCGGTCGACACGCCGTCGAACATCACCGGGTTGCCCGCGGGCAGACCGTTGTTGTCAGAGGCGAGCACCCAGGTGGTCTCGGCCAAAGTGGCCAGCGGGTCAGCGAGCGAGCCCGACTTCGCTTAGGCGGTGCACTGGCTCTTCACCTTGTCGGAGTTGATGTTCGGCGGCATCACCGCGGTGCTCTGGTTGGTGCACGACGCCGAGCCGGCCATCAATGAAACATGAATTAACGTCATGACCCAGCGCATCACTGCGCGAGGGTGGTTCGTTCGCCCCCTCGCGATTTTTTCGATGCCGGTTTCGGCTCGGCGCTCGGCGATTTCACCGAAGTGAGGTCGAGCGGCAGTGGGGGCTCAGCGCTCTCTTTGGCGCGCAAATCGACCACCAGGGCAATCAGCTCCTGCTGCGGTGCGACTAGGTAGAGCGGGCCGTCGAGCACGGCGATGAGCAGGCAGGCGTTGGCGGCGTCGCGTAGGCGCAGGCCCCAGGCTGCGGCGATGAGGTCGTCGCGCCGGTCGCCTTTCACCGCTCGCGCTTCGACCGAGATCTGCGCGAGATCGTGACCGTGGTCGAACAGATACCGGGCGAGGTGGTTGGCCAGTGACTGATCGCCGCTGGTCTTGGTCGCGCCCAGCTTTCGCAGCTCGGCCTTCTCGAACTGCTCGCACCGAAGCACGTAACGCTCGCTGAGCGCGCGCAGGTCGGCGCTCGCGTCGAGCAGTTGCCGAAGCTGATGAAAGAGCCGCCGGCTGGCCGCCCGCACCGAGGCCACCCAGGTCTCGAAGCGAGATGAGCTGACCGCGGTCTCTGCGGCGAACAGCTCGTTGCTCAGCGCCGAATCGCCGGTGAGCTCGACGAAGAGGTGGTGCTCGAGCTGCGCCAGCGTCGAGAACGGCGCGGCGGCGAAGCGCAGAACGAAGGCGCGAAAGTGCTGGCGGTGCGTCTCCAGCGTGGAGCGCAGCGCACGCTCGAAGTCGAGGTGGCCCTGGCGCAGAATTTCGCGCTCGATGTCGGCGCGGTGGGTGGTGGCTCCATCGCTGGAGTGCTCTTGCTCGATGGCCTGGTTGAAGCGCTCGAGCAGCAGCTCGCCGATGGCGGTGACGCCGGTCGAGTCATGGCCCCACTGCAGCGGCAGCGTCACGCTCAGGCGGTCGGCGAGCCGATCGAACCGGGCGAGCGCGTCGTGCTTCGGGTGATCTTTCGCCTCGGGCAATCGCTCGACCAGCTCGCGGCGCAACGAGACCAACTTCTGCAACGTGCGCTGCGCGAGCTGTTGGAGCTCGGCCTCGAACAAAGGTCGGTCGCGCTCGAGCTGCCTCAGCGCGACCTGCAGCCGGGGCTCGACTTTGAGCCACTGGAGCCACGCCACCGCGTCGATGACAAACGGTCGGCCCTGCGCCGCGGTCGCGCTCTCGAAGCGGCGGTCGAACTGCAACATCACATCGTGAAAGCGCTCAGCCATCTGGCGACTGTACTCAATGTGGCCGAGGCTTCACGGTTCGACTGCGGTGCAGGGCAACACGTCGCACGGTTGCACCCACGGGCCCTGGGCCCCCGCCAGCACCGAGCGAATTCGGCCGCGCGCGGGCGCAATGTCTTGCACGCCGGTGTCGACGTCGAGCGAGAGAGCCCAGCTCGAGCGCGGGCCGCAGGAGATCAACGCCCGGTGGCCCTCGCGCAGCCACCAGAGATACTCGACGTCGCACGGGGCCTCGGCGCGAAGCTTGAGCAAGGTACTGCTCTCGAAGATCAGAATGCCGCCCGACACGGTCACCGCGACCCTGCGACCGTCAGCGCTCGACGAGAGCACCGCTTCGGGCATCGGCTTGAGGTCGATCAACCCACCGACTGCGCCATCGGCCTTGAGTGAGATCAACCGCCCCGATGACTCGAGTGCCACCACCCCGTCTTCGACCCCGACGAGCTGCACCGGGCGTGCGTCACCCCGTTCTTGCGGCGCCTCGCCTTCGAGCAGCAGCACCCGCGCGCCACCGGCATCGAGCGCACCAGAGATCGCCCAGAGCCGGTTCTTGCCGTCGAAGGCGGCGTGGGTGACGGCGGGCAACGGCCAGCTTCGCTCGGTGGCTCCAGTGCAGCGCGCGATGACCGCGTTCGACCACACCGCCGCCGACTTCGCGTCTGGAGCAACCGCGAACCCCACCCGCGCCGAGGGCACCGCGTGGAGCAGGCACCCGTTGACCTCGCCGAAGGTCGGGTCAGAAGAGGGTGAGACGGCCAGGTACGGCAGCGAGGTGACCGAGAAGTAGACGAGCACGCCGAGGGTCGCGGCGAGGCCGACCGAGAGGAGCAACGTCATTGACTGCGTTCGCCGCCGAGCCTCGCGCACCGACGATGATCTAGCACCGACGTTGCGAGAGTGAACCCAGGTGCGTGAAAACGTACCAGAGACTCCGAGCGAGAAATGAGCCGAGGCCAACCGACACCGAGGGCACCAGCGACACCGAGGCGGCCTTCTCGTCATTCTCGACCAGCGACCACAGCATCTCTTCGCTGGTCTGAGCGGTGACCACTGAACGATGTCAGAGATCAACGCAGAGAGGCCGATGCGCGCTGCACACTCGCCAGCACCGCGCTGGCACGCTCAGCGCTCGTCTGGCGAAATGAGGGAGCGCCCAGCGCGATCGCCCGAGGCCTCGAGCGTGGCGTCGCGCGCATCGAACTCGCGCGGGCCATATGACGCGAGAAGATTGCCGACACCGCCACCGAGAAAGAGGGGCGCGGTGACGAAGTCTGCTTCGGTCTGACTGCCCTGCGCCATCACCACGCCCACCACGATCAGCTGATGCCCTTGTTGGCCTTGAACGCCTCGAGCTGCTGAACGGCCACTGGCAACTTCGCCAGATCGACCTTCTTACCGCAGAGGTAGCCGTACAGCGCCGCCCGCTCAACCGAGTCTGGCTTCGGGTGAACCATCTTGATCACGTCACCCAATGACGGCGACTGACCCACCGAAGCCCGAAAGAGCTGATCAGGCGTACGCGACGCGAGCCAGTTGCGAACCAGCCGCTTCGGCGCAGTGCCGAGCGACTTTCGACCGGTCACCCCCGAGCGAATCATCTGCACGAACGAGCGCAGCATCTTGCCGTCGTCGATGACGCGCGGAAGAATCTTCTCGAGGTAGGCCGGGCCGAGGCCCGTCAGCGCCGCGCAGAGCAGCGCAGAGCAGCGCCGGGGTGTCCTTCATCTGGGCGTGCGTTCGCGCGAAAACCGCCGTCTTGGCCACGAATTCCGGGTCGAGCGAGAACGCCAGCTCGAGGATCTTGTTCAGCTGATCCGCTGCCGAGGCGTAGAAGGTCTTGTTGAACGTGGCGGTGACCGCGTACTGAGCGAGCGCGTGCTTGGCGGTGAAGGCGTACGCGGGCGCACCCGCCTCGTTGAAGGTATTGGTCGCGGGCAGCGCCGCGGTTCGTGAGTCGAAGATGTTCTGGTTGACCATTGGTTTTCCTCCGCGGGTGATGACGGAGGAGTCAGCTGACGCTGGCGTCGCCAGAGCGCAGCAGGAAAGAGAGGCCTGATGAGCCTCACCATCTACCGAGATGCCTTCGCCAACGCGCTCGCGACCGCCACCGGGCCGTACGTCAACGCGTTCGGCGCCCAACATCGCCAAGCCGATCGCCTTTCACCACATTCGCCGACCGCGATTGGGCACGCGCTCGCCAATCTCTACCGGTTTCAAGGGTGGCGGGTCGAAGGCATCAACTGCCTCGGTGACTGGGGCAAACAGTTCGGCCTGGTCGCGTGGGGTTCGGCGAATTCGGAGACCCCGCTCGAGCCAACGACGTCGCGCATCTGGTCGAGGTCTACGTCAAGGCCAACGCGCGAGCCGAAGAAGACCCTGCCTTCGACCAGCGCGCTCGAGACTTCTTTCGGCGAATGGAGCTCGACGACGCCGGTCATCGAGGAGATTGCGCGGGCGATCGGCACCACGCTCTCTGACGGCGCGTTGATCATCGACCTGCCGTACGCCGAGAACGACCCGCCAGTGCTGCTGAAGAAGAATGACGGTTCGACGCTCTACGCGACACGCGATCTCGCCGCGGCGGTCGACCGGCACCGACGCTTCGCCTTCGATCGAGCGCTGTACGTGGTGGCTGCTGATCAGTCGCTCCATTTCCGGCAGGTTTTCGGGGTGCGCGAGAAGCTCGGCAAACCCTGGGCGAAGGGCGGCGATGCGTCGTTGCTGGTGTTGCCTGAAGAGCAGGCGTTGGTGCGAGAGATTGCGCGCTTTCCGCTGATCATCGCCGAGGCGGTCGAGGCCAATGAGCCCTCGTTCGCCTCGCGTTCATTGCTCCAACTCGCCGCGTTCAGCCCGCTGGTTGGGCATCGAAGCGCCGGAGCGCATGAAGCTCTGTGTCAGGCGAGCGCGTTCACCACGCGCTCGACGTCGTTCACCGACACCGAGCAGAGCGCCACGCGAACCGCGCCTTTTTGCGGCACCACGAAGACGCCTTGCTCTTTCATGCGCTTCGCCAGGCCGAACGCGTCGTCGGAAAACACGGTGACGAAGAAGCCACCTTCGTAACGGGGGTAGACCAGGCCCTTCGCGCGCGCGAGGTCGTTGAACACCTTCACTCGCGCCGACAGCGACTTCTTGAGTTGGTCGCGCTCGGCATCGCATGCGGCCGCCAACGCCGGGTCGGTCAACAGCCTGGTCACCGCCGACAGACCGCCGCGGGTGCAGTTCGACCAGGTGCCGCGGCAGGCGTATGCCAGCGCGGCATCGGTCGCCGCGCGCTCGCCCTCATCGCCGACGCAGGCGATCAACGCGCCGACCCGCAGGCCGTAGTGGGTGAATGACTTCGAGGCGCTCCAGGCGAAGAGCAAGCCGACCTTGCCGAGCAACGGCACCAGGTGCTGCAGAAACCCGCGCGGGTCAGGGGCGCTGCCGTAGAGCCAGTACGCCATGTCGACCAGCAGCGTGACCGGCCCCTGCTGCGAGTGACGGAGCAGCACCTCGACGACCTGCTTCCACTCCGAGTCGCTCATCGAGTACCCGGTCGGGTTCTGGCAGGGGTCATTCAAGAACAGCAGCACCCGCTTCTGCGTCGCCAGCTGATCAGAAACCTTCGCCTCGAGCGCAGCGACGTCGAGACCGCCGCCGACGCCGAACATCGAAAACGTCTCCAGCCGACGGTCATGCTCATCGACCAACGTTTGGTACGGGCCCCAGAAGTAGCTGGTGGTCAGCAACGCCTGACCCGGCTCGAGGTAGTTCATGATCCCGTGGCGCAGGCCACCGGTGCCCCCCGGCGTAGCCGCAGCCACCGCAGCCGCCTTCAAGGCCGGCACCGATTGCAGCGCGTCGTGAATCACCGCTTTCAAGAAGTCAGGCGTGCCCGGTATCGGCGCGTAGGCCGCCCAGTCTTCTCTCGACACCGCGTGAACCGCCTTCGATGCCGTCTCGACCAGCGCCAACGTCCCGTCGTCGCGCATCAGCGTACCGAGCGTGGCGTTGACGATTGATTCTCCGGCCGCGCGACGTTTGTTGGCCTCGGCGTTGAGCGCGAAGATGACGTCGCCCGAAGGCCGGGTTTGCCGCGAAGGAATGAGGTGTTGCATGGCAGGCTCTCTGCCTCAAACCTCGACGCGGCGCCAGCCTGAGTGAGCCTGGTCTACTTCGCCTTCAAGGTGGTCTCGAGCGTGGCCACTTTCAGCGCCGCGCCGACCGGTCTCGAACGCTGAGGCCTCGACGTTGACGTTGAACGTACCGGCGCTGAGCTTCGCCTTCGCAGCGGGGGTCGCGACGCTCTGGAGCTGTCTCTCTGCGATGGTATTTGCCATGAAGACGTATCGCCTATGGTCGGCTCAAGTTGCGTTCCCACTGCACGAGGTCGCTCATGTTACCCATCGCCCTCACCATCGCCGGCTCTGACCCCTCTGGCGGTGCTGGGTTGCAAGCCGACCTCAAGACCTTTCATCAGCACAGCGTCTACGGCACCAGCGTGGTCACGCTGCTCACCGTTCAGAACACCCGCGGCGTGACCCGAGTCGAGACGCTGGCGGTCGACTTGGTGGCGCAGCAGCTCGAGGCCTTGCTCTCTGACCTGCCCCCCGCGGCCGCGAAGTCAGGCGCTCTGGGCAATGCGGCGATGGTGGAGTGGCTCGCCGCGGCGGCGAAGTCCTTCACCTTCCCTCTGGTGGTCGACCCGGTGATGATCAGCAAGCACGGCCACCCGCTGCTCGATCACTCGGCCCGCTCCGCGCTGATCAGCCAGCTCTTGCCAGTGACCACCCTGCTCACCCCCAACACCCACGAGGCCGCCGCGCTGACCGGGCGAACCGTCGAGACCCTCGCCGAGGCCCGAGACGCCGCGCGCGCACTGGCGCAGCTGGGGCCGCAGCACGTGTTGGTCAAAGGAGGCCACCTCGAAGGCGACCCGGTCGACGTGCTGATCAGCGGAGCTCAGCTCACCGAATTTCGCGCGCCGCGAATCGAGAGCCGACACACCCACGGCACCGGCTGCACGCTCTCGTCGGCCATCACCGCACAGCTCGCCCTGGGCCGCCCGATGCCAGAGGCCATCGACCGGGCGAAGACCTGGTTGACCGAGGCCTTGCGCACCGCGCCCGGCCTGGGCCACGGCGTCGGGCCGGTGAATCACTTCGTCACGGTGCGCTAAGCGCCGAGAACAGCTGCGTTACCAAAGCGGTGAGCGCCTGCTGTTCGCCGAGCGAGAACGCGTCGAGCGTGTGCGAATCGAGATCGAGCACTGCTTCGAGGCGACCGTTGATCATCACCGGCAGCACCAGCTCTGATCTCGCGCCGTCGTCGCACGCGATGTGGCCGGGGTAGGCGTGCACGTCAGGCACCCGCTGCGGTTGACCGGTTCGGGCGCACGCGCCACACACGCCGCGAGCGAACTCGATGCGCAGACACCCCATCGGGCCCTGGTAGGGGCCTACCGCCAGCGTTGTCGCACCGATTCTTCGATAGAAGCCGACCCAGCTCGCTTGCGGCAGCGCGTGCCACAGCAGCGACGCGAGCGTCGACTGCAGCGAAATCAGGTCGTTTTCACCCTCGAGCACCGCGAGAATCTGGGGTGTTGCGAGGGTCAATCGCGCGAGCCGTTCGGTCTCAGAAAGAACGGTGCCGCGCGCGACTTGAGGCAGTGCGATGCCCTCACTCATTGATCAAGGCCCCTGCGCAACGATGGGAGAGAACCTTCTCGTAGAACACGTTTTCGTTGCTCACTCTCTGGAGTCATCTCATGAACTCGATGCTTCTGACACTGGGGCTCGTCCCCTTTCGCTGATGGCTGGCCCCGACGCGCCTGACGATGGCGATGGTGGCACGGGCGGAGGAGGCGGCAGGGTCGACTCCGGCACCAGTGCGAGCGCCATCGCCTCGTTCAAAGATCACACCTGCGCTCTGGTCAGCGCGGGGTGAAGTGCTGGGGTCACAACGCCGGTGAGCTCGGCAACGGCGATGACAACTACCTCGACTCGCCCGTACCGGTCGACGTGGTGGGCTTGAACTCTGGCGTCACCGCCATCTCGACCCGGGTCAACGGCACCTGCGCGCTGACCACCGCGGGCGATGGCGCCAGCTCCCCCAACTCAAACGTGCCGGTCGACGCGGCACCGCTCACATGTGCGCGCATACCACAGCCGGCGCGGTCAAATGCTGGGCGTGACCGACGCCAACGCCCTCGGAGATGGCACTGGCGACGACTCGGTGCCCCCGGTGAACGTGCTCACCCTGCCCTAACCTTCTTGCTGCAGGCATCGTGAGCGACTAGGCCCCGCTGCATGGCCGAGAACTTCATCTTCACGATGCAAGACCTGCGCAAGGTCAAGGGTGGCAAAGAGATTCTCAAGGGCATCTGGCTCTCGTTTTTTCCGGGAGCGAAGATCGGCGTGATTGGCCCCAACGGGTCAGGCAAGTCGACGCTGTTGAGAATCATGGCCGGGCTCGACCCGGAGTTCATGGGCACCGCCCGCCTCGACCCCAAGGCCCGCGTGGGCTTCTTGCAGCAGGAGCCCCAGCTCGACGAGACCCTCGACGTGAAGGGCAACGTCGAGCTCGGGGTCAAGCCGATCAAAGACCTGCTCACCCGGTTCGAAGAAGTGTCGAACGCGATGGGCGAGCCCGACGCTGATTTCGACAAGCTCCTCGCCGAGCAGGCTCGGCTGCAAGACGCCATCGACGCGTCAGGTGGCTGGGAGCTCGACCGCAAGCTCGAGATCGCGATGGATGCGCTGCGCCTGCCTCCTGGCGACATGAGCGTGGAAAAGCTTTCGGGCGGTGAAAAACGCCGAGTGGCGCTGTGCCGGATTCTGCTCGAGAAGCCAGACCTGTTGCTACTCGACGAGCCCACCAACCACCTCGACGCCGAGTCGGTGCAGTGGCTGCAGCAGCACCTCAAGGAGTACGCCGGCACCATCGTGTGCGTGACCCACGACCGGTACTTTCTCGACCAGGCCTGCGAGTGGATTCTCGAGCTCGATCGCGGCGAAGGCGTGCCGTGGAAGGGCAACTACTCGAGCTGGCTTGATCAGAAGAAGAAGAAGCTCGCGCTGGAGGAGAAGGCCTCGAGCTTCAGACAGAAATTTCTCGACCGCGAGCTGGCCTGGGTCTCGAGCAGCCAGAAGGCCCGGCAGGCCAAGTCGAAGAGCCGCCTCGAGAAGTACGACGAGATGCGCGAGGCCTACGAGCGCGACAAGAAGAATGAAGGCACGGGCGAGATCTTCATTCCTCCCGGGCCGAAGCTCGGCGGGCTGGTGGTCGAGGCGAAGAACATTCGCAAGTCGTTCGGCGACCGCATGCTGATTGACGACTTGAGCTTCAAGTTGCCTCCCAACGGCATCGTCGGTGTGATCGGCCCCAACGGCGCCGGCAAGACCACCCTGTTCAAGATGATCATGGGCACCGAGAAGCCCGACGCCGGCGAGTTCCGAACCGGTGATTCAGTACAGGTCGCCTACGTCGATCAATCGCGCGACTCGCTGCAGGGCGAGCAATCGGTGTTTCAAGAGGTGTCGGGAGGCCTTGATCAGCTCGACCTCGGCGGCCGCATCGTCGCCTCGCGCGCGTACCTGAGCTGGTACGCGTTCAAGGGCGGTGATCAGCAGAAGCGGGTCAAAGATCTCTCGGGCGGCGAGCGCAACCGCGTTCACCTTGCCAAGCTTCTCAAGGCCGGCGGCAACCTGATTCTCCTCGACGAGCCCACCAATGATCTCGACGTCGAGACCCTGCGCAGCCTCGAAGAAGGCCTGACCTCGTTCGCCGGCTGCGCGGTGATCATCAGCCACGACCGCTGGTTTCTCGACCGCGTCGCCACCCACGTGCTCGCCTTCGAAGGTGACTCGAAGGTGGTCTGGTTCGAGGGCAACTTCCAGGACTACGAAGACGACAAGCGCAAGCGCCTCGGCGCCGACGCGCTGATGCCTCGCCGCATCAAGTACAAGACGCTCACGCGGCAGTAATCGCTTCAGTGGCTCAGCATGCCTGCGAGCAACGCCGCCGCGGCGATGGCGTAGAGCATGATGTACGGGCTCACCCGGCGTTCGGCGAGAAAGGCGGCCAGCGCTCCGGCGGTGGCACAGCCCAACGTGAGCTCCAGGCCTGCCAGGTCGCGTTGCTGCAGGCCGAAGGAGAGCGCCATTGACGCTCCGAGGCCTCCGGCGCAGGCCGCCGCCAGGGCCCGCAGGCGCTCGCCCACGTTCTTCACCAGGGTCGCTTCGAGGCGTTGCACCAGGCCATCGCCGTAGCGCAGACCGAGGGTGAACAATCGCCGCCGCGCGGTGAAGTGCACCACGTTGTAGAGTACCAGGTACACCAGCACCGCCCAGGCCGAGATCAACGGCACCAGCGCCGCCGCCAGCGCTCCCACCGCCGGCCGTAGCGAGAGCCAGAAGAACCCGTCTCCCAATGCCGCCAACGGCCCCATCAGCGCGGTCTTGAACCGGGCCACTTTCTCTTCGGTCTCTTCGCCGCGGGCGAGCCGCTGCTCATGAAACAGAATGCCGCCCACGATGGCCGCCGAGACGTAGGGGTGGGTGTTGAAGGTGGTCAGGTGCCGCCGCAGCGCCGCCTGCTCATCGGCCGGCGAGGGGTAGAGCTCTTTGAGCGCGGGCTCCAGGGCGTAGAGCAGCCCGAGCGTCTGAAGGCTCTCGGTGTTGAACCCGGCTTGAATGAACAGGCTTCGACCGAAGACGCGCCACAGGGTCCACCTGGAGAGAGTCGGCACGCTCACGAGGCGCTCCGGTACCAGACGACGAAGGCCACCACCGACACCACCAGCGCGGAGATGCCGGCGATCAGGCTCCGGCCCCGCGCGCGGCTGCCTTGAACCGCGATCGCCGCTGCCACCACGCTCATCGCCGGGTAGGCCCAGGCCAGGCCGCGAAGCACTCCGAGTGGTATTTCCCGCTCGAGCGGGGCGAGGGCATAGCCCAGCACGCAGGCGAAGCCGCTGAGCACTCCGTAGAAGACGAACTGCGGCCACATCGCACGCAGGTTCTGGCGGGCGGCTCGCCGAAACTCTTGAACGTTGGTCGCATCGCGCGCCCGGCCGACGTACTTCGCCGCGCGCAGGTCGAGCCGCAGCTCCAGCCGCCGACCCACCCACCCCGAGGGCGCGAAGAGCAGAATCGAGAGCGACCACATCGCGGGCGTGCCTTCGCTGCCCGAGGCATGCCCCATGGCCGACGCCATCGCCGCCGCCGCCACCGCGGGCAACGTCTCGTGGTGCGCATGGGAGCCGCCCAGAGAGACGCCACCCAGGTGGAGCAGCTCGAAGACCACGCCCACGTAGAGACCGGTGACGACGTCGTCGAGCAAGAACCCGGTGCCGGCGCCGGCGACCAGAGGTCTGGAGACCATGGCTTGCAGAAACGCGCGACGCTCGAGCGCCATCAGGCCGCCCCAGAGCGCCGTCAGCAGTGCATGCCACCAGACGACCATCAGGGGTTTCTAATACGCCGACGTCAAAGTCACTCGCGAGAATCTCGCGCTCCTGCGCGCGAGGGTCGTGAACTCGCCGCGGCGAGGTCGTAGCGTGTGCGCCAAGTGCCCTCGGAGATGGGACTCATCGAAGCCATCGTGACGAGCCCGACCGCCTCGAGACCTGGTTGATCTACGCAGATCAGTTGCTCGAGCGGGGGAGCGCGCTGCAGCCTGTCGAGCTCACCGTCGTCATACCACTGGTGAACAACACTGGCGGCGTGTGCTCCGCGAGCGACTCGAAGAGCTTTGGGCCGGACCGATTGGGCATCACCACCTCGGGCACCAACACCCGAAGGCCCTCTTTCTCTATCAGCGCGCTCGCCGCCAGCCCATCGGCCGCGGTGACCACCGCACTCGAGATTCAGCGAGCGCTCCCACGAAGCTCAGGCTCGCACTTCGCCCGGCCGCTTGGTGAATAGACCCGGTATCGCGAACCGTGAGCTGCACGAACGGGCCAGGCTACTCGCACGATTTCGCTCGCACCAACGAGGGAGACACTTCAGTCGGTGCACAACGTAATTTCTCCCGACGCGCTGATCGCTTCTCGCGCATTGACGATCAGGGTCACGACCACCTGCTCCAGCTATCGAGCTGCAGCGAAATTGACTCTGAGATCAGTCGCAGCAGCATCGGCCACAGCTCGTGCACCAAGAGATCGATTCGCATCGCTCGACGGGGCTGCCGTGCCTTCAGGTGAAGGCACGTTGTTGAATTCGTGCGCCATGCCCCCGGCAAGCGTGCCAATGCTCTCCTGTTCTGGGACTTGCCGAAGCTGCGATTCGAGCACCTCCCCGTCGCGCTCGAAACGAAAGCCGTTGGGTCTGGCGCGCCCTTCGATCAACGCGCTCAGAGAATCGAACAAGCCGCCGCGATCATCGCCGTGCCCACAGCCCGAAGTCGGGCAAGGTCGCGTTCGACGCCAGCGTGCAGGGAGCCGACCACCTACCCTCTCCGACCCTCGCGGGGTGCACGATCACTTTGAGGCGAGCCGAGCGCGATTGAGCGGGCTGATGCGGCTGAGTTCGGAGGCCTGCCTCACGCGCCGAGGTGCGTTGGGTTGGGCGGTGTGGGCGCGAGCTCGGGCG
>Ga0105048_10007991_pt1 | contig 16951 bp, 10 predicted proteins | sample MAT05_FD_78382 | JGI IMG/M metagenome (GOLD analysis project Ga0105048, IMG submission 78382) | Freshwater microbial communities from Lake Fryxell liftoff mats and glacier meltwater in Antarctica - MAT-05 | ecosystem: Environmental > Aquatic > Freshwater > Ice > Liftoff microbial mat | place...
GGGGCCGTGACGGAGGGGAACACGCTGACGCTCAACCGGACGGCGTCCGCTTCGACCCAGGCCGCTGCGGACGGTTCAGCGGGGGCGAAGGTTTGGACACTGACCTCCACGCCCGCGATGGCCAGCGGCGATGGACCTGTGGACGCTGGCCGGGTGGACGAAACACTCTCCGCCTTGACGGGGATCCGGCTCGTCGGCGTCCGCGCCAAGCCGGCGAATCTCGCCAAGATCCTGTCCAACCCATCGACGGCAGACCGGCTGTCGATCACCGATCAACTCAGTTTGCAGACCCGCGGGTTCTTCCTATCGCCGACGGGCCAACTGCTGGCGACCGATGGCCAGGTGCAAGCCCGGACCGATGACGGGCTGATCTACACGATCTGGATCGGCGCGCCGGTGCCAGAGGGCGAGGACGCGGCCAGCGGTGGTGAAGTCAGCGCTCCACGGGCGGAGAAGACGACCGCCTTGAATCTCCCGGCACCGGCGGGCGTGGCTCGCTACATGATGATCATGGCGGGGTTTGATCAGGCCGGGCTCGCGGAACCGGCCAAGCCGACGGCGCTGGTCGCCGCCGACCAAGCGGCCGCTGAGAACCCGGCGAACCCGGTTCCACCGGAACTGGCCGCGCAGCGTTCGGAGTTCCAAAGCACGGTCGACGATTGGAAGGCTCGAACAAAATCGGCCCAGGAACGGGCCGAGCAACTGGGTCGGCGGTTCGCTGACTGGTACTACGTGATTGAATCTGAGAATCTGGGCAAGCTCAGGCCCACCCGTGAGGAACTGATTCAGCCACCGGCACCGGAGTCGCCAACGGTGTCAGAGGGGGTCGGCGAGGGGGGTGAGCCGAAGTAACCGCTTTCAGTGGCGTTGGGGATGTGTCGGGAAGTCTTGGAAAGAAGAATTTCAGCGGTGACGATTCAGAAAGGCACTTTTTTGTGCAGATGGATTGGCCGCGTAAAAGTTCTGGTGTACAGTGGGTATACATCGATGGCGATGTCTGTAAGGGACAAGAGAGTTCACTTTATTTGTGGCGGCCAAGAGCTGCCCGAGGGAGTATTGAGATGAAGACGGCATTTGTGGGTATGGCTTTGGTCGCTTGCGCGGGCTCCATGGCGATGGCTGATGTCTACACGGACTCGGCCAACGACATCGCTGACGGGATCAGCAACGCCGGTGGTACGATGGACATCCTGTCGGCCGAGGTCACCAGCGACGCAACCTCGATCACCTTCAAGATCACCGTCAACGGCGACACGGCCGCCACCGACTGGGTCAAGTACATGGTCGCGATTAACAGCAAGCCCGGTGGCGACACCACCGGTAACGGCTGGGGCCGCCCCATCATCCAGTCCACGGGCATGGATATCTGGCTGGGCTCCTGGATCGACAGCGGCAACGGCATCGAGAACCGCCAGTGGGACGGCGCCGCTTGGAACCTCACCAGCGCCAGCTACCTAGCCAACCCCAACGTCTCCGTCATCAAGTCGGGCAACATGGTCACGATCAACGCCACCCTCGCGGGCCTGGGCCTGGCTTTCGGCGACGTGATCCGCTTCGACATCGTCTCCTCGGGCGGTGGCGACACCGACGGCGCGATCGATTCGCTCGCCAACCCCACATTCCAGGTCTTCGACTGGGGCCAGCCCTCCGACGTCGGCAACTTGGTCTTCACGATCCCCAGCCCCAGCGCGGCCGTCCTCGCTGGCCTGGCCGGTCTGGGCCTCGCTGGTCGCCGTCGTCGCTAAATCGATTGGTTGGACTCTGTAACCTCTGATCCTCGACAGCCCGCCCCGCAAGGGGCGGGCTGTTCTGCTTTTGCCGGGAAGCCGATAGGCTTGCGGCGGACTACACCACGCCGATCCGCCCCGCGTCCGAGAACCGACCATGAGTGAATCGACCGCCGTACCGAGTGCCATCAAGAGGTCACGCCGTGGGCCGCTTTCGCGTGGCAAGCGTCTGGCGTTCGCGGCGGTGGCGATGCTGCTGCCGTTCGTGCTGCTGGGGGCGATCGAGGGCGGGCTGCGGCTGGCGGGATTCGGGGGCTATCCGCCCACGATCACGCGCGTCGCGGCGCTCCCGTCGGGCGAGACGCTCTACATCTCCGACGCGCCCGGGCCGGCGTCGTTCTTCTTCAATAACGCCAACCAGTCGGGCTCGCTGAATCAGCAGGCGTTCGTCATGCCCAAGCCGGCGGGGCTCACTCGCATCATCGCGATCGGCGAGTCGGCCATGCAGGGCTTCCCGCAGCCGCCGGGGCTGGCGTCGACGTCGTTCTTGAAGGCAATGCTGGCCGACGCCTGGCCCGAGCGTCGCGTGGAGGTGCTCAACCTGGCCGTCACGGCGATCGCGAGCTTTCCCGCCAAATCGATCCTGCGTGAGAGCCTCGACTACGCGCCCGACTTGGTGGTCATCTACGTCGGCAACAACGAGTTCTTCGGGGCTTATGGCGTGGCTTCGCTGAATCGGGCGGGTCGGACGCCCACGGTGATGCGGTGGCAGCGGGCGGTGCGGTCGCTGGCGACGGTGCAGGCCGCGACGCGGCTCTTGATCCCGGCCAAGCGGCAGGGCTCGCTGATGGAGATCATGATCGGGCAGTCGTTCACGGGCGCGGAGGACCCGGCCCGTGCGGCGGCCGAGCTGACGCTGCGGACGCACTTGGAAGAGATGATCGGCCTGTGCCGGGCGCGGGGAGTACCGGTGGTGCTGTGCACACTGCCGGCCAACGAGCGCGACCTGGCTCCGCTGGGCAAGCCGGATCTGACGGGGCTAGACGCGGCGAAGGCCAAGGAGGCGGAGGATCTGCTTCAGCAGTGGCGCCTGAAAGTGACGACAGAGCCCGCGGCCGCAGTGGAAGCGTTGAACAAAGTGGTTGCGCTGGCGCCCAAGCACGCCGAGGCACACTACCGGCTGGCGCAGGCACTGCTGGCACAAGGCGACGCGATCGCGGCGCGAGAGATGTTCGGCAAAGCGCTCGATATGGACACCATGCCCTGGCGGCCGCCGGCGACGACGCAGCGGGCAATCCTGGCGGCGGCGGAGGCGGCGAAAGGGCCGGACCTGGCCGTGGCCGACCTGCGCGAGGCGTTCCGCGCGGCCAGCCCCGACGGGCTCGTCGGCTGGAACTTGATGGACGACCATGTCCACCCGTCGCTGCGGGGGCAGGCGCTGGTGGCGCGGACGATCGTCGAAGCGATGACGCGCTTGAGCGGGCCGATGGCGATGAGCAAGGAGGCCGCGGGCGGCCTGCCCAATGACGAGGCGTACCTGGATCGACTGGGCGACAACGCCTTCGATCGATACGCGGTGCAGCACGGGATGCGCTCGCTGTTCAACATCGGATTCTTCAAAGAGACCAACCCAGGCGCGTTCGAGCGGTTCGAGCGGGAGTGCAAGGGGTACGAGGAATCGTGGTCGCCGGCGATGAGGGACGTCTTGCGGAAGTGGCAGGACCCGAAGACCCACTCGGGCGCCAAGATCCCGCTGGGCGGGATGATGGGGCGGCAACTGATCCGCGACCAGCGCTTCACGCAGGCCGAGCAGGCGTATTCGACGGCGGCGCGGCACGTACCGGAATACACGTCGTTGAGCCTGGAGTACACGTACTTCATGCTGGAGTGCAGGCGGCGGATACGCGGAGAACTGAGCGCGGCGGACCAGGCGACGGCGGACGCGGCGATCGCGCGCGGGAACGTCCTGCTCAGCTTCGGCGGCGGCAAGAGCCCCACCGGCCTCACCGAACGCTACATGGGCCGAATGCAGCAGTTGCTGGGACGTTGGGCCGAGTCGATCCCGCTGCTCAACACGGCCCGCGAGCGGCTCGGCGGCGACGAACTGGTGGCGGCCGACTTGGCGCTCGTCGAGGCGTATCTCAAACTCAACCGCGCCGACGAAGCGAAAAAGCTCATCGAGAACGGCATCAAGAACGCGGGGCAGTTCTCGGATCGCTACCGCAGGATGCTGACGCTGCTGCCAAAGTGAGCCCGTCGCGGATCACTCGGCGGCGTGCGGCATGAGCTCGGGCGGGGTCGGCGTGAGGCTGGGCGTTGCGCCTAGATACGCAAGTGCGCGTTCCATCGTGCGGCGGACGACCGGACCGGCGACGAACGAGCCGTAATGCTCGCGGACCTTGACGCGGTCCGGGCCCGGGTCGTCGATCACGACAAGGAGCACGAGGCGCGGTTCTTCAATCGGCCCGCCAGCGATGAAGCTGGCGTTGTATTGACTGCGGAAGTAGCCGTCGCTGCCCTTGGGGCGGCGCTTGCCTTCGGGAGGCTTGCCGATGGGGATCTCGGCGGTGCCGGACTTTCCAAAGAGCTCGTAGCGCCAGCCGATCTCGGGCGGGTGGCGTAGGGAGAGTTTGCGGTCGAGGTTGGCCGTGACGCCGCGCATGGTGTTGCGGGCGAGGTCGGCGATGGCGGTGGGCAGGACGCGCTTGGTGACCTGGACGTCCGGGGCTGGTCCCTGGGCGGCGGCGGTGAGGCGGACGCCCGGGAGCGTGCCGGCCTGGTCGCCCAAGCGAGCGAAGACGCAGAAGCCGCGGGCCATCTGGACCGGCGTGACGGCGACCTCGTGGCCCATCGCGACGGAGGTCTGGGTGAAGTTCTTCCAATCTTTGGGGGCGGTGACGATGCCGGGCGACTCGCCGCCGAGGCCCGTGCCGGTGGAGCGGCCGAAGCCGAACTTGACGACGGCGTCGCGCATCTGCTTGCCCGACATGAGCGAGGTGATCTTCACCATGCCGATGTTGGAGGAGTTGATGAGGACCTCGGCCCAGGTCTGGACAGGCTTTTTGACGACGTCCCTGACCTGCCGGCCGTAGGGGGTTTTCCAGATGCCGCCTTCGGTGTTGATCGTGTCCGTCGGGTCGGCCATGCCCAGCTCGGTCGCGGCGGACCACATGAAGGGCTTGAAGGTGGAGCCGGGCTCATAGACGTCTTCAACGCAGCGGTTGCGACCCAGGGCGGCGTGGGTTTCGCGGGCCGCATCAGCGCGGATGGTGACGTAACGGGGCGTCCCGGGGACTTTGTCCTTGGGGATGATGGCTTTCCAATCATAGTCGACGGCGTCGGAAACCTTGCGATAGAGGTCGACCATGGCGAGGATCTCGCCGGTACGCGGGTCCATCATTACGAGGCGGCCGCCCTCGGCGTGGGCGTCCTCGATCCCGCGTCGGAGCTCTTCGGTGGCGATTCGCTGCAGATTGAGGTCAATGGAGAGGCGGACGTCTTCGCCGCGTTGCGGGGGCTGGTAGCCGCCAGCCTCGACCCACAGGGGCCGCATGGCCGAGTCGCGGACGTATTCGATGCGGCCGGCTTTGGGCTGGACGCGCGCGTCGAGAACCCGCTCGGCCCCCATCATGCCCGTCTCGCACGAACCAACCTTTCCGAGGAGCGAAGCGACCAGGTCGTCGCCGGTGGTTTCGCGGACGGCGCGGGTTTCCATGTGAACGCCGGGCAGCTTGAGCTTGCGGACAATCTCGACGCGGTGATCGGGTAGCACCTCGCTGACGCGCACGAAGCGAATCAGCGGGAGCGGCTTGGTGGCCTGGATGTCATCCGGAGGGACGGGCCCGACCTCGGCGGCGGCGATCATCGCTGCTCGCACCTGGTTGTTCTTCATCGCATCGAGGATGCGCGGGCCGATCTTGTCGGGCTCGACGCCCAGAGCGTCAGCAAGCGTGATGATGTCGGCGTCCGGGGGTAAGTGCATCCGGGCGGGATCGACGAATACGCGTTGGCCGAAGGTGGAGGCCGCCAGCACGCGGCCGCGGCGATCGAGAATGTCGCCACGACGGCCGGGTTCGGGGACAACGCTCTCGCGCCCGCCGCGGAACTCGGTCAGGGCGGCGGAAGGCCAGGCCTGGAGTTGCACCACGCGCGCCAGCATGATCATCAGAAGCCCGACCAGGCCCAACGCGATCCAACCCGAAGCGGCGTCTATACGCGAGCCGGCCTGCGTCGAGTCGTAGGGACCTGGGAGGCTGCTCATGTCTGGACGTCCAAGGACGGGACTAGCGGGGGTCGGTGCCGGGACCGGAGTTGTGGCGGACTGGCTTGACACGCGCGGCCTCGGGCGTGTTGGTCTGGGCCTGCGCGAAAGCGCGCTCGGGCGAGCCGCTCGGGTTGGGCGAGTCAGGAACGATCGGGCGGGTGGCACCGATGGCGGCGGCCATCTGCTCAACGTGCTCGGGCGTGATCCGCTCGGCGATCTGGACGCGAAGCGTAAAGAGCGTGCGGTCGTGGTCGTACATCCGCTGCTGCGTGCGGGCCAGCGCGTTGACGGCACGGAGGCGGTCTTGCCGCAGGCTCAAGACGGTGACGGCCGTCGTGCCGATCGCCAGGATCATCACACAGAGCTTGGCCACCACGTCGCGGACTCCTGAATCAACGGGCAAAAGAACGGTTACTTGGCGGGCAGCGCGAGGACCATGCCGACCTGCAGATCATCCTCGTTGGTGAGCGTCTTGTTGTTCGCCTTCAGAACGTCGCGCCAACGTGTAGAGGTGCCGAGCTGCGACTGGCTGATGGAGCCGAGGGTGTCACCCTTGCGGACGGTGTAGGTCCGGACGGCAGGCTTGACGGCCGCTTTGGGCCCAGTCTTGGTTTCTGCCGTGGGCCTGATGACGTCGGCCTTGATGACCGGAGGGGGCGGGGTCTTCCTGCCAGTGGGGATCGCGATCTCCTTGACGAGCTCGGCCGGGCGGGCGTTGAGGTCGAGGGTGGCCTTGCCCATCAAGACGTCCTTGGGCGGTATGCGGAGCGTCACACCCTGGCGCAGGGCGCTGGCGGAGGCCTTGTTGTACTCGCCCAGCCGCTTCCACATGCTGGAGTCGCCGTAGTAGCGGGTGGCAACCTTATAGAGGCTGTCGCCGGCTTCGATGGGGTGGCGACGTTCAACGCCGGTGGACATGGGCAGTGCGAGCTGAGTTGGCTGGTTGGTGGGATCAGTGACGGTGCCGCCGGTCGCCTTGGCGATCGCGACGGCGGGCGTGGTCGGGACCGTCCGCATGCCACCATCGATGGGCGACGGGATCACGTCGGTGCTCACAGACGGGGGCGTGGAGAGCGAACCGCTGTCGGTCTTCCGCACTCCCATGATGATGCCGTCGGGCTCCGAGCCGGCAGGCACGCTGTAGCCACCCGGCCCCTGGAAGGCCGTCTGCGTGATGGTCGGATCGGCCGGGGGTAGCGGCACCATGGCCGATTCGGGCGAGCCGGCGGGGACGGCCGACGGAGCAGGCTGGGCAAACTCGGGGCTCACCTTCGCCTGCCGGGCCTTGGAGAAATGCTCTCCGATGAAGACGGCAACGAAGAGGAAGGCCGCAAAGCCCAGGATCAATGCCAGTTTGTGTTCGCGTGTCACTGCCGTTCTTCCTTGCCGATAGTCGCAGCGTCAGGCACGGCGCTCCACGCCGAATCCTGCGTCCTTGCACAGTTACAGGATATCGGCACGAGGTCGCTTTGGCGATTGACAATCGTGTCTTGATCTTTTCACCACGGATCCGGGGACGGTGGCGGATCGCTTCGTGACGGCTAGGTAAACTGCCCAGCGACCGAGTAACAGGGCTAGCCGTGGACGCGGAAGCCGCGCAGCTTGGCCGAGCGAGATCGAGGGTTCTCCCCCTGCTCGTCGACGCTCGCCACCAGCGGCTTATGCGTCAGCACCCGGCCCAGTCCCGAACGCTCCCAATCGGCCATCGCCTGCTTGACGGGCCGGTCCTCCAGCGAGTGAAAGGCGATGATGGCCACGTTGGCCCCGGGGGCCAGCCAGCCGTCAACCGAACCGGCGGTGTCGCCGATGGTCGAGAGCAGCGCGTCGAGGTGGCCCAGTTCGTCATTCACGGCGATCCGCAGGGCCTGGAACGTCCGCGTCGCAGGGTCGATGCCGCCGGGCGTTCGGTGGACCACCGAACGCACGACTTCGGCTAGTTCGGCGGTCGTCCGGAGCGGCGTGGCCGTCCTGGTTGCGACAATCTTGGCCGCGACCTGCCGCGACATCCGCTCCTCCCCAAACTCGAAGATGATCTTGGCCAGCTCACGTTCGGACAGGGAGTTGACCAGATCAGCCGCCGTCGGGCCCCCGGCGGGGTTGAGCCGCATGTCGAGCGGGCCATCTAAATTGAAAGACAGGCCCCGGTCGGCGTTGTCCACCTGATTGGACGCGAAGCCGAGGTCGGCCAGAAACGCGTTGACCTGAACGCCGTGTTGGCGAGCACAGTGCGGGGCCTCGGCGAAAGAGCCGTGATGCGTGATGACCCGCGGGGCGGCGGGCATGGCCGCGATCCGAGCGGCTGACCGCTCCAGGTTGCCCGCGTCGAGGTCCATCAGGACGAGCGTACCCGTCGGCCCGAGCCGCTGGGCCAACAGGCTGGCGTGGCCGCCGAGACCAGCGGTGCCGTCCATCGCGACCTGTCCCGGCTGGATGGCGAGAAGATCAAGGACTTGTGTCGGCAACACCGGGATGTGGCCACGGGCACCAGGGTGAGACATGGGCCGAGCGTAGGCGGGCAGAGAAGTTCGCCCCGGAGGCATCGCCCGCTGCCGATCCGGCGAGTGAGCAGATCGCCCGTATCCTCTCCCTATGAAGCGAGCACTTGTTCTTGGGGCGGGCATGGTCGGCTCTGTCATGGCGATGGATTTGGCCGCCGGTGGCGACTTGGAGGTTACGATCGCCGACGTTCGCCACGACGCTCTGGCGACCGTGGCCGGGCGGGCGACGCGGGCGGGGCGGCGCGTCATCACGAGCAAGGCCGATCTGAGCGACCCCGACGAAGTAAAGCGGCTGGCCGCCGGGGCGGATGTGGTGTGCGGGGCGCTCTCCAGCGTGATCGGGCACGCGGCGTTGCGGGCCGTGATCGAGGCGGGCAAGCCGTATTGCGACATCTCGTTCATGCCCGAAGACGTCGTCGGCGGCGAGCTTGATCAACTCGCCAAGTCCCGCGGCGTGACGGCGGTGGTGGACATGGGCGTGGCACCCGGCATGAGCCACCTGCTCAGCGGGCACGCGGCCCGGCTGCTGGAGCCGTGCGAGTCGCTGGAGATCTATGTGGGCGGGTTGCCGCGCGAGCGCCGCTGGCCCTTTGAGTACAAGGCCGGGTTCTCGCCGCACGACGTGATCGAGGAGTACACGCGGCCCTCGCGGATCGTGGAGGGTGGGCAGGTCGTCGTCCGTGAAGCACTCTCGGAGCCGGAGCTGATGGACTTCCCCGGCATCGGGACGCTCGAAGCGTTCAACACCGACGGGCTGCGGAGTTTGGTCTTTACACTGCGCGGGCGGGTGCCGAACATGAAGGAAAAGACGCTCCGCTACCCGGGGCACATTGCGCTGATGCGGGTGTTCCGCGAGACGGGGCTGTTCTCGGCGACGCCGGTGAAAGTCAAGGACCACCGCGGCGACGTCTGCCAGGTCCGCCCGCTTGACATCACGGCGGCGGTGATGTTCCCCAAGTGGACATATGCCGAGGGGGAAGAGGACCTCACCGTCATGCGCGTCAGCGGCGTCGGCCAGCGCGACGGCCGACGCGTGCGGCTTTCGTGGGACCTGCTCGACTATTACGACCGCAACTCGCGAGCGACCAGCATGTCGAGGACCACGGCACTCCCGTGCACCATCACCGCGCGGCTGCTGGCCGCTGGAAAGCTCAACCGCCCGGGCGTGATCGTGCCTGAACTTTTGGCCGACGAGCCGGGGCTGGTGGAGCATGTACTAGCGGAGCTTGCGGCAAGACGTGTGATGTACAAGGCACACGAAGAAGCGCTCTAGCCGTTGCGAGGACCATCGCCTGCGGCTCAGCCGGGCGTGCAGCCGGTCGGATTCTCGGCTTGGCTGAAGTACTGCGTGATGAACCCGGCCGGATCTTCATGATTGATCGAGCAGTCGCGTTTGAAGGCCCTAGCGAAGCCGGGGGGTGACGTAGCGCATGACAGTGCAAAGTTGGTGCTTGAGCAGGCCCGCGCACCGCTCGACCCGCGTCCGTGTGCTGTCGAGCGTTGGTCCAACTCTGGCGGTCGCAGTTGATGCGGTGGTGCACGCTGCCCCGCCGGCCGCAGTGTTGGGGACATCGCGACGGGCCGCGACGGGCGATTCCCCAAGGGATACCTAAGAACACAAGCCGGCAGTCGCTCTACCTGTCGGCGAGCCGCTGCCCGGGCAGCCGCCAGCTCGATGACTGCCCACGGCGTGCTGGAGTGATCGCCGCGACCCTATTTGCGTCCCGCCGATTGCAACACTGGCCCAGGTATCGGAAGCCAGCATTGGCCAGCTGAATCACTATCGCGCCGTCGATTCTGCGATGCGGAGACGATCGATCAAGCCGGGCCTAGGGTCGCTCCATATCCCGCAACATTTCCCCCGCCGCCACATGCCCCAACCGCGCCGCATCGCCCGCGCGCTTCTTGGCCGCCTCTACATCTCCCGCCCGTTGCCACCACACTGCTGCCTGATAGGCAAACTCCGCGTTGCTCGGCTCCGCGTCGGCCGCGCGGGACCACGCGGCGGCCGCGTTGGCTGGTTTCTTGAGCAGGCCGAAGCACTCGCTCAAGGTTGTCAGCACACGCGGGTCGCGGCTGGCCTGATCGCTCACGCCCGTCAACAGGGCCGCAGACTCTTCCGGCAAGTTGACGCGGTTGAGCGCTTTGGCCTCCACGAGTCGCCAGCGGATCTGTTCCGGCTGCAGCTCGCGGGCTTTGCGGGCGTTCTGGATCGCCACCGTCGGCGCGTTCTGTTGCAGCATCAGCTCCGCCAGCGTACCCCAGGCCTCGGCGATGCCGGGGTCGAGGTGCGTGACGCGGAGCAGGCTGGCCGTGGCCCCGGTCTGGTCGTTGGTCCTTATCTGCACCATCGCGAGGAAGAGCGGGATGCGCGGGTTCTTGGCGTCCTTGCTCTGCGCGAGCGTGTAGTGCTTGACGGCCGCCGGCAGGTCTGCCGCCCGCGCGGCGATCGTGCCCGCGTCAAAGTGGATCGCCGCCAGCGCCGGGCCGATGGCGATGGCCGCGTCCATTTGCGCCAGCGCGTCGGCGGACCGCTGGAGCCCGATGAGCGTCTGGGCATACAGCAGCCTCAGGTCCTGATCCGCCGAGTGCCGCTGCACGGCGTCACGCAAAATCACTTCCGCCTTGGCGAAATCGCCCGCAGTAAAGGCCTCCTGGGCTTGCCGCTGCACGCTCTCGGCCCCGTCGGCCCGCGACTGAACGCCGCGCAGCCGCGCGGCTTGGGCGTCCCTGGCCCCGCCGGCGAATGATTGAAAGAGCACGTACCCACTCACGCCCACCAGTCCGACGAGCACAAGAAGCGCGGCGACGCCAGCTCGCTGGCCCGAACGCCCGGGCGGCTTGCGACCGCCGATCGGCAGCTTGGGCTCGGCGGTCTCGGTCGGCAATGGCGCGACGGTCGGGGTCATGCGAGAGGTTATCGGCTGGCCGAGAGCCTCGGTTGGGCCGAGGGCCCATAATCACCGCGTCCAAGGCTCGGCGGCGATTGTGCTACCCTATAAGCGACTATGTCTCAAGGACTTGCCAAACAGTACGTTCCCGCCGAGCACGAAGGACGAATCCGCGCCCGCTGGGAGGCGGCCAAGGCCGGGGCCGCCGACCCCAAGCCGGTTCTTTCGGGCGAACGCCAGCCGTACGCGATCTTCATCCCGCCGCCGAACGTGACGGATCGCCTGCATTTGGGCCACGCGCTCAACAACACGCTGCAAGACGTCCTGGCCCGCGCTCACCGCATGATGGGCCGAGAGACGCTGTGGATGCCCGGCACCGACCACGCGGGGATCGCCACGCAGACCGTGGTCGAACGCCGCGTGATGAAGGATGAGAACAAGCGGCGCGTGGACTTCCCTCGGGCCGAGTTCGTCGCCAAGATCCAAGCATTCAAGGACGAGTACGAGGCCACGATCTCGGGCCAGCTCCGCGCGATGGGCTGCTCGTGCGATTGGGACCGCCAGCGCTTCACGATGGATCCGATGTGCGCCCGGGCCGTCCGCGAAGCCTTCTTCCGTCTGTTCCAAGACGGGCTCATCTACCGCGGCAAGCGGCTCGTCAACTGGGATCCCATCACCCAGACCGCGCTGGCCGACGACGAAGTCGAGATGGAAGAGGTTGATGGCCAGTTCTTCTATCTGCGGTATCCGCTCGTGACGCCCGACGGTGCCGCCGTGACCTGGGCGCAGCTCGCCGCTCGCGGCTATCCGGGCAATCGCCCCGAACACACGGCCGACGGCGACCAAGCCTGGTTGGTGGTCGCCACCACGCGACCCGAGACGTACCTCGGCGACACCGCCGTGGGCGTCAATCCCCGCGACCCCCGCGCGGGCTCTCTGCGCGGCCTCCGCGTCAGGCTGCCGATGGTGGGCCGGATCATCCCGATCATTGAAGACGACTATGTCGTCATGCCCGCAAAAGAGAGCAAGTATGCCCTGCCGGGCCTGCCCGACGCCGAGCCCGACGCCAAGGCGGCCTTCGCGACCGGCTTCCTCAAGATCACGCCCGCGCACGATCCCAACGACTACGAACTGGGCCGCCGCCATCAGTTGCCGCTGATCAACGTCATGGCCCCCGACGCGTCGATCAGCAGCAAGCACGGCTGGACCGACGTGGGCGAGGCCGCGCAGTTTGTCGGCATGCCGCGCGAGCTGGCCCGCCGCGAGGTGGTCAACCAGTTCAAGCGGTCGGGTCTGCACGAAGAGACCCGCCCCTATCGCCACAGCGTGGGACACTCCTACCGCAGCCACGCGCCGATCGAGCCATACCTCAGCGACCAGTGGTACGTCCGCGTGACCGACGACCGTCTCGCCGGCGCCGCGCTCCGCGCCCTGGCCCCCGAGCAGCGGTCCAGCCCCGCTCCTGCGGGCAAACCCGTCGACAGCGATGGCGGGCTGCACATCTATCCCGCCCGCTACGCCAAGACCTTCGAACTCTGGCACCAGAACATCCGCGATTGGTGCATCAGCCGCCAGCTCTGGTGGGGCCACCGCATCCCCATCTGGACGCTGGTCCCGAACTTCGTGCTCGTCAAAAAGGGCGAGCAGATCGAGGACAGCGTGTATGTGGAGACGGAGTTCCTCGCGCACATTCATGCGGCGTTCGGCGCGTTTGCCAAGGCCGCGGGTGTCGAGAACGACGTTCACCTTTCCACCATCGACAAGCAGCAGTGGCGCGTCGCCGCCCGCACCGAACACGCCGTGAAGGCCCTGGCCAGCTTCGAGAAGTTCGTCATGGACCGCCTGATGGGCGAACTGGGCGATCCCGCCGACCCCATCCCTCCCACCGCCGCCCCAGATGGCTTCGCGTCCGCCGGCGCGGCGGCCCGCGAGTTGGCCCCCTTGCTCGCCCACTTCGAGCAAGACCCCGACGTGCTCGACACCTGGTTCAGCTCCGCCCTGTGGCCTCTCTCCACCCTCGGCTGGCCCGACCAGACAGACCTGCTCGAGGCCTTCAACCCCAGCCAAGTCCTCTGCACCGCCCGCGAGATCATCACGCTGTGGGTCTCACGCATGGTCATGTTCAACCGCTACTTCCGTGGCGTCGATCTCCTCGGCCCCACCGGCGGCGGCCACGGCCCGCTCCCCTTTACCGACGTCTTCATCCACGCCATGATCCAGGACGAACAAGGACGCAAAATGTCCAAGTCTCTGGGCAACGGCGTCGACCCGCTCGACATCATCGCCTCGCACGGCACCGACGCCATGCGCTTCACCCTCGTCCAGATGACCACGCAGACGCAAGACGTCCGCATGCCCGTGGTCAAGGACCCGACATCGAACCGCAACACCTCGCCCAAGTTCGACCTCGGCCGCAACTTCTGCAACAAGCTCTGGAACGCGGCCCGCTACACGATCTCCATCCTCGAAGCCGCCCCCGCCACCGACTCACCCCGTGGCCACGAACTCTCGCTCGCCGATCGTTGGATGCTCTCGCGCCTGGCTCAGGGCGTCCGCGTCTGCGAGGCCGCGCTCTCGTCCTACGAGTTCTCCGCCTACGCCAACGCCGTCTACGACCTGCTCTGGCGCGACCTGTGCGACTGGTACCTCGAAGCCATCAAGCCGACCGTGGCGACGCGCCCCGCGGAGCGTGCCGTACTCCGCAACGCCCTCGACGTGGTCGTCCGCCTGCTCCATCCGGTGCTGCCGTTCGTCACCGAAGCGATCCACGAACACCTCCGAACCGTGCCCGCGCTTCCGTTGCCCGGCGTGCAACTCACCTCCAGCGAACTGCTCTGCCGCTCCTCCTGGCCCAAGCTCGACGGCTCGCTCATTGACCCTGCCGCCGAGGCCCACTTCGATCGCGTGCGGGCCCTGATCACCGCCGTACGCGAAGCTCGATCGACGCACAAGGTGAAGCCGCGCTGGCTCGCCAAGCTGCACGTCCCGGCCACCACGCTCGCGGAGATCGGCGATCAACTCCTCATCGTCCGCACCCTGGCCGAGTTGACGGAAGTGACGGCCACGCCCCCCGCCCATACCGAGGGCACCGCGGCCATCCCGTTCGGCACCGTCGAGCTGCGTCTCTCCAACCTCGCCGAGGCCCTAGACGCCGGGGCCGAGCGCGACCGCGTTCTCAAGCTGGTCGCCGAGCGTGAGCGGGAGATCGAAGCCCTTGATGCCCGTTTGTCCAACCCGGGTTACACCGACCGAGCCCCGCCACACCTTGTGGCCCAGACGCGCGATCAACGGGCCCAAAAAGAAGCGGAGCTGCACGCCGCCCGGGCCACACTCGCAGGGCTGAACTGACGACAGACTCTCAGGCCCTTCGCCCGCGTCCAAAACCGACGTTCCCGGACGTTCTCCCGATCAGTTCGACGCCCGCTAAGCCTCCCGTGAACCAATCGCTTTCTCGCCACCCCGCCCCCCCTACACGCCCGCTCATCGCCTCGGCCTGCGCGGCCCTGGTCCTCCTCGGCTGCGGCAGTCGCGATGCCTACGGGCCCCGTCCTTCAAACGCGCTGCTCGCGGCAGCGCCACAGCCCGCAAAGATGGGGGGGGCGGGGTGGGCGGCCGCCAACCCCGCCCCGGCGCCCGTGGACCGCCGCGAGGTCGCCACCGGCGCCGGCGTCAGCAGCGCCGCCGTGCTCCGCACCGATCCGTGGGTGTGGGAAGGCCTCCAGGGCCGTGTCATGCACTCCCGCTCGTTCTCGATCTACACCACCGAGACCGATCCGATGATCATCGGGCGCATGCCCGGGTTCCTCGACGCCGGTGTTGAGCACTACATCACCGCCATCACCCCCCTGCCCCGCCCCACTTCGCGCCTCGAGACCTTCGTCATGGGCGACCGCGGCCAGTGGCAGCGCCTCACCCTCGCCATGCTCGGCGAGCAAGGCCGCACGCTCACCTACATCGAACGCGGCGGCTTCGCCTACGGCGGGCGCTCGTTCCTCTTTGACATCGGCGCCGCCGACACGCTCGCCATCGCCGTCCACGAAGGCTGGCACCAATACACCCAGCGCACCTTCCGCGACCGCCTCCCCTCCTGGGCCGAGGAAGGCCTCGCCACGCTCATGGAAGGCCACCGCTGGACCGGCAACGACGTCGTCTTCCTCCCCTGGTCCAACCTCGAGCGCTTCGACCGCCTCCGCGACGCCGCCGGCAAGCGCACGCTCCTCCCGCTCGAAACCGTCCTCACGGCCAACCCCCAAGCCCTGATGCAGAAAGGCTTCGACGCCCCCGTCACCTGGTACGCCCAGCTCTGGGCCCTCATGCACTTCCTCCGCGAAGGGGCGGGCGGCAAGTACCGACCCGCTTTGGATCGCCTCGTCGCCGATGCCGCCGCAGGGCGCATGGGCCGCGCCATGGCCATCCAGCTCGACGACCCCCGCGCCTCCAGCCTCCTCGCCCAACGCAGCGGGCTGCAAGTCTTCCGGGCCTACTTCGCCCGCGACCTGGGCCCGTTTGAAGCGGAATATCGGGCCTTCATCACCGCCGTGATCGGTCCCGGCGGCCGGAACGCCGTCGTCGATGGCCGCGCCCCCGCCGCCGCGACATCCAACCACAACAGGGCACCGTGAGGTTCTGGGTGTTTTACCACCCGACCGGCCGCCTGATCCCGCCCAAATTGCGAAAACTCATTGGCCTGGACCCGAACAGGGTTTATCTTTAAAGCGAATACATGGGGTTGTCGCTCTGACCCATTGGGGTTGTATACAACGATTCTTGCCGACCAAGACGTGCATGGAGTGCTCTCGATGACCAAGGCCCTGACCCGCGCAGGACTCACCTGCCTCACCTCGACCCGCCGCATCACGGCGGTTCTGTTGCTCCTCTGCGGTTCCTCCGCCACCGCGGCCAACGACAACGGCGCGGTCCTGCAGATCTTCGAGAACTCCTGGAGCAACATCGAACGCCGAATGCCCGACGTCTTCCTCTCCGGCTACGGCTCGCTCTGGCTCCCGCCCCCCTCCCTGGCGAGCTTCGCCTCCGCGGGGTATGACGTCTTCGACCGCTTCGATCTCGGCAAGCCGGGCGGCGAAACCGCTTACGGCACTGAAAACCGCTTCCGCCAGATGGTCCGCGAGTCCCACCTCGCCGGTCTCGAGGTCTACCCCGACTCCATTCTTAACCACAACGGCGGGCGTACCAGCGACGCGAACTTCATCGCCGACGGCGGCTATCCGGGGTTTTACCTACCCGGCAACGGCCCCTCCTTTAATCCCCCCGGCCCTGCGTTTGTCGCCGGTCTCGCCCCTTGGACAGTCTGTGGCAACTTCAATACCCGCGCCACGGGCAACTACTTCTGGGGCGATTTCCACAACACCCAGTTCCAATCCGAGAACCCCGGCGGCGGCAACTACTGCCTCTGGCTGGGCGACCTCGTCGGCCTCGTCGACATCGCTCAGGAATCCGACTACCGCCTCATCCGGCACCCCATCGGCGCGGATTCGCGGAACATCCCGCCGGGCCGCACACGCAATCTGCCCAACCCCACCAACACCCGGTTCTATCCTGACCGCGCGTTGA
>Ga0105048_10007993_pt1 | contig 16950 bp, 8 predicted proteins | sample MAT05_FD_78382 | JGI IMG/M metagenome (GOLD analysis project Ga0105048, IMG submission 78382) | Freshwater microbial communities from Lake Fryxell liftoff mats and glacier meltwater in Antarctica - MAT-05 | ecosystem: Environmental > Aquatic > Freshwater > Ice > Liftoff microbial mat | place...
CTCGCGCCCAACGATTGTGCTAGACAAAAAAACAGATGATGCCCACGACAATCCCGTTTTGAATATTGATGCACAAGGCTATATTTGGTTGTTTTCTACTTCTCATGGCACCGACCGACCTTCTTATGTTCATCGTAGTCGAAAGCCCTACGACATTGCTGCTTTTGACAAAATCGATGCCACCTACTTGAAAAATGGGCAAAAAGTATCTTTTGATAATTTCTCCTACTTGCAAAGCTACTACCAAAAAGGGAAAGGATTTTTGCACCTGATGACCCACTACGAAAGAGGAATGTTGAAATACGGCGCTACCAAATCGCGGCGCACCATTGGCTGTATTACGAGTCAAGACGGGGTAAAATGGTCGGCTATCCATGACCTTGGCACTATCCAAGAAGGACACTATCAGACCAGCGGCACCTGGAAAAACAAAATTGGTACATCGTTCAATATGCACCCTGATACAGAGAAAGGCGCAGGGCTGGATTACCGCACTAACTTGTACTATGTAGAAACCACTGATTTTGGAAAAACATGGCACAATGCCCAAGGACAAAAGCTTACGTTGCCTCTCAATACGCCTGAAAATGTAGCTTTGGTAAAGGACTACCGCAGCGAAGACTTGAATGTCTATATCAATGATGTGGCCTATACGACTGATGGCAAGCCCGTTATTTTGTATGTGACCAGCAAAGGCCCCGACCCTGGCCCTAATCAAGGGCTGCATACTTGGCACATAGCTCGATTTGATGGTAAAAATTGGCCAATTACTCCCGTAACTACCTCCGACCACAACTACGACATGGGGTCGTTGTATATCGAAAGCAAAAATTCGTGGAAAATCATTGGCCCTACCGAAACAGGCCCACAAGCCTATGGAACAGGTGGCGAAGTAGCTGTTTGGCGTAGTACTGACCAAGGTAAAACATGGCAAAAAGAGGCTGAATTGACCAAAAATAGTGCTTTCAATCATTCTTATATACGCCGCCCGCAGTACGCGCATCCTGATTTCTATGCTTTTTGGGCCGACGGAAACGCGCGGCAGCCTTCGGTTTCGACCTTGTATTTTGCCAATAAAAAAGGGGAAGTGTTTCGGCTGCCTAAGGTGATGAAAAGTTCTTTGGAGAAACCTCAAATCTGTAAGCCGTAGAGCTAAACCTCTACCGTGGTCTATCTTTTAGACAGCACAAATAAGGTTTGAGAGGCCACAGACACCGACCAAGGTATAAAAAAGGGGGAGTATTTCGTTTACCTAAGGTGATGAAAGATGCTAACTAAAAGCCTGAATGGGTGTTTATGAACTGACTTTATCTTCAATACAATAGAAAAGAAAGTGTCATTACTTTTGTTAAAATAGCTGAACATCATTAGATTTGAGAAAAAGCTTCTAAACCCAGCTTTTCATAATGAAACAAATTGCCAGACATTTACTGCTTTTTACTGCTTTTTTGGGGTTTTCTATCGTTGTTTTTGCACAGACAGAGCGCGGTCCACGAGTGAGCAAGATTGACTCCCAAGCCGTAGGCCAAACTTGGGCATTGGTAATAGGCGTATCTCAATATCAAAATATCTCCTCCCTGCAATTTGCGAGTGCCGATGCCGAAGCCTTTTATAGCTATCTGACTTCTCCTGCGGGTGGGTCTGTGCCCCAATCCAACATTCAGCTTTTAATCAACGACAAAGCTACTGTGGGACAAATAGATCGAGCTCTGAGAAATCTGTTGGATATGGTAAAACCCAACGACCGGGTGTTCTTTTATTTTTCGGGTCATGGTGACCAAGAGTCTAAGACGATTGCCCAACGTGGATTTTTACTTACCTACAATGCTTCAGGGGGCAATTATAACTCTACGGCCTTTCCAGTGCTTTTTTTGAACGATTATATAACGACGCTCTCCACCATAAATAAAGCCCAGATATTTTTGTTTTTGGATGCTTGTCGGGCAGGCAAATTGGCTGGAAGTGAAATTGGGGGGGTACAATTATTGGGGCAACAGCTGTTAGCAAAGGCATCTAATGAGGTGAAATTTATGGCTTGTCAAGCCAATGAGCTATCGCTTGAAGGCCCTAAATGGGGGGGAGGCCGTGGGTTATTTAGCTATCATCTGATACGTGGAATGCAGGGATTGGCCGATAGCAATCAAGACAAGCAAATAACGTTGCGGGAGTTGGAACGTTATATCGAAGACCATGTCACGCCCGAAGCGATGCCCAACCGTCAAAATCCGTTGCTTATCGCCGATGACAAATCAATCCCTATCTTTAAAGTGGATCCTCCCACACTGAAAGCATTACAAAACGACTTGCCGCTACCTACTTTTGTTGCGGTGCAAGGCAAAGGCTTTTCGGAGAAAATATTGGATGCAAATTCGGACGAAGTTCAAGGTTGGTATGCCGATTTTCAGAAGGCTATTGCTCAAAAACGGCTGATGTTTGCACCCAATGATGCGGAAAGTTATTTGGACAGACTACTTGCTATAAATACCATTACAGATTTACATCCATTTATCAAGCGCGAATTTGCGACAGCCTTGTTGGAAGAATCTACGCTCTTCTTTGGCAAATACTTAAAGGATTTGCAGATTGATAACTCAAATAATAACTTTCAGAGAAACGTTAGGTATTTGGAGAAGGCGAGTGAGATTTTGGGGAAATCGCATCATTTTTATCCCAACTTACACGCACAAATTGCTTATTATAAAGGTTTGATGGCATTACCCGCTAAGACCGACGAGGCGGTGTTGAATTTTCGGGAAGCGATTGCATCTGACAGTGCCTTTTCACCCGCCTACAATAGCTTGGGGGTATTGTTGTATCAGAAAAAGACATACCAAGAGGCACAAAATATTTTTGAAAAAGGCCTGATTCACGCGCCAACTTGGAGTTTTTTGTACCTTAATTATGGGAGGGTACTGGTCGAACTACACCGATGGGAGGAGGCTGAAAAAGCCTATAAAAAATCCATTGAGTTGAAACCTGACGATGCTGTAGCTTATAAAAATTATGGTAGTTTGCTGGCCCTTCAAAACCGCACAACTGAAGCGGAAGCAGCCTATAAAAAATCAATTGAACTAAAAGCCGACGATCCCTCAACATTTCTTTACTATGGAATACTTCTTAATACCGAAAAACGATATGTGGAAGCAGAAGCGGCTTATAAAAAAGCCATTGAATTAAACCCCAACAATGCCCAAATCTATTATAATTACGGCATTGTTTTGGCTAATCAAAACCGCCAAGCCGAGGCCGAGGCTGCTTTTCAAAAATCCATCCAACTTGATCCTCAAGATGCACAAGTGTATTTCGAATATGGCCTTTTGTTGATCAATCAAAACCGACAAACAGAAGCGGAAAACAATTTCAAAAAGTCTATCGAATTGAACCCTAATGAGGCCATTGTTTATAATGCTTATGGGGTATTGCTGACAGACCAAAAACGCATTACTGAGGCAGAGAATGCCTATAAGAAATGTATAGAACTTAATCCTAAAATCGTATTGGTATATGCTAATTATGCCAACCTTCTGTATAACCAAAATCGCCTATCAGAGGCTGAATTATTCTATAAGAAATCCACTGAACTAGACCCTGGCAGAGCCAAGGTGCTCCAGAATTACGGTACTTTGCTCACAAGAATAAACCGATTGAACGAGGCCGAGACAATTTATAAACACGCTATACAACTCAGTACAGATGATGCTGGTTTATATCGCAGTTATGGCAACTTGCTTATGAAGCTCAAACGTCCTGATGACGCTGAGGAAGCCTATAAAAAATCCATTGACTTGAGTCCGAATGATGCCAGAGTCTTCGATAATTATGGTAGATTATTGGGAGACAAAGGCCGTTTGGCAGAGGCCGAAGATGCATTTAAGAAGTCCATTGCTTTAGATTCGACTTTGGGTTTCGCTTATATGGACTATGGTAATTTATTAGGCCGTCAAAAGCGTTTTGAAGAAGCCGAAAAACACTATAAAAAAGCCATACAATTAATTGCTGACGACGCAGGTCTATTTAACAATTACGGTTATGTTTTGGAAATGCTAAAGCGTGATAATGATGCCGTGGATGCCTATAAAAAATCAATTGAAATCAAAAATAACAATCCAATTGTTTACTACTACATCGCTTGTATCAAAGCACGACAGAATCTCCCAACAGAAGCCCTCGATTGGCTGCGAAAAGCAATAGAGAAAAATTTCAGAGATTTTGATAAAATAGCAAGAAGTGACGAGTGGAATGCCATCCTCGAAATGCCCGAATTTAAAAAATTGCTTGAACCTTATCAAAGAAAATAAATACAAATATCAATGCTGAATTTTATGAAAAAATGGCTTTTCGTCCTTCTTTTTTTAGTGACATCTTACCTGGCCCGCACTCAAACCTTGCATTTACTACTCGTATCCGATTATGCCGACATAAACTTTGGTATGGTAAGTATCGCTGATGAGGAAATGGTCAATCAGATGTTTAGGAAAATTGCCTCCCGTATAGATTATCAATTTCTGACCCATTACGTCAATAAAACCCAGCCAAAAGGCTTTACAAATGAGGCCGTAATGGATATGTTAAAGACACCCACCCAACCCAACGATATCTTCATTTTCTATTTTTCGGGCTTAGGTTCCTATTCTAACAGGAGACTTTATCCCAATTTGAATTTAGACAAATCGCTCTCACTTGATAGGGTGGCGAGTGTATTACAAGCCAAGGGTTTAAAACTTGGCCTCGTCCTAGCTGACTGCCGCAACCAATTTACCGATCATTTTCCGATTGCAGGTCTTGGTCAGCGAGGCACGATTGTTCAAGACGACCAAAGCAAAAAAATAACAAAAAAGCTATTTTTAGAAAACGACTGCCGCGTGGTCAAAGTGGCAAGTGCGCGTCGCGCCGCTGATTTCCTATCTTATAAAAATAATTCTGTATTTAGCTATTCACTTACCGAAACCTATGAAGATTTTCTTTATGTCGCAAACCTTGAAGAGGTAAGTTTGGATAATTTTATCCGTGAGATCGAAGCAACAACGAAAGCATTCATTCCAACTTACGAGGGATTACGCGATGAATCGGTCAAATGTAAGGTAAGACGATAAGCGTATTTGAAGATGAAAACACCCATCATTACTCTCTTTTTTTTATTATTTTTGACTTTTTATATATACGGTCAAGGACTGAATCTTAATGACGAATCGTACCAAAAAGTACCGCTAAAAAAAGCGACCTCGACTAAGGCCGATAGTTTACCTACCAAAGTAGATTTGTCGCCCTTTGTGCCGTCTGTCATTAACCAAGGATCGTTGGGAACATGCGTAGGCGTGTCAACCGCCTACTATATGCGTACCATCATGGAGGCACACCGCCGCCAAATCACCAACAAAGACACCATTGATGCGTTGCGTTTTTCACCCTCTTTTCTATACAACTCTGTTAAAAAGAAAACAGACACCTCTTGTACCGCAGGAACGGAAATTGAGGTAGCCTTGGAACAACTCAAAACTGCGGGTGTCGCAAGGTTTGCGGAGCAAGGGTATCCTTACTGTGAAGCCAATAAGCCCATTGCCGTTAGTAAATCGTCAAAAATTTTGGATTATGTCAAACTTTTTGGCCTCAATTACCAAACTGATACCAAAGAAATAGCCATCAAAAAGGCATTGGCAGAAGGCTCGCCCGTCATTGTCGGAATTCAGACAACTGACTCTCTAGAACAATTGGGTAACAATGGTTTTTGGAAAAGAATATGGCGGCATTTTTGGCGGTTTTTCGGCATAGAAGTATCAGAAGAAGTAGGGCTCTGGAAGCCTGAGAAATCCGCCAGCTTGCGCTCTGGCCATGCTATTTGCATAATAGGATATGATGATACTAAATTTGGCGTAGGAGCTTTTCGGGCAGTAAATAGCCGAGGAGAAGATTGGGGAGAAGATGGCTTTTTCTGGATACGTTATTCCGATGTTTCCGAATTTGTCAAATACGGATTTCAGGCATATGTAGTTTCTGAAAATGACATGGAACAAGTGGAACGCTCAGCCGACATTGTGGTTAATTACCCCTATAAAACCCTTGATGATGGTGCCATTTTTGGCGCCATTGACTTAGAACCAAGGAGCGTGGATGAAAAAATGCGGGCTTTCGAATTGACAAACGTGCAACGAACGCGTACTGCTTACAAGTTCAGTATCAACAATGACAAACAAACCTATTTATACGTACTGGATGTAAACGCAGCACAACTAAGCGAAATGTACCTTTTGTTTCCCCAATCCGACTCTGTTCGTGTGTCCACCAATACCGATTCAGTTACTATTTTCGTCAAAACTGACTCAGTCAGTGCTTTTATTGGGGAGAATACAAAAATAGTACTTCCATCCGAAAAAGAAGTCTATGCACTTCAAGAACCGAGCGGAACGGAATATTGGCTGTTTTTATTTACAGAAACACCGATAGACATTAATGCCTATCTTAAAGCAATGAATGAAGGGAAAGGCTCGCTCACGCAGCGCGTTTATGCTGCTTTCGGAGATGCTATTGTGCCTTATAACCAGATAAAATGTCCACTCAACAAAATGGGTTTTGAGTTAAAAAAAGGCCACAAGGGTCACATTGTACCACTGACGATTCGGGTAAATCACGAAAAAAGAAGAACTCGGACTTTTGCCCGAGCTCTTTGATAAGGCTATTTTTTAGCCATTCTTCCACCAACCAAGTAGCCAATTACCAAACCCACCACTGCTCCAATAAGCAGTGAAGTAACGTCCATGCCGCCGCTTGTTGATGAACCGTCGGTATCAACGGTGCCTTGCGCAAGCGCAATAGTGCCAAAAGATAGGAGAATACAAACAATGGAAAGTAAGTTTTTCATAAAAAAAGGTGTTAAAGGGTTTCAAAACAATCAAATATAGAAAAAATTCAATTAGGCTCAATCATTTTTTCATTAACTATTTAGCTGCAGGCAGTAAGCAATAGGCGGTGAGCTGTAAGCCGTAAGCATACGGCATAAAGCATAAAGCAATAGGCATAAAGCATACGGCTTATTGCCTATTGCTAAATTTAACTATTAGGTAATCTCACAATAAAGGTCGTTCCCCCACCTTCTGTGCTTTCTACTTCAAGTGTACCTCCATATCCTTGGGTAACAATATCGTAACTTAGCGATAAGCCTAAGCCAGTCCCCTCGCCTGTGGCTTTAGTAGTAAAAAAAGGTAGGAATATTTTCTCCAAATTCTCTTTAGAAATTCCTATGCCATTGTCTTCGACTCTGATTTCGATGCCTCCCCTCTGAGGGATAGCAATGGTACGGATTGTTACTTTAGGTTGGTACGATTCTGAATCTGAGAGATTTTTTAAACTAGTCTTGCTACGCTGATAGACCGCATAAAAAGCATTATTGATTAAATTCAACAACACCCGTCCAATATCCTGTGGTACGCAGTCAAAAAGCGGCAGGTTATTGTCAGCAATTAGTTCATAGTTAGCATTGAATCGACCCGTCGAACCGTCCTTGTCTTTGGCTCGCATACCATGATAAGAGAGGCGGAGGTATTCGTCAGCCAATTGATTCAAATCTACCTTTGCTCGCTCTCCTTTGTTAGCTCGCGAGTGTTCCAACATTCCTTTTACAATACTGCTGGCTCTTTTGCCATGAAAATTGATTTTTTCTTGATTTTGCGAAAGGTCTGCCAAGAGTTCATTGATTAGGTCTTCATCTCTCTTCTCACTACTCACTTCTCGCTCCTGTTTCAACTCTTCAATGAGTTCAACCGACAACTCCGAAAAGTTATTGACAAAATTCAATGGATTTTGAATTTCATGGGCGATGCCAGCCGTGAGTTCACCCAAGGAAGCCAACTTCTCGTTTTGGATAAGCTGCGCTTGCGTATTTTTCAGTTCAATCAATGCCTTTTCTGCTTTGTCTCGTTGGTGGTGAATTTCATCTTTTTGCTGCTGCAAGAGGGCATTCGCCCTCTGTTTTTGTTGATTGTTTCGATGCAGTATTGCCGCCAGCAGTAAAACGACGAATATTATACCGAATAGCAGGCCAATTTTTTGCTTATTTTCAAATTCTTTTTTGTTATTTCTAAACTCTCTCAGTCGAATTTGTTCGTTAAAACCAAGGTTTTGTACGGCCTTAACCTTTTCTTGATCAAACATAATATCCTTGGCTGCTGCTGCTAACTTAAAATAATAATAGGCTTGATTCTGGTCTTTGGCATCATATAGGGTTGCGAGTAGTTTGCTTGATTCATAGACCGATTGGGTGTTTTTAGCTTCCTGTGCTACGTCAAATGATTTTTTTGCATAATAAAAACACGAATCAAGTTCATTTTTGTCTTTGAACACCTGCGCCATTTCCAAAAAAGTTTGACTCAAAATTCTGTTGTCTTGAATCTCTTGAGAGTAAGGCAGGCTTTGGCGATAGTATTGTAACGAAAGTGGAAAATTACCCATCCGAAAGGAGATATTACCCAGGTTCATTAACAGGACATTGACATTGTTGCTACTTTGATTGTGAGCCATCTGAAGGGCCTTTTCGGTATAAATAAGTGCCGAGTCCAACTGGTTTAGTTTGGCATAATTACTTCCAATATTGATAAGTGAAATAAGAATGAGGCTTTGGTCATGTATCTTCTCGGCAATAGCTTTGGCTTTTCGGAAATATTCATTTGCTTTATTGGTATCTTTTTGTTCCAAATACAAAATGCCCATGTTGTTGAGGGTTTTTGCCATACCATCTAAGTCATGCTTATTTTCTGCTATTTGGAGTGAGGCAAGGTGCATTTCCAGTGCTTTTGGGTAGTTACCTGTAATCCGTAAGATAGACCCTAATCGGTTTAGAATACGGGTTTTTCCCTTAGGGAAATCAATTTTATCCGCCAAATCCAATCCCTCCTGAGCCAACTCCATTGCCTCGAGTGGTTTTGAATACATCAAACTACGCCCCAATTGGTCCAAAAGGAGTACACGACTCGTATCTGCCATGGGTTGACCCAAAAGCTTTGTTAGGCTATCAGTTGGGCTTTTTTGTGCGAAAGTCGTACCCGTAAAAATTCCAAAAAGTAAAAGGTAAATGGTCGCTTTCATTCGAAAGGAGGCTTAGTAACTCTTATGAAACAAATATAGGAGTTATTTTTACTTTCATTACATACTTAACAAAAAAGCATCACTTTGTGTAGTCTCTTCTCCATTGTCGAACAATGGAAGAATTGAGGAAGATCACATCAATGCTCTTGCCGCTAGCGAGGGTAGTATTGCTATTTTACATTTGGCTCTTCAACCTGAGTCAGTTTGGAATGAGGTCGTCGGGTTTGTGGAGGAAAATAAGTGATTTTAAAACTTCCTAATAAAATAGATTACGAAGCTATCCTAAGGTAAGAACTACTTTAAAACCATTTTCATAGCCTACCTTTAGATAACCACCCAGTTGGGTAGCCCTCATTTTCATATTGGTTAGACCAAGGCCATCCGATGAAATTGCGGACGGAGGCTTTGAGCCATTGTCGTGAATGAGCAGGTAAAACTGATTTTTTTCTTTTATAAATTGAATGTTTACATAAGTAGCATCAGAGTGTTTGCAGATATTTACAATCGCTTCTTTGAAAATCAGGTAGATATTTTGCCGTTTTTGGGGGTCGATGAATTTTTTGGTGTCTTCTATTTCTATCCAAAAATCGTGCGCAATTTGCTGGCGGTTCAGGTTTCTTTCGGCAAAAGCCCGCATTCGGTCAATCAGGTTCTCGTACTTATCTTTTCTGGAATCAATCGCCCAAACGGTATCACGCATACGTTCCATGGCATCGTGGCTCATGGCGCTGATTTCATTTAATGATGCCTTTTGTTCTTCCTTCGCGGTAAATGCCATCATTTGCGACTGCATCGCCAATCCCGACAGGATGGAACCCACGTCGTCGTGGAGGTCGCTGGAAATTTTGGTCCGGATTGCCTCCAACGCCTTGATTCTCCCTACGCGTTGGGCCACTCGGTACTGGATAAACCCATACACAATTGCCCCAATAACAGCCCCATACAACAGATAACACCACCAAGTTTTCCACCACGGGGGACGAATAGTAAACCCGTACTTCAACTCTTTACTCCATTGTCCTTCTCCATTCATGGCTTTTACTTTGAATACATAGTGCCCTGGCGAAAGATTTCCGTATGATGCTTCAGACCGTTGGGTAACCGCACTCCAATTGTTTTCCAAACCGTCCAATTGGTACTGATAGTTAACGGATTGGGGGCTGTTGGTATTGATTCCCGCAAAATCGAAGGAGATAAAATTGTTATTAAATGCCAAACTCAGTTTTTCGGGAACTTGGTACCATTTTGAGACACTTTCAAAATCAAAATCACTGACTTTAATGCCATTTTTCAAGACAAAAACTGTATCTTTTATCCACGGAATCGGCTCATTATACAGCTTTATGCTAGTCAGTTGGACGGCAGAGATTTCGGAACTCACTCGGTCTTCATGCGGATGATAAATGGTCAGGCGGTCCATCATGGGTATCCACAAGTCATTGTTTTGAGCCTGCAAAAGGTAGTATCGCCCTTCGCCAAAACCCAGATAGCCATCTTCGGAAGTGTACTGTTTAAAAAAGGGAACAACAGGCGCATCAGGAGTGGCGGCCATCTTTTCCATCTCTTTTTTGGATAACTTATTCAATCCCGTACGACAGGAAATCCAAAGATTGCCAGCTCTGTCTTCCCGCAAACCAAACACCGTGTTATGACTCAGCCCTTCCTGTTCGGTAAAATGCCGCAAGGTTTGATTCCGCACATCCAGACGGGTGATGCCACCTCCCAACGTCCCAAACCAAAAATCTCCCCGACGGTCTTCTACGATACTTTCAAAAATGGAGAAATTCATCCCTTCTTTTTCGGTGTAGTTCGTAAACGTATGTCCGTCTTTGTCTAATCGAGAAATACCTCCAAATGTGCAAAACCACGTATTTCCTGCTCTGTCCTGAAAAATTCGGATGACTTGGTCATGGCACAGTCCTTGTTTGACCGTAATATGCGTACGCGTTTGGGTAGTCTGGTTGATCCGAAAAATGCCTCCTTCCGTGCGCGAACTGTACCAAATATTCCCAGCTTTGTCTTCAAAAATGCAGACAATAAAACTCCCGCTTTCGGGAAAGTGGGTAAAGGTTTTGCGGTCGGCGTTGAGCCTGACCAAATGATTGTACAATGAGCCGACCCAAATATTACCCGTTTTATCTTCCAACAAACTAATAGCGCTATCGTGACCCAGTCCTTCTTTCGGGGTAAAATTAGTGATATTTTTTCGGTCAAAATCAAAATAAGGAAGTCCCCCGCCAGCTTCTGAACCCACCCAAATATTGCGATTCCGATCTTCAATCATGCTTCTGACTGTATTGCTTACCAAGCCATCTTGCTGGGTAAGGGTGCTAAACCTCCTGCTGTATTTGACAACGCCCTTATAGCTCCCAAACCAGAGATTTCCTGTCGGATCTTCTACGATGGTGGAGATTTCGTCGTCAATCAGCCCTTCCTTGGCGGTGATATTGGTGAGGGTTTGACCCGTTTTATCCAAGCTGAATACCCCGCCTGGCAACGCCCCAAACCAAATCATACCCGTTTTGTCTTCCAAGACGTTGTTGATCCAACCGTGCGTTAACCCCGTAGTGTGGTGAAAGTTTTTGCCGTCAAATTTGGTCACACCGCTCCAAGTGGCCAACCAGAGATTACCCGCTCGGTCTTCTGTCAGGTGCATGATGGAATTGTCAAACAATCCTTCTTTTTTGGTATAATGCGTAAAGCTTTTTCCGTCGTATTTGATGAGTCCTTCTGCCTGCGTTCCAAACCAGATATTTCCAGAACGGTCTTCTGTCATGGTGAATACTTTCACCGCCAATCCCTGTTTTTTTGTAAAGTGAGTAAATGTTTTGCCCGATTTATCTAATTTGGAAACTCCGTTGCTATGCGTAGAGAACCAAACATTTCCTTGGCTGTCTTCTAAAATCCCCGTGATGTGATTATCACTTAGCCCTTCGTTGACGGTGTAGTTGGTAAACGTTTTCCCGTCGAACTTTGAAACCCCGTCGCGGCATCCAAACCACATATTTCCGGCATGGTCTTCGATGATCCATTCCACAAAATTATCAATCAGTCCCTGATGTTTGGTGTAGTTTTCAAACGTCTTTCCATTGTATTTAGAGATGCCGTTGAACGTTGCGAACCACATATTGCCAGCCTTATCCCGACACATGTTATGGATTTGGGTTTCGACCAATCCCTGCATCAGTCCATAAAGGGTAAAGTTATACGGATTGTACTCTTTGGTAAACGGCGGTTGGGCCGGCAACGCCAGCGGAAGCGTAGCAACAATGGTTTTGGGAAGAGCCAGAACAACCTTGGGCAAGAGAAAAGAATCCTGTCCAGGTGTTTTGAGGATGGGAATTCCCGCCGCCACAGTGATGGTTTTGGCAGATTTACTGGTGTTTTTGATAGGAATTGCCCTTGGATTGCCTACTGCTACCTCTCTCTGTACTCCCATAAGTACTTCGGGAACAGGCATTGTATCTGTGGAAATGATACGACCTTGGGATTTTAGTAAAGTTGGCTTGGAGGCGGAAAGTTCTTGATTTTTTTGTTGGCGGCACGAAGATAATAGCCAAAGGAGTATCAAAAACAGGGCAATAAGCAGGAAAATCGACGGGAACTTTTCATTTTTCAAGGGAAAGGGGGAGCTAATTGTTTAACGAATACGAATTTAAACAATTTTTTGAAATAGTGACAACTTACCCAATCTGCCCTTTCATATACTTCGTAATGGCCTCGGTTTTGTTGTTGACGTGTAGGACTTTGTACATTTTCTTGATGTGTGAGCGCACCGTTTCGACCGAAATAAACAATTGCGCTGAAATAGTAGCGTAGCTTTTACCGTCCACCAGCATTTCTAAAATTTCTTTTTGGCGTTCGCTCAGGATGCTCGCCTTGCTTACCCGCCCGCCCATGAGGTGATTGACGATTTCGCGAGCCACCGACGGCGATATGTACGAGCCGCCATTGACCACAATCCGTAGGGCATCCACGATTTCGGGCAGACTCGCTTTTTTGGAGATGTACGAGCATGCCCCCGAGCAAAGGGCTTTCAGGATGATGTCTTCTTCTTCGTAGGTCGTGAGCATCACCACGTTGACACGGGGCATTCGCTCAAAAATGTAGGGTAAAGCGTCAAGGCCCGACATGCCAGGCAAACCAATGTCTAAGAGAATAATGTCGGTCGTGAGTCGCGGATCAACGTCGAGGGCACGAAAAAAGGATTCAATGGACGCGTGAACCATCGTTATTTCAAACTCTTCGTGAAAGCTGATAAACTTGGAGACATTATCCCGAATGACCTTATTATCTTCAATGATACTGATTTGAGCGGGTTTCATATTGGCGAAAATTTACACAAATGTAAAATCTATATCGCTATAAAGCTATCACCCCAGCGGGTGATTTTTTCCGTAAAAACACCCCCATTTTTCACCTTTCAGGGTGATTGTTTGCCTTTGACAATCTTCCCAATTTTGTGGTGTTCTTTTACAATATGCTTTCTCTTTTTGTAATAACGTATGTCCTAACGATATTTACAATACATCAACCAGTTAATCTTTACTTTCTATGAAAAAATTTACCCTCTCTCTATTGCTCAGCCTTTTGGCATTTCACAGTTTCGCGCAACTATTTGTGACTGACACCACGGCAAGCTCTTTGACCATTACTCCCACGGGAGTCACCTCCGGCAAAACGGCCGCACCCGGCGGCTCCGCCATCAAAGATGTATCCAATACCGCTTTTGGGTTTTATCCCTTCAAACAAATGACCACGGGAAAATTCAATACCGCCATGGGCCTTTCTTCGGCCACTTCCCTGACCACGGGAAGCAACAACAGTTCGTATGGTATTTCTTCCCTCGGCTCCACCACCATCGGCAATAGCAGTACCGCCTTCGGGTCGTATGCGCTATTCAGTAACGTTGGCAAATCCGAAAATACGGCCATCGGATACCAAGCCATGTATTATGCTGATAATACTCTCACCCCCAATAGCTTCGGACTGAATACGGCGGTTGGTCATCAGGCCTTATTTGGCAGTGCGACCCCTGCCAACAATACTGGCACCGGAAATACGGCTATAGGACATCAAGCAATAAGCTCCAATACCTCCGGTAGGGGTAATGTAGCCTTGGGCGCTTTGGCACTTGTCAACAATACCTCAGGAATTCAAAACATTGCCGTTGGAACAAACGCTCTGTTTAGTAATACAACAGGAGATTTCAATACAGCGGTAGGCCGTAATGCATTAGTTACCAATGTAGCCGGCTCCCGAAGTACGGCCATTGGGTATGAAGCCATGGCCAATGCCAACAACACCTCCACCGCTCTAAATACCGGCAATACAGCGGTGGGGGTTTCCGCCCTTCAAGGCAGTGCTACGCCCGCCATCAATACGGGTACCTCAAATACAGCCATCGGAGATGGGGTATTAAAGAACAACACCTCCGGCAACAGCAATACAGCGGTGGGTTCAGGAGCTCTTTTCCAAAACACGACCGGTACGGGAAATACAACCATTGGGCAGGTTTCACTCGCCAATAATACCACCGGAAATTACAATTTTGCCCTCGGGCAGGAAGCCCTGTATTTGAATACCACCGGCTCGGCCAATATAGCCATCGGATTCAAATCATTGTATAACAATGTAGCTGTCCACCGCAGTACGGCCATTGGGTTTGAAGCCATGGCCAATGCCAATAGCTCCCCTGTATTTTCAATAGCTTTTAATACGGCGGTTGGCACTGGCGCTCTTCGAGGCAGTGATACCCCCGCCAACAATACGGGTATTTCAAATACGGCCATCGGAGATGAAGCCTTGAAAGGTATCACCTCCGGAAGCAGAAATTCGGCCGTGGGAAGATTAGCCCTTTCCGGCAATACAACAGGTCAAAACAATGTAGCGGTGGGGTCTGGGGCCGCTTCTTCCTTAACCACCGGCAGCGATAATATTATTATTGGCACAAACGCACAACCCGCCTCAATTACCAGCAGCGGACAAATACAAATGGGCATAGATGACGCGACGATTACTTCCGCCAGAGTTCGGGTAGCCTGGACCGTCACCTCTGATAAGCGCTACAAAGAAAATATCCGCACGGTACCACTCGGTCTTGATTTTATCAAAAACCTTCGTCCCGTCACCTACCACCGAATCGGAAATTCCACCAAAGATGTGGAAATGGGTTTGATAGCCCAGGAATTGGAAGAAACATTGATCAAAGCCGGTGTCAACGATTTGGGCATTATTCACAAAGACGACAAAGGTTTTTATTCTGTCCGCTACAATGATTTGATGGCTCCCCTAATAAAAGCCATGCAGGAACAACAAGCCATGATCGAAAAATTGCAAACGGAAAATTCGCAGTTAAAATCTGATAACAAAACCTTTGAAAGTCGTTTGTTAACCATAGAAGCCATGCTCCAGAAAAACGGAGAAACAAAGAAAATCGTCGGGGAGGAAAGATAAGCACTTATTCTATATTACTTCAAGGCATAGTTTTCCCCAGCTTTTGTATTCAAAGACACTGTTTTGTCATTGTATTTGATGACACACGGATTTCCTGTTTTAGAAAAAACGTTGGCACTGACGATTTTACCTTCTTTCCATGTCATGTCTATCACAAAACCGCCTCGTGCTACCAAACCTTTTACTGAGCCATTTTTCCACGCTTTGGGTAGGGCGGGTAGGAGAACAATCTCGTGGGTATGGCTTTGAATCAGCATTTCGGCGATGCCTGCTGTTACGCCAAAATTGCCATCAATCTGAAAAGGAGGGTGCGCATCAAACAGATTGGGATAGGTGCCACCGCCCTTCATGCTTGTATTATTGGAGCGTATCAGGGTAAAGAGGTTGTTGATTAGCTGAAAAGCGTGTTCCCCATCTTGCAGTCTCGCCCATAAGTTTACTTTCCAGCCCATAGACCAACCCGTGGCGGCATCGCCGCGTCTTTCCATGACTCGCTTGGCAGCGGCGGCAAGTTCAGGCGTTTTCTTTAAGTCAATCTGGTCGCTTGGATAAAGTGCATACAGGTGCGATACGTGTCGGTGTTGCTGCTCGCCATCTTCAAAATCTTCTTGCCACTCCTGCAACTGCCCATATTTACCAATTTGATAAGGTAGCAGCTTGGCTAAATGCTGCCTTATTTGTTGGGTAAAGGCATCTTCTACGGCCAATATTTTACAAGCCTCCAAATAGCGCGTGTATGATTCTCGGACGATGGCCATGTCCATCGTAGGGCCTTCGCTAAAAGTGGCTTGTTTGTTGCCTTCGTACTTAAAATTATGCTCCGGCGAATGGCCGACGGGCGTAACCAAATAGCCTTTTTCATTTTCTACCAACCAACCTTCATAAAACTGAACCACCCCTTTTAGCAGTGGAAAAACTTCATTTTTTAAGAAGATTTTATCAGGACTAAAAAGATAACGTTCCCAAAAATGACTGGTCAGCCAGCCGCCCGCCATGGGCCAAAACGAGCAGTTGCACATATCAATCGGTTCGGCATGTCGCCAAATATCCATGTTGTGATGCGCCACCCAACCTGCTGTACCGTACATATTCTTAGCTGTTTCGTGGCCATTGATGGCTAGTTCTTTGATGGCCTTAAAAAATGGCTCTTGACATTCGGATAAGTTGGTGAGTTCGGCAGGCCAATAATTCATTTGGGCGTTGATATTGATGGTATAAGCACCATTCCAAGGGGGGACGAGTTGGTCGTTCCAAATACCTTGCAAGTTGAGCGGCTGCCCGCCTGGGCGTGAACCCGAAATCATTAAGTACCGCCCAAATTGGAAATAAAGGGCTGAAAATGAAGGATCTTGACCATTTGAAAATGAGGCAACGCGCTTATCCGTAGTCAATGTAGATTGGGGTGTTTCTTCGCCCAAA
>Ga0105048_10007994_pt1 | contig 16949 bp, 11 predicted proteins | sample MAT05_FD_78382 | JGI IMG/M metagenome (GOLD analysis project Ga0105048, IMG submission 78382) | Freshwater microbial communities from Lake Fryxell liftoff mats and glacier meltwater in Antarctica - MAT-05 | ecosystem: Environmental > Aquatic > Freshwater > Ice > Liftoff microbial mat | place...
ACCTGAGTTGTCCGATCAGCAGCACGTGGCCATCGGGATCATGCACATGGAGTTCGCCGCTGGGCATGTCGCTCTGGTGCGAGATCGCGAACGCGACGCTGCGCCCGTTGCCGGGGCCGGGTTGGCTGCGGAACGGGCCGCCTTCGTGAAGGCCGTGGGCAAGTAGGTGCGAGCGGAGCGCGGCGACATGGGCGGAGTACAGATAGACAAGCACGGCTTGCACATCCGAATCGACCGGCCCCCTGGCCGCGGCGAACATGGTCGTCGCTGTACTGTCGCCGACCTTGGCCCAGAACGCCTGCCCCTTCAGGTCGCGCATGACTTCACCGGGGCTGAGCCCCAGAAGCTGGTAGAAGTGAGCCGAGCACTCCACGTCGGCGATGTGCAGCATCGGGACGAGCTGACGGACGTCGCCGCGGGCGGGCGGTTGGGGGCGGGGTGTTGTGTGTGGTGCCGGTGTTTCCAGGAGCCTGGCGAGTCACGATCTGGCGATCGCATGGTGGCCCGAGCGGAGAGGTGCCGGAAGCTTGACGACGCGGCCCCACTCCAAATCTCCTCACCCCGCCGCGAAACCCGCACCCCCCTCCGGCCATAAACTGATGGCATAACCAACCCGCAACCCCACCCGCGAGCGCGGCTGCGGTGGCGGCGGATACCTCGAACAAGGGAAGCTGATGCGTCAATCTCGATCACTGTTGCTCGTCGGTTCGGCCGGTTTGTGTCTTTCGACGGCTCAGGCCATGCCCCCGGTGATGGACCGGGTGCCGGCCGAGGCGATGATCACGATCGCGGTGCCGAACTTCGCGGCGTTGCAGAAAGATCTCAAAGCCGTGGGCACGCTCGTCGGGCAACCGGGGTTCGCGGACCAGATCGACCAGGTTCTGCTGATGGCGGGGATCGAGAAGGGGCTGAAGCAGGACGGGTCGCTGGCCGTGGTAATCATGCCGATGACCAAGGCCCAGATCGACGCGGGCGAGGAGCCCGACGCGATCGTGCTGATCCCTACGCCCAACTACGCCGAGCTGGTGGGCAACTTCGGCGTCGCCACGCCCAGCGGCGCGATCGACACCCTCAATATCAATGGCGAAGAGGTCTTCGCTAAGGACCTGGGCGAGGGCTTCGCGGCCCTCGGGCCCAAGAAGGCGTCGGTTGAGGCGTTTTCGGGTAAGGCCGGTCAGATGGCGGCTCACAAGAAGCTGGCCGGCGAAGTCGGCGACAAGCTCTCGGACAAGGCCGACTTGTCGATCGTGGTGAACATGCAGGCCGTTCGGCCGCTGGCGGAGAAGTCGATCGACGAGGGGCTCGAGCGCATCGCCGGCCAGGCTGCGGCTATGGGCGGCGGCGCGGCCCCGAACCCCGAATCGATGGCGTGGATCAAAGAAAACATCTTTAAGGACGGCCTGGGGATGGTCGCTGGCTTGACGATCGACAACATGGGCGTGTCGCTCGACACCACGCTGTCGTTCGCGGCCGGTTCCAAGATGGCCAAGGCCCTCACGGCCCCCGGCACGTCCACCGGACTCATCTCCAAGCTGCCCGCGGGGCCCTATCTGGCCGTGCTGGCGCTGGATACTTCGGCCCCCGAGCGGCGGGCGCTGGTCAGGGAGTTCGCCGATCTGGCCGCCAAGGGCGGGGCGGCCAACTCGGCGGCCGCGATCCAGGCCAAGTCCTTCGTCGACACCATCGAGAACAGCGACGGCCAGGCGATGATGGTGGGCGTGTCGCCCGGCGGGCTCATGGGCGGGCTGCTCGTCAGCTCCGTCTCGTATGTGGCGACCAAGGACCCGGCGGCGTTCGTGGCTCAGCGCAAGGGCTACATCAAGGCCATGATTGACGGCAAGCACGCCACCGGCAAGGTCGAGGACAACGCCAGCGAGGTCAATGGCAAAAAGGTCGACTCGTTCGAGATGCGCCTGATCGCCGACCCCAATAACCCGTTTGCAGCTCAAGGCTCGATGATGATGTTCGGCCCCGCCGGCGGCCCCAGCGGCTTCATCGCCAAGGCAGAGGGTGGGGTCATCGAGACCTTCGCCAAGAACTCCCAGCTCCTCGGTGCGGCCCTGAACACCGCCGCCAAGGGCGAAAACTCGCAGGGCCAAGACAAGATTCTGGCCCTCATCGGCGAACGCCTCCCCGCTAATCGTGTGGCGGAGATCTACATCGGGACCAAGGGCATCCTCGACACCGTGATGCCGATGGCCGCGATGTTCGGCGGCCCGCAGCTCAACGTGGATATCCCCCAGGATCTTCCCCCAGTTGGCTTGGGCATCACCCCGAACGGGGGAAGCGTGACCGCTTCGATCTATTTGCCGGCCCCTGTTCTGAAAACGTTCGGTGAACTGGCCAAGCAGTTGCAGGGTGCCCTCGGGAACGGTGAAAATGCGGCTGGGGATAAGCCAGCCGCTAGACAGCCCGGATTTTGACGGTATTATGTTTGAGTCCGCTTAAACAAGCACCCCCCCCTGAGGCCTCGCTGGCGTTATGCCGCGGGGCCTCTTTATTTTTGGATCGCGGATCTTTGATCGTGTGACGCGATATGTCCTCATGGCCGGTCAGGAGTGGCGGAGTGCATAAGCAGGCAGGATCCAACGCGGTTTGGCGGATGGCTGATGGGATCGAGCTGGTGCTCGATCGACCGCGTGTCATGGCGATTCTGAATGTGACGCCGGACAGTTTTTCAGACGGCGGGCGGCTTTCAACGCCGATCGCGGCGGCGGAGGCGGCCGCGCGGGCCGTCGTGGACGGGGCGGACTTGCTCGATATCGGTGCAGAATCCACCCGCCCGGGGGCCCAGCGCGTGGCCGCGGGCGAGCAACTGGCGCGGCTGATCCCGTCGATTCGTGCGATCCGGCAGCGGATTGGCCCCTTGGTGCCCATGACGGTGGATACCACGCGCGCCGAAGTGGCCGCCGGGGCATTGGAGGCGGGGGCGACGGCCATTAACGACGTTTCAGCGGGCACCGACGATCCGCAGATGCTGCCGCTTGCGGCGCGTCGGCGGGTGGGGGTGGTGTTGATGCACCGGTTGAGACCGCCGGAGGGGGATTCGTACTCGGATCGATACGCGGTGCCGCCGGACTACGGCGACGTGGTCGCGGCGGTGGGCCGGTTTTTGGCCGCGCGGGCCAAGGCGGCGCAGGAGGCCGGGGTCGAGGCGGCGGCGATCGTGCTGGATCCGGGCTTGGGTTTCGGGAAGTCGGTTGCCGACAACTTGGCGTTGATCGCTCGAACGGGGGATTTTGTGGCGCTCGGTTGGCCGATCTTGTCGGGAATCTCCCGGAAGAGCTTTGTGGCGCGTGTCGCGGGTTTAGGGCCAGATACGTTGCCGGCGGAGCGGGTGGAGCCGAGCGTGGCGTTGGCCGTGTCGCACCTTCACGCGGGAGCGCGGATCTTCCGGGTGCACGACGTCATCCAACATGTGGAGGCGCTCCGAGTGGCTTGGGCGGCTTGGACGGGACGGGCGTCGGGTGACGCGGCTCGGTCGGCTCAAGCGGAGTAGCATGCTCCTTCAAGAGGGGCCTGCGGGCTCAGGAAAGGATGCCGATCATGGCGAGTGCGAATACCAAAGAGTTTACCGACGCGAACTTCCAAGCCGAGGTTTTGAGCGCGAAGCTTCCGGTGCTGGTGGATTTCTGGGCCGATTGGTGCGGGCCCTGCAAGCTATTGGGCCCGACGATCGACAAGCTGGCCGACGACTTTGCGGGCAAGGTGGTCATTGGGAAGATGAACACCGACAACAACATGACCACACCGGCGAAGTACGGGATCTCGGCGATCCCAACTTGCCTGCTGATCAAGAACGGCGAGGTCGTGAAGAAGTTTGTCGGGATGCCTCCGAAGGCGGAGCTGATCAGCGCGCTCAACGCGGCCGTGGGTGCGGTGGCTTGAGCGAGCGGTTCAACCGGCGGGTGGATCCTGACGGAGGCGCATGTCGACCGTAACCCAGACGAGTTCATTGTCGAGTTCGTCAACAGGACGCAGGCTTCGCGCGGGCGTGATCGGCGTGGGCCGGATGGGCCGGCACCACGCGCGGGTGTACTCGAAGCTGCCCGACATAGAGTTGGTGGCGGTGGTGGACCAGAACGCCGAGCGTCGCGAGGCGTTGGCGGAGGACTATCACTGCCGCGCGCTTGAGAAGGTCGAGGAACTGCTGTCATTGGGTGTGGACGTGGTGTCGGTGGCAGTGCCGACGTCGTTCCACCGGGCGCTGGCGGTTCCGCTGCTGGAGGCCGGGGTCGCGTGCCTGGTGGAGAAGCCCTTGGCCGGGAGCGCCGAGGAGGCGATGCTTATCAAGGAGGCGGCGGATCGTTCGGGCGCGGTCTTGATGGTGGGGCATATCGAGCGGTTCAACCCGATCATGCGGGCGTTGCGGCGCGAGACGGCCGGCGACCAGGAGATCATCCCGCGTTTCATGGAAGTGACGCGGGTGAGCCCCATGACCTTCCGGTCGATCGATACGAGCGTGGTGATGGACATGATGATCCACGATCTGGACGTGGTGATCATGCTGATGGGCGGGCGGGAGCCCGACGAGATCCAGGCTTCGGGTGTGCCGGTGATCACCGAGCACGAGGACGTGTGCAACGCGCGGCTGACATGGCGGACGCCGCGGGGTGTGTGCGTGGCGACGATCTCGGCGAGCCGGCTGGCGCTCAAGACCGAGCGGGTGACGCGGATTACCGGCGAGAACGCGTACGTGAAGATCGATTACGCGGCCAAGAAGGGGATCGTGATCCGGCGCACGGCCAACGAGGTGCAGATGCGCGAGGTGCGCGAGCTGCTCCGCAAGGGCGAGGATCTGACGAGCCTGAAGTGGCACGAGCTGGTGAACATCGAGGAGCTCGAGGTCGACGATGAGGAACCGATCGTGGCCGAGATCCAGAGCTTTCTGCAGGCGGTGCGGACGGGGACGCGGCCCGAGGTTGACGCGAACGCCGGCCTGGCCAACGTGCGGACGGCCGAGCGGATCGTGGAGGCTGCGCGGCGTGAGCGGCAGTGGAAATGGGAGGGTTGACCAGGCGCCGGGCCCGGCTATCGGGCTCTTGTTCGGCCTCGGGATGGGGCTCGGGGTGGAGTGGGTGGGTGTTTTTGGCCCTGTTGAGGTCTGGGGTTGCCGGGGGTGATAGGCTTGGCGGTGTCGATGCTTTGGTTGGCCGGGTCTTCGGCAATTCCGCCGGGGCCGAGAGCCGCGGTCCTGTACATGAGCCTGCCCTATGGAATCCGAGTCGAACGCCGTACCGTCTTCCGACCAGCCTGCAGCGCCCGCAGAGGGTGGTGGCGGGAACAAGCCGGCGGCTGATCCGCGCAAGGGCTTGCCTCCGATCGCGCGGGCGACGGTGGTGCATTCGGATGAGCCCGAGCCGCCGCGCCGTCCTCGGGAGGGCTTCGGCGGCGGGGGCGGCGGTGGTGGCGGGGGTGGCCGTGACGGCGGCGGGCCGCGTCGTGACCGCAAGCCGATGGACTTGGGCGAGAAGAACCCGGATACGAAGTCGACGCTGCTCGCCGTGACCGACGAGGCGAGCGCAGGCGCTGGCACGATGGGCGCGGCGGAGTCGGCGGAGATGGACGCGGCGATGATGGGCAGCTTGCCCGCTCAGATCGCGACGCACGACAAGCCCAAGGTGTTGCACAAGCCGGGCGAGCCGGCCAAGATCCGCGGGCCACGGGTGGTCGAGTCTGGTCGCGAGCACCGCCCGGGCACGGTGGTGTCGGTCGGGACCAACGACGTATTCCTGGAGTTTGGGCCCAAGGAACTGGGCGTGCTCCCGCGGATGCAGTGGAAGGAAGGCGAGGAGCCGCCGGCGGTCGGTTCGACGATCGAAGTGGTGGTCGACAAGTTCGATACGACGGAGAACCTGTTCATCTGTTCGCGCCCCGGCACGGTCGTGAAGGCCGCGTGGGAGACGCTGCAGATGGGGCAGACGATCGAGGCCCGGGTGACGGGCGTGAACAAGGGCGGGCTGGAGCTCGAGGTCGCGGGCCACGCGGCGTTCATGCCCGCAAGCCAGGTGAGCCTGGAGCGGATCCCCGACTTGTCTGTGTTCATCGGCGAGAAGCTGGCGTGCATCGTGCAGCAGCTCGACACCCGCGGGCGCGGGAACATCGTGCTGGGCCGTCGCGATCTGCTCAAGGGCGAGCGCGAGGAGCAGGCCAAGAAGCTGAAGGAAACGCTGGCCGAGGGTCAGACGGTGCAGGGCGTGGTGCGGAAGATCATGCCGTTCGGCGCGTTCGTGGATCTGGGCGGGCTGGACGGCCTCCTGCACATGGGCGACCTGAGCTACGACCGGGTTCTGCCGGGCGAGAAGCACATCCAGAAGCACGTGAAGGAAGGCGACCAGATCAGGGTCAAGATCCTGAAGCTGGATGTTGAGAACAACCGGATCTCGCTGGGGCTCAAGCAGCTTTCGGAGGATCCGTTCTCGGTGGCCGTGAACGAGATCGTGGAAGGTGTGGAGGTGACGGGGCGGGTGGTTCGGATGACCGAGTTCGGCGCGTTCGTGGAGATCGCGCCGGGCGTGGACGGCCTGGTACATATCAGCGAGATCAGCCACAAGCGGATCAACAAGCCCGAGGACGCGTTGAAGATCGATCAGGTCTTGCAGGCGAAGGTGCTCAAGGTCGATCGCGACCAGCGTCGGATCGCGCTGTCGATCCGGGCGTTGTTGAAGGCGGAGCCGCCCAAGCCGGGGTCGCGCGAGGCCATGATGGCGGACAAGCAGGCGGACCGCCAGAAACGTGACGCCGAGCGACTGGCGGAGATCGCCAAGGAGACGCCGCAGCTTCGCAAGGCTCGCGAGAAGTTCAAGGGCAAGAACCTCAGCGGCGGGTTCGGCGAGAAGGCCGCGTTCCTGGGCGGCGGGCTGGGGGATCTCAAGCTCGGTCGGTGACGCGAGGCTTTGGGATACGGATGAACGCGGATGAAGGCCGAGTTGATCGGCTGAAGCCGGGGATATCGGCTTGCGGCCATCGTGCTGTTCGCGGCTTGTATTGCAGAGGGCTGGTTCGCGCTGCGGCCGCGGCGTCGTGCGCTATCCTGTTGGAATGGGTCCACTTACGCCTCGTAACCGGGCGGGCCTGGCGGCGGGGATCTTCGCGATCAGCGCGGTAGCGGCGTTGTGGCGATTGGGGATCGGCTCCGCGGCACTGTTCTGCATCGCGTTGTTGACGCTGTGTTTTATCTCGGTGACGCGGGGTGGCCCGCGGTTTAGGCGTGCGCGCGCGGCGGGGGTGGTCGGGCCGCAGGTCTGGCTGAGTGTTCTGTCGGCCTCCGGCTTCGCGAGTTCATGTGTGGCGATGATGTCGATCGCTCGCGGATCGATGGGCTTGCAACAGGTGTCCGAATGGCTGATGTATTTTGGCGCGGCAATGGGAGCGATGCTGATCATGGTCGGGTTCCCCCGCCGGGTGGGGAGCGAGTTGTACTGTGCCAAGTGCGAGTATCCGTACCCCGATTCGAGCGCCCCGGATGTGTGCCCGGAGTGCGGTACGTTCTGGATGATCACTTTGTTGAAGGGGAGAAAGGTCGGCTCAAAGCCGCTGATGGCGGCGGGCGTGGCGGTGTTGCTCGCGGTGCCGGTGTTGACGATGCCGATAAGGATCAACTTGGGTTTCCATCGGCTGCTTCCGACGTCGATGCTGTCGGGGTATCTATCCACCGGGCCGCTCGTGTCGTCGGCGGCGTGGCGGGACTTCACTGCGCGGAGCACCACGCAAGAGCAGCGGGCGTGGCTCGCCGGGCGGTTGATTGATCTGCGTGATGAGGATGGTCCCAAGAGCGTTGAATCCAAACAGTGGCTCGAAGCGGAGATGGCTTTGCCCACAGCGGCACCCGCGTTGCTCGAGCGGTACTTCGCGGGGATGGTGGTGCCGGAGTTGGTGATGCCCAAGCGGGTGCGCGTGGGTGAGCCGTTTGAGGTGAGGCTTGTGACCGGGGTGAACGGCGAGGGGTTCCTCGACCAAGCGTGCTTCACGTTTGGCGGCGTGTTGGTCGGAGAGAACTCGACGCCGCTCGGGCGGACGGACGTGTGGAACGCACCGGTTCATATCTTGGAGACGTGGGCGGTGGGTCGTTCGCAGGTGAAGGTGTCGATCACGCTCGATCGGCCGGGCCGGCAGACGATCAAGGGCGACTGCTGGATCTCGGTGGGGCCGCAGAGCTTCGAAGCGATCACATGGAGCGAAGCCGGGGAGCCGCAGAAGCCGAAGGGGTCGCGATGGTTCAAGCGGTTCGAGTTGAGGGGAGAGGTTGAGGTGCGGCCGTGAGCGGCGGGCTCGATCGGAATGTCGCGCGGCGGCTGCGACGTGCAGACCGGGTGGCGGACTGGTTGGATCTGGCCGAGGCGTTAGTCAGGCCGTGGTTGTTTTCGCGGCGATCGCTCGTGAGGGTGCTCGCGGTGATGACGGTCGTGCAGTTGTTGCTCCTGGCGTTGGCTTTTAAAGTGTCTTGGGGCTTGAGCGGGCTGATTTTGTGGGCGGTTGTGGAGTCCTGGCCAATCCTCGTTTATGTTGGTTGGCGCTGGATCGGGCACGGGCTGTTTCTGGATCGCATTGTCGACGCGAAGTGCGCGGCGTGTGGCTATGGGTTCTGGGATCACGCGCCGCCGAACTGCCCGGAGTGCAACGCCTCGTGGCGCGAGCATGGCGGGCTCAACAGCGAGGAGCGGTCGCGGGATGTGTTGCGGATCATCCTGGGGCTGGCGTTGTTGGCTGCGGGCGTGATCCTGTTCGCGGTGGGGTGACGTGCGTCAGTGCCCGCCGGTGGAGCCGAAGCCACCGGCGCCGCGGGGGGTGTCGTCGAGCGAGTCGACTTCTTCAAGCCTGGCGTGTGCGACGGCGGCGATGACGAGTTGCGCGACGCGGGAGCCGTGCTCGACGGTATAGGGCTGTTGGCCGTGGTTGATGAGGGGGACCATCATCTCGCCGCGGTAGTCGGCGTCGATGGTGCCGGGGGAGTTGGGGAGGGTGACGCCGAACTTGCTGGCGAGCCCGGAGCGTGGGCGGACCTGGCCTTCGTAGCCCGGGGGGATGGCCATGGCGAAGCCGCAGCGGATCATGCGGATCTCGCGCGGGGGGATGACGATGGTCTCGCCCGGCGGCAGGCAGGCGGCCAGATCGAGCCCGGCGGCGAGGGCGGACTTGTATTCGGGCAGGATCGCGCGATCGTCGAGGCGCTTGAAGCGGAGTGTGACGGACGGCTGCGGGCTGGAGGTCATGGGTCGAGCGTAGCGGGGAGCAGCACCGTTTGGCAGAACCGCTGGGCGCGGAGAGTGCGAGAGTGAATTGGTCGCGAGATCAACGCATGGATCGGTTGCACCCTGTCAGGATGCCCGACATTCACAGGTTGCGTTCCGGGGTTGTCCTCGCCGAGCCTGCTCAACCCCCGGCTGTCTCATTCCAGCCCGTTCGGGTTGAAGAGAACCGGTGCCGGGTTGCGAGCGGGGTGACGACCCGTCTCGATCGAGTCGGAGGGCAGAAGTCAGGTCAGACCGACCCAGGATGGTTTGGCGACCTGTTTCCAGCGGGCGCGGATGAGGGCGAGTTCGCGCGGCGGGATGGGGCCGGCGTTCCAGGCGACGACGGCGGCGTCGAGGTGCTCGCGGAGCGTGGTGCCGATGAGCGCGCAGTGAACGCCGGCCTGGTGGAGTGAGAATCGCAGCGCAAGTTCGGCGGCGTTGGGCTTGGCGAGGGCTTCGAGTTCGAGCGCGGTGAGGCGTTGGTAGTAGTCGAAGCGGTAGTCGCCGGGGTTGGGGGCGGGGGGTCGCCAGGCGGCATTGGCGAGGGCGCGTTTGATGATGACGCCGACGCCGCGTTCCTTGGCTTCGGGCAGGAGCTTGTCGAGGGCCTGCTGGTCGGCGAGGTTGAGGGAGACTTGAACCACGTCGAAGAGCCCGGAGCGGACGGCGAAGAGGGCGGCGTCGCCGTCGCCGGCGTAGCCGATGGCGCGGGCCTTGCCCGTGCCGCGGGTCTGGACCATCTGGTCGATCAGTGCGGCGTCCTTGAGCGTTTCGAGCTCGCAGGAGTGGAGGAAGAGGATGTCGAGGTGGTCGGTGCCGAGGCGGGCGAGCGAGCGGTCAACGCTGGCGCGGACGAGGCGCGGGTCCCAGTCCTGGACGCGGAGGAAGCCCTTGGCGTGGCCGACTTTGGAGCAGAGGATGATCTCGGGCCGGCGGTAGCCGATGGCGCGGCCGATCTTTTCTTCGCCGCCGGGGTAGCACTCGGCGGTGTCGAAGACGTTGATGCCGAGGTTGAGCGCGTGGTTGAGGAGGCAGGCGCAGTCGTCGGCGGGCAAGTCGCGGTAGGCGATCTCGCCCCCGCCGAAGCCGACGGGGGAAACGTTCAGGTTGGTGCGGCCCAGGGGGCGGAGGTCCATCGGGGGATTATTGGGAGGAGCGGAGTTAGGGAGAAGAGGGCTTGGGTGGTGGCGCGGACTTGGCGAGTTTGGCTTGGACCTCGGCGGCGAAGTTCTGGACGATGTTGAAGACGGGGCGTGCGGGGCCGCGTTCTTCGTTGAGGATGGCGAGCATGCGGCCGTCGGGGAGCGCGGTGTAGGCCTCGGCGTTGACGTTTTCGTCGGTCTCGCGGGTCATGGCGACTTCGGGCGTGCCGAAGGTCACGCGGCCATCGGCTTCGGCTTTAAAAGTCAAGCGAACGCGAGAGCCATCGCGGAGGCGGGCTTGGAGGAGATTGGGGCCTGCGAAGGAGGCGCCGTGTTCGAGGTCGTCGAGGGGGACGCGAAGGGGAGCGCCGACGGGTTGATCGTCTTTCCAGCGGACCAGGAGGGTCTCGCTGCGTCCGGTGCCGATGGGGGCGTAGGTGATCCATTGGTCGGCGGGGTTGAGTGGGTCGAGTGGCGAACAGTAGACGGAGCTGGCCACGGCTTTGCCGGGGAGGATCGGCGGCAGGGAGGCGGGGTCGATCGGCCCCTGGGTCGTGTCGACCAAGACGGTGCGATCACTGCCTGTGGTTCGGTCCTTGCCGAAGCTGACAAACACCTTGTTGGGGTTGTGCGACCAACTGGCCGCGTTGCCGAACTCGCTGCTGTTGGGGAGCCGGAAGAGCATGGAGACCTGGTCGGGTTGGTCGAGGTTGACAACTCGGACTTCAAAACCGGCCCCGGCGAAGACTCCGACGAGGATGCGGTCGCCGTTTGGTGAAAGGGGCCCGACAAAGGCGTCGGCACCGGGGACGCTGTAGAGGCGGCGGGCCCCGGCCAACCCTTGTTGATCGAGCGAGCCACCCCAGACCTCGAAGAGCCGATCGGGACGTTCAACTTGCACGGCGAAGCGGCGGCCATCGAGCGAAACCCGCGGGCGGTTGCCATATGCCCGGCGGCCGGACTCGACCTGCGTGATGAGGCCAGTGGCGGGGTCGACGATGCCAAGCCATCGCCTTTCTTGGGGGTCGCGTTGGGCACGATAGCCAAGGCTGCCGTCGTCGGCCACGCGGAAAGAGACTTGACTCGTGGGGACGATTTCGCTGTTGACCGGGACGGGATCGCCCATGATCTCGAGCGAACCGGGGTCGAAACGGGCAGCGAATAGAGCTCGATCACGGAGCAAGTACAACACGTTGTCGCGGATCTGCGAGCCCAAGGCATTGGCGAGGCGCTTCTGGTGCTTTCCGGTGTTGATGTTGAAGAGGTCGGCGAAGGTCACGAAGCCTTCAGGCCCATATCCGAAGCTGGTGACGTGCAGCGTATTGCCGTCGGGGAGAAGGCGGAGCGCGTTGAGTTCCTCGATGCGATCGGGAAGGGTGTACGCCACTTGGCTCACGGGGGTGTCGCGGCCTGGGCGGAGGCGGATGAACTCGCGAGTGCGGTTGTCGGTGACGAGGGCGTCGCCGCCGTCGAGCCCGATGACTTCTAGCGCGGGCGACTGGCCCTCGGCGATTGGCTGACGGACAAGCAGGCGAACCGGCGGAGTGGCGCCGTCGATGGCGACGCGCCAGACGTAGCGGATGCCCTGGTCGTCTACGTCGCGGGTCACGATCAGGACCGACTTGCTGTCGGTGGCGTACGCCAGGTTGAGGACATGGTCGGTGCCGGGCAGGCGGCGCGGCTCGAAGCTGTCGAGCGGGCGGACGCAGACGGTCGGGACGGGCTTGCCGGTGGACGGGTTCATGACCTGAGCGATATAGGCGATGGAGCGTCCATCGGGCGCGAGTTGCAGGGCCCCATCGGGCTTGAGGGCTTCAGGGAAGGTGATGCTGATGCGGGAGAGGGCGGCGGGTTGCGTGGGCGTGGTGCCCGGGTTGGTCGAGGAGTCGGATGTCGGTCGCAGCAGTGTGAGGGCCGCCGCGCCCAAGCCCACGCCGACGAGCAGGGTGGCGGCGAGCGCGAGGCGTCGGCGTTTGTGCGGGGCGAGCCCGCTGGTCGCGGGGATGCCGCCCAGGCTGGTGGCGGACCAGAGGCGTTTATCGACAGCCTCTTGCAGCACCAGGCGGGCGTCGCCGATGTCGCGGAGGCGGCGGTTGGGGTCTTTTTCGAGGCAGCGGGCGAGCAACTCGCGAACGGTCCGCGGCGTGCGCGGCGGGAGCTTGGTGAGATCGACCTCGCGCTCGAGGAGCGCGGCGAGCACGTCGGCCTGGGTCGAGCCAGCGAACGGTGCTCGGCCGGTGAGCATCTCGTGGAGGACGCAGCCGAAGGCGAAGATGTCGGCGCGGCGATCGACGGTGCGGCCGCGGGCCTGCTCGGGGGACATGTAGCCGACGGTGCCCATGACGGCACCGGCGTTGGTCACGGGTTGGGTGGGGCGCGGGGGGGGAGACGTGGCGGTGGGCTGGGCCTCGCGGCCCGAGTAAGCGGTCGGGGTTGAGGGCGGGACGACCTCGCGGGCGAGGCCGAAGTCGAGGACTTTGGCGCGGCCGTCGGCGGTGAGCTTGATGTTGCCGGGCTTGAGGTCGCGGTGGATGACGCCGGCTTCGTGGGCGGCTTCGACGCCCGCGGCGATCTGCGCGGCGAGCGTGAGGGCTTCGTCGAGTGCCAGGGGGCCGGTGGCGAGGCGGTCGCCGAGGGTGGGGCCGTCGACGAACTCCATGACGATAAAGGCGGCGGAAGCCGCGGGATTGGCGGGGTCGCTGAAGGATTCCTCGAGCCCGAAGACGGCGGCGATGTGCGGGTGACTGAGTGAGGCGACCACGCGGGCCTCGCGCTGGAATCGGGCCAGGCGGGCGGGGTCGCTGGCGAACTCAGCGGGCAGGGCTTTGATGGCTACGGCGCGGTCGAGCCGCGGGTCGCGGGCGAGATAGACGACGCCCATGCCGCCACGGCCGATCTCGCGTTCGATGTGGTAGGGGCCGACGGTCGTGGGCATCTGGGACTGGGGCATCGCTGGAAAAGGATATCGCGGAGCGGCGAAGTGGCGGAGAGGCGGAGTGGAGGGGTAATGGCTATTTGGGGAGGGCCAGCGCGGTGGGGGCGATGGTGTAGACGACGAGTGTGACGAGGGCGATGCCGATGAGGTTGAGGACGAGGCCCACGCGGGCCATTTGCCCGATGGTGAAGTAGCCGGAGGAGAGGCAGATGGCGCTGGGGGGTGTGCCGGCGGGCATCATGAACGCGGCGGAGGCACCCAGGGCGGTGGGGATGAGGACGAGGGCGGGGTGGATGTCGAGTTGGGTGGCGGCGGCGCCGACGATGGGGAGGAGCGTGGCCGTGAGGGCGGTGTTGGAGACCAGCTCGCTGAGGAAGACGGCGGCGGCGGTGATGGCGAGGATCATGAGGATCGGGTGCGTGCCGGCGAGGCCTTGCAGCGGTTGGGCGATGGCGCGGTCGAGGCCGGTGGCGGTGATGGCGGCGGCGAGTGAGAGCCCGCCGCCGAAGAGGATGAGGACGCCGAAGGGCATTTTGGCGGCCCAGTGCCAGTCGAGAACGAAGGTGCCGCGGCGGGGGTTGACGGGGATGAGGAAGAGGAGCAAGCCGGCGGTGATGGCGACGCCGGCGTCGGTGAGCATGACGATGGTGGAGCCGTCGGGGCGTGTGCGGGTGAGGCCGAGGGTGTGGGCGATGGGGTTCTGGAAGAGCCAGCCGGCGACGGCGATGAGGAAGACGGCGAGGGTGGCCCACTCGCCGGGCTTGACGGGGCCGAGGGCGCGGTAGTCCTCGCGGATGGCGAGGCGGGGTGGGGGGGCGTTGGCATCTGGGGCGAGGCGGATGGGGAAGAAGACGCGCGTGAGCAGCAGCCAGGAGACGAGGAGGAGCGCGCCCGAAAGCGGGAGGCCGATCCAGAGCCACTTGGCGAAGGTGATGTCGATGAGCTGGTTGCGTTCGAGGTAGGCGACGAGCTGGACGTTGGGGGCGGTGCCGATGGGCGTGGCGAGGCCGCCGATGGTGGCGGCCCAGGCGATGCCGATCATGCAGGAGGTGGCGAAGTTGCGGATGTTGGGGTCTGGGTGAAGGTTGGGGGCGATGGCGGGCGCTTCGGCGGCGAGGCCGCCTCCCCCACGTTGGGCGAGGCGTTGGCAGAGCGACATGCCGATGGGGAGCATCATGGCGGCGGCGGCGGCGTTGGAGACCCACATGCTGATGAAGGCGGTGGCGAGCATGGCCCCGCCGATGAGCCGAACCGGGCCGGTGCCGACGGCGAGCATGATGATGAGGGCGACGCGACGGTGGAGTCCCCAGCGTTCCATGGCGAGCTGGATGAGGAAGCCGCCGAGGAAGAGGAAGACGATCTCGTCGCCGTAGGGGGCGGCGGTTTCCTTCATGGTCGAGATGTTGAGGACCGGGAAGAGCGCCAGCGGGAGCAGCGCGGTGGCGGCGAGGGGGATGGCTTCGGTGAGCCACCAGATGGCCATGAGCGTGGCCACGGCGGCACAGGCGCACGCGGTGGTCGAGAGCCCTGCGACGGGGACGCCGCCCCGGAGGCTGCCGGTGAGGAGGAAGTAGGCGACGAGCGCGGCAATGGGGCCGAGGACGAGGCCCAAGGACTTCCAGGGGGAAAGGGGGCCGTGGTGGTCGTCTTGGTGTGGGGCTGGGGGCATGGGGATGAAGCGTCGCTTACGCCAGTTGCTCAGGACGGCTTGCCCGTTTGCCGTTCCTTGTCCACGCGCCAGTACTCATCGGCCAGCAGCGGGCCCACGAGGGCGGTCCAGCCGGTTTGGTGGTTGGCGCCGAGGCCGCGGCCGGTGTCGCCGTGGAAGTATTCGTGGAAGAGGAGGAGGTTTTTGGAGTGGGTGCACTCGTGGAAGAGGCGGTCGCCGCGGTGGCAGGGGCGGCGGCCGTCGGGCCCGGGGAGGAAGATGGCGTTGAGGCGGCGGCGGAGTTGGTCGGCGACCTGGGCGAGGTTGCCCATGCGTCCGGAGCCGGTGGGGCATTCGATCTGGAACCTGTTGCCGTAGAAGCGGTGCCAGCGTTCGAGGGATTCGATGAGGAGGTAGTTGAGCGGGAACCAGATGGGTCCGCGCCAGTTGGAGTTGCCGCCGAACATGCCGGTGAGGGATTCGCCGGGGACGTAGTCGACGCGGTGCTTGTTGGTGCCGTCGTCGAAGATGTAGGGTTGGTCTTTGTGGAAGCGTGAGACGGAGCGGACGCCGTAGGGGGAGAGGAACTCGGCCTCATCGAGGACGTAGCGGAGGACGGAGCGGAGGCGTTCCTCGGTGGGGATGGCGAGGAGGCGGTTTGACAGGGTTTTTTTGTCGTCGCAGACCATGTAGGAGGTGAAGCCGGCGATCTCAGGGCGGTTAGTGAGGAACCAGTCCAGCCGCTTCCTGAAGTTGGGAAGGGCGTCGAGGGTGGATTGGGGGATGCACTCGACGGCCATGATGGGGAGGATGCCGACGAGTGAGCGGACGCGGAGCGGGATGGCGTGGTCGTCGCGGATGAGCTGGTCGTAGTAGAAGCCGTCTTGTTTGTCCCAGAGCCCGTTGCCGCCGAGGTTGTTGATGGCGTCGGCGATGTGGATGAAGTGTTCGAAGAACTTGGAGGCGATGTCCTCATAGGCGGGGTTGGTGAGGGCAAGTTCGAGGGAGATGGAGAGCATGGTGCCGCAGTAGAAGGCCATCCACGCGGTGCCGTCGGCCTGGGCGAGTCGGCCGCCGGTGGGGAGCGGGCGTGAGCGGTCGAAGACGCCGATGTTGTCGAGCCCAAGGAAGCCGCCGGCGAAGAGGTTGTGGCCTTCGGGGTCTTTGCGGTTGACCCACCAGGTGAAGTTGAGCAGGAGCTTCTGGAACGCGCGTTCGAGGAAGAGCCGATCGCGGTGGCCCGGTGGGGCGGAAATCTTGTAGACGCGCCAGCAGGCCCAGGCGTGTACGGGCGGGTTGACGTCGCTGAAGGCGAACTCGTAGGCCGGGATGGCGCCCGAGGGGTGCATGTACCACTCGCGGAGGAAGAGCAGGAGCTGTTCTTTGGAGAAGGCCGGGTCGATCTGGCCGAAGGCGATCATGTGGAAGGCCAGATCCCAGGCGGCGTACCAGGGGTACTCCCACTTGTCGGGCATCGAGATGATGTCGCGATTGAAGAGGTGGGTCCACTCGGCGTTGCGGCCGCGCTTGCGCGAGGCGGGCGGCGGGGGCTGGCCGGGGTCGCCGTCAAGCCAGTCTTCGACTACGTAGTGGAAGAACTGCTTGGACCACAAGAGGCCGGCGTAGGCCTGGCGGGCCACCGTGCGGTGCTCCGGCGGCAGGCTCTCGGGCATGGCGTTCTTGTAGAACTCGTCGGCCTCGGCGGTGCGATCGGCGAAGACGGTATCGAAGGCCTTCCCGAAGCGATCGGCGGGCGCGACCGGACTGGCGTGTGGGGAGAGGCGCAGTTGCAGCGTGATCTGGCCGTTGGCGGGGACGGTCACCTGGTAGTGCGCGGCGCACTTGGTGCCAACCTGGCCGGGATTGACGGCCGCGTGCTCGCCGTGGACCACATAGCGATCAAAGGCGTCCTTGACATAGGGCTGGGCGTTTGGCGAGTTGAAGAGCAGCTTCGTGTTGGTGTCGTTCTCGGTGAAGAGCAGCTTTGGCGG
>Ga0105048_10007995_pt1 | contig 16948 bp, 16 predicted proteins | sample MAT05_FD_78382 | JGI IMG/M metagenome (GOLD analysis project Ga0105048, IMG submission 78382) | Freshwater microbial communities from Lake Fryxell liftoff mats and glacier meltwater in Antarctica - MAT-05 | ecosystem: Environmental > Aquatic > Freshwater > Ice > Liftoff microbial mat | place...
CCTGACACCGGCGCCTGACACCGGCGCCTTGCGTGCGGCGCAGGCTTCAGGGCGGCTTGCGCTTGGCGTCGGCGACCTTGCTGTCGTCTTCGGCTGGCGCCGACGCCGCTGCCGCGGCGGGCTTGGCGGTCTCGATGTTGTTCTCGCGCATGTAGTCGTTCATCTCGCGCCAGCCGGCGAACACGGCCGCCTTCTCCGCCCGCTTGTTCAGCGCGTAGCACTCCTCGATCGGCCGCCCGACGTGGCGGCAGGCCCCGCCGACCGCCTTGCCTTCGGCGCTGCGCCGCTCAGCGAGTTGCGTCGTGCTCTCGATGCCCAGCAGGTCGCAGCCGCTCAACAGCAGGGCGGCGGACAGCAGCAACAGGGCAGACAGAAACCGGGGCATGGGATCAGGGTGCGACGGCAGGGCGGGACAGCGCTGCACTCGTTATCGGCGCCCACCAGCGCAGTCTTGAACCCAGCGCACGGCAAGGCCGCGCCGCCGACGGGTTTCAGTCGCGAGCGACGATGCTCTGGCGCAGCCGGGCGATGCGCTCGGCAGTGGGCGGATGGCGCACCAGTCGCCGTCGCCAGCCCTGCGCGCCGACCGGGGCGACAACCAGCAGCGCCGCCGCGTGCGGGTGGCGCAGGGCCGGGCGCGGCGCGGCCGCATGTTCGATCTTGTACAGCGCGTCGGCCAGGGCACCGGGGTCGCCGGCGATGCGCGCGCCAAGCCGGTCGGCGTCGAACTCGCGCTCGCGGCCGGCGGCCAGCCACAGTGGCAGCGCGGCCAGCGGCGCCAGCAGCCACAGCGCCCAACCCGAGGGGGCGGGCCCGTCGTCCTCGCCGTCCAGCACCGAGGCGCCCAGCGCCAGCAGCGCGAGCGCGACCAGTGCGCCCGAGAGCACCGAGCCCAGCGCGGCAGCGCGCACATCACCGTGGCGGATGTGCGCCAGTTCGTGCCCGATGACGGCGCGCAGCTCGCGCTCGGACAGCAGCGACAGCAGCCCGGTGCTGAGCGCCACCGCACAGCGTCTGCCGCGTGCGCCGGTGGCCAGCGCGGCCGGGGCGGGGTCGTCGAAGAGCCAGACCTGCGGCGTCGGCACCGCGGCGCGCTGGGCCAGTTCTTGCACCAGTTTGACCAGATACGGTGCGCTGCTCTCGTCCACCTGCTGGGCGCCGTAGGCCCGCAACAGCAGGCGAGAAGAGGCGCCGCGCGCCAGCAGTCCGATCGCCAGTCCCGCCGGGGCGCCCAGTGCGGCACCGCGCGGGCCGTCGGCCAGCGCACCGGCGAGCGCGCCCAGCGTGGCCATGGCGGCCAACAGGCTGGCGGTCTTCAGCATCGGGGGCATCGATGGGGCGGGTTGGAGCGCGCGGATGAAGCAGAAGGTGAGACGCCGCAAGCCGGCGGCAAGACCCGGGTTTTAGTTCAACCCGGCGCCGGGCCTAAGACCCTGCCGGCATTGACGGGATGCGCATGAAGGAATTGCACCGCTGTCACACGCCGGCCGCCGGAACGTTGCAGCAGCAGCAATTCGAGCGCTGCCTCGCCGCAGGCGACCACGATGCGGCTGGCGCCCGCGTCGACCACCGTGCCCGGTGGCGCCGCGGCGCCGGGCGCATCGACCACGCGGGCGCGCCACAGCTTCACCGGCGCGCCGTCGAGCATGAAGCTGGCGCCGGGAAAGGGGTCGAAGGCGCGAAGCCGGCGCTCCAGCAGCGATGCTGGTGCCGCCCAGTCGATGGCCGCCTCGGCCTTGCCGATCTTCGCCGCGTAGCTGGCGCCCTCGGCGGGCTGAGGTTGCGCCACCAGCCGGCCGGCCGCCGCGTCGAGCAGTGCGCGCACGATCAGCCGGGCGCCGAGTTGCGCCAGCCGCTCTTGCAGCGTCTGCGCGGTGTCGTCGGCGCCGATCTGCAGCGATTCGGCCAGCAGCATCGGCCCGGTGTCCAGGCCGGCGTCCATCTGCATGATGGTGATGCCGGTGTCGGTGTCGCCATCCTCGATGGCACGCTGGATCGGCGCCGCGCCGCGCCAGCGCGGCAGCAGAGAGCCGTGGATGTTGATGCACCCCAGACCTGGCAGCGCCAGTGTCCAAGGCGGCAGGATGAGGCCGTAGGCGGCCACCACCAGCACGTCGGGCGCGGCCTGCTGCAGCGCCTGGCGTGCCTGCGCCGCGTCCTGCGGCCAGCGGCCATCGAGCTTCAGGCTGTGCGGCTGCGCCAGCGCCAGGCCGCGCTGGAGCGCCAGTGCCTTCACCGGCGAGGCCTGCAGCTGCAGGCCGCGGCCGGCCGGGCGGTCGGGCTGCGTGAGCACCAGTGGCACCGTGAAGCCGGCGTCGAGGATGGCCACCAACGCCGCGCTGGCGAACGCCGGCGTGCCGGCAAAGGCGATACGCAGTGAGGGGGACGGCGCGCCGGACGACCCGGTAGAGGGCAAAGGCAGGCCCGGCGCGGGGCTCATCCCGTGCGCTCTTCCTCGCGCGACTTCTTCAGCATCTTGGTGCGGATGCGCTCGCGCTTGAGCGGGCTGAGGTACTCGACGAAGACCTTGCCCAGCAGGTGGTCCATCTCGTGCTGGACGCAGATGGAAGTCAGCAGCTCGGCATCGAACTCGACCTGCACGCCGTCGCGGCCGAGCGCGCGCACGCGCACTCGGGCGTGGCGCGGCACGCGGTCGTAGATCTGCGGCACCGACAGGCAGCCTTCCTCGCCCAGTGTCATCTCGTCGCTGCACAGGACGATTTCGGGGTTGATCAGCACCCGTGGCTGGTCGCGGCTGTCGGAGGTGTCGAGCACGATCACCCGCTCGTGCACGTCCACCTGCGTGGCCGCGAGGCCGACGCCGTCGTGGGAGTACATCGTCTCCAGCAAGTCGTCGACCAGTTGCCGGATGCGCGCATCCACCTCGGCCACGGGACGGGCCACCTTGTGCAGGCGGGGATCGGGGTAGCGCAGGATCGTGAGCTGGGCCATGGTGTCGGCAACAGGGGGTTTCAGCTGTGGGCGGCACGCAACGGCGGTGCCCTGAAGGGTTCGATCAGGATGCCTGCCCGCCCGCTGTTTTCATTGCGATATCAAGGGTTTAGGGGCAGAATCTTATTCACCGTATGAAGATTTTGCATGACCTTCGACCGGCCGGCCGGGTGACCGCGCCAGAGCCCCTTGCCGCCCTCGATTGTGGCATCCGACCAGAGCGCGCCGCGCGCCGGGAGATCCTGACATGACCCGTCGCCGCTGCCGGCTTGCCTGCGGCCTTGCCATGCTGGTCCTTGGTTTGGCGCCGTTTGGTGTGCCGATTGCGCAAGCCGCCGAGCCCAACTTCCCGATCACCGCGGCGCAGCGCGCTGCCGCGCAGCAGGTGGCGCAGGCCGGCGTGCCGCTGTCCGAGTTGGTGCCCAATGCGCCCGATTCGCACACCGTGCAGCGCGGCGACACGCTGTGGGACATCTCCAAACTGTTCCTCAGGAGCCCGTGGCGCTGGCCCGAGCTGTGGGGCATGAACCTGGAGCAGATCCGCAACCCGCACCTGATCTTCCCCGGCCAGGTGCTGGTGCTCGACAAGTCCAGCGGACGCGCGCGGCTGCGGCTGGGGCAGGGCGTGCCCGGTCAGCCGCCGACGAATACCGTCAAGCTGTCGCCGCGCGTGCGCGCCACGCTGCTGGATGGCGGCGCGATTCCCTCGATCCCGCTGCACTTGATCGGCCCGTTCCTCAACGAGGCCGTGATCTTCGAAAGCAACGAACTCGAGCGCGCGCCGCGCATCGTGGCCACGCAAGAGGGCCGGGTGATGCTGTCGCGCGGCGAAACCGCCTATGTGCGCGGCGACGCCGACGGCAAGCGCGACTTCCGTGTCTTCCGCGAGCCGCGGCCGCTGTTCGATCCGCTCACGCGTGAGTTGCTGGGCTTCGAGGCGCGCTACGTCGGCACGGCAGAGCTCAGGCTCGCCGGGGAAGACCGCACGGGCGCCGACGGCAAGCTGCTGGTGGTGCCCGCCACCTACGTCATCAGCAGCACGCGGCTGGAGGCGATGGTCGGCGACCGGCTCTCGCCGGTGCCTCCGCAAGACCTGGCCGCTTTTGCGCCGCGTGCGCCCACGCAGCCGATGGACGGCCGCGTGGTCTCGATCTACGGCGAAGCGCTGTCGGCCGGGCAGAACCAGATCGTCACGCTCAACCGCGGCGCGCGCGACGGCGTCGAACGGGGCCATGTGCTGGCGCTGTGGCGCGCCGGCGTGCCCGCGGTCGACCGCACCGATCCTCTGCGCACCGCGCTGCGCCTGCCCGATGAGCGCCACGGCCTGCTCTTCGTCTTCCGCGTCTTCGAGCGTGTGTCTTACGCGCTGATCCTCTCGGTCAACGACCCGGTGCGCGCCGGCGACCGCTTCACGCAGCCCTGAGCGCACGGCGCCGGATGCTTGACGGCGCCGAGTTCCCGCCCTGGCTGCGTCTGCTGGAGGCCCCCGGCCTGGGGCGCGGCGCGGTTCGCCGCCTGCTCGCGGCCTTCGGCTCACCCGACGCGGTGCTCGCGGCGCGGCCGGCGGCGCTGCGCGAGGTGGCAGGCACCGATGCCGCAGCCGCGCTGGCCGCAGCACCCGACACTTTCGCCGCCCGGCTGGCGGCCGCGCGGGCCTGGTGGGCCGGCGGCGCGGGCCGCGGCGCCATCGTCCTGGGCGACGCCGAGTACCCGCCGCTGCTGCTGCAGACCGCCGACCCGCCGCTGCTGTTGTACGTGGAGGGCGACAGCGCGCTGCTGTCGGCGCCGTCGCTGGCCATCGTCGGCAGCCGCAACCCCACTGCGCAAGGGGCCGACAACGCGCGCGCCTTTGCCGCGCAACTGGGCCGCGACGGCTGGGTCATCGTCTCCGGGCTGGCGATGGGCATCGACGCTGCGGCGCACGAAGGCGCGCTCGACGCCGGTGCGGCCACGCTGGCGGTGGTCGGCACCGGGCCGGACATCGTCTACCCCGCACGCCACGCGGCGCTGGCCCGGCGCATCGCCGAACGCGGCGTGCTCATCAGCGAGTTCGCGCCCGGCACGCCACCGCTGCGCGAGAACTTTCCGCAGCGCAACCGGCTGATCGCCGGGCTCACCCGCGGCACGCTGGTGGTCGAGGCCGCGCTGAAGTCGGGCTCACTGATCACCGCGCGGCTGGCCGCCGAGGCCGGGCGTGAGGTGTTCGCCATTCCGGGCTCGATCCATGCGCCGCAGTCGCGTGGCTGCCACGCACTGATCCGCCAGGGCGCGCGGCTGGTCGAGTCGGCGGCCGACGTGCTGGAGGAACTCGGCACACCGGCGGCCGTGGCGGCGGCGGCCGGCGCGGCTGTCGATCCACCGTCGGCCGACCCGCTGCTGGACGCGCTGGGGCAGGACCCGGTGACGCTGGACGCGCTGTCGGCGCGCACCGGCTGGGGCGCCGCCGAGTTGAACGCGCGACTGCTCGAACTCGAACTCGACGGCCGCGTCGCGCGGCTGCCCGGCGGCCTGTTCCAGCGGCGCAGGGCGGGTTGAGGGCCTGCGCCGCAGCGCGGCTTCGGGACGCGAGCGCTCGGGTATAGTGATTCGATGTTCGATGTCCTCGTGTACCTGTACGAGACCTACTGGCGGCCTGACGCCTGCCCGGACCACCGGCAGCTCTCGCGCAAGCTGACCGCGATCGGCTTCGAAAGCGAAGAGATCCAGGAAGCCCTGAGCTGGCTCGACGGTCTGGCGCTCAGCGCCGAGTCGCATGCCGGAGAGCAGCGCCCCGACAGCCTGCGCGTGTACTCCGCTGACGAGCAGGACACGCTGGGCGAAGCGGCGATCGGCTTCATCAGCTTCCTCGAATCGGCCGGCGTGCTGCCACCGGTGATGCGCGAGATGGTGATCGACCGCGCCAGCGCTGCCGGCGGCAACCCGATCCAGCTCGAAGACCTGAAGATCATCGTGCTGATGGTCTTCTGGAGCCTGGGCGAAGAGCCCGATGCGCTGATCCTCGACGAGCTTTTCGTCGACGAGCAGGAGCGGCTGATCCACTGAATCTGGCGGCCGGCTGCTGTTGTTGATGCGGCTGTTCCGCGTCCTGCTGCCTGCCCTGCTGGCCACCGTCGTGGTGGCCTGGGCGCAAGAGTTGCCGTGCGGCGCGCCGGCCTCCGACGCGATGCGCACGCTGGTGCTGCGCGAGCTCAACACACTGCGCGCCAGGCCCAGGGCCTGCGGCGCCCGCGGCGCCTTCACTGCGGCCACGCCGTTGACGTGGAACACCCGGCTGGAGGCGGCGGCCGCGCAGCAGGCGCTGTGGCTGGCCCCGCGCAACGAGCTGACCCACGCCGGGCCGGGCGGCGGCAGGGTCGGCGCTCGCGTGCGTGCGGCGGGCTACGAGCCCGGCCGTGTCAGCGAGAACCTGGCGCTCGGCCAGCCCGACATCGACATGCTGATGCAGGACTGGGCGTCGAGCGACGACCACTGCGCGAACCTGATGGACCCGGGTGTGCACGAGGTCGCGCTGGCCTGCTGGCACGCGGCGGAGCGTCAGCCGCTATGGGTGCTGGTGCTGGCGCGGCCACGCTAAATCGCCCTTCATCAGGTTGAAGCGCGTGCCGCTCAGCCCGCCGCTTCGATGATCCCGCCGCCCAGGCACACCTCGCCGTCGTACACCACGGCCGACTGCCCGGGCGTCACCGCCCACTGTGCGGCGGCGAAGGCCAGCGCGAAGCAGCTATCGGCAAAAGGTTCGAAAGCGCAGCCGGCGTCGGTCTGGCGGTAGCGCGTCTTCGCTGCCAGCGCGGCGCCGGGCGGGGCGTGGCCGGCCACCCAGCTGGCATCGGCCGCGCGCAACCGGCCTGACAGCAGCCACGGGTGATCATGCCCCTGCACCGCCACCAGCGTGTTGCGCGCCATGTCCTTTCGCGCGACGAACCAGGGCGCGTGCTCACCGCCGCCGGTCTTGCGGCCGCCGATGCCCAGCCCCTGACGCTGGCCCAGCGTGTAGAAGCAGAGGCCCGCATGCCGGCCCACTGCGCGCCCCTGCTCGTCGACGATCGGCCCCGGCGTGGGCGGCAGCCAGCGCGCAAGGAACTCGCGGAACGGCCGCTCGCCGATGAAGCAGATGCCGGTGGAGTCCTTCTTCTGCGCATTCGGCAGCCCGATTTCTTCGGCGATGCGCCGCACCTCGGTTTTTTGCAGCTCCCCCACCGGGAACAGCGTGCGCGCCAGTTGCGCCTGCGTCAGCCGGTGCAGGAAGTAGCTCTGGTCCTTCGCCGGGTCCAGGCCCTTGAGCAGTTCGAAGGCGCCGCCGCGTTGGCGCACCCTGGCGTAGTGTCCGGTGGCAATGTGCCCCGCGCCCAGGCGCAGCGCGTGGTCGAGGAAGGCCTTGAACTTGATCTCGGCGTTGCACAGCACGTCGGGGTTGGGCGTGCGGCCGGCCGCGTACTCGGCCAGGAAGCTGGCGAATACGCGCTCGCGGTAGTCGGCGGCGAAGTTGACATGCTCCAGCTCGATGCCGATCACATCGGCCACCGCCGCGGCGTCGACGAAGTCGATGTTCGACGAGCAATAGGCGTCGTCGTCGTCGCCTTCCCAGTTCTTCATGAAGATGCCCAGCACCTCATGCCCGGCGCTCTTGAGCAGCCAGGCGGCGACGGCAGAGTCGACGCCGCCCGACAGCCCGACCACGATGCGCTGCTTGGTGTCCATGGCACAAATTATCCCGGGCTGCACTGACCGCGCTGAAGGACGCGTCTCGCCCGGTGCCCGGCACGCACCTTGCTCGTGCCATCAGACCTGCGGCGCGGGAAACCGCCACTTGGCCTGCCGCGGCCGGCGCACCACACTGCGGCGCAGAACTACTGCCTCAACGAGGATCGATGGACGCACATTCCAATTCCGCCTTGCCCACCGCCCTGCCTGATCTGCCCGCTGCCCGCGCCGACGGCCTGCACGCCGGCCGGCTGGCGCCTGCCGCCTACAAGTTCAACTTCGCTGACTCGGCAGCGCCGCTGGCGCCGGCGCAGGCGCTGGTGGAAGCCGATCGCTGCTACTACTGCTTCGATGCGCCCTGCGTGACGGCCTGCCCGACAGGCATCGACGTGCCCAGCTTCATCGCCCGCATCGCCCAGGGCAACCTGCGTGGCGCGGCGCAGACCATCCTGGAATCCAACCCCCTGGGCGGCATGTGTGCGCGCGTGTGCCCCACCGAGGTGCTGTGCGAGGACGCCTGTGTGCGCCACACGCACGAAGACAAGCCGGTCGAGATCGGCCTGCTGCAGCGCCACGCCACCGATGCGTTGTTTGCCAACCCCGGCGCGCCACTCTTCACACGCGCGGCGGCCACAGGCAGGCGCGTGGCGGTGGTCGGCGCCGGTCCGGCCGGGCTGGCCTGCGCGCACGGCCTGGCGCGCCGCGGCCACGAGGTGCTGCTGCTGGACGCGAATGACAAGCCCGGCGGCCTCAACGAATACGGCATCGCCAGCTACAAGACCACCGACGGCTTCGCCGGGCGCGAGGTGGAGTGGCTGCTGTCGATCGGCGGCATCACGCTGCAGAGCGGTGTGGCGCTGGGCCGCGAGACCACGCTCGACGCGCTGCTCGCGCAGCACGACGCGGTGTTCCTCGGCCTCGGGCTGGCGGGCGTCAACGAGCTTGGCGTGGCCGAGCCGAACGCCACCGGCCTGCGCGCGGCGGTCGAGTTCATCGCCGAACTGCGCCAGTGCGCCGACCTCGCCCGCCTGCCGGTGGGCCGCCGCGTGGTGGTCATCGGCGGCGGCATGACGGCCATCGATGCGGCCACGCAGGCCCGGCTGCTCGGCGCCGAAGAGGCGACCATCGTCTACCGCCGCGGCCCCGAGACGATGAGCGCCTCCGGCCACGAACAGCAGTGGGCGCGCGAACATGGCGTGGTGATCCGCCACTGGGCTGCGCCGCAGCAGGTGCTGGCCGAGGGCGGCCGCGTGAGCGGCGTGCGCTTCGCCGCCACCGCGCTGCAGGACGGCCGTCTGGTCGAGACCGGCGAGACCTTCACCCTCGCCGCCGACATGGTGCTCAAGGCCATCGGCCAGAGCTTCGTGGCGCCGGCCGGCACCACGCTGGCGCTGCAGGGCGGGCGCATCGCGACAGACGCCGACGGCCGCACCAGCCTGGCGCGCGTGTGGGCCGGCGGCGACTGCCGCGCTGGCGGACGCGACCTGACGGTCGAGGCCGTCGAGCACGGCAAACGCGCCGCCGCATCCATCGACAGCGCCCTGCGCGCCGGAGCCTGACATGGCCGACCTGAGCAGCACCTTCGTCGGCATCAAGAGCCCGAATCCTTTCTGGCTGGCCAGCGCGCCGCCCACCGACAAGGCCTACAACATCCACCGCGCCTTCGAGGCCGGCTGGGGCGGCGTGGTCTGGAAGACGCTGGGTGAGGACGGCCCGCCGATCGTCAACGTCGGCGGCCCACGCTACGGTGTGCTGCACGGCCCCGACCGGCGCGTGATCGGCTTCAACAACATCGAGCTCATCACCGACCGCCCGCTGCAGGTGAACCTGGACGAGATACGCGAGGTCAAGCGCGCCTGGCCCGACCGCGCGGTGGTGGTCTCGCTGATGGTGCCGTGCGAAGAGAGCGCCTGGAAGGCGATCCTGCCGCGCGTGGAGGACACCGGCGCCGACGGCGTGGAACTGAACTTCGGCTGCCCGCACGGCATGAGCGAGCGCGGCATGGGCTCGGCGGTGGGCCAGGTGCCCGAGTACATCCAGATGGTGGCGGCCTGGTGCAAGCAGCACAGCCGGCTGCCGGTGATCGTCAAGCTCACGCCCAACATCACCGACATCCGCTTCCCGGCCCGCGCGGCCAAGGCCGGCGGCGCCGACGCGGTGAGCCTGATCAATACCGTCAGCTCGATCATGGGTGTCGACCTCGACCAGATGGCGATGAGCCCCAACGTCGGCGGCTGGGGCTCGCACGGCGGCTACTGCGGGCCAGCGGTGAAGCCGATTGCGCTCAACATGGTGGCCGAGATCGCGCGCGACGCCGCCACCGCCGGGCTGCCGATTTCGGGCATCGGCGGCATCGGCAACTGGCGCGACGCCGCCGAGTACATCGCGCTGGGCTGCGGCAATGTGCAGGTGTGCACCGCCGCGATGGTCTACGGCTTTCGCATCGTGCAAGACATGGTGGACGGGCTGTCGCAGTTCATGGACGCCAAGGGCTACCGCTCGATCGAGGACTTCCGCGGCAAGGCCGTGCCTACGGTCAGGGACTGGCAGCAGCTCAACCTGAACATCACCGAGAAGGCGGTGATCGACCAGGACCTGTGCATCCAGTGCGGCCGCTGCCACGTGGTGTGCGAGGACACCTCGCACCAGGCCATCACCGCCAGCAAGGACGGCCGGCGCTGGTTCGAGGTGAAGGAAGAAGAGTGCGTGGGCTGCAACCTGTGCCCTTCGGTGTGCCCGGTCAGCGGCTGCATCACGATGCGCCGGCTGGCGCCCGGCGAGACCGATCTGCGCACCGGCCAGCCGGTGCTGGGCGAGCACGCCGACTGGACCACGCACCCGAACAACCCGATGCGCCGCAAACCCGAAATGGCATGATCGTCACCACTCTTGATATGACCTGAGGAGACCCGAGCATGAGCAACGCCCTGCTGATCCGTGGCGGCACCGTGGTCAACGCCGACCGCGCGTTCGCCGCCGACGTGTTGTGTGTCGACGGCCAGATTGCGGCCGTGGGCGCCAGCGCCGCGGCCATGGCGCCGGCCGGCGCCGAGACGCTGGACGCCGGCGGCCTGCTGGTGATGCCCGGCGGCATCGACCCGCACACCCACATGCAGCTGCCCTTCATGGGCACGGTTGCGGCCGACGACTTCTTCAGCGGCACCGCCGCAGGGCTGACCGGCGGCACCACCAGCATCATCGACTTCGTCATCCCCGACCCGCAGCAGCCGCTGATGGACGCCTTCCGCATGTGGCGCGGCTGGGCCGAAAAGGCCGCCAGCGACTACGGTTTCCATGTCGCCGTCACCTGGTGGAGCGAGGGCGTGCACGCCGACATGGGTCGGCTGGTGAAGGAAGAGGGCGTCAACAGCTTCAAGCACTTCATGGCCTACAAGAACGCCATCATGTGCGACGACGAGACGCTGGTGAACAGCTTCCGCCGTGCGCTCGAACTCGGCGCGATGCCCACCGTGCACGCCGAGAACGGCGAGCTGGTCTACCTGCTGCAGGCGGAAGTGCTGAAGATGGGCATCACCGGCCCCGAGGGCCACCCGCTGAGCCGCCCGCCGATGGTCGAGGGCGAGGCCGCCAACCGCGCCATCGCGATTGCCGAGGTCATCGGCGTGCCGCTGTACATCGTGCATGTCAGCTGCATCGAGGCCGCAGAGGCCATCGCCCGTGCCCGCGCACGCGGCCAGCGCGTCTACGGCGAGGTGCTGGCCGGCCACCTGGTGCTGGACGACAGCGTCTACCGCCACCCCGACTTCGCCACCGCCGCGGCCTACGTGATGAGCCCGCCCTTCCGCCCCAAGGTCCATCAGGAGATGCTCTGGCGCGGGCTGCAGAGCGGGCAGCTGCAAACCACCGCCACCGACCACTGCGTGTTCTGCGCGCCGCAGAAGGCGGCCGGCCGGGACAGCTTCACGCAGATCCCCAACGGCTGCGGCGGCATCGAGGACCGCATGCGCGTGATCTGGGATGCCGGGGTCAACACCGGGCGGCTGACGCCCAGCGAGTTCGTCGCCATCACCTCGGCCAACGCGGCCAAGGTGTTCAACCTCTACCCGCGCAAGGGCTGCGTGGTGGAAGGCGCCGACGCCGACCTCGCGCTGTGGGATCCGGCGGCGAACAAGACGATCTCCGTCAAGACGCAGTTCTCGAAGGGCGACTTCAACGTCTTCGAAGGCCGCCAGGTGAAGGGCAATGTGCGCCACACCGTCAGCCGCGGCCGGCTGGTCTGGAGCGACGGTGATCTGCGCGCTGAACGCGGCGCCGGCCGCTATGTCTCGCGTCCGGCCTACGGCCCGGACTTCACCGCCGCCGCACTGCGCAGCGCGGACCTCGCACCCACCGGCGTGCAGCGCTAGAACGGAGCCGAATCATGCAAAGCCAGACCCTTCCGCTGCAGCAAGACCTGCGCATCGACGGCCCGCGCCTGTGGGCCAGCCTGATGCAACTCGCGGCCATCGGTGCCACGCCCAAAGGGGGCGTCTGCCGGCTCACCCTGACCGACCTCGACAAGCAGGGCCGTGACCTGGTGCTCGGCTGGGCGCGCGAGGCCGGCATGACGGTGACCATCGACAAGATCGGCAACGGCTTCATGCGCCGGCCCGGGCGCAACAACGCGCTGCCGCCCATCGTCACCGGCAGCCATATCGACACCCAGCCCACCGGCGGCAAGTTCGACGGCAACTACGGCGTGCTCGCCGGCATCGAGGTGGTGCGCACGCTCAACGACCACGGCATCGAGACCGAAGCGCCGATCGAGGTGGCCTTCTGGACCAACGAGGAAGGCTCGCGCTTCGTGCCGGTGATGATGGGCTCGGGCGTGTTCGCCAAGGCCTTCACGCTCGAACACGCCTACGCGGCCAAGGACGCGGACGGCAAGTCGGTGCGCGACGAGCTCGAACGCATCGGCTACATCGGCAGCGAAGAGCCGGGCGAGCACCCGATCGGCGCCTACTTCGAGACCCACATCGAGCAGGGCCCGGTGCTCGAGGACCACGGCATCACCATCGGCGTGGTCACCGGCGTGCTGGGCATCCGCTGGTACGACTGCGTGGTCACCGGCATGGAAGCGCACGCCGGCCCGACGCCGATGGCGCTGCGCAAGGACGCGCTGCAGGTGGCCAGCCGCCTGATGCAGGAGGTGGTGGCCTGCGCGCACCGCCACCCGCCGCACGGCCGCGGCACGGTGGGCATGGTGAACGTGCACCCGAACAGCCGCAACGTGATCCCCGGCCGCGTCAGGTTCAGCATCGACCTGCGCAACGCCAGCGACGCGCTGTGCGAGGCGATGGACGCCGACATCCGCGCCGTCGCCGCCCGGCTGAGTGCCGAGAGCGGGCTGCCGATCGAGATCACGCCGGTCTCGGCCTATCCGGCGCAGACCTTCCACGCCGACTGCGTGCAGGCGGTGGCGCAGGCGGCCGAGAAGCTGGGCTACTCGAACATGCGCTGCGTCAGCGGCGCCGGGCACGACGCGGTCTACATGGCCCGCCTGGCGCCGGCCGGCATGATCTTCATCCCGTGCAAGGACGGCATCAGCCACAACGAGATCGAAGACGCGCAGCCCGGGCACATCACCGCGGGCTGCAACGTGCTGCTGCACGCGATGCTCGAACGCGCAGGTGTCGCCGGCGGATGAGTCCGCCGGCCGAGTCACTTGCCGTCCAGGCCCAGGACCTCTCGCTCGTCTTCCAGACTGCCGACGCGCCGGTCACGGCGCTGGACCGCATCAACCTGAGCATCGCGCGCGGCGAGTTCGTCTCCTTCATCGGCCCCTCGGGCTGCGGCAAGACGACGCTGATGCGCGTGATCGCCGACCTCGAGCGCGCGACCGCCGGCCGCATCAGCGTCAACGGTGTCAGCCCGCAGCAAGCGCGGCAGGCGCGCGCCTACGGCTATGTCTTCCAGGCGGCCGCGCTGTACCCCTGGCGCAACGTGCTGAACAACGTGATGCTGCCGCTGGAAATCATCGGCCTGCCGGCCGCCGAACGCCGGGCGCGCGCCGAGCGGCAGCTCGAACTGGTGGGGCTCGAGGGCTTCGAGCGCAAGTTTCCGTGGCAGCTCTCGGGCGGCATGCAGCAGCGCGTCTCGATCGCCCGCGCCCTGGCCTGCGAGCCCGACATGCTGCTGATGGACGAGCCCTTCGGCGCACTGGACGAGATCACGCGCGACCACCTGAACGAGCAACTGCTGCGGCTGTGGGAACGCACCGGCAAGACGGTGATCTTCGTCACCCACTCGATCAGCGAGGCGGTGTTCCTGTCCAACCGCATCGTCGTCATGAGCCCGCGCCCGGGCCGCATCCTCGAGCTGATCGACAACGATCTGCCGCCCGGACGCACGCTGGATGTGCGCGAGACGCCGGCCTTTGCAGCCGTCGCGCACCGTGTGCGCGTGGCGCTGCGCGCCGGCCACAGCTATGACGACTGAGGCGAGCGCCGCACTGGCCGGCCCGCTGCCCGGCGGGCGCTGGCAGGCGGCAGGCAGCCGCGCGTGGCCGGTGGCGGTGGTGGTGGCCGTGGGCCTGCTGGTCTGGTACGCGGCGGCGGTGTGGCTGAACGCGCCGCGCGTGATCGAGCGGCTGGACGGCCTGGGCCAGCCCTGGGGCGCGCCAGAGCTGGTGGCGGCCGCCTGGTCGATGGAGCGCCCGGTGATGCCGGCGCCGCACCAGATCGCGCTCGACTGGTGGGGCAGCGTCTTCGGCAACGCCATCGACAGCCCGCGCAGCCTGGTCTTCCACGCCGGCGTCACGCTGTCGGCCACGCTGCTGGGCTTCGTCTTCGGCATGCTGCTCGGGGTCGCGCTGGCTGTCGGCGTGGTGTCTAGCCGGGTGCTCGACCGCGGGCTGCTGCCGTGGGTGATCGCCTCGCAGACCATCCCCATCCTGGCCATCGCGCCGATGGTGGTGGTGGTGCTCGGCAGCCTGGGCTACCCGCCGCTGATCAGCAAGGCGGTGATCTCGATGTACCTGTGCTTCTTCCCCGTGACCATCGGCATGGTCAAGGGCCTGCGCAGCCCCGAGACGCTGCAGCTCGACCTGCTGCGCACCTACAGCGCGACGCCGTCGCAGACCCTGCGCAAGCTGCGGCTGCCCGCCGCGCTGCCCTTTCTCTTCGCCAGCGCGCGGGTGGCGATCGCGACCAGCCTGGTCGGCGCCATCGTGGGCGAACTGCCCACCGGCGCGGCGGCCGGGCTGGGTGCGCGGCTGCTGTCGGGCTCGTACTTCGGGCAGACGATCCAGATCTGGTCGGCGCTGCTGATGGCCGCGCTGCTGGGCGTGACGCTGGTGGCCGCGGTGGGCGTGCTCGAGCGCCTGGTCGGCCGCTGGATGGGCAGCGCCCCAGCCGCCCCGGGGCGCGGCCGATGATGCCGCGGCCGCTGGTCATGTTCGCCGCGCTGCTGCTGGTGGGCGGCATGGGGCAGCCCGGCGGACCGTCAGGGCTGCTGGCGCTGCTGGGCATCGGCGGCGTGCTGCTGTGCCTGCGCGCGTGGCCGGCACCCGCGCTGGCCGGCATCGGCCTGGCGGCGCTGGCGCTGATGGCCTGGGCGATGCTTCTGGCGCTGTCGGTGCCCGGCCCACGCGGCGCCGATGCGAATGGCCTGTGGCTCGCGCTCGGCGGCTGGGCGATCTTCGTCTGGTGCGTGCTCGACCGGCTGGCGCTGCTGCAGCGGCCGCGGCCGCTGGGTCTGCTGGCCCCTGCCTTGCTTGGTGCCGCGCTGCTCTTCGCGTGGGAGGTGCTGGTGGTGGGCTGGGAGGTGCCGCGGGTGCTGCTGCCCGCGCCGCACGCGGTGGGCGACGCGCTGGCTGCGCGCTGGCACGTGCTGTGGCCTGACTTCCGCCAGACCGCCGTCGCCGTGCTGGCCGGCTGGGCCATCGGCAGCGGCGCCGGGCTGGCGGTCGCGCTGCTGGCGGACAGGGTGGACTTTCTGCGCCGCGGCCTGCTGCCGCTGGCCGGGTTGGCCGGCGCCGTGCCGATCGTCGGCATCGCGCCGATCATGGTGATGTGGTTCGGCTTCGACTGGCAGAGCAAAGCGGCGGTGGCGGCGGTGGTCACCTTCTTCCCCATGCTGGTGAACACGCTGGCCGGTCTGGCCGCGGTGGACACCATGCAGCGCGACCTGATGCGCACCTACGCCGCCGGCCACGGCGCAACACTGATGAAACTGCGCATGCCCTCGGCGCTGCCCTTCGTGTTCAATGCGCTGAAGATCAATTCGACGCTGGCGCTGATCTCGGCCATCGTCGCCGAGTTTTTCGGCAGCCCGATCGTCGGGCTGGGCTTTCGCATCAGCGCCGAGGTGGCGCGCATGAACGTCGACGTGGTCTGGGCCGCGATCACGCTGGCGGCGCTGGCCGGCTCGGCCTTCTACGGCCTGATCGCGCTGGTCGAGCGCGCTTTCACCTTCTGGCATCCGTCGTACCGAAGTTCCTGAGGCCGCCCGCGCGGCGCATTGTTCCCGTCCCCCAACCCCACCAAGGAGTCTCCCCATGATGAAGCTGAAATCACTGATCTCGATGCTGCCGCTGGCCGCCGCCGCTGCACTGCTGCCCACTGTCGCCAAGGCGCAGGACAAGCTGACGCTGCAGCTGAAGTGGGTCACGCAGGCCCAGTTCGCCGGCTATTACGTGGCCAAGGACAAGGGCTTCTACAAGGAAGTCGGCCTGGACGTCACGATCAAGGCCGGCGGCCCCGACATCAACCCCAGCCAGGTGATCGCCGGCGGCGGCGCCGACGTGATCGTCGACTGGATGCCCTCGGCGCTGGCCACGCGCGAGAAGGGCGTGCCGATCGTCAACATCGCGCAGGTCTTCCAGAGCTCGGGCATGCAGCTGACCTGCCGCAAGGACAGCGGCATCAAGACGCCGGCCGACTTCAAGGGCAAGACGCTGGGCGTCTGGTTCTTCGGCAACGAGTACCCGTTCCTCAGCTGGATGGACAAGCTCGGCCTGAAGACCACCGGCGGCGCCGATGGCGTGAAGGTGCTCAAGCAGGGCTTCAACGTCGACCCGCTGCTGCAAAAGCAGGCCGACTGCATCAGCACCATGACCTACAACGAGTACTGGCAGCTCATCGACGCCGGCATGAAGGCTGACCAGCTGCTGGTCTTCAAGTACCAGGACCAGGGTGTGGCCACGCTGGAAGACGGCCTCTACGCCACCGAGAAGAGCCTGGCCGACCCGAAGATGGCGGCCAACCTGGCCAAGTTCGTCAAGGCCAGCATGAAGGGCTGGGACTACGCGGTGAAGAACCAGGCCGAGGCGGTGAAGATCGTGCTGAAGAACGAC
>Ga0105048_10007997_pt1 | contig 16947 bp, 18 predicted proteins | sample MAT05_FD_78382 | JGI IMG/M metagenome (GOLD analysis project Ga0105048, IMG submission 78382) | Freshwater microbial communities from Lake Fryxell liftoff mats and glacier meltwater in Antarctica - MAT-05 | ecosystem: Environmental > Aquatic > Freshwater > Ice > Liftoff microbial mat | place...
ACTACATTCGAGTAGTACAATTTAGTGAAACTGAATTGATCTAATACAGATATTGGTAAGGTATTAAATCTTTGTTATCACCATTTTATTCTCATCGAAATTTCTTTGATTGGAGCAAAGAAGAAATTTCAAATTTTAATTTTGCAGTCAGGGTATTGATCAGTCGCAATTTTGCAAAAGGTCTGTGAAGGGATAGAATAATTTCTCGCACTGATGGGATGCATCGAAATCCCGCACTTTCTTTTTTCGAGTGGCTGACAGGTCGTTATAATATAGTTCAGGAATTAAATTCAGCGCTTCTAAGCTATTTACAAGATGAATGAGTTTATCAAATAATTAGGACTAAAGGAGAGATTTGAGTCAAGCTTTTTGGTGATTATTGAACACACTTTATGAGATAGTACCTATTACTCTAAAAGGACAAGTGTAGCAGACCAATCTTCGTTTATCCCAATTGTAAAGAACTCACGTATACCTCGACTTTATACCAAAATAGTGAAACCTATTTTTGGACCAAAGAATATTTCATTTTGATTTCATCTGCAAGTTTGAATTTGTGGAATCCAAAACTTTCCGATACAATTTCAGGCTTGATGCTCTTGATTGATGATCAGGAAATAATAACTGAATTGCTAAAACGATCTAGGCGTAACTAGCAGTGATATTTTATTTATGAACCGATTTTCTGTCTTGTAAATTGTTTTGATTTTTATCCGCCAGCTCTGCAATTTCATTGATTCTTTTTTGATGAGTTTCTATTCTTTTTGCTTGAACTAGCCATTGCAAAATATTTCGTTTATCAGACCTTCTCAAGTTTAAAAAGTAATTTTAGCGTCGGGTCTTTTTGCAAATTCATCATTAAGATTATTTGGAATAATCAGTGTTTCGGCATCATCCAGTATGAACCATGAGCTATTCTCTTTCGCATTCTTGATTATATCGAATCCGGCTTCGGACATAAGTCCGTGGGTAATTAATCTGTCAATTTTTTCTTTAATGATATTGGACCAAACGCTTTTATCTTTCCGCCTAGTTAAAAATTGCGTGAATTTTTCGATGTCAATAGTTTTAGATTTACTATCGATCCAAGTATAATAGAGTGCTTCATCTACCGCATCGCTGCAACTGATTGATGGTATGTTGGATTGCTGCTTGTAGTAAATCGATCATATCGACTTCTCAGTTTTGTGATTTTCGGACAGCCATTGCCGCCATTCAATGCGATTTTTTGGGTAATATGTCAGGTTCTCCCTCATCATTTTTATTGAACGGATGTTTTGTTTTCTGACTTTGGTGCAAATCATAATAGTCTCCGTTAGCCCATCATAGTAAATTCTATAAGAAAAACTTTTTGATGTTGCTGTTAAACGATGTCTTTTGGCATGTGAGAATTTAATGTCGGGGGATCACGAAATGTATGCACCAAGCCGGCGGCTATAGAATTTGATTAAAATTTTAAAAAAAAGAAAATGCTAGAGATGAACTTCTGCAAATATTTAATCAACAGAGGTCCAAACTATAAACTTCTCAATGTTGAAGTGTAAAATTTCTTTTCCTCATTTTTTAAGAGGTAACGATCCAATCTACGGCCCCCCTCTAACAATCGTTTTGGCACAAAACCAACCTGTAAAAAGTTTTTTTCCACCCAATTATCCAATTTTCGATTTACCAACTAATTGGGATGTTACAAATGTAGAAAATCCAAATGAGACTATTTGAAACTATAGATTGCATAAGCCTTAAAACAACCACTATCTGGGTTCAAATATCGGACAGTTTTTGAAGTGATTAATTGCTCCTGAATATAGAATCCCAAATTTGATTGGATATAAAAAAAGAGATATAAATATCTCTTTTCTGTTTTTGTCACTTATGAAAAATAGAGTTATCAAATCAATTCAAATTGGTCCAAAATACAATTCGAATTTCAGGAGACAACTAACCGTAAAAGAAAATTTTTCATCAGAAGCGCTTGGTCTAAAACACTCACTAGTAGATTTCTTTGGCAGTGTAGTAACTAGATTCAAGAAGTTCAAATAAACAAAGCCGATATTGGTTTTACTGAACGTCTATACGGTATTACTGTATAACTGAGTGCAACGGGATTAGAATATTTTAAAAATTTTGAGATATTACTCTTCTACCAAGGCCTCTTGCATAGCTTTTACTTTATCCAAATCTGCTTTGATCAACGATTCTTGAGTATTTAAAAGTATTCGCAGTTGAGGTGTAATGTGGTCAGAATCATTTTTTAATGTTTCCTCATAAGTATCAACAGCTTCTCCTTCGCCAAATTCACAGGAATTGAGAATTGCTTTTCGATCGTGGCCGGTGAGTGCTGCTTTCACATCCATCCAGAGGCGAAAAAATTTTCCCGATGTTTTTGTGCCTTCGGCAATCTCACCACCCAGTTTGGTAACTTCCGAAATCAATTCTTGTTTGCATTTTTGACTTGTGGCCGCGAACTGAGCAAACATGGTTTTTAGTTCTTGCTCGTCAGTTTCTTTCGAAGCTGTTTCGTAACCCTCTATTCTATCATTGTTGATAGTTATTAATGTGTTGAGCACTTCAATTGTTTTTTCCTGTTCCATATTTTTAATTTTTTTGTTTGTTTTAAATTGTTCCACGGCTACTCGCGTCTCGTTAAGGGAACTAAATAAGTTCAACCGGGCTTCTTCAACTATTTGTTTTATAGTGAGCATTTCGGCTTACAAAGTGTTCTTTGGTCCTGTTATGCTTCTATTTCTGCTGCTTCGACATTAATTGCACTCATCGCAACTTCGGACAATCTTTCGTCTGCTGCTTTTTCTTCATCTAATGTTGCGTTTAGCAATGTAACAGCCTCTTGTAATCCGAGAGTTTCGGCAAATTGACGCAGTGTTCCATAACTGGCTATTTCGTAATGTTCTACTTTTTGTGCAGCAGAAATTATGCCTGCATCGCGCATTGCACCTTCTTCGCACGATTCCATTATTTCTGTGGCTTCTTTAATCAAACCTTCCATGGCCTCGCATTTTTTGGCTACAGGTTTTTTTTCAATTGAATTGAACACTTCTGTGAGTCGTGTAACTTGTTCGTTTGTCTCCTCCAAATGTGCTGTCAATGCGTCGATTAATTCTTCAGATGTAGCGTTTTTTATCATCTTTGGAATAGCCTTTGTTAGGGCTTTTTCAGCCCAGTAAATGTCCTTCAGTTCATCTTCAAATAATTTCATGAGTTGAGAAGATTGCATTGGACTATTGCTTGTTTTTGGTTCAGCTTTGGCTTTGCCATTTTTTTTGGCACTTGATGTCGAATCGTTTTTCATTTTTTTTTTGATTTATGGTGATTTTATTAAGATCGTTAGTTAGATTTATTTTTACCCGCTTTAGTAATAAAATATACTATTACCACAATTACCGCAATAACTAGAAAAACCCCGAAACCCATTCCAATTTTAAAAATTCCGGCAATTGCTTCGCAAGAATTGAGTAGAGAGGAAAGCATGAGTAATAGAGTTAGTCTTAGGATAGCTTTTGTTTTCATTATGGATTTTCATTGAAAGTGAAAACAAACCTTTCCGTTTTTACAGAAAGGTTTGTTTGTCGGTTAAATTTTTGTTTTTTTCAGATCCTTATTTTCTGTGTGGTTTTCTCTATACTTAGAATCTGCTTGACGTTCGCCGTTTTCATTGTTGTGGAGGGTGTTTTTATTGCGGTCGTTTTCATCGCTTTCTTCATTCTCATCGCTTTCTTCGTTCTCATCACTTTCTTCGTTCTCATCACTTTCCTCCATGCGGTCATCCTCGTCATTATATTCTTCCTCTGTATTCTCTTCAGTCTCGTCCTCTGTTGCATTGTTTGATGCGCTCGTCCAATTGCCACGCTCTGATGGGGTGCGGTTCAATTCCATGTTTTTATTGAGTGATTCGTGCCTTCCTCTCTCATCGCTTTGGGAATCGTCTGAGGTGTTACCACCTTTAGCGGTTGTGTCTCTTCTCGTGTTGTCGTTTTGCTCTCCCTTGATTTCTTGTTGTTTTTTGTTTTGGTTGGGATCGTTGAGATTAGGTTTTTGTTTGTTAAAATCCTGGTTGGTCTTTTCTTTCAACATGCCATCGGTCTGCTGATTGCGATTTTCGCTTGTTTCTTTGCTCATGTTATTTTGATTTAAAGTTGTAACGGAATTGCTACAGACCAAAGTTCTGAGTTTATTTCCGAACAAGAATAACACAATACCTAGAAAGACTTACAACATCCACAGGTTGTGTCGGCAACGCTTATCAATTAATTCGGAATGTCCATTGAGAGCATAGAGTGAACAAGTGTAAAAACCGCACAGACCAGTGAAACGAACCAATCTTAGTCTCTTTCGATTAATGCAACACTTATATTCCTCAGCACTAATCATTTTAAAATTGTCAAATAGTTTTGGGCATTTGATAATTAGAATTGGTATAAATTGCTGCCGAAATGCTATAACTTCATCCAACTTAGTAGTGCCGTATGTAAATTTAATATGGTCCAATACTGGCTTTGCCTTACTTAAATATATTAGAACTAGGCGAGGGAGTAATGAAGCAATTTATTTACGAGACCTTTGGAGTAGTTAATAAACGCTTTTGCTATATGATTTGGTGAAGGCGGTATTGGACTATTTTAATTGTGTGGGAATAAGACTTGTCCAATCTGTATTCGGTCGCTCAGCGCCACTTTTAGTATAAGTTTTGTATTATCTTTTTCAGTAAAAAATAAAGAGCAGCATAAATATTGTCGCGAGGGAAGTTTTTGGCAAATTGTGATCCAAATCAAAAATATAAGAATTGCTAATTCAGATTTGACTCTGTTCACTATTTAAAATTCATCATTCCGTTCTTCTGACTGCGCGATACAATTTGGAGCTGAAAATCTGTTTACTCACTTTTAGCCTGATAGAATAAATGCATCAGCAAAAAATGGGGTAGACTTATGCATGCCAAGAAAATGAAAAAATTGGTCCACAATTTTTTCATTATCACAATTTCGCTGAAATCAAAATTTATAATAGTCAATAAGATCAATATTGCTCCAAGTGTGTAGGGTAATGCCTGTTTATACAATGAGAACGAATTCAGGTTTAATCCATTTTTTAGATGACCCCATGCATTGATGCTATGATGGAAAATGAAATAAAGAACAAAGGCCAATATCAACGGAACGTTAATTCCAAGAATTAGAAAAAATAAAACTGCAACATAGGAATGTTTTCGAGTAACAATGAGTTGAGAGATTATAACACCCAAAGAAATTATTTCTATAATTAGGCAATGTAAACTGTACTTATTTTCGTCGAAGTTTACTATGTCAATACCGGGAATATTTGTAATTAAATCAATAGATTCTGGAAGATGTGTGAATATGATAAAAAGTAATATACTTAAGCCCAATAAGAAAGCTTTTAAATGGGCGCCGAACGACGAAATCTTAAGGCCACTTTCTTCGAGTTCTGCTTCACCAAAATGAAACGAAGAATAGATTATGAAAATTACTAAAGAAAATATAGGGAAAATTTGCCAAAGGACAAAATAGAAGGAAATAATCAAGAGGTATTTTAAAACAAATTGAAATATCGAAAGTGTTTTACTTTTTTTTAGAAGATGATCTACTGCTCCATGGGGAATTCCGATGAGTAATAGTCCTGTAATCGTTATAAAGTAGCTAAGATAAAGCGCTAGCTTGATATTGAAATATTCAACTATGATATACGCAAGAACACAACAAATTGCGATCACATATCGAAGCCAATTTATTTTATTTTTAGATTGGATCAAAATTGGATAGGTAAGATTATGATTTGTGTAAGAAGTGTTTTAGAAACATTCTAATAGATATGTCTTGCAACCAAATGCGAATTTGTAAGTGTTATTTGAGCGCATTTTTCTGCAAACGGAGAAAAAATAAAAATCCTCTTTTAAGCACTATTTTAAAATAGAAATAAGTTTAGGATTTATACAAAAATATTTAATGATTGGTCTAAAAAACTCAATAATATATTTCTTTGGGATTGCTTTTTTACATTCAAATAGTTCAATAATGCAAAGCCGACATAATGTCGTTGTTAGTTAGAAAATAGACCAACCCATTTTATATATTACAGTGGTAAATACCGTTGCAATAGATGTTTAGCGCAGTGCAGAGAAACGGAATAGGACTAATTTATAAATCCAAACGTTATTGGATCACATTTAATGCGTATTGGATTTTATTTGTAGATGAAGAGAAAAGGATTATAGAAGTTGAAAGCTCCGAAAGAAAATGAAAATAAGAAAGAGGCTATTCAACTTAGAATCGATAGCCCCTTTCTCTAGTGTATAAAGATTTATTTTATTAGTCTTCGCTATTTCTGCTTAGAGCATAAATCACCAAACCAAAACCAATTTTGTTTACAGCATCAGCTATATTGTAAACAATGTCCATAGCACGTGTAGCTGCTTCAGGATCTGAAACTAGGATAAGACCAAATAGACCGCCTGGAGTACCCAAAATATATCCCAAAGGATAAATGGCCCAACCAACTAAAACAAACCATGCCAAAATTTTAGTTGCTTTGGCAACTTGAGGACCGGCAGTTTTAGCAAGGTTGGCAACTTCACCAAACCATACTAAGTAGACGATGTAAAAATAAGCCGCACCAGAAATTGATCCCCAAAGTACGCTGTGATCTCTGTCGATCGTTTCGCCGAAATAGCCTGTTACCAACATAACAAGTGATGCGAATATTAACTTCCATAACAGGCCTATTTTGGCACCTGCTTTTTTGGTAATCAAATAGAATTCCACGCACATTAAAGGCACAGTTAGAATCCAGTCAACATACCTAAAGAAAGTTGGCGAATCGCCCGTTTCCAAATTATATCCCCTCATGTAGTAGTAGTGCACTGCTGCAATAAAGGTTATTAATCCGGAAACTAAAACCGAAGTTCTCCATTTTTGAGGTGTGTTATTCAACTCTAAAAAGAAGAAAACTGATGCGGCCATCATGGCCATAGTTCCGATGAAGAAGGTGAATGCAACATAATTGTCGCTCGCAATTTTTAAATGCTCCATTTAATTTGAATTTAAAGATTTCCTACTCTATTGGCTTTTCGGATTACGCCTGTGTTGAGACCTTGATTTTTCAACGCACGGCATATTAAACAGGGGTTTTGCTTTATTGTTTATGAAAATCAAATATTTTGTTAAAATCCAATTCCAAAAGGATAAGAAAAGAGTGAAATGCCTTTATTCTGAATGAATTAGCTTCAAAAAAAAAGTAGGCATGAAGTTAAACTTGACACGACATTCTAAAGAAACCGTCTTTTTTGTATTTGAATGAGCTTTGCAAACTTAGCCTTTCAATGGCCTAAAATTCCGAAAGAAGCTCCGAGATAAAAAACACGGCTTGAAAAAGTTCAGTTGAAGTGTAGTTCAAAAAGACGGGTTTAGACAATTAGACCAAAGCAATTTATTAATTGGTCCTTTGAACAAATCGATAAATGCTTTTGGTTTAAAGTATTCTGCAATCACAAGTCGCTCTTTCACAAGGAGCCTACATACTTTCTTGAGACCTTCAAAAAGCAATCAACTCTACCATGTAGATAAAGAGCGCCATAACTAGGCTTCTTCGGCTTCGGTTAAACACATCTCACACATTAGCCGCATATCTCGAACCAAGGTTTACTGTCATGGTCGGTGGTTTTTGCATTTTCAATACCAACTCGCTAATGATGTAAACATTGACCACCAATCAGTTTTGCCTTCACTTTTTCCAAGTCTTACTATTAGCAGATTTTTAGAAGGATTTACATAAACAAATTGTCCTAAAATACCTTCAGCCATGAAGTCTTCATTTGGAGTTGGCAACCACCATTGATATTGATAATATCGAGCACTTCCTTTTGTGGTATCTAATTTTGTTGATTCTCTCACCCATTTTTCTGAAATAATTTGTTTCCCATTCCAGTTCCCTTTATTTTGGTATAACCTACCAATTTTGGCAAAGTCTCGAGCTCGAGCATTTAAGCAACAAAATGTCTTTTCTAATCCATCTTTTTTCTTATCAATACTCCAAGATGCTTCATATTCCATTCCAAGCGGTGTCCAAAGTTTTTCTTGTAGATATTGTGTAATTGTTTTTACTTTTAAAGAACGCTCTAAAACTAGACCCAATAATTGGGTATTTCCACTTGCGTATTCAAACTTTTTACCAGGCTCATATTTTAGTTTCATTTTCTTAATCTGATTTCTCAAATTACGTCCATAGTAGAAAGAAGCAGCATCACCGAATGGATTAAAGTAACTTTCGTTAAACCTTATCCCTGATGTCATTTGTAAAAGGTGTTTGATTGATACCTTATCAAAACCGTTGTTTTTTAATTCAGGTATATAATCGGTGACCGAATCATCGACTGATTTAATAAGTCCATCGTCAATAGCACAACCGATTAGTATCGATGTTACAGATTTAGCCATAGAAAATGACGGAACGATGCTTTCTTTGTCATAACCTTTAAAGTACCTTTCATATTGAATGGTGTCGTTTTTAATTATTAAAAACGCAACACTCTTACTGTTTTCGAGGTATTCGTCAAAAGGAATGTTATTTATCTGTTTAGGGAATTCCCCATTATTGGTGACATTAAACTCAAAGTGCAATGAATCAGCCTTTAATGGTCTCGCTTGAAATTTTTTATGGTCACTGATACCTGCGAAATTATAGATTACATAACGACCAAATTGGCAAGATGCCATTGCGATTGAACATATAATTACAGCGAGTGCCGCATTGATTTGTCTTTTTTGATTTGCCATAGTTTCTTTATTCTTCATGGTGAAGTTTAGCTTTGCATTTCAATTGAATACGGACCTACAATTCTATGTTGTGACTTTAAAAAAACCTGATCACAAGTCCGTCAAATCTAACCTCAATTAACTAACTCTATCTAGTAACCCAATTTTATTAGCAAAGCTAAAATACCATCTTCGCCCGCCAAATATAAAGCTCCAACTCCTATAAAAGTTGCATTAGAATATATCATTTTTTAAAAATTTAAATACATCTGCCCCAATGCTGAAACCATAATTACTTCCATCAGCTCGCTTAGAAATCCTTATTTTATTGTAGGCTCTGCCCGAGTCAATTTTCTTCCATGATTCGCCGCCGTCGTTGGTTTCAAACCCACTATTCATAGTACCAACAAATCCTTGGTTTTCATTTAGAAATCCTATTCCAAATTCTCGTGCACCAGCATCTTCAACTAAATCAATTTCTGTCCATGTTTCGCCACTGTCAATGGTCTTTGCAACTCTTTGTTGCCTTATGGCAGGATCGGGATTATAGGATAGAATTGTAACATAGCCCACCTTTTCTGATGGGAAAGGAGCTTTCCAATTTGTTTCATATGGACGATTAGATTAATATACTTTTTTCCAAATACTTCCTCCACCCGCAGTTTTTAGAATTATAGCGTTGGATTGTGCGATATCTTCATCGGTCGCCGCACATGCGAATCCGATGTTTGTGTCAAACATTTTTACATCACAAAGCATTTTGCAATCATTGTTCATGCTCTTTGCTATTTAAGAATTTCCTCCATCATTTTAAATCATTACATTAGCGGGACTTCCAACTCTTCCCACTGCAAAAAGGTGATTTTTATAATCAATTTGGCCGTGATTAATAAATTGCTCTTTTACAATATCAATATCACATAATTATTTAGCATAAAGACCGCTGTAGGTAACTGGCTCCCAAGTTTTACCGCCATCTCCGGTTCTATAAAGTGGAATCGTATCAGTTACATTGGGAAAATAATCTGTCCTTACGGTGCCAAGAAAGCCTACATTTTCATCAATAAAGGCGATTGTCCTGAAAAACGATCCTTTTTTCTCATAAATTTTATCCCAAGATTCGCCCGCGTCTTTTGTTTGATAAACAGAACCAAAACCATTTACAAACCAACCCATTTTCTCGTTAATAAAAGTAATATCGTCTTGCTTACCGGGATAAGTTTCGGTTTTCAACTTTGCCAATTCACAACGCGATCAGGCGTTTCGAATTCATTATTGACAACCTTCAAACTCCATTCAACGGCAGAGTTTCCAACATCAAAATTATATTCATCAAACAATTGTTGATTATTAAACTTGTCATTAGCTTCTTACATCGTACCTGACTTGGCGAAATAGTGATCATTAAGCGGAAATACTTGCAATGTGGCATTATCCGGAGTATAGTAATTTACAGTTCTTTGTATTTGGTAATGATCAGTTTTAGAGAAGGCCTGAAAATCAGATTCACCAAATTGAACAAGGACTTTCGCTGTGTTCTTTTTCCAGTTTTGCAAATGATTTGTATCTTGAATTTGTCGCCAATATTGTGTATTCCGGCTGTAAATATTTCCTTTCCCATCATGCCCCATTGCGCTCTCATAATGGAATCATTTTTTGGTGCTTTAGCAAGATCTTATAGGCTTTCATTATTTACGAAAAATCTGTAGTTCAGGTCGTATTGATCAGTTATAGATTTTTCGTGTACCAACGGCTCCATGCCTGCTAATAAATTTTGTACGCGGTACATTTCAATTTGGAAGCCGGCGCTATCACGCCGCCAATTGAGTGTCCAAATGTTATAATTTTATTAGTATCTACATAAACAAGATATTTTAGTTTTTTTTAGTCCAACTCTAAAGTTTTCAATTTCGTCAAGTAAATCGCACGATTCACAAGTAGGCGTTTGGTAACTGTCAACAAGACCACTTTTTTCAATTCGGAGTGTAACGAAACCTGCATCAAGGAAGGCATCAATAATTCTTTTGTTGGGATGCGTTTCTGTTAAATTATCAATCGAAGTGCACGTGTAGCCGGGAATCAAGAGTATTGCAGGCATTCTTTTGGTTGCCTGAGGTTTGTTGATTATCACGCGCAATAATCCGTCTTTGTATGCAGCCTAGTCATAGATTATTTCAGAATTCTCTGATTTCTCAAAAGGTCTGCCAACGCATTTCCCTTTAAGTTTGACAATTTTATTATTACGTTCAGCCGTAATTTCAACTGTTTCATTGTCTACTTTACTTGAAATAGCAGATATCAACGTTGCATAATCATCAATTTTAATTTTGTTGATTTCGAGAATGACATCGTCCGGTTTCAGTTTTAATTCTATTGAGGTGCCTTCTACCGCACGAACTACTTTCATTCCATTTTCGGTTTGCCCAATTTGAGCGCCTAAAGAAGCTTTTCTATCTAAAAGCTGACCATTAAGAAATCCGGATAAGCAAAAACAAAGGAATATCACCAATAATATTCTCATAACTGCTTTTTTTAGCGTCTTATGTTACAAGATTAATATTGCTTTAAAAAAACACGGTTGTCAAAAATTGCTTATTTCTACATTCGTGATGGTGAGTAACCAAAATGAAGTTTAAATGCTTTACTGAACAATGGTGTGTCGGCAAAACAAGTTTCGTGAGCGACTTCAAAAATTGGTTTTCCTTTTTGAAAAAGTGATTCGGCGCGAAAAAGTCTCTTTTGACGGATATATTGATAGGGAGATAAACCAAAACTCAGTTTAAATAAACGGATAAAAGAAAACTTCGACATACCAACCATTTGAATAATTGTATTGAGAGAGAGGTTTTTCAAAAAAACAATCGTGAATTAGGTTTTTTGCTTCCGTTAACTTGCGAAAAACTTCCTCCTTCGCGAATGGTTTTTTGTATTCGAGTTTCGATAATTGCTGAAATACTAATGACAGATCTATAACGATACTTTCGCCAAGACTCAAAAAAAGTTCGTCATTCAAAAGTTCAGAATTGAACTCAGAGTTTAACAGCGAATTGGAAATCATTTCTAACTTTAAACCCAGCGATGTATTTGATGCTTTATATCTGTTGATAAGAAATTTATCCGATATTAGAAATTACTGTAATCAGTATTTTTGAAATAGAAAGCACTTATTTCGGTAATGATTTCATTTGAAATATCAAGCATAAGCAATGGGGTTCTTCTTTCATTTCTACCTCTGCTATTTGATCAGAATTGCCAATGATATACTCACCTCTGTTAACCGTAAATTTCTTATCATTAATTCGATAGACTTCTTTGCCTTTTAAAACAAACTTCACCGCCAGTTGATGAAACTGTGCGACCGACTTAAAATTTTTAAATTTCGATAGCCTTAAGGAATTGCTTTTGATGTCTTTGAATAGCGTTTGGTTCATTTTTGTTTAAAAGATGTGTTTGATGCTTTTGTGGCAATAATGGTAAGTTGTCTTTGTCAACAAGGGGTAAAGAGAGTTTTATAAATAGGAATTACGCAAAAGTGACGCTTTACTAATCTTGATTTTTTTAATTTATTCTAGCTTGTATACTCTAAAAAAAGACATCCCACCTTTATGTCAAAAGATGTAATTTTAGGTTTGTGAGGCATTCAATAATTCTTGTACCGATAGTATATCGCTGTTACTTATAAAATGGAACAACCCATTTTATAAGTTACCGCGGTAACCGCCGTTTTGATTGATGTTATATACAATACTAAAAAACAAAAGTAGTCTCTTACATAAACCCAAAAGGTATTGTAGATGGGAATAGTGTAATTTATTCGCTTAATGATGTAATGGAACTTCTTATTGATGATACTCATCTTTGCAAGACTTTCAAAATATCAACTAACCAATAAAATTAAAAAAAGAACGAAAACATGAAAAAATTATTAATTATTATCATACTGGTAATAACGAGCGGTGTCAGCACATTGAGTGCTCAAATTCCGGCAATTGTTGTCAGTGACAAGTCTGGATGGAACAAAATAGGAGAGACAACAGTTGATTTTAAAAAGGAGTCAGACGAGATCGTAATATTGGGAGCTGATCGATTTGAAACAATTAAATTTAAAATCACCGAGGCACCCATCGAATTGGTATCTGTAGTAGTTTATTATGAAAGCGGAGATTCCCAAAATGCCTCTGTACAAATGAAAATTCAGGCGCCGGGAGAAAGTAACACAATCAATTTAAATGGTGGAGAGCGAGATCTAAAGAAAATTGGCTTTGTTTATAAAACATTACCAAACCATCAAGATGAAAAGGCTCATGTTGAAATTTGGGGATTAAAAACAAACACTGATAAGAAATAATTAGTTCGACAGTACAAATATTGTTGACTTCTATTTGTTGTTTTGTGTTTTTTCCATCGAAAATTAGAAGCGCGAACTTGATCCTTTGTGTTCTCTTATGACTGAATCACAAGTTATTGTTACAACCAAAGAACGAAGGGAGATGGCAACCTATGCTGCTAGCGCCTATTAGACATCGTGGATGACATCACCTATAACAACATCTTTGAACAATTTGAAAGTTTCATTTATTCAAATGCCAAAGCTTATTAATTTCTTTTGTAAAGTAAGATCTAGAACTTCCAAACTAGATAGTTGGATGGTTTTGTAAAGCGACGATTTTTATTTTAGGCAAATATCATCAGAATCCTCGCTATTTCGCATCTCTTCGGTTCGACCTTCTTTCTTTAATCTTTTTTATATTTAATAGTACCCGGTAATGATCGGCCTGTTCGATTCTCAATGCAAATTCTTGTTTTTTATGACATCGGATATTTCAGGAATGATTTTATTTAAGGTGAGTGTGTTGCACTAGGGAAAAATATTTATGAATTTCAGGTCTAAATTTCGTGTTTTTTAGATTTGAATTTGATAAAGCGCCATTTGTGGAGACTTACACAAGTCAAAACATCATTTGGGTCAAATAATATTTAGACATGATGCTAATTTTATGTTTACCGTCTTATTTATCACGAATAGATTTTTTTGTTTATAAAATCTCGTTTACTGATTTGCTTTTTTTTACTGAGACAACTTCCAAAAACCTGTTGTATTCAGCGCTGAAATTATTTTCATTAAAGACTCACCAAAATGCCACATAGTGATCACTACAGAAAAGAGTCTAGTTGCTACTCTTTAACCGATTTTGGTGGGTGATTCGGCAATAAAAATTATAAAAATGAAATTTGTATCGCATGATTTTTTTAATATTGATTTGATGATTTCAAGGGGTATTTAGAACCAGCCTTTAGAATTTCTTCTTGAAAAAATGTGATTATAAAATAATATTTTATTAATGAATACCAGCAACTCTTATATTCCGTTTTATGTTAAACTTTCTCAAGTTACTATTGGAATAATAGGGTTCGCATTCATTATGTTCAAAGGGCAAGAAATTATTATACCCTTACTTTTGTCGCTTATCGTAGCTATACTACTTAACCCCGTTGTCAATTTTTTAGTTCGAAAACGATGGAATAGGGTAGCCGCCATATCTGTTACGGTTGTGTTGGCGACTATATTTATTTTGGGCACACTTTATTTGATTGGTTCTCAATTGTCCATGTTTAGTGAATCACTTCCTCAGTTAAAGCAGAAATTTAATACAATGTTTAATGACTCAGTTATTTGGATGTCGCAAAGTTTTAATGTAAGCACAGTTAAAATACAAGGGTGGATTGATACTCAAAAACAGGAAGGTATGAATAACTCCACTGCGGTTATTGGACAAACGCTGACCACAGTAAGTGGCCTCTTAATCCTTGTATTTCTTATTCCTGTTTATATTTTTCTAATTCTTTTTTATAAACCGCTTTTGCTCGATTTTATTGATAGAATTTTTCCGGCAAATAAAAATGGAACGGTTAAAGAAGTGCTTTCAGAAACAAAAGCACTTATTCAAAGTTATTTAGTGGGCTTGCTAATTGAAGCGGGAATTGTGGCAAGTTTAAATACTACCGTACTTTTTATAATTGGCATTGATTATGCTGTTCTTATTGGTGTAATTGGTGCTTTACTCAATCTTATTCCCTACATCGGAGGTTTGGTTGCCACCGCAATACCTATAGTATTAGCCTTAGCGACAAAAGAGCCTATCTATGCGTTGTACGTGTTAATCGGGTACATGATTGTGCAATTATTCGACAACAATTTTATTGTTCCTAGAGTTGTAGCATCTAAAATAAAAATTAATGCATTAACATCGATTGTGGTTGTTTTAATTGGTGGTGCCTTGTGGGGAGTCGCTGGAATGTTTTTATCTCTGCCGTTGACAGCAATTGCGAAAGTAATTTTTGATCGCATTGATCCTCTAAAACCATTGGGATTTTTGATTGGGGATAATATGCCCGTTATTTCAATTTTCAGCAAGCCGAAACAAAAAAAGAAAATTTGATTAAGTTTTAAATGGGCTCTGAGAACCTTCAAGGCCCAATCATCTCATCTAAAAATTTTTTTTGTTATCAGTAATAATTTTTTATTATTAATCAAATTATTCATTAGCCTTTGCTGGTGCACGGGTAATATTTTTTGTAGTTTATCTGGATTTTTGATATTGATTTAGAATCATGAACTTGTTGTCAAAACTTTCAGCTTTTTATCCGGATCATCATGCTCAATTCCTAAGAGCCTTTTAAAACTCTTAACCTTATAAGTAGATTCTTTGACTCTTCTTCTTACCGATGTGAATATGGAGTATAAATGATTAATACTGTATTTATAATTAATAAAGTCCAATATAGTATGGATTTATGTATTAGTTAAATTCCGTTTCTCTGCAATGAGCTAAACATCAATCCCTAGTACCTTCTCCATTGTAAAACATAATGGCGTACACACATGTAGTACAGTTCAGTGCGGTATGGTTTTATAAATTAGTCCAATTTCGCTTCTCTGTATTGCGATAAATGTTCATCAAAACGGCTTTTACCACTGTTACTTATAGAATTGGGAAGTCCATTTTAAGAGTAACATTGTTATTATATCGGCTTTACCTCATTGGAACTATTTGAATGTAGTTACGGCATTGCTTAGGCAATTTTATCAATTCCAATTGATAAATGGTCCAAGTATTTTGGTAACCTTAATTGTTAATGACTATATGACAAAATACATGTGCAACGAGACTACTAGTGAAATTGGTATATCTCTTTTGTATAATCGTGATCATTAAAGAGTTCCAGCAACAATTAATTAAATTCTTTTGTTTTATTTCCGTTGCTTGCAGAAGCTTCATCGCTGACATTTAATAGGCCCTTATTGCAGGCAGTTAGTTTACAACAGCATTGAATGGTGTTTTAATGCCCCTATGTTTTCGATAATATTTGTGCAGTATGCTGCGTTATGCCTATTTATTCTAGCAAGGCAGTGCAGAAGATTAGTTTGTTAAATCACTCATGGATAACAATTTATTGTTGTAAATTATTCTTGAAAACATGTAACTTTTTTCGCAACAAGGAGAAGCATATTTGCTGTAACCGATAAGTAATTGGTATTTAAAAAGCGTTAAACGGAATGTTAAAACGTATCAACAACCTGATTTTCGATCATAGTTGATCCGTTTTCAACATAGTTTAATGAGTGATCTTGGAAAATATTAATGAGGAATAGCAGAATGAATTAAAATAGTTCGCCTGGTAAAAACGCACAGGACGAGGTTTTGATGAAATTTACATTGTTATGAAAAAGTTGTAAAAGTGAAAGAAAAAAAGGAATAACAATTGAAGGTTGCCGTTTTGGATACGAAACGATAGTAATTTCCGGTAAATAAGAGTATAATCAATACAGGACCTGATTCACTTTTAATGTTGATTAAAGTGGAGGACGGAATGAAGATTGAATTACTAGGCCACGAGAATACTTCATTCTAGGGGACAAAGGATCAACTTAAGTTCGTAAGTTGAAAATTTCTTCTGATAAAAAGATAAACTTGGGCGTTGATGATCAGAAAGTCACAAAGGGAATTTCGATTGAACAGAATAATTTGAGTAAAGCAATGAACTAAATCAGGCTAAAGGTTAAAAAAACTACAATACACGAAAAGATAAAATGGGAATTAGGCGTTATAAAATTAATTTGACTTATTAAGTGCGATAAGTAACAATCAGGAATCATCATATC
>Ga0105048_10007999_pt1 | contig 16946 bp, 10 predicted proteins | sample MAT05_FD_78382 | JGI IMG/M metagenome (GOLD analysis project Ga0105048, IMG submission 78382) | Freshwater microbial communities from Lake Fryxell liftoff mats and glacier meltwater in Antarctica - MAT-05 | ecosystem: Environmental > Aquatic > Freshwater > Ice > Liftoff microbial mat | place...
CACTTCGGCGATATCGTATCCTTTATAGATAATCTGTGACAACATTTCATTGTCAAAAATAAAGTCGTCGGAGTTATTATTAAATTTGATGGATTCCAGTACTGACCTGCTAAAAGCCCGATAACCTGTGTGGTATTCAGATAGTTTATACCCTATCAACAGATTTTGGGTAAACGTCAAAAATCTATTGGCTATATATTTATACAATGGCATACCACCTTTGAGTGCCCCCTTTCCTAGTATCCTGGAGCCCAATACCACTGGATATAATTCTTCGCCAATGATATTGACCATCGAGGGTATCAGCAAAGGAGTGTACTGATAGTCGGGGTGCAACATGATGATGATATCGCCACCTAGTTCAAGTGCTTTATTGTACAATGACTTCTGGTTGCCTCCGTACCCTTTGTTCCTTTCGTGTTTTATGATGTGTTTTATACCTATTTCACGGGCAAGATCGACAGTATTATCTTTGGATGCATCATCACATAGTATTACTTCATCCACCAGATGAAATGGAATCTCATCATAGGTTTTCTGAAGCGTCAATGCAGCATTATACGCCGGCAATACAACAACTACCTTTTTGTTTTTGTACATAATTCTATTCTATCCACAGATAAAATTGCTATTAAACAGTTATTGAACCGGTACGAAATAACCATTTTTGTTATAAATCCAAATCAGCATGATGATAAATAATATTAATGTAAGTACCACTTTGCCGAAAATAGAACCTTTCCTACCGTAATCGCTATTGCTTGCCATGATATTTTCTCTGATTTTAATTAATGGGGCAAAAATACAACAATTTTTAAAACTCCGACATTTTAACTATCAAATTTGGCCAATAGATTATTTCCTGCGCGCCATTTTATCCTTTATTTTGCTTTCATAAGGACTCTGTTTCCAGCGCTATAATCTTTAATTTTTTCAAATTTTTGAGTAAGTTGCTCCTGTTGATCAGATTGTATATAATAGTATCTAGCTTCCTCATTGATCTCCAATTCCTTATGATACGGAATCAACTCAATAACTCCTTTATATTTATGACTAATATGATAACTCAGTGATGGGTGAAAGATCCAATAACAATCTAATTTGACAGGTGTATTTAAATTTTCATTTTTTATTAGTTCATCAATATCCCGGAGTACCTCATGGGTATTTGCATCATAATACCACTCAAATACTAACGAATTATTAAACCCTCTAATAAAATGCTGCAATGAAAAAGAAATAGTAAAAATTGTCATCAAAAGACCTGCCAATCTATTTCTTTGTGTTACAGCATCCATACCCAAACATACACAAATAGAAACCATTGGTAAAAAAAATAATGCAGTTCTGGCATGGAGAAAAGGTACTTGTACTAAATAAAACTGCATATTATTATAAAGTATAACTAAAAGCAACAAACCCAAAGCATATATAAATATTCTTGCATTTTGTTGTTTTTTATAAAAGATAATGCCCAATAAAATGACCAATGAAATAAAACTCAAAACAAGCATATAGACTATTTCATTTGACCAATTAAAATACTCCACTCCTGACCTCAAGGATATGATAAGTTGTTTAACCGTGTCTGTCAAAAAGCTGGTAGTTCCCCAATAGACAAATTGTTTAGTAGACATCATTTTAAAAAAAGGAAGATAGCATAATGCACCTAAGAATAAGCTCACCAATGTTAACACACCAATCGCTTTAAAAACCTTTTCTTTCCCCTCTTTCTTATAAGTCAAAATCGTATGCACACCTAATAAAAAACCCAATGGAATATAGTAGTTTAATAAAGTAAAATTAGCATACACTCCAATTGCAGCAAACAATATAGCGTATGTCAAATACCTGCCTTCATTGTATTTTATCCGCTTAAAAAAGTAAAACAGACTTACCATTTGAAAAGCAACGCTCAATCCATATCCTCTGGTGACCGTATAAAAATCAAGCAAAAAAGGTTGTAAAATAATGAGACAGACGAATGCCATTCGCAGCCAGTTATCCTTAAAAAGTAATTTTGCTAATAAAATGGTGAAAATAAAAAACGGGATAAATGATAATACATTATGGAGCCTGTCAGTAAACAGATGCTCACCAAAAATAGCAATATTTAATTTAAGTAAAAGTGTATTAAGAATATGATTATTTGGAATAGGATCAGCGTAGGAGATAATTTCAAATATAGTATTCTGGCTAATGTCTATTGTGCTCAGTTCATCGTGTGTAAGTGGAATAATGTATGCCTCATTAGCAACAAGCATTAATAAAAAACACCCTATTACCCAATAAATAGTGTTTTCAGTCTTTATTTTATATTTTGCAACCAAATAATTTATCATGACGCAAAGTTAAAAAAATATCAATATCAAAATTATATTACCTTTGCCTGTCGTAAAATTTAACGTACTCATGGTATTATTTTCTGATAAAAAAATCAAGTGGGAACTGTTGTGGGCGACCATTATTATTTCCATAATGGTGAGTGTCACTTATTTTAAAATAATTCAGCACCCTAACCAGTTTCTTGTGGCAGGAGGTGATGGTATGAAAAATTATTACACCTTTATGTATCATATAAAGTATGATAGCACATATATGACATTTGAAGGAATGAATTATCCATTTGGTGAAAATATCATTTTTACAGACAATCAGCCTTTACTGGCCAATACCACCAAAATACTGGCTAAGATTTTCCCGCAAATCCTTTGCAACCTTCCGGCTGTCCATAATATCAGTTTATTGATTGGACTAATCATTGGCGCCCTTGGTTTATTTTTATGTTTCAGAACGTTAAAAGTTGATTTTATTTTTTCCATTTTGTGCACATTAGGCCTTATACTTATACATCCACAATCAACTCGTCTTCATGGACATTTTGCTATGTTTTATCCTATGCTTCCCTGGATATTCTATATTTGGCTTAATATCTGGAAAGGTACAAAAATATACTTAAACAGCATTCTAGTAGGAATATTGATTTCATTAACTGGCCTGCTACATATGTATTTTTTTATTACCGGAGCAATATTGGTTTGTCTCTTATTTTTTATCTGGTCGATTTCAAAATGTAAAAAACCATCGTTTAGAGCCATGTCAGGAATGATAATTTTACAAGTAATTTTACCATTTATAATTCTCAATTTTTTTACCTCCTATTTTAATTATGCTGATGACAGGCCTGATAGTCCTTGGGGCTTTTTCACATATCATTCTTATTGGGAAGGTTTGTTTTTTAGTTATAAGCTACCATTGTTTGACTTTATTAATCACAATATAATTAAAGTCCGTGACTTTGATTCTGAAGGGAAAAGCTATATTGGAATTATTGCTGTTCTATTTTGTATGTATGGATTATTATCATTAATCTTCCAATTTAAATCCAGCATTAAGCATTTTATTCCTTCAGACCCTAAAAGTATGTTGTTGGTTGTTTTTATACTTTCATCATTTATTTCATTTGGTTGGCCCTTTACTATTACCGGATTGGAAGGATTGCTGGATTATACTGGTCCATTCAAACAATTCAGAAGTATCGGCAGAGTGGCGTGGATTAGTTTTTACGCAATAAATCTGGTGGCGATACCATCTATTTATGAATGGTTGAAAAATAAAAATTGGGGAGTAAAAAGAGATATTTTATATTTTGCAATTCCTACTGTGATAATTTTAGAAGGTGTATTATTTTATCAAGCTAAGCCAATTCAACAAACACCGATAGATGCATACTACTGTAATAATAATTACTCAGAAATTCCGGTCAAAGGCTCTGATTTTCAGGCATTGTTGCCAGACCCCTATTTTAATATTGGTTCTGAATGTTTCAGTTGGTGGGATCAAGGCAATAATGTCAGTCAAAATTTTGAATTGGGATATATACTTCATTTGCCAACAATGGGAGTTAATATGAGCCGGACTTCTTTCAACCAAGCTTTCAAACTCAATGAGCTGACATGCCTTCCATATAAAGTACCAGAGATCATTCAAATCATTAAATCAAAAGACAAAAGACCTCTTCTGGTTATAGAAACTAAAAATGAATTGCATGAACAAAGGGCAAAATTAACACATTGGACAAAACATGCACCTATCATTTACGAAACAGATCAATATAGGCTTAGAAGGTTGGAAATCAACATGTTTGATACCATAGTAAAAAAATTTACTGACTCTTTACATGCTATAAATGATACAATAATAAGTATGCAAACATTAGATTTCAGAAAAATAAAAGGATCAAAAGAATGGGGTTATGAATACTATCTTATGAAAGATAATACAATGGTAGGAAAACATTCGCTTTCATACTGGATAGAATGTACAGATGCTAGCAGAGTACATTCAATTACAGAGATTTGGCAATTTGATGGTAATCACCAAAGCATTGATTACATTGGAGAAGCCAACAGATTTAATTATAAAAAATATGACGGCAATAAGTTGCTTATAGAAATTCCTGTTTTTTTAAAACCTGAAACTGTCAAACTGGTTTTCAGGGTATCAAAAGAAAAACAAAAGGAAAATGAAATATTGAACCTTTCAAAAGCACAATTGATTAAAAAGTAAACTCCCGATAAATATTAAAGTTTAGGCAATTACTTATAGATTCTGTATTTAATGATGATTCGCAGAAAGTTAAATACTTCTTTCAGCAGTACGGAAGATTTAAATTTTGTAAAATCTATATCTTGTCGCAATGAAACCTGTACCGGAGTAATTTTTAGTTTTTGTTTATTTACTGCAAGTAATAATTCAAGATCTATTAGAAATCGGTTTGTTTTACAAGACAATAATAAATCCTTCACTTCTTCATCAAAAGCTTTGAGACCACATTGAGTATCATTTACCGGAAGCGCCAACAATGTTTTATTCAACCACCTAAGGCTTTTGGATAATGTTGTCCTGAATAATGAAAGATCTGAATAATATGCTTCCTGCCGGTATCCTGTTACAATACCATCTGTTGACATTAATGTTTCCCAAACGGTTTTCATACTTTCGTTTGTATAAGGAAAATCAATGTCTGTAAACATATATTTACTTCCTTTGGCTAAAGACACACCATGTTTGAGCGCACCACCTTTACCTTTATTAGTACTATACCCAATATACCTAAAGCAGAATCCTACATTTTCAACGAGATAATGAACCCCTTGATCAATATTTTTTGTACTTCCATCATTTATCAGAACCACGTCAATTTTATGACCTAAGTAATCGCAAAATTCATCGTATCTTTTTTTAAATATAATTTCCCAACCATCAGATGGATTGTATACCGGGACAAGCAAAATAAAATCTTTGCGCAAACTCATTAAATAATTTAACCGCAAATGTAATTAAATATTTTACACTTCCTTTCAGATTTTATTCAACCTTAAAACCCCTATTGAAAAGATAATATAAATTTTATACACCATCATTTACCATAAAGTAAGTCAAAACTGTCCTAACATTGGGGGTAACTATACCACCGCCTACACAGCATTTAACATTACAATCTAATTTAAAATCCATCAATCATTTTATGAACCAAAACTAAGTAAAATAACAAACAAAAAATTATTTCTTAAAGAAATAATACTACATTTGTCCAAATCATTCATTCATTTCCTTAAACTTCCAGCTTTAATGTTTTAAACCAATGCCTTTAAATAAATGAATTTCAACAATCTAAAACAGATATATAAAAACCCTATTGTTTGGTTTTTCCTTTTATTTTTTTTTACTGGTCTTATTGCGTTTACTGACTATGGGTTAGGGTGGGATGATGAATGGTCCCGTTCAGCTACTGGTCATGTCAATTTTAACTACATTTTCCACAGTGACGATAACCTTTTGACAAATAATGAAAAATATCATGGCCCGTTTATTGAATTAATCTTAGTTTTTGCTGAAAAATTGACGGGGTTGACAGATACTTCAGACATATATTACTTGAGGCATTTTATATTATTTTCATTGTTCTTTTGTGCAGTTATAGCTTTCTATTTTATAGTAAAAAATCTTTTTGGTATATTTTTAGGGTTGGTGGGTTGTCTGATGTTAGTATTATCCCCTCGTATATATTCAGATGCTTTTTTCAACTCTAAAGATCTGGCATTTCTATCATTATTTACTATTGGTCTATATTTTTTTATTAAATTTATTAAAAATCCGACCATAAAATGGGCTTTAATTTATGCGTTAATATCAGGAGCCATAATAGATACAAGGATACTGGGTATCATGCTCCCTTTGCTCACCATCGGATATTTGCTTTTATTCATTTTGATGAAAAAGCTCCCAAAGTCATCATTGATTTCTCTTTTAGTCTATGTATTTGCAACTTTGATCTTCATCATATTATTTTGGCCTATTTTATGGGAAAACCCTTATCATCATTTTATTGCAGCTTTTGTGGAGATGAAAAAATTTCATTGGGACGGGCATGTTTTTTTTAACAATCATCCTGTTCATACGAGTAGTTTGCCTTGGTATTACATACCTGTCTGGGTGAGTATCACAACACCCTTAATGTTTGTCAGTTTAATTTTTTTAGGTTTGATGATATTTACTAGAAAGCTGATTATTAATCCTTTTAAAGAAATAATAGAAGAATTTGAAATCCTAAGTGTTTTTGTATTATTGACTGCACCGGTAGCCTCAGTAGTTTTACTTAATTCTGTCGTATATGATGGCTGGCGACATCTGTTTTTTATATATCCATTACTTATCATAATGTCCTTGTATGGTATAAACAAACTCATAAATATTAGCGATAAAATAAAGTACTTCAAAGAAGTATTTTTTGCTGTATTATTCCTTAACATGATTTACATTGGATTTTGGATGGTAAAAAATCACCCACATCAAAATGTTTATTTTAATTCATTCAGCAGAAAATATTTTGATGTAGGTAAAAAATTTGAATTAGACTATTGGGGATTGTCGTATAAACAAGGATTAGAATATTTGTCAGAAAATGTCAACGACACAGATACAGTTGTGTATACAGCATTAAATTTGCCGGGTAAAATAAATCATATGATTTTAAAAAATGAAAAAAGAATAAAATTACGGTTTGTTGAGCCAAATGATAGTACTTGGGTTTATTATCTTACGAATTATAGAGGCGCCGGTAACCCTGAAAATACAGATTTAATACATCAGATAATTATAGACGATATTCCTATTATGGGTATTCACAAAAGAAAGTAATGATTGTAATAATAAATTTCGTTCAGATGAAATCTCCATGAAGCAAACATCTCAAAACATGATGATTAAATCATGGGGATTCCATGTGGCCCTAAAAGTAAAAAATACACTTTAAACAAATGAATGAATCATTAATTTCTATCATTGTTCCGATATTTAATGAAGAATTAAATATCCAGGCTTTATACTCACGGATAAAAAATGTTTTAGAAAAAATTGATTCAAAACATGAAATAATTTTTGTAAATGATCATAGCAAAGATAAGTCTTTGGATATCATAAAGGATTTAGCTAAAAATGATATTGCCGTTAATTATATAGATTTCAGCAGGAATTTTGGACACCAGATTGCGGTCTCTGCTGGTCTGGAATATTGCTCTGGTGATTACGTAACAATTATTGATGCAGATTTGCAAGATCCTCCAGAACTTATACTCAATATGTACGAAAAGATCAAGGAAGGTTTTGATGTGGTTTATGCCAAACGAAGGAGCAGAAAGGATCGCAATGTTGTAAAAAAAGTTTCATACAAACTATTTTATAAAATACTTGCCGCAATAAGTCAAGTTGAAATTCCTTTGGACACGGGCGACTTCAGAATGATGAAAAAAAATGTTGTGCACGAATTAGTACTAATGCAAGAATCTAATAAATTTCTAAGAGGTCAAATAGCTTGGCTTGGATTCAATCAAACTTACGTAGAATATGACAGAGATGAAAGAGCAGCAGGAGAGCCGGGATATACCTATTATAAACTTTTTAAGCTTGCACTAGATGGTTTGATTTCGTTTTCTAACATGCCATTGAGGATAGCAACAATAATGGGGTTTTTTGTTTTTATATTATCTTTGATATTGATATTCTACACCCTTTATTCTTATTTTTTTAATGCCTACACTCCTCAGGGTTGGGCTTCACTGATGATTTCAGTACTCTTTATTGGAGGCATACAACTCCTTACGATTGGGATCATAGGTGAATATATTGGTAGAATTCAAACTGAAGTCAGAAAAAGACCTTTGTACGTATTGAGAGAAACAAATATGAAGAAATAATACTTATTTTGTAAATGGAAAATTATTTGGCTTATCAAAAGGACTTTTTAAATAAATTAATATACATAAAAAAAAACTTGATAAATAAAATCGAATATATAAAAAAAGATCAGAGTTATTTTTAATCGTGATAATCTTCAATTATAAATAGAATGATAAAATATTTTAATATCAGTAATTTGTCGCTGCTTTTTATAGCTATTTCCTTTTTTTTGGTAGGTTTATATTCAAAAAGTAATTGGCAACAAAGCAGGCATAGTGGAGATGGTTTGGGATATTACATTTACTTGCCTTCTGTCCTGATACATAAAGATTTAGGGGATTTTAAAAATACTTCTCAGGCTTTAAAAAAATATGTACCCAATCTCCCGGATCTAAGTGAAGATATTTATGGATTCAGACCCACTCCAATAGGAAAACTAGCGGATAAATACCCTATTGGAGTAGCCATTCTGCAATCTCCATTTTTTTTGGTAGGACATCTATATGCTACACAAACACAAAATTATGATCCTGATGGATTTAGCAGACCATACCAAGTGATGTGTTTTTTCTCTACGATGTTTTATGTAATTTTGGGACTATGGTTGCTGCAAAAGACCTTGCACCAATATTATGGACCTACCGTATCAGCTTTGACCATCACCTTTTTGGGATTGGGTACCAATTTATTATTCTTTACTTCTGTTTTTACAGCCATGTCGCATGGGTACCAATTTTTTGCTGTATGTATGCTGATATATTTTACAAATAAGCTTTATCAATCACCCAATATCCTGAGAGGTGTCCTTATGGGCATTTCCTTAGGATTAATTGCTATAATCAGAACCCAGGACTTAATACTAGGTTTGATTCCTTTATTATGGGGCATTTCATCAATTCAAAATGTGAAGACAAGAATTAGATTTATTTCAGACCATCTAAAAATATTTATTTTCTCCGTATTAGCTTTTATGCTTGCAATAAGCATTCAACTAATCTACTATAAATATATAAGTGGGCAATGGTTTTACTTTAGTTATATTGGTGAATCGTTCAATTGGAATAAACCAAAAATAATAAACGGACTTTTTGATGCAAGAAATGGATGGTTTTTATATACTCCGTTAATGTTACCCGTAATAGTTAGTTTAGTTTTAAGGACAAAACATCGTGAAGTATGGATATTACCGCTTTGCCTGATTTTTGGTTTACATGTTTATATTTCTTATAGTTGGTGGTGTTGGTATTATATCGCTGGATTGGGGTCAAGACCGATGGTAGATATTTACCCTGTTTTAGCTTTTGCTTTGGCGGGCTTAATCACTTGGTTATTTTCAAAGCCCAAATTTGTGGGTATTACTGCCATCATTTTATTGGTATTTTTAGGTGCACAAAATCTAAGGTTTAGCTATCAACAATTTCATGGTTATATTTTTTCAGAAACTAATAATTGGGCTTATTACCAATCTATGTTCTTGAAGATCAAACCACAAAAAGATGATATCATAGCCTTTAATACTCATGACATTCAACCAGACTTGGCTAAACTAAAACTTGTAGATACATTATATCAATCAGATTTCGAAGCACTAAAAGAAAATGTTGATTCCATTATTGTATACTCAGGAAAGTATTCCATAAATATGGAAAATCAAGATATTAATATTACAATGATGAATTTAAAGGATTTTAATCTTCAAAAAGAAGACTGGCTTAAAGTAAGTCTGGATGCATATGTGGATATGGATGGATTTTGGTTCTTTAATCTTCCAAAATTTGTTTTAGAGTTTAAGGAGCATGACTCATCCGAAAATATATGGAAACAATCAAATCCCATTGCACTCATCAATAATGAAACCAATTCAATTTGGTTTACCGGTCAGCCAAAAAAATGGGAGAGAGTTACTTATTTTACTAAAATACCATTTAGTCCTGATGAAAGTTCAACGATACGTATTTTAGGCTTTAACCCAAGTAAAATAAAATGGAATATGGATAACTTATTAATAGAAGTCTATAAACTAAATTAGATAAATTCAATTTTAAGAAAAATGAGCGACAATTTTTCAAAGTTTAGATGTATAAATCCAGATTCCTAACTGCAAATGCAATGTAGGTTACGATTTGTATCCATAACTTTTTCCGGGTCTATTATTTCATTGGCTCTTTTCTTTTTTTACCTGCAAATGCGTTCAAAACTTATTCTCTACTTCGGCTGCTTCCAACATAAAATTGTGTAATTCCGTATTGACCATAAAAGGCTTCAATTGTTCACTTCCAGGACCAAACATGGCCAGTTCGACAAAATCACCACTATGTTCCATGCTACCGAAGGCAACAGAAGTATGTTTTGCCATCATTTCTCCATATTCTTTAAATGGAAGCTTGTATGGATTGTAGACTCCATCTCCTCCGGTATACAGGTATTTTGACTTTAACTCCTGCGCATTTTCCAAAGAAATATCAAAATTTTGAGCTGCTTTCACTTTTTGAATAATATCATCAGGCGTTTCGTCTTTTTTGATACTATTGAGGACAAAATCATTGGAATGTTGCGTAGACATAAACTTATCGAAGTTAGCATCTGCCTTAGTCCCATAGTATAAACCCGGATTAGAATTGCCGTGATCTGTAGTGATGATGACGAGTGTATTACCATCTTTTTCCGCAAATTCTACCGCCACTTTTACCGCTTCGTCAAAAGCAGCTTGTTCATAGACCAAAGCGGGAGCATCATTGGCATGAGCAGCCCAATCTACTTTTCCGCCTTCTACCTGTATCACAAACCCCGCTTTATGGTCCTTCATCAGTTCTATTGACTTAATAGTCATATCTGCCAAAGATGGAATAGATTTAGACAGTTCGGCATCATTGATTCTATCTATTTCATAAGGAAGTCCATTGGTATCAAATACGCCCATAACCGGTGCACTACCATTCAATGAAAGCATAGAATTCCGGTCCCGAACTACATGAAAACCAGCTGTTTTATGTTCTTCAAACAAATCACGTTTGTCTTCACGTTCATTAAAATATTTGGATCCGCCACCCATCATTACGTCAAACCTCAAGGTGAGGTAATCTACAGCGATTTCCTCCTGACCATTGCGACTTTTATTGTTGATACAAAATCCTGCAGGAGTAGCATGTGTAATCGGAACAGTAGTCACACAACCTACTTTTTTGCCGGCTTCTTTAAATTTTTGGAGAATCGGTTTATATTGTTCCCCTTTTGCTCCTACATTTAGGTGACCATTAGGTACACGGTGCCCACTACCCCATGATGAGCTTCCTGCTGCACTGTCTGTCACTAATGAGTCAAAAGATGCAGTATCCATTAGTGCGCGTGAAGCTCTCTGATTTCGGTACAAATCCATCCAAAAACTAGCCTTTCCTTCCTTCCTTCTCAAAAATAAATCTGCCAAAGTTAATGTACCGGAACTCATACCATCACTCACCATAAAGATGATGTTTTTAGCTTTTCGACCCTTTCCTTGCCCATTGACCAAACTTTGTGTTGGCGTGCAACTTTGAAAAGGAAGGATAAATGAAGTTGCTACAGCACCTAAAGAAGCGTTTCTAAAAAATTCCCGTCGTTTCATATTAAAATTTTAAATCAATGCAAATATACCATACAAAAAAAATCTCAGCAGATTAATGAAGGTTAAATTAATGTAATCTTTATTGCTCAATACTCAAATACCCGTCAATTTCGTCTAATTTTTTTTCAAAAAGTTCCTTTAAGTAAGGATGCATTAAAGGAACTTTTATGTGTTTTACTGGTCACCAAATAATCATTTCAACAAAATGCAACTCACTCCTTCGCATTATAACGTGGGTAAAACCTATGACTATGAAAATTGAATCCTAAGCGGATTTCTAATTGAAATTCAAACCTATTCCTTAAATATTTTTACTTCCAATCCCTTAACTTTCTCCTGATATTGTTTCCAGTCACCATCTGAAAACATTTGTACTGAAGCTACGGCTTTGCTAGTCATGATCTTTGCCTTTTCTAAAGCCATTAATGCATTTCCTTTCGGCGATGACCAGGATGATCTGATGTAATTTAATGCGCCAAAAATGACACTGCTCAATTGATCAGGATTGCGCTGAATACCTTTTACATTTTCCGGCTCAATAAAAAGATTGGAAAGAGAGTCCAATTTGCTATTTAATGTTTTATGTATCTCTTTGAATAATTTTTTGATACTATCCGGTTGATTTTCAAGCAATTTTTCAACAATGCTTATGGATTTTTTTGCACCCGTGATTTTATCAAAAGCACTTTTTGCTTCATTGATGAGCGCTGCATGTTCATCCTGCAATTTACGTATATCTTCCATGTCCTTCACCGTTGTACCGGATCTTGGATCGATTTTTACTTCGACCATCACAGAGTCTTTTTTGCCATTCAAATCCATAACTGCTTTATATTTGCCAGGCAATACTGAGTACCCGCCCGGTGTGTCATCGTCCTCTTTAGGTTCAGTTCTCGATGGAAATCTCATACCATTTGTCTCCAATCCCCAACTGATCCTGTTCATGCCATCTTCGATTTTTCTTTTGAAATTGCGAACCAGTTTCCCGGTGCTGTCATATATATTTACTTTTACTTTTTGTCCTTTATCGTCTCCTTCTTTTTTATCTTCTTTACCGCCTTCAGATTTGGATTTATCGACTGGTTTTTTCCACACATTAAAAGCTATTCTATCGTATGCTCTACTGTCCCCTTTGAATTCTCCTTGTCCTGCAAAGCGCACTCCGTCATAAGAGCGGTAACTTACAAGATATCCTCCGGCAGACTCCAGTACATCAAAATCACTTTCCAAAATATTTTCGCCCTTGGCTGCTAGCTCTCTAAGTGGATTTATATCATCCAATACCCAGAATGCTCTTCCAAATGTACCTAGTACAAGATCATCCTCTACTGGATGTATTTTCATGTCATTTACCTGTACCTGAGGAAACCCTTTGTTCCAGTGATGCCATTTTTTTCCCTTATCAAAGCTTGCATACAGCCCGGCATCTGTACCTAAAAACAACAGATTGGGCTCTTTAAGGTCTTGAACCATACTCAACACAAACCCTTTTATCTGTGTGTCGTCTGCTATCCTATCCCATGATTTACCAAAATCAGCAGTATGATATGTGTAAGCAGAGTAATCATTTCTTCTATAATTATTGGCTACTATCCAGGCTTCGCTTTCATTTCTTTCAGAAACATGGATTTGAGGAATCCAACTGCCCATAGGGAGCCCTTTCAATGCTTTATTAAAATTATTCCAAGTGTTTCCACCATCTCTGGTCAACTGCACATTGCCATCATCAGTGCCTACCCAAATGACATCCTTATTAACCGGACTTGGCGCGATTGCCAAAATAGTGGTATGATTTTCTGCATTGGTTGCATCCATCGTTAAACCTCCGCTAATGTCTGCTTTTTGTTTGGTGGTATCATTGGTGGTCAGGTCAGGAGATTTTATAGTCCATGTTTCTCCGCAATCATCCGAATAATGTACAAACTGGCTTCCAAAATACACACCACAATCTTTAAAAGGATCCTGCGCTATGGCAGCATTCCAGTTGTATCTTGGTTCTACATTCGGATCAGGATGGTTGGGTCTGATAAACCTTGTTTTTCCTGTTTCGCGGTCATAGAATCCTACATTACCGCCCTGAGACATGGCATAACCATATCTGCTGGATGCACGGTAAGGTACCACATCAAATCCGTCCCCAAAATATAATTCCTGATAGTCGCTATTGCGAATACCACCGCGCTTGAGGACAGAGGACGGTCCTATCCATGATCCATTGTCCTGCATTCCACCATACACATTGTAAGGAAAATCTCTATCCACATTGACGTGATAAAACTGACCTACTGGAATATTTCCTGCAAAGTACCAGTTGGCTCCACCGTCTCTGGAAATAGTAAGACCTCCATCATTGCCATCAATGATATAAGATGGATCTTCAGGATGTATCCAAAAAGCATGGTGATCAGGATGCACATCATTGCCGTAGTCAGCGATATTTTTGAACGTTTTTCCACCATCCTCACTCATGGTGATGTAGGTAAATACATTGAATATTCTATTTTCATTTTTCGGATCTACGTATAATTCTGCATAATAGAAAGGTCGGTCACCAATATTTTTTGTAGAAACAAGCGACCATTTTTTGCCTCCGTCTATTGACTTATATAATCCATTTTCTTTGGCTTCCACCAAGGCATAAATGATATTAGACTTACTTGGGGCAATAGCTATTCCTATTCGTCCCAAATCCCCTTTTGGAAGACCATCTTCATCTGTTAGTTTTTTAAAACTTTCACCAGCGTCATACGAAATATACAGCCCGGATCCCTTGCCTCCTGAATTGAAAAACCATGGATCACGTTTATGCTCCCACATGGCCACCAATAATTTATTGGGGTTAGTTGGGTCAGTGACCATGTCAGCAGCACCTGTCAGATCATTGACATACAGCACTTTTTTCCAAGATTTGCCTCCATCAGTGGTTTTGAATACACCTCGATCCTGATTGGGTCCCCATGGTGATCCCAGTGCAGCAGCAAAAACAATATCCGGATTGTCTCTGTGTATGATGATACGATGGATGGTTTTTGTATTTTCAAGCCCCATTCTGTTCCAGGTTTTACCGCCATCCAGTGATTTATAAATTCCATTACCTGTATTGAGCGAGTTTCGAGGATTTCCTTCTCCGGTGCCTACCCATATTTCAGAAGGATTTTTTTGATTAATTTTTATAGATCCGATAGCTAGAGTTGATTGCTCATCAAAGATAGGTGACCAGGATACTCCTCCATTTTCAGACAACCATACACCACCGGAGGCAGCACCGGCATATATTCTGTTAGGGTTTGACAAATCTACGTCAATGGCAGTAATTCGACCACTCATCCCTGCTGGGCCGATATTCCGAAATTTCATGGCTTTAAAATCATCTGCTTTAAACTGTGCAAAAGAAGAAAAAGCTGTTAAGAGCCATAGCAAAGAATAAATAAATCTGGGCATAAATTATTTGGTTTGGTAATAAAGTAAATAAAAAGTGACGCAAAATAACATTAATGCAACCAAGATACAAAAATTTACATTGGATTTATTTATTGAATCAATTTTTGCCTTTCTTTTTGTGAAAGGGTATTTTTGCAATTATTTATTTTTGATTTTGTTTAATTTCAATAGATGGTCTATGATGGTTTGCATGCAAATGTTTATAAACAACTTTTGGGGCATCTTCTCTTCTTTTTGTTGGAAGGAATACTTTCGATAAAGAAATGAAAAGTGTAGTAAATCCACCTACGCAAACAAACTTTAACCAATCTGTAATGTTATGAATTAACTTTTGCGATGATTAAAATCACTTGTATCATATTTTAATATATGGTATCTTTATTTTGAAATTCTGTTTTGTGTAAATATACAAGATAAAATGAGTGATAATAAGTCAAATAATTCCTGGTTAAATAGTTTTTTTATTGAGACAGGAGAATTGGCATATTTTACAGGTAGGTTTTTTCGGGAATCTGTAAAAAGGCCTTTTGAATTTAAAGAGTTTTTGCGCCAATGTTACAATATGGGTAACCGGTCTCTATTGCTTGTAGGCGTAACGGGTTTTATCATTGGTTTGGTTTTCACCTTGCAGTCAAGACCAAAGATGATTGAACTAGGCGCAGAGGCATGGCTTCCATCACTAGTGGGCATTTCGATCATCAGGGAAATAGGGCCAATCATTACTGCACTTATTTGTGCAGGAAAAATCGGCTCAGGTATTGGAGCAGAATTGGGTTCCATGCGTGTTACAGAACAAATAGATGCCATGGATGTATCAGGTACAAATCCATTCAAATATCTTGTAGTCACTCGTATAATGGCCACAACAATTATGATACCGCTATTGGTACTGATGGGAGATTTTATTGCGCTATTCGGATCTTTTTTGATCGAAAATCTGAAAGGAGATGTCTCCCTTAGATTATATGTTGATGAGGTGATGGTTTCACTTGAATTTATTGATGTTTTGCCCGCTACTATCAAAACATTTTTTTTCGGATTTGCCATTGGATTGGTGGGATGTTTTAAAGGCTATAACTGTAAACATGGTACGGCAGGTGTAGGCGTTGCAGCTAATTCTGCTGTAGTTGAAACATCTATGGTACTTTTTATTATTGACTTTGTGGCAGTACTCGTTGCAGATATTTTTTATTAATCATGACCAGAGATACTGATAAAAAACAAATAATCATTCAGATCAGAGATCTTAAAAAAAGATTTGGAAATAATGATGTGTTGAATGGATTTAACATGGATTTGTTTGAGGGAGAAACATTGGTAGTAATGGGGAAATCGGGTTCAGGTAAATCAGTGATGATGAAATGTCTGATTGGTCTGGAAACCCACGATAGCGGAATCATTACCATCATGGGCAAAGATCTGGATAAAATAGCCGATAGTGAATTAAATGAGTTAAGAACTGAAGTGGGGTTTTTATTTCAGGGAAGTGCATTGTATGATTCTATGACAGTCAGGGAAAATCTGGAGTTCCCACTTAGAAGACATACAAAAAAATTTGGTATCATAAAGGACACCACTCCGTTGGTGATGGAAGCCCTTGAGAGTGTAGGATTGGCTGATGCAATAGATTTAATGCCGGAAGAGTTGTCAGGCGGAATGAAAC